>ERZ869921.577-NODE-577-length-20845-cov-21.464695_pt1 | contig 20845 bp, 19 predicted proteins | sample MGYA00579310_ERZ869921 | MGnify/ENA primary metagenome ERZ869921 (study PRJEB32216, sample SAMN09231816) | wastewater metagenome | place: USA: Maryland | collected 2016-06-21 | study: EMG produced TPA metagenomics assembly of the PRJNA472060 data set (Reclaimed...
GGCTGGCCGTCGGCGTGGACCACGTCGGCGAGCAGCGACTCGAAGGCGGCCATGGTCGCGCGGACGGCCGCGGCGTCGGCGTTGGCGGCCCACCCGCGCGCCATGATCCCGGGCAGCTCGGCCGAGGTGAAGCGGCGGGGCCTGGCGATCAGCAGCCGGGCGAGGAGGCCGCGCGAGGCGAGGCGGGTCAGCATCGCGCCGTCGACCTGCGTCGCCGGCGACAGGACGCCCGGCTGGATCGGCAGGAACATCGCGCAGCGAAAGCGGTTGAAGCGCGAGCGGTCGCCGCGCTGCTCGCCGGCGATCGTCGTGTGCGTGAAGCTCGCCCCCGAGAACGCGGACAGCAGCGGGTCGATGTACTCCCGGCCGCCGCCCTCGCCGAGGAAGCGCGCCAGGGCCGACTTGCCCTCGTCGGGGAACAGCGCCACGAAGCCGCCGGCCTGCGCCTGCCGGACGAAGTGCTCGGGGGAGATCGCCCCCCACTGGATCCAGTCCGGCGGCTTGGTCGCCGACCGCTCGATCCCGGTGCGGATCTGCGCGAGCTCGCGGGCCTTGTCGCTCGCGGCCCCCCGGTCGCCGGCCTTGGCCAGCGCGCGCAGCTCGCCGGTCACGACGTTCTTGCGCTCGGTCAGCCACTCGCGCTCCTCGCCCTCGCGCTCGGCGAGCTCGGCGTACCACAGGGCCACCTCGAGCGCGCGCTTGTCCAGCATCTTGCCGGCGAGCACGTCGCGCACCAGCGACTTGCCCTCGCCGCTGGCGACCTCGGGGGCCACGTACAGCGACGGCGTCCCGACCCACAGGCGGCCGGCGACGCGGTCGCGCGAGCGCCCGACCACCTTGCACGCGCACGCCGCGGACAGCAGCGCCAGGACGCCGAGCGCCGGGAGGTCGGTCGAGCAGGTGGCGATCGTCGCGGCGAGGCGGCAGGCCGCGGCCACGGCCGGCGCGCCGCCGAACAGATCGTCCAGGTCGATCTCCGGGCCGGCGGCCGAGACCCGGCCGTCGCGCGTGCCCTCGGCCGGCTCGGGCTGGCCGACGGCCCACGCGTGGTCCCGGGCCGCGCTGGCCTCGGTCGCGTCGAGCGGCGCGAGCACGGACCGCACGGCCTCGAGGTCGTCCGGCCGGAACCCGCGCAGGCGCAGCGAGCGGAGCACGGCGGCGGCGGCGGCGAGCTCGGGGCGGGGCGGCTCGCCGGCGTCGAGCGCCACGCGGATCCCGTCGCGGCGGCGGGGGTCGACGGCCTGCGCCGCGGCGGCGGCGGCCTCGGGGTCGGCGGGGCCGCCGACCTCGGCGGCGTACTTCGGTTCGGCGAACGTCAAGGGGTGCCTCCTAGATCTGCGAGGATTGCGCCGGCGTCCACGGCGACGTCGGTTGGCAGGCGGCGGCAGCCGCCGGGGAGCTTGCGTCGGGCGTACGCGCGCGTCGCCGTCTCCAGCACCGCGCCGGGGCCGCGGCCGACGGGGGCCTCGGCGTCCCACGCGACGAGCAGGGTCAGCGCGATCTCCTCGGGGACGCCGAGGTCGCCGAGCGTCATGGCCGCGCGCCAGGTCTTGCTCTCGCGCCCGCCGGGCTCGGGCGGACCGGCCGCGCGCAGCCAGGCGATCCCGCGGCGGACGGCCTCGTCGGCGTCGGCCCAGTCGGGCGGGAGCGAGCCGAGGCCCGACAGGTCGAGCCGGCCCACGCGGTCGCGCTCGACCTCGGCGAGGTCGAGCGGGGGGAGCGTCGCCGCGAGGCCGGCGACCCACTCGCGCGGGTGCAGGTCGCAGCGGTAGAACCCGGCGCCGCTCCGGTGCAGCGACCCCGGCGCGTGGATCATCGCGCCGCGCGCCTTGATCGAGTAGGCCCCGCCGAGCGCGGCCTCGTCGACCTTCCCCACGTCGGCGCCGTCGGACCAGCGGTACCACAGGTGCGCGCGGCCGGGCGTGGGGCTGCGGACCACGAGCGGGGTCTCCCCGAACCGCTCGATCAGGCCGGCGAGCGCGGACGGGCGGTCGCAGTCGATCACGGCGAGGCGCGCGCTGCCGGGCAGGAGCGCCCACGCGGTCGGCTCGCCGCGCTCCTCGCGCTCCGCGGCCGACCGCCCCCACGCGGCGAGGGTCTCGGCCGACAGGCGCGGGCTGCCGGGCGAGTGGAGCGCCGCCCACCTCACGAGGGGTCGGCGCTCGCGGACGGTGCAGGGGATCACGTTCGCCCCGAGCGCGCGGGCGAGGTGCGTGGCCATGGCGAACGACTGGCGGGCGGTGGGGAGCGGCACGGCCCGCGATCTTGGCACGCCGGGCCCGCCGCGGTCAACCCTGGCCGCCGGCCGTGGCCGCGCCGCGACCTGGCATTTCGGCGAATGTCAGGTCCCGGGGCACCTGCGGGGGTGCTGCCCCGCGCACAACGCGTCTCGGCCCCAAATCGGCACCCCCACCCTGATAGCGGGGGAGGGTCGTACGTAGATCCACATTTTAGAACAAAACTAATATAACTAATATAACTATCCCTCCGGTAGATCCCGGATCCCCGATAGGCTACGGCGCCCCCGCCCGCCTGCCCGGGGGTGCCGATTTGGGGCCGAGACGCGGTATAAGCGATCGGGTGGGGGCGCTGCTGCCCCGGGACCTGACATTCGCAAAAAAGCCAGGACGCCGCCCTTGACACCGCGGCGATCGATCGCCACACTATCGAGACCATGAACACCGCCACCGCCGACAAGCTCTCCCACCTCCGCGGATCCTACGACTGCGCGCTCGAGGACCTGCGCCGCTTTCGCGCCGATGTCGCGCGCATCGAGCGCGCGATCGACGTCGAGGCGGCCGACCCGCTGGACGCCGACCTGTGGGACGACCTCGCCGACGCCGAGGCCGAGGTCGAGGCCGCCGAGCGGCGGGCCGAGCGGGCGCGCCAGTCGCTCGCGCAGGCCGAGGCCGACGCCCGGGCTTGACCGCCGCGCGCCGGCGTGAGACACTCGGCGCCGTGACCTGGATCCCGGTGCCCCCGATCCCCCTCGCCCGCGCCGCGTCGCGCCTGGCCGAGGGCTACGCCGCTTGCCCCGAGACCGGCGAGATCCGCAGCCCGTCCGGGCAGGTGCTCGCCGCCCGCCGGGCGGGGCCCCGCGCGCTCGGGATCCACGCGTGGGCCGTCAAGCCCGGCGGGGGCCGCGTGCGCACCTCGGCGTCGCCGGCGCGGCTCGTCGCGCTGGCGCTGCTGCGCGCCGCGCTCGTCGACCCCCCGCCGCTGGCGACGCACGGCGAGCTCGCCCGCCTCGTCGACCCCGGCCAGCCGCCGCGGCTGGCGAACCTGTCGTGGGTGGGGCTGCGCGGCGCCGCCGACCTCCCGCTGCGCCTGACCGCCGCGGGGCGCGACCTCCTCGACCCCGCCCGCCAGCCCGGGGGGCGCCTGCACGCCGCCCGGATCACCGCGGAGATCTCGCCGTGATCCGACGCATGTCCGGCTCCGAGGTGGTCGACCTGCACCGCTGCCCGTGGCGCTGGCACCTGCGCCACGTCCGCAAGCTCGCGCGCCGCGAGGGCGAGGCCAAACCCGGGACCGTGTGGGGCACCTGCTACCACGGGGCGATCGGCGAGCTGCTGACCCGGCGGGCGTTCGGCTCGCCGGGCCTCGGCGCCGGCGCCGCCGCGGCCGCGTACGCCGCGCTGGCCGGCAAGGGGATCGAGGCGACCGACGGCCTCGCGTGGCGGGGGACCGAGCGCCTCGCGGCCGACGTGGCCGAGGAGGCGGCCGCCGCGGCCGAGGCCGTGGACGCGTGGCTCGCCGCCGCCGGCTGGCGCGTCGCCGCCGTGCCGCTCGGGCCGGGCGGCGCCGTCGTCCCCGGGATCGAGGTCCGCCTCTCGGTCGACCTGCCCGAGCTCGGGATCGGGATCGACGGCCGCGCCGACGCGCTGCTGATCGATCCCGCCGATCGCCTCGCGTGGGTCGACCACAAGACCGTCGACCGCTGGCCCGAGCGCGGCGACCACCTGCAACGCGACGAGGTCGCGGGCCCCGGCGTCGACCTGCGCGACGACCTGCAAGCCCGGATCTACGGCGTCGCACTGGACGCGCTCGGCCTGCGCCCCGCCCGGTGGCTTCACCTCATGCGGCGCGCCACGGTCCCGAAGCCGCCGGCGATCAGCTACGCCGACAAGCCGTCCCACAAGCTGCACGGGCCGAGCCGCGCGAAGGACGTCGAGACCACGCCCGAGCTGTACGCCGCCGCGGTCGCGGCGTGCGGCAAGGATCCGGCCGACTACGCCGTCGAGATCGACCGGGCGTCGCTGACCCGGTGGCAGGCGTGGGCCACCGTCGAGCTGCACCCCGAGGCCCGCCGGCGCACCCTGCCGATCCTCGCCGAGGCGGCGGCCCGCGCCGCGAGCTACCTCGGCCGCGACGCCGAGGACGTGCCGCGCCACCACGTCGCGGGCCGCCACCCGGGGAGCTGCGCCCGCTGCCCGGACCGCGAGCTGTGCGTCGCCGAGGAGCGCGGGCTGGCACTTGACGCCGCCCTCGAGATCGAGGGAAGATACGGCCCCGCCCCCGACCGATACCCGGACGACACGCACCTCGAGACAGGAGACCCCGACGCATGACCGACCCGACCACAACCCCCGCCCCCAAGGCCCGCAAGCGCGGCGGCCCGAACCGCCGGATCGTCGTGTGGGCCCGCCCCGACTACGGCAAGTCGACCCTGGCCCTGTCGCTCGTGGCCGACCCCGCGGACGACCGCTGGCGCTGGGCCGCGCTCGTCGACGGCGACGAGTCGGCGAGCTCGGTCGGGCACCTGCTCGCCGACCCCGCGATCGCCCGCCACCTGCCCGTCGACCTCGACTGGCGCCAGTTTGTCGACGCGCTCGACTCGCTGCTGCCGGCCGTGCGCTCGGGCGAGTGCGGGGCCGTGGTCCTCGAGGGCCTGTCGCCGCTCTACGACTACCTGTACGGCCTCGAGTGCGCCGAGAACCCCGACGCGGTCGAGGCGGGAGGCATGACCGCGCTCAAGCTGCGCGTCAAGCCGGCCGCGTTCATCCGCGCGATCCACTCGGCGGCCACCCGCCTCTACCAGGCCGCCCCCAAGGACAGCGGGTTCGTGCTCGTGATCACGATGCACGCCAAGAAAACCTCGGGCATGGGCGCGGCCGAGACGTGGGCCCCCGACCTGTCCGACGGCGTGTGGGACGAGATCTGGCGCCTGACCCCCGTCGCGGTCGAGCTCGACCGCTACGGCAACGGCGCCCCGCGGATCGCGTTCCTGGACCCGACGCACAAGATCCGCCGGATCAAGAACGCCGTCGCGCGCGACAAGATGGCCGCGCTCGCCGACTCGGGCAAGCCCGAGGACCTGGCCAAGTTCGGCACCCTGCCCCGCTTCCTGGACCTGCTGCGCAACGCCGAGGCCCACTCGGCCAAGATGCAGCAGGCCCGCGAGGCCAAGGCCCGCGCCCCCGCGCCGGCCCCCGAGAAACCCGCCGCGGCCCCGGCCGAGGCGACCCCGACCACCGCGGCCGACACGGCCGCCGCCGCGCCGGCGTGAGGCGACCCGAAGAGACAGCAGCGACAACGCACTAGGAGACCGACATGACCGACCAGACCACGAACCCCGCCCCCGACGCCCCCGACTTCGACGCCGACGGCGTGGACGACTTCGGCACCGGCGAGGAGTTCGCGGGCACGATGCCCGGCGAGCAGCAGCCCGAGCCCCCCGCGGGCGCGGGCGACGACGGCCCGGACCTGGACAAGATCCTGGCCAACGTCGACATGAGCGACGCGACGGCCGACTTCGCCAAGGGGAAGAAGGTCAAGTTCACCGGGACGATCACCGGCGTGCAGACCTGGCTCCCCGAGGATCAGCCGGGGCGCATCGTGATCAAGCTGATCATCGCGCCGACCGCCCCGCCGATCTGCGCCAAGCTCGGGCCGCAGACCGTGTGGTGCGACATCCAAGCGGCCACGAACCCCGAGGACGCGGGCAAGGCCGCGGCCGGCGTGCTGCGCGGCAAGGCGGCCCTCCGCGGCTTCGCGGCGAACGCCGGCGCGCCCCTGTCGGTCGACGGCAAGACCCTGGCCAACGGGAAGTCGGTCAAGACCCTCGTCGGCCGCGAGACCAAGGGGACGATCAACAAGGGCAAGGTCGGCGACCGCGTGTTCTGCAACCCGTGAGCCTCGACCTGTCCCGAGGGACAGGCCCGAACCGACGCCCGCGGCGCGCCTTGACCGGCGCCCCGCGGGCGTGCTAGTTTGTGCGGGTGCGCTGCGTCCACCTTGTCCGGGCCCCGAGCCTGACCCTCGTCGCCACCTCGCGTGGCCGCACGTTCACGATCGGCGACAAGTGCGTCCAGTGCGGCGACACGATCACCGGCGAGCACGCACTCGTCGAACCCTTCCCGAACGCGGGCCTCCCACGACTCCGCGGCGGCGACATCGGCGAAGTCGCCAGCGATCCGCGCGCAGCGTCGGCGAAAGCGCGGTGGCGGTGAAGCGCCCCGAGCTCACGCGCTGCGTGTCGCTCGACGTCGAGTGGCACGCGCTGACCGCCGCCCTCGCGTGCGTGCAGACGTGCGACCTCCGGGCCGACGGGTCGACCTCCGATCCCGTGCTGCGGCCCGCCTGGCCGGCGGCCTGCGACGAGGCCGCGACCGCGCTGCGCCGGGACCTGTCCGACCCGACCTGCGCGATCCTCGGCCACAACGTCGCGGGCGACCTGCTCGCCCTGGCGAGCGCGTGGGGCCTGACCAAGGAGCTCGAGCTGGCGTACGAGGCGGGCCGGATCCGGTGCAGCTACCTCGCGCAGCTTTTGATCAACGTCGCGTGGCCGGGCCGCCCGACGTGGATCTGGCTGCCCGCCGAGGCCGAGCCCGAGGCCGACGACGAGACCGACCCCGACGCGCCCGGCCACGCGCTCGCGCTCCGCGGCCGGCGGCGCGGGTTCTGGGCCCTGCGGAAGTACGCGCCGCACGCCGGGCTCAAGGGCGAGATCGAGATCACGACCGACGACGCCGACGGCGGGCGCGGCGTGCAGGTGAAGTCGGGCCTCGGCGACCTGATCTGGCGCTACCTCGGGATCGACCTGTCGGCCGACAAAAAGGGCGCCGACTCGTGGCGCCTCCGGTACGGCGAGCTGATCGGCGTGCCGATCGCCGAGTGGCCGCCCGAGGCCCTGCGCTACGCGCTCGAGGATCCCGTGTGGGCCGCCCGCCTGCGGGTCGAGCAGGCGCGGCGCCCGGGCCACCCGTACGACGGCCGGTGGGTCGAGGCGTTCTACCCGCCCGCCGGCTCGCCGCCGTGGGCCCCGTTCCGGTGCGAGCAGGTCGAGGCGTGGGCGCACCTCGCCCTCGTCGACATGGCCGGCCCCGGCATGATGATCGACTCGCCCCGCGTGGTCGCGTCGCGCGACCGGCTGCACAAGGTCGCCGAGGTCGCCGAGCGCGTGGCGATCGGGACCGGCGTCGTCCGGCTCGAGGTGCACCACGACGCCGCCGCCGCGGGGGCCGCGGGCCTGTCGGTCCTGGCCGTGACCCACGACCGGGCCGCCGCCAAGGAGGCCGGCCTCGATCCCGCCTGGACGCGCGGCACGTTCGCCGCGGCGCGCGAGCTCGTGGCGGCCGGCGACGCCGAGGGCCTCGAGCTCCTGCGCGAGGTCCACCCGTGGATCCGCGTCGAGCGAAAGAACGACGCCGCCGCGATCCGCGAGCTGTTCGCCGAGGCCAAGCGCCTCGCGGCCGAGCGCGCCGCCGACTCGCTCGAGGCCCTGCGCGCCGCTCACCCGTGGCTGACCGTCGACCGGATCAAGTGCGACGACGAGGTGCGCGAGCGGGCCGAGGCGGCGTACAAGGCGGCCGGGTGGCGCGAGCTACCCAAGACCGACTCCGGGGCGGTGTCCGCCGGCGCCGACAACCTGACCCGCGTCGTGGTCCCCGCCGACCGCGAGGCCGCGATCGCCGACGCGGTCGCCCGCGGCGTCGAGCCCGCCGCCGCGGCCGAGGCTTTCGACGCCGCGGCCGACGACCTGCGCGCCCTCATGGGGCCCGAGCTGCTCGCCCGCTTGCAGGCGTGGACCGACTCGGGCGAGCTGCCGCGCATCGAGGCGGCGCTGCGCGCCGCGTCCGATCCCGGCCTCGCCGCGCACCTCGCCCGGCAAAAGGCCCGCACGTTCGACACGTCGTTCCTGGCGCCGATCGACGCGGCGACGAGGTCCGAGCGGAGGGCGTCCGAGGAGGCGCGCTACGTCGAGGCCGCAGGCCGGCGGCTGACCGACGACGAGCTCGAGCACCTCGCCCGCAAGTGGGCCCCCGAGGGCCCGGCCCGGTACGGCGTGTCGCCGTTCAAGTCGACCTCGAGGACCGGCCTCCGCGGGGACGTGCGCCAGAACATGCCGCAGGACGGCGGCGTGCGCGAGTGCTACGTCCCCCGCCGCGGCAAGGTGTTCGTGGCGACCGACTACGCGGCCTGCGAGCTGTCTTGCCAGGCCGACAACCTGGATCGGCAGGTGGTCCGCGGCGTGCTCAAGGAGACCGATCGCTACAGCACGCTCGGGCAGGCGATCCGGGCCGGCGACGATTGCCACATGCGCGTCGTGGCGACGCTGCGCGGCGAGCCGTACGACCAGATCAACCCGGAGCGCAAGCGGATCGGCAAGCTCGGCCCCGACGCCCTGCCGTGGGAGCGCAAGTGGCACAAGGAGATCGAGCTGCAACGCCGCGGCGGCAAGGAGGCTAACTTCGGATTTTGGGGGGGCATGGGCCCGCGCAAGTTTGCATTCTTGCAGGCGCGCAAGGGAAACCCGATGTCCGAGGGCTTCGCCCGCGACCTGCGGACCGGGTGGATCTTCACGTGGAACCCCGAGTCGGAGATCTACTTCCGCCTGGCGAACGACGCGACGACCCTCGGCGGGCGCCTGATCGGGGCGACGGTGGTCCACGACCGCAACGGCCACGTCCGCGGCGCGGTCGACTACTGCCAGTGGGCCAACACGCACTTTCAATACCTGGCCGCCCGCGGGGCGAAGCTCGCCGCGATCATGCTGCGCCGCGCGTGCAAGCTCGATCCGTCCTCGCCGCTGTACGGGATCGCCGAGCCGGTGATCTTCATTCACGACGAGTTTGTGTGCGAGGTCGACGCGACCGCGGTCGACGCCCACGAGCAGCTCGAGCGCTACGTCGACGGGCTCGAGGCGAGCTGCAAGGGCAAGGCCCCGAGCGCCGAGCTCGTCGCGGCGCGGGCCCTGCTCGCGCGCTCGGCCGTCAACGAGATCGGCCGCATCATGCGGGCCGGCATGGGGAAGGTGGTCGACACCCCGGTCAAGACCGAGGCCAAGATCTGCCGCCTGCACTGGTCGAAATAACGTGAACGAAAGGACAGGTGAGACGATGCGAGTGATCACACTGACGGGCCCGAAGCGCTCGGGCAAAAACACGATGGCCGACCTCGTCGGCGAGGAGCTCGGGGCCCTCGGCGTCGAGCTGCGCCAAGCCGCTTTCGCCGACCCGCTGCGCTGGGCCGGCGACGCGATCGGCCTCCCCGCCGCGGCGACGCGCGAGCTCAAGGACCAGCCCTGCGCCGAGCTCGGCGGCCACACGGGCCGCGAGTTCCTGATCGAGTTCGGGGCGACCTGCGTCCGCGGCCTGTGCCCGACGTTTTGGGTTGATCACATGGTCCGCCGGCTCGACGCCCTCGAGGCGGCCGACCCGTCGCAGCCGGTGGCGATCACCGACCTCCGCTTCGCCAACGAGCTCGAGGCGCTCGAGGCGTGGTCCCTGGCCAAGCCCGGCCGGCGGCTCGCCGCCGTGTGGGTCGAGCGCCCCGGCGCGACGGCCGACGAGATCCTCGAGCCGCGACTGCGCGAGCGCTGCGCGGTGATCGGCAACGCGGGCACGCTGGCCGACCTCCGGGCGCGCGCCGCGGCGATCGCCGAGTGGGCCGCGGGCGGCAGCCCGCGCCGGATCGGGGGGCGGTCGTGAGGCGCGTCGTCCTCGAGTCGCCGTACGCGGGACCGACCCCCGCGGCGATCGCCCACAACGTCGAGTACGCGAGGGCGTGCGTCGCCGACTCGCTGCGCAGGGGCGAGGCGCCGATCGCCTCCCACCTGCTGCACACGCAGCCCGGGATCCTGCTCGGCGGCGACCCCGCGGAGCGCAAGCTCGGGATCGCGGCCGGCCTGGCGTGGGTCCCGTTCGCCGCGGCGTCCGTGTTCTACACGGACCTCGGGTGGTCGCGCGGCATGGTCGCCGCGCGCCAGGCCGCGGCCGAGGCCCGCACTCCGATCGAGGTGCGCGGGCTCGGGACGGGCTGGATCCCGTGGGCCGAGCCGCCGGTGTGCGACGTGGGGATCGACCCCGGGACGACCGGGGCGATCGCCGCGCTCGACGCCGACGGCGAGGTGATGATGCTTGGCCGGCTCCCGACCGCCGAGCTCGGCCCGCTGCGCAAAGTCAAGGGGCGCGCCCCCAAGCGCTCGTCGTTCGCCAGCGACCCCGACCTGCGCCCGAGGTGCCCGATCGTCGACGGCGCCGCCCTCGCCCGGCTGCTGCTCGACCTGGCCTGCGCGCACTCGGGGCTCGGCGGGCCCTCGCCGATCGGCCGCCCGCTCCCGCCGCGCAGGCGGCTGCGGGTGTGGGTCGAGCAGGTCAACCCGACGCCCGGCGAGGGGGCCGCGCAGTCGTTCGCGTTCGGCGGCGTCCTGCGCGCGGTGCAGGTGGCGATCGAGGTCCTCGCCGCCGAGCGCCCCGACGTGATCGTGACGCACCCCGAGCCCGCCGCCGCGTCGGGCCTGTCCGCGGTGAACATGGTCGCGTCCCCGGAGTGGGCCCGCACCGCCGGCCTCGAGCCGAACCGCGACCGCGACGCCCGGCTCGCGGCGTACCACGCCGCGGCGCTGCGCCGCTGGCCGGCGCTCGACCGGCGCGAGGTCCCCGGCAAGGATGAGTGCGCGCTGCTCGGGCCCCGCGGCGCGGCGCGCCACGACAAGGCCGCGGCCCTGTGGATCGCCGACCACGGCAGGAAGTCGGGGGCGCCGTGCTGACGTTCCTGCTGCTGCTCGCGTGGTCCGAGCCGTGGCACCGCGGCTCGGTCCGCCCGGCGTGGGCGTGGGCCCGCGTCGTCGCGTGGGCGGCCTCGGTTGACGCCCCGCCCGACGGCGGGGTATCCTCGGGGCGATGACAAGTAAGCCGCCCAAACCCACGCCGCCGGTCCTGCTCGCCCCCGGCGGGCGCAACCCGTTGTCGCCCGCCGCGGTCGAGGCCCACCGCCGGGCCGAGGCCGAGGCGCGGGCCGCCTCGATCGCCGCGCCGGCCAAGCCCGCGCGGCGACCCGCGCGCGCCTCGGACCGCCGGCGCGAGACCGCGAAGGACGGGAGCCACGTGGTCCTGGTGCTGCCCGACATGCACCACCCCTTCGCCGACCCCACGGCGATGGCCGCGGTCCTGGCGATCGCCGAGGCCGTCAAGCCGACGCGGATCGTCTCGCTCGGCGACTCGGTCGAGTGCGCCGCGTTCTCGGCCCACCCCGCGCGCTCGGTCGCCGAGCAGGCGATCCACGACTTCGCCCACGAGCTCGAGACTTGCGGCGCGTGGATCGATCGGATCAGCGAGGCCGCCGGCCCGCAGCTCGAGTGGTGGGACTACCTGTACGGCAATCACGAGCAGCACGTCGAGCGCGAGTGCATCCGCCTCGGGTCCGTGGGCCTCGCCGTCCGGTCGATGATCGAGCCGTCGATCGTCCTCGGCCGGGGCCGCCCGCGCCTGCGCTTCACGCCCTATATCGCCGACTACGCCAAGGATCGCCGGCCCGCCTCGCACCTGCGCGGCGGCGCCAGCATGGCGCACCTTAAGATCACGAACGACCTGATCGCGGTGCACGGGTGGACGATCGCCCGCAACGCGGCGCAGGTGCACCTCGACAAGGTCAAGACGTGCAGCCTGATCCACGGCCACACGCACCGGCAGCAGTCGGCGACCGGCCGCCTGTGGGACAGCGACAAGCTGATCAAGGCGTGGTCGCCCGGGTGCCTGTCGCTGCTGCAACCCGCCTGGCACCACAGCTCGCCGACCGAGTGGGCGCACGGCCTGGACGTGATCTACTGCAAGGACGACTGCCTGGCCAAGGGGAACCGCGATCCCGCCTGGACTAACTTCACGGTGTCGATCGTCAACGGCGAGACCGTGCTCCCCGGCGGGACCAAGGTCGCCGCTTGACGCGGCGCGCCTGATCTGCGAGGGTGACCGGCATGCAAGCGAGAACCTGGATCGGCCTCGACACAACCCGCGCCTCGAGGGCGCTGCGCGCCGCCGCCGAGGCGGGCGCGCGGATCCTCAAGCTGACCGGCCCGAGGTCGGGCGAGCGGGACGTCCGCTTCCACCCGGTCGACGCGGTCGGGGCCGAGGCCCTGGCCGCGGCGGTCGAGGGACTGCTCCCGCTCGGCCGGCTGCACGCCGGCCAGTGGCGCCTCGAGCGGCGCGGGGAGCTCGACATGATGCGCCAGGCCACGGGCCTCGAGTGGTGGATCGTCCTCGAGGGCGACCTGTCCGAGCAGCACCGGCCCGGCCCGGCGGGCCCGGGCGGGACGCCGATCGCCCTGCGCGCGGCCGCGGCCTGACCGTAGCCTCGGCGCGTGCTGGCCGAGCTCGACCCGATCAAGGCGATCCGCGACGCGGACGCCGTGCTGGCGCACGGCGGGCGCTCGGGGATCGAGGGCCTCGGCGTCGCCGCGTACCGCGGGTGGAAGCTGCGCGAGGCGGGGCACGTGGTCTCGGACCACCTCGAGCTCTCGCTGCGCGCGGCCCTCGGCCTGCCCGGCGGCGTGTCGCTCGGCGTGATCGAGCTGCCGCCGCGCGCCGGCAAGACCCTGCGATCGTGCGTGCTCGGGTCGGCCCGCGGCCTCGGCCTCGACCCCCACCTCCAGATCGTCACGGGGTCCCACTCGCGCGAGCTCGCCGGCCGCAACGTCCGCGACACGCGGCAGGTGATGCAGGCGCCTAACTACCTCCCGAGCTACGCGACCCGCCTGCGCTCGACCGTCCACGCGCCGGGGCAACTGCGGACCCACGCCGAGGATCGGGCGGCCATGTTCCGCACGCTGTACATGACGCGGCAGGGGCAGGTGGCCGCCGGCGACGGGTACTACCTGTCGACCTCGCTCGCCGCGGGCCTGACCGGGTGGGGCTTCCACCTCGGGATCTGCGACGACCTGATCGCCAACGAGGGGGACGTCACGGACAAGAATCTCGAGGACGTGTGGGGCTGGTATCAGTCGGTTTTCTGGACGCGCCGCCACCCCGAGCGCAACGCGGTGATCCTCATGGGGACGCGGTGGCACCCCGACGATCCGATCGGCCGGGCCCTCGCGCAGTGGCGGGCCCTCGGCCTGCCGCACTACCGCTGCCGCCTCCCCGCGCTCCTGGACGACGAGCCCGAGTCGTACGACTGGCGCGAGCCGGGGCAGTGGCTCGACCCCGACTTCGCCGCGATCTACGCCGAGTTTCAGGCGACCCTCGAGGGCGAGCGGTGGGAGGCCATGTACCAGCAGCGGCCCACGCGGCCCGGCGGAAACCTGTTCAAAGAGACAGACTTCGGGCGCTACGATCCGAAGGTCGCGCAGGGCTCGGCCGACTACGACGCGATCGTGATCAGCGTCGACCCGGCCAGCAAGAAAACCGGCAAGTCGCGCTGCGCCCTCGGCGTGTGGGGGATCGGCGCGGGCCGACTCGACCGGCTCGATCAGCGCGTCGGGCGGTGGGACTACGCCGAGCTCGAGGCCGAGTTCGTGCGCCTGTGCCAGGCGTGGCCCGAGGCGACGGTCAAGCTGATCGAGGACACGAGCAACGGCGTCCCGCTGCTGTCCCGGCTCGCCAGCGCCGACCCGTCCGAGAACCCCGAGCTCTGGGCCGCGGCGCAGGGCGCCACCGCGATCAAGCCGCCGGCGAACAGCAAGGAGGCGCGCGCCTCGATCGCGCTGCCCGACGTGCGCGCCGGCCGGGTGCGCCTGCCGGCGTACAGCTTCGGCCGGATCTCGGACGCGTGGGTCAAGCCGTACCTGGCCGAGCTCGCCCGCTTCCCCGCGACCCCGAACGACCTCGCCGACGAGACGACGCAGGTGATCCAGTGGGCGCGGGAGGCGGGGTTCTTTAGGATCCACGCGTAACCTCGGGGCATGCCAGCGATCAAGCCCGCCACGCGCGTGTGGGAGTGCCCCGGCGCCCCCGCCTCCTACATGACCCTCGCCGCCCCGTTCCTGCCGGCCCCCGAGGGCAAGGCCCTGCGCGTCGCCGTCGCGTCGCAGCCCATGGGCGACGACGATCCGCCCACCCCCGAGCAGGTGGTCGCGTGCGTGGCCGGCCCCGCGGCGTGCCTCGGCGGCGCCGAGGTCGAGGGCTTCGGGACGGGCGCGTTCTACTACGTCGACGCGCCGTAGCCTCGCCGCGTGCCACGCAACGCCGCCGCCGCCAAGACCCGCACCGCGAGGGCGACCCACCGGGCCGACGCCACGCTGTCCCCCGACGCGCCGGCGGTCGGCCCCGCCGGCGGCTCGGCGCTTTACAACCCGGTGACCGGCGTCGGCGTGTGGGGCCGCGACTCGGCGACCGCGTTCCGCTGGCGCAGCCCGCGGCGCCTGTCGGCCCCCGAGCGCGACGCGATCACGGTCGAGGGGATCGGCCGGCGCGGCGTCTCGATCCGCGGGTGGGAGGCGACGCGGGAGTGGGGCAAGGTGCAGGCCCCGCGGTCGCCGCTGCCCGGCGACATGACCGCGATGATCCTCGCGTGGCTCGAGCAGCGGGCCGAGCACCTGCACCTCCGCGAGCGGGCCGCCGACCTCGAGCGCGTCCGCGAGGTCGAGGGCGACGCCGCCATGCTGCGCACGATCGGCGACGACCCGGGGCGCTGGGCCGAGCCCGCCCCCGCCGCGACCGCCGGCGTGGAGGCGACGCGCGTCCGGTCCCTCCGGGTCCTGCGGGGCCACGAGCGCGACTACCGGCCGACCGAGTACCACGGCCCCACCTCGTCCGAGTGGGGCGAGGCCAGCGAGATCACGATCCCCACGCTGGCGATCCCGGCGAACCCCGAGGACGAGCACCTGTGGGGCCAGATCAACCTGCGGGGCGGGCGCGAGGTCCGCGTCCACGCGTCGCGCTTCCACCGGCTGCGCACCGTCGACGGGCGCAGCGATCTCGACGGCGTGCAGCAGCGGCTCGCCGAGCTGCTCGCCGCGGGCCGAGGCGCAGCGCGGGTCGCCGCGCGGCCCGCGATCCCGTGGCACTCGAGCAGAAACATGGGCGCGCAGCTCAAGGCGAACCGCGCCCGCGCGCAATCGCGATACGGGCAAGTCCACGACGAGGCCGGCGAGGACGCGCCGATCCTACTCGACGCGGCGATCGGCGAGACGATCGGGTACGCCGCCCCGCCCGGCGGCTACGACGTGATCGGGCCGATCACCGGCCTCGGGTTCCTGCTGTCCGCCGCGTGGGGGATCCCCATGACGTTGCTGTTCGGCATGTCGCCGGGCGGGCTGCAAAGCCCCGGCGACGCCGAGCGCGACAACTGGCATAACGTGATCCGCAAGGTGCAGGCCGAGATCACGCCGGCGATCCTCGAGGTCTACCGCGCGCTGGCCGTCGAGCTCGCGGCCACGCTGCTCGCCCTCGCGGCGGCCGACGACGCCAAGGGCGACGCGGCCCTCGCCGCGCACCGCCGCGAGACCGCGGGCGCCGTGGCGAAGCTCGACCTTGCGTTCTCGTGGGCGCCGCTCCGGGTCCTGGACGCGACCGAGGAGGCCGACTGGCGCCTCAAGACGGCGCAGTGGCAACAAATCTACCTGGATCGCAACGTGATCCGGGCCGACGAGATCCGGTCGTCCGTGTTCGGCGGCGGCGGGTTCTCGGCGAACGTGGCCACCGTGGAGAAAGCCGGGGCCGACACGGTGCAGAAGTCGATCCCGGTCGGCGTGGCGCAGGCCGGCCTCTCGACGCTGATCGCCGCGGCCGCCGGCCAGATCTCCGGCGACGCCGCGCGGGCCATGCTGATCGCGCTCGACCCCGGTTTCGCGCCGGTGGCCGCGACCTTGCCCGTCGGCCAGGCCGTCCCGAACCCGGCGCCCGTGCCCGGGCCGGCCGGGGCCGCGCCCGCCGTCGGCGACGGCCCGTCGCTCCCCGACGTGTGGACCGAGCCCGAGATCCGCAAGGCGCTGCGGGTCGGGACGGCGACCGTCGCGCGGTGGGTCGGCGAGGGGAAGATCCGGCCGATCGACGTTGGCAACGGCCGCCGCCGGTACCGCAAGGCCGAGGTGATCGCCATGTGGGAGGGCGACCCGACCGCGCAGGCCGAGGCCGAGGCAGAGGTGGCCAAGCTCGACGCCCTCGAGGCGGCCGAGGCCACGGCGACGGCGGTAGCCTCCGGGCATGCGACAGATCCCGCTCAAGCAACATAACACCGGACGCAAGGGCGGCGAGCCCGACGCGATCGTGATCCACTGGTCGGCCGGCAGCGGCGACGAGATCAAGCTCGGCGAGTATTTCCAGCGCCACCCCGAGCGGGACGCGAGCTACCACCGCGGCATCGGCCGCGCGGGCGGGACCGCGGAGTACGTGGACACCGCGAACACGGCTTGGCACGCCGGCGACGGCGTCCCGTGGGACGACGCGCCCGGCCGACCGGGCCGCAAGATCAACGCGCGCAGCGTCGGGATCTGCCTGACCTTGCTCGGCCCGGTCTCGCGGGCGTGGTCCAAGCTGCACCCCGAGCGGACCCTGGCGGCGACGCACCGCAAGCGGGCGATCCGCGGGACCTTGTGGGAGCGCCCGACCCCCGAGCAGGTGACCGCGCTGCGCGCCATGCTGATCGAGCTCAAGGCGAAGCACCCGTCGATCCGGTGGGTCGTGGGCCACGACGACGTGACCGCGGGCAAGCAAGACCCCGGCCCGATCCTGGACGGCGTCGACCTCGGCCTCGAGGCGCTCGGCCTGCGCTGGCTTCGCCGCCGGTGGGACCTCCCCGGCGCCCCGTGGGAGGGCACGGCGGGTGCCCCCGCCCCGACGCCCGCCCCGGCCGACCGCGCCCCGCAGGGACCCGCCAGCGAGCCCGAGCGGGCCCCCGAGGTCGAGCCCGACGTCGAGCTGCTGCCCGACCTGCCCGAGGCGCTGCCCGACCCGCCGGCCGAGGAGCGGATCGAGCGCCCGGCCGGGGCGCTCGCCGCGATCGCCGAGGCGCTCGGCGAGGCGGCCGCGCGCGGCGCGAGCCTGATCCGCCTGGCGCAGGCGCAGCCCGCCGAGGACGACCTGCCCGACCTCCCCGCGCCGCTCGGCGACGCCGGCGAGCGCCCGGCCCCCGCGCCGGTCACCGCGCCGCAGACCCCGGCCGACGCCGCGGCGCGCGCGCAGGGGCGCGAGCCGTCCAAGGGCGCCGCCGAGCGCGCGGCGCGCGAGGCCGCCAGGGCGGCCGAGGCGGCCAGGTCCGCCCCGGTTGCGGCGCCGGCCCCGGATAGCGCCCCGACTGCGCATGCGGTCCCCGAAGATCAAGAGGGCGAGCCGGGCGCGGTCTCGTGAGCTTTCGCAATGGCTGACCCGGTGCGGCGTCCCCCCGACGCCGCCGGGCGCGGAGCGCAGGGCGCTCGAGGACGGCGCGACGCACACGCGCCGGGCGCTCGCCGCGCTCCTGTCCGAGGCCGGCCTGCTCGACGGGTGGACGGCGAAGCACGCCGACGACCTGGCCCGGCTCGCCGCCGCCGTGCCCGAGCCGCACCGCTCCGCGGGCCTCGCCGCGGCGAGGGCGGGCGCGGTCCCGGCTCGTGCGCGAGGCCTCGGCCGGTCGCTCGGCCACGCGCTGATCGCCCGTAATCGCTGCGCCGACGCGCACATGCGGCTCGCCGTCGAGCACGCGATCGGCGCATCGCCCGCCGGGTCGATCTCCCGCCTGGTCGCGGGCGACCTCGCGCAAGAGTGCATGCTGGCGATCATGCACACGGCCGAGGTGTACGATCGCTGGCACCTCGGCCCGGGCCGCCACTCGTCGTTCGCCAACGCCGCCGGCTGGTGGCTGCGCCACTACGCGGAGAAGGCCCTGCGCGAGCAGGGCCACGACTTCCGCCCGCCGGGCGCGGCGCTGTCCTCGCGAACCCGCGTCATGCGCGCCCGCGATCGGTTCCGCGGCGAGCACGGCCGCGACCCGACGGTCGCCGAGCTCGCCGCCCTGTCCGGCAAGCTGACCCGGGTGACGCAGCAGGTCCTCGAGTGGTCGGCCGGCGCTTACACGTTCGGCAGCGCCGACCGCCCGCTGCGCGGCCGCGACGGGGGCGGCGCCGGCGGGCCGTCGTTCGGCTCGTGGCTCGACGTGCAGGTCGATCCCGGCCCGAGCCCGGCCGACGAGGCCGGCCGGGCCGAGGCCGACGCGGTGGGCGCGGCGCTCGACGAGCTGCCGGCCGAGCAGCGCGAGGTGATCCGCGCGCACCGCGACTACGGGGGCGAGCTGACCTCCCGCGAGATCGCGCGGCGCACGGGCCGGACGCGCGGCCAGGTCGAGGCGCTCGCCGAGGCGGGGGCCGCCGCCCTGCGGGCCAAACTCACGGCGCTGGCCGCGGATTTCTCGTGATCTCCCCGGCCTCCGCGTGCGACTACTGCGACATGCACCACGCGAACCGACTCACGATCCTCCTCGCGGCCCTCGCGGCCTGCGCCCCCACCGTCGCCCCGACCGACCTCGTGACCGACCCGACCGGCTCGACCACCGATCGGGCCGTCGAGACCGAGACCACCGGGACCGAGCCGACCACCGCCGGGCCCGGCGCGACCACCGGCTCGACCGGCGAGCCCGACTCGACCGACGGCGAGCCGTGCCCGCCGTGCCCCGGCCCCGCCGAGTGCGAGGCCCACGAGGTCCCGGACGGGGTTTGCGAGGACGTGTGCGACGTGTTGGATCTCGCGTGCGACGAGTGCGGCCTGACGCCCGCCGAGTGCGGCCTGGCGCACTGGCTTTGCTCGCAAGGCGACGACCCCTGCGGGGTCGTGGCGGACAAGGGCAACGATCAAGCCGGCCACCTGTGCGCCTGCGCCATGGCGTGCGACTACCCGGCGCCCGCGCCCCTGACCTGATCAGGTGGCGAAGGTCCCCACGATCTCCATAACGATGTCGCGGACGGCGATCTGCCCGCCCGTGTTGCGCTTGATCTTGAGGCGCACGGTCAGGTCGCCGTCGTTCGGCGGGGCGTACTCGGTCTCGAAGCTGATCCGGCGCTGCCAGTCCGTGACCGCGTTCGGCAGGCCCCACCCCGCGGTGACCGCGGTCCCGAGGCCCGAGCGCTCGACGATCGTCGTCCCGCCGTTCGTCTCGTCGGTCAGTCGGATGTCGACGCCGGACGCGCCGGCGGCGATGCAGCGGGCGTCGAACGCGACGCGGATCCTGACGCGGGCCCCGACGCTCGACCCGCTGAACCCGTTGCCCTCGGACGCGAGGGCCGTGATCGTGGGGAAGCTGCTGTCGAACACGTTGAAATCCGAGATCGGCCCCGTCGTGATCTCGTACGTGTGCAGGAAGCTGCCGGGCCCGTACCACGCGAGCGACTTGACCCCCGAGAACCCCGAGATCGTCGCGCGCCACTGATTCATCGCGGCGGCCGCGTTGAACATGAGGCCGCCCGAGAACCCGTAGGTCGTGTCGGCGGTGCGCGTGTTCACCAGGAGCGGCACGCCGGCGTTGTTGCTCACCTCGCCGTAGAGCGCCGCGCCCGTGACGGCCTTCCCGTGCACGCCGTACCCCGCGTTGCGGCCCTCGCCGAGGATCGCCCGGGCGGTCACGTCGGCCGCCGCCGCCGTCCTCGCGTACAGCGTGTACGGCGACCCGGTGGTCCGGTTGTGCTCGAAGTACGCCCCCTCCCCGCCGGTGGCCGAGCCGATGCAGTAGAACCCGCGGCCTGTCCCCGAGGCGTTCGCGGACAGCATGTTCGCCACGTTGCCCGAGCCGCCGACTTGCAAGCCGTACGAGGCCGCCGGCGTCTGCACGTTGGCGCGGCCGACGACGTAGAGGGCTTCGCTCGTCGCGTTGCCGATCAGGTGGGCCGCCGCCCCCGCGCCGGCGCTCGCGTCCGATTTCAGGCCCGCGCCGGTGCCCGGGTGTTCGATCAACACGCCGACGCCCGAGCCGACGCCGGTCGCGTAGAACGCCCCGCCCAGGTTGGCGCCCTGGCCGTAGACGGCGTAGTTGCCGTCGCTGCCCGCGTCGAAGCTGCCGATCGCCGCGGTCAGGTTCCCCGACAGGTCGAGCGTGGTCCCGCGGAGGCCGGCGTTGAACTCGGTCAGCTTGCCCCATTGCAGCCACGACGAGACGCCCGAGTGCGTCGAGCTGTTCGTGATCTGCGTCGCGTTCGTGGTGACTTGCAGGATCGTGGCGTACCCCGCCACCGGCTGCACCGCGGAGATCTTGAGCTCGGCGCAGCTCGACCCCGAGACCGGGCCGCCGGTCGAGGGCTGCGGCCGGGCGACGACGTAGGAGACGGTCGACGGCGGGAACACCAACGCGTTGGCCCCGCTGTACACGGTCGGCGCGTCGGTCAGGTCGATCCGCCCGGCGACGCCGTGGTAGTACACGCCTCCGCTCGTGATCTGCGCGGTCAGCGTGGAGTCGACCCCGTCGTAGATGTCGAGGACCGTGGTCGACACGCGCGACGGGATCGCGGACAGCACGTCGGTCGCGCGCAACGCGTTGTCGTCGCCCTCGCGGATCCAGTCTGTGATCTGGCGCAGCAGCCAGTTCGCGTCCGAGCTCGGGAACACGGCGCCCACGGGCCACCCGCCGAGCTGCACGCCGGACGGGGGCTCGGCGAAGTTACCGCCGGGGACGAGGGCGACTTGCGGAAAACGCGCGGGACGGGTCACGCCGGGAGGCTACCGCCCGG
>ERZ869921.578-NODE-578-length-20822-cov-3.873453_pt1 | contig 20822 bp, 22 predicted proteins | sample MGYA00579310_ERZ869921 | MGnify/ENA primary metagenome ERZ869921 (study PRJEB32216, sample SAMN09231816) | wastewater metagenome | place: USA: Maryland | collected 2016-06-21 | study: EMG produced TPA metagenomics assembly of the PRJNA472060 data set (Reclaimed...
CCCCAACGCAACCGCACCGGGCGCTCACCGTCTCAGGCTGACACCGGTCATGGTCGCGAAGCTGCGTACCGACGACTCCGCAAACAAGAACTTCTTCGCCATCGTGGAGTTCGACGGCTCCGCTCCCACGGAGCAGCACACCTCGCCCGAGTACAACGCCCTCGGTGACGAGTTCGCGACGCGAACCTTCGAAGAGTCCGGCGACTACGTCGTGAAGCCGTTCAGCATCGAGACCTTCCCGGGTATCGACGCGAACACCGGTCTCGAAGACGCTAACCTCTTCGCTTACTCCATCAGCTCCGGAACCGCGTACGTCAAGGGTTACCGCGTCGAGAAGATCGGCACGTCGAACGTCGTGACGACTCGCGCCGCAACTAACACCACCAGCGAGTCGCAGATCATCACCGCCAACTACGGTAACTACGTCGTAGTCGACCAGGTCATGGGACACTTTGATTTCAAGGGTCTCGACGAGGTAGCGCTCTACGACACCGCGCAGTCCACCGTCACCGACATGGAGAAAGCTTCCGGCGCCAGAGCCGGGTCGGTCATCGGGTACGCGAACATCAGGGCTCTCGACTACTACGACGGTACGAAGGGGTTGGCTAACACCCAGTTCTTAGCTTACCTCGACAACATCAGGATGAACAGCGGGAAGACGTTCTCGTCCGACGTCAAATCCATCTACTCCAACTCGTCTTACGGCGACGCCAGAGCCGACGTAGTCCTCTCCGGTAACTTCTACGCGAACGGTACTGCGTACACCTACGCTCAGCTGACTGACTCGAGCTACAAGACCCTGGTCTTCAAAACCGGCGTCGACGCAGTCAAGTCGTTCAACGATGCGGGCGGCGCGTCAGACACGCAGTTCGTCTTCAGGGACGTCGCGAACGCGACCCTCCAGACGAACGGTTACGTCTCCGTCTCGCTCAACCCGGCTGGAGCTGGAGGAGCGGAGAGAGTCAACGCTTCGGGATCCCTCACGTCTCTCACGGAGAAGCAGGAGTTCGACGTCATCCTGACTGCCGACGTCTTCACCGCCAACTTGGCCGGGACCGTCTCGGTCAACACCACGAGCACCAACGTCGTCGGAACCTCGACCACCTTCACGTCGCACTTCACGGACGGCGCTTTCATTCGAGTCGGTTCCGACAGTCGCCGGATCAACGTGGTCACCAACGCGACTCACCTCACTGTCGCTTCGGCGTTCTCCGCAACCAACGCGGCAGCCACCTACAAGAGGCACTACCTGGAAGGTTCGCACGTCGACCTCTCGAACACCTCCGCGAACGTAGTCGTCAGCTCGAACACCACCTTCTCTATCAACACCAACCTCCCGCTCGGTGGTTCGGTGAACGCGACCAGCACGGTCATGGTCACCTACCCCGTCCTGAAGCACGACACCTTCCCAGCGAAGAAGGATGTTAACAAGCACCGGTGGGTCAAGATCGACTGCTCCAACAACTCCGCGACTTCAGTCGGACCCTGGGAGCTCGGCTTGCCTGACGTCTACGACGTCGAAGCGGTCTACGTCGGCACGACCTACTCGAACACCAACACGGACGGGGCGTCCTGGTTCCAGCTCGACAGCGGACAGCGCGACTCGTTCTACGACACAGCGAAGCTGGTCATCAACCCCAAGTACAAGACCAACGTCACCGGATCGTCGAAGCTCCTCGTCAAGCTGAGTCACTTCACCGCCAACACGTCTGACGGCGTCGGTTTCTTCTCGGTGGACTCCTACCCCAAAGCTAACACCGAGTCGGACACCACCATCCTCTGGGGCGAGGTTCCGGCGTTCAGGTCTACCGACGGAACTCTCTACGACCTGCGTGACTCCGTAGACTTCAGGCCGTACAAAGCCAACACCGCGGTGTCTTCCAGCACCGAAGCCGGGGCTACGATCAACCCAGCAGCAGCTGCTAACGGGTTCGCTTCCGGGACGTACGAGTACGTCCCCTCCCCGGACACCAACTTCCAGGCTGACGTGACGCACTACCTCCCGAGGAGGGACGCCATCACCGTCAACAAGAACGGCGACTTCGCTGTCGTCAGCAGCGAGCCGGACGCGAACCCGCGAACTCCGTTCGTGGACTCCGACGTCATGCTCATCGCGACGGTCTTCGTCCCGGCTTGGCCGACGCTGACTCTTCGCGAAGCCGAGGAGTACGGCCGCAGCGACATCCGAATTCGCCACAACGTCAAGACCATCCCGAGGTACACGATGGCGGCTATCGGCGACATCGACCGTCGCCTCAGGAGGATGGAGTACTACACCGTCCTGAACGCCGTCGAGCAGAAGGCTCGAGACTTCACCATCGCAGACGCGAACGGTCTGGACCGTTTTAAGAACGGTATCTTCGCCGACCCGTTCAACAGCCACGCTCTCGGAAAGGTCACCGACTTCGAGTACAAGATCGCGGTAGACGAGAGGGAGGGCGTCGCCCGGCCGTTCTTCGACACTAAGCAGGTCGACTTCGTCTACCTGGAGTCGTCCGAGACCCAGCGCACCGGCAACTACGTCACCATGCCGTACACGAGCGAAGCTTTCATCGTCCAGAACTTCGCCAGCAAGTTCAGGAACTGCACCGAGTCGGTGTGGGACTGGAGAGGGAAGATGATCCTCTACCCGTCTTTCGACGATCACCGTGACCAGACTCGGCTGCCGAACATCAACGTCACCCTCGACCTCTCTTCCCCGTGGGAAGACTTCTCGAACTCACCGTTCGGTACTAACTACGGGGAGTGGCAGACTACTAACGTCTCTTCGACTAACACGGTGACTAGGACATCCAGCGCAGTCACCACTAAGACGACCACCACGACGACTCAGGAACGCCTCGTTCAGGAGATGCAGGTCGACACCCTGACCAACAACTACGACTTCGGCAGTTTCGTCAAGGATGTCTCGGTAGAACCGTACATCCGGTCCAGGTTGGTTGCGTTTTCGGCGACCAACCTCAAACCGAACACCGTCGTTCACGCGTTCTTCGACAACGTCAACGTCGACGAACACTGCGCTACCGGGCAGTGGTCATCCGTCTCCGCCCCAGAGATCGGTCGAGAGGACCGAGTCGTCGACAGGACCAGCGCCTTCGGTTCCGAACTCAAGACTGACTCGTCGGGTTCTGTGATCGGTCTCTTCCGCATACCGGACGGACAGTTCCGCGTCGGTGACCGTAACTTCATGCTGTCTGACGTCGACGACTTGATCACGGGAGCGGACGCGTCCCTCACCAGCGCGGACGCCCGGTTCAGCGCGTCCAACCTGACGTTGACTACTCAGGGTCTGACCCTCACCACGCTGGAACCGGAAGTTTCGGTGACGGAATCTGTCGGGAAGCAAACTTCGGTGTCGACTTCTACCAAGGTTCGCGCCGTCGCTCAGCAGCAAGATCGGGCTGGAAAAGACCCGATCGCGCAGTCGTTCTTCGTCTCCACCCCGTCCGAAGTCACCGGCGCCTTCGTGTCGAAGATCGACGTCTACTTCAAGGCGAAGGACCCGACGATGGGAGTCACCCTTATGCTCTCGGAGATGCGTCTCGGCACCCCCGACACGTCAAGGATCCTAGCTCGCTGTCACCTCGACTCTTCCCAGGTGTACGTCTCCGACGACGCCTCGGTCGCTACCACTTTCGTCCTCGACACGCCGGTGTTCCTGGGTTCCGGAGTGACTTACGCGTTCTTGGTTCGTCCGGACGGTGACACCCCCGAGTACCAGATCTGGCTCGGCGAAACCGGAGGATACGACGTCTCCAGCGGCGCTCAGATCTACCAGAACCCGTACGGGGGAGTGGCTTTCGTCTCGTCGAACATGAACACGTGGTCTCCCCTGCAGAAGGAAGACATCAAGTTCACGATCTACCGTTCCAAGTTCACCGTCGGCAGCGCGACCGCTACCTTCGAGAACGAGGACGACGAGTACATCACCTTCACCGGTCTAGTCAGGGCGAACACTGCCGAGGCTGTCAGGGTCGGAGACCTCTGCTACACAGCCAACGCGACGACGACCCTGGTCGGTGCGAACACGACGCAGCCGTACGGGATCGTGCAGTACGTCGACGAAGCGGAGGAGAAGGTCTACATCGACACCTCCACCGGCGGGTGGGCAGCTGGGCAGACCCTGCAGTTCCACCGACCGAGCGCCGTCGGGAACACGTCTCTCATCAACGCGAACAGCCTCATCGCCAACTGCACGGTGGAATCAGTAGACGACCTCGAGTACCACGCGGTAGTCCCTCGTTTCGCCGTCATCGTGCCGGACAAGACCGGGATCACCTACTCGTTCCGCGGCACGAAGTCCACAGACGCTGCGGATACCGTATCTTGGAAGGTGCAGAACGAAATCGAGCTCGAGTTCAGGGACACGACCAGGATCGCCAAGTCTTACTCGAACGAGGTCACCGACCTCGCTGGAGAAGCGAGCAGCTCGTACGAGGTGTCGCTGTCGACGCTGAGCAACTACGTGTCGCCGGTCATCGACCTCAGGAAGAAATCTTCCCTCATGATCGAGAACCTCATCAACGATGACTTCACTGGGGAAGCGAACAGCCGGTACGGGTCAGCTAGCACCAAGTACGTGTCCAGGAACGTTACCCTCGACGACGGACAAGAATCTGAGGACATGCACGTCTGGGTGTCTGCATACCGCCCGAGCGGTACCGACTTCAAGGTGTACGTCAAGTTCCACAACTCTGAAGACGGGGAAGTTTTCGACGGCAAAGCGTGGACCGAGATGGAACCCGCTACCGGAGAGTTCCTATTCAGCAGCACCCTGGATGATCGCGACTACAGGGAGTTCGAGTTCAGGTTGCCGACCGCGGCACCGAGCACGAACCCGACTGCGGCGTACCTGCCGAGCGACACGGGCGTGATGAGGTACGTGAGGACTGACGGGGCGATCTTCGCCACGTACAAGACGTTCTCCGTCAAGATCGCGCTGTCTTCATCCAACCCGGCTGTAGTTCCTAAACTCAACGACGTCAGGGCGATATGCGTTCAGGCATGAGCAAGAGCGACTACACCGCGGACGGCAAGTTTCGTCGTCTCTCCAGCAACCCGGGAGCTCTGGTGAGCGCCGACTACGCCGGCTTGGCTGCGTACCGGGACAGGAAACGCCGTTCTGCGGAGATAGATAACGCAGTAACAAGTTACACCAAGCTGTCAGACGAGGTCAGGGAGATCAAAGCCGCTCTCGACGAGGTCATCAGGATGCTCAAGAAGTGACGATAAGCGTAGCGAATACCGCCAACACCAACACAGTTAAGTACCTCAGGACGCGAGTCAACGAGATCGCTGACGCGCTCTCCACGAAAGTCATCACCGTCGATTCCAACACGACCGACGGAAATGCGACGGTGAACGGAACTTTCACCGCCACTGTAGTCAACGCGACTTCGGTGACCGCCAACTCCGTCGCAGTCGGATCTAACGTTTCCGTTACGTTGACTGGTCTCGCCGTCAGCAACTCGACAATTGCGGTGTACGTTAACACCTCTGGGGTTTCCGTCGGTGCGAACGTCGTCGCTAACTCGACTACAGTCAGGGTTGGGGCTAATGTCGTCGCGAACTCGACTGTTCTGCGGGTCGGCATTTCTGATTCGTACGGAGAAGTGGCTAGGGGTTACATCACCGTCGGCAACTCGACTGTGAACGCTACGGTGAACGCTACCACCGTGTCCGTAGGATCTTCTGTTATCAACTCCACGTCGTTAGCAGTGGGTTCAAACCTGTCTTACAACGGGATTACGTTATCTGCTGTTGGTATCGCGATTAACGCTTCTTCAGTTTCAGTCAACACAGCAACCGTCGGCAACTCGACCGTGAACGCTGCGGTGAACTCGTCGACTTTCTACGTCCAAAACTCGACAGCCTCAGCTACTTACGGCTTATCCTCCATCATCGGTAATTCTACGGTTAACTCGTCCTTCTCCAGCACCACTATGCAGTTTCAAAACTCTACCGTGGTTTCATCGTTTGGACCGTCAACGTACACCGGAAATTCTGTATCTAACACCACCTTCTCCCAGACTGGGGTCACGGTTCAGAACTCTATCTCATCAGCGTCTATCGGGGCAAGTCGGGTAGCCGTAGGTAACTCCACCTCAAATACCGAAGTCGGAGACCGTTACATCAAGATTGCTGCGGTAGCTGGTGACCTCTCCTCTCCAGCCAACGGTTCGATCTGGTACAACTCTTCTATCTCGAGGTTCAGGCTTTACGAGAGCGGTGCGACTATCAACGTAGCATCTTCTGGCGCGGTTGGGAGACACACCATGGCTTTCCCCGCTGCTGCTACTAGGTCCAGGACTGTGAACGGTGCGTCTTTCTCGGTGATGCTGAACACAACGAACGAAGTACACATGCTGGTTTACGAGTTTGTCAACAATGCTCCTGAGTTCGTTCAGTTCTCAGTTCCGATGAACAAAGCGTGGAACACCGCTAACGTATCTGCGCAGTTCGGGTGGAGTCACCCAACCACCGCCACCAACTTCACCGTGCAGTGGGGAATCCAAGCACTAGCTCTCTCGGACGGCGACGCGATTGACTCGTCGTTTGGAACCGCGGTTACGGTATCAGATACCGGAGGAACTTCTAACACCCTGTATGTTACAGCTGAGACTGCGAATGTTGTGATCGCTGGTTCTCCCGCGGTGTCAGACACAGTAGTGTTTCAGGTTTACCGTGACACCGCCAATACCACCGACACGCTCGACGTTAACGCTCGGTTGCACTGGATCAAGATATACTACACTACCTCCGCAGGAACAGACGACTGATGGTTTTTGGCGGAACACACCACGGTTTCGGAATCATAACCGAGGATCACATCCAAGTTGGCAACACGTACCTCGTTGCTAACGCGACGTCCGGCACTTCTTACTCTGTTGACACCGCGCTTTCCTCGTTCGAGCCAGGTTCTAGAGGGTCGTTAACAACCCACCGCTACATGATCGGCGTAGCAGCAAACCACGCCAACTCGGTGGCGCCAAACACGTCTACTACGTTTGCGAATACACTCTTCGGCAACTCGCAGATATACGAGTATGTGTATAGCAGCACACTCGGTGTTGGTTATTTCATGAATAATACACTTGAAAACCCGACAAATGCTTACGCTAACGTTAAGTTCTCGTCATCCGCTGGTGGGTGTGCTATATCGATGACTGACGTGTTCTTTGGGTCAAACAACGTAACCCTACACGTAGTCTCTGATTCTACCCCGTTAATCTTGCGAGACATCCCTAAGGGTACTGGAATATTTCTCGGGGCTAGCTACGGCGGAAACGGCACGCCGGCACTAACTCAGGTGAACTTGCAGGTCAAGAAGTACGGTCAGACCAGTAACACCACCAAGAGTTTCGTGGTGGACGCTTACTCGTCACCGTACGATACTGCTACTCGTCAGCACGTTTACTTCTCGCACTACGTGACTGATTCTGACTGCGAGACAGTGACCGTGAACCACACCCTCGACGCGAACGCTACTTCTACGTTGTTCAACGTAGTTACTATGTACCCGCAACACTACAGGAACCCCCTCGTGGTGAAAGATTGGCTTTCATACGACGGCTCGTCTATAAATACTGTTCGTAATCACGCGCAGCCCGCGCCGTTACCAACTTTTCCAGTATCTGCCAACGATTACAGCGTCTACGTTTTGTTTTCTGCTGCTTTTACGACGACTTCTGTCGTCAACGCCGTCATATCTTCCACGTACACCACGCTAGTTGCCAACAGCGGAGTTTCCAGCTCAGCTGGTATTTACAGCGTAGATTCATCTCTCGTCACAAATACCTCCTCGTTTACGGTTACTCTCACTAATATTACGAACGGGAGCGTAGCTAGGTTGCTCTTGGTACGCAACGGGACCAGGGTGTTGTCTTCTAACTCCGCCGTTGGCATAAACCCGTCGTGCACCGTCAAAGTGAACCCAAATTCTCTAGTTTTGGCGGTGAGCAGCGCCAGAGGTAACACCGTTAACATGTACATGAACGTGGCTAGCAACTCAGCCCCGCCGTCGTACGTTCACACAGATTCTACTGGTCTGGTCAAGATGCAGGCCGCTTCGTTCGCACAAGTGTTCACCGGAAGTTCTACGACAGTTAACGTTTACTGCAGCGGTGGGCTAACCACGAACACAGTCAGCATGGCGGTGTTGGTGCTAGAACGGTGAGCGCTATCCACAGACACTCCGACCCGAGGACGTGCGGAGCGACGACGACGGTGACCGGACAGTCTACAGTCAGGGTGAATGGACTGTTCGTCGCGGTGGAGGGGGACCCCGAGACCCACGGTTCCGGACAGCTGGTCTCCGTGTCTGCCGGAACCGTCAGGGTGGCCGGGAAGAAGGTGATAGTGGTGACGGACCAGGCTCTAGCTGACGATGCGTCTCACCCGCCGCCCGACACGTACCCCTCCGGCGGCTCCGGAGACGTCTCCGCCTACTGATAAATAGGCGGCAATGGCCGCAACAGTCAACATAGTCATGGATCAGGGGTCCGACTTCGAGTTTCGGTTCGACGTCTCGGACGCTGACGGAACCGCGCTCGACCTCGGCTCTCACACCGTCAGAGCTCAGATGAGGAAGCACCACTCGTCGGCTAACGCGTTCTCGTTCACCGCAGACGCGTACTCCAACGGGACGGTCGTGCTCTCCATGACTGCAGATCAGACGTCGAACGTCGAAGCTGGCTACTACGTCTACGACGTCGAAGCCGTATCCGCTGCGAACGTCGTCTCCAGGGTTCTGGAAGGTAAGGTTCGAGTCACGCCGGAGGTCACCAGGTGACCAACGTACGCGTCAGGGGGGTGAATCGAACGAAGGTCAGGGTCAACAACCCAGATTCCGGAGTTCTCGGACAAGTACCAGCTGCTGGCGTCACCGTCAGAACCGTCTCCATCGACGGGTCCGGCGGTGGAGGAGTTCAGAACTTGGACGACCTCTTGGACGTGGTGATCGGTTCCCCGTCCGACGGGGAAACTCTAGTTTACGATGCCGATACGGGTAAGTTCGTCTCCACCCCTCTGGTGGTCGACGGCGGAGAGTTCTGAGGGAAGTAGAAACACATGTCTAACCAGATCCAAGTCAAGCGATCCACGACGACCCGGCAGCCGCCGGCGCTGCAGTTCGGTGAGTTCGGGTACACCACGAACGGCAGCATCCTCTGGATCGGTCAGGAAGCGGCAAACACCGCTAACGTGATCGCCGTCGGCGGAGCTAGGGTTCCCGGCGTCCTCACCGCTAACCAGGCGATAGTTGTCGACGGCTCGAAGATGATCGACACCATCATGGTCGGTAACTCGACGGTGAACGCCGTCGTCAACTCGACTTCGGTCAAGGTGTCCAACTCCACATCCAACTCCACGTTCACCATCCCGTCAGCGGCCGACTGGGCCGGCAACAAGTTCCTTCACGCCAACGGCACGTGGGCGACGCCGGCTGGCGGCATAGCCGGTTCCAACACCTACGTCCAGTTCAACGACTCCGGCACAGCAGGCGGTACAGCTGGGTTCACCTTCGACAAGACGACTAACAACCTGGTGGTCGGCAACACGCTGTCGGTTCCGATTCTCGGGGCGAACGTCACGTTCGTCGGAAACTCGTCGGTTACCGCAGCCACCGTTACCGGCAACTCGACGGTAACGGAAGTCAAGGTTTCGTCTTCCGTCGCGAACGTCCAGTCCGCCACCATCACCCTGGCTGGTACGACCACCACGATCACCTCGAACCTAGCGGTCACCGATACCACAGTCACCGTCACGTCGAACACCCAGAACTTCAAAGCTAACTCCACCGTCACCGGGTTGTCCGTCGTCGGCAACACGACCGCCACGGTTGTCACGCTGGGATCGGGTGCGTCGGTAGTAAACGTCGTCTCCACCAACACGTTCGTGACGTCGACAAACGTCAACATCGCGGCAACCGGTACAACCGTCACCGGGACGAACCTCACCGTCGGGGCGAACGCTACGTTCAACGCTAACGTCGTCATCGCCGGCGACCTGATCGTCAACGGGACCACTTTCACAGTCAACGTCGACACGATCTCCGTCGAAGACTCGATCATAAAGCTGGCGTCCAATAACCTGACGACGAATACCATCGACATCGGTCTCTACGGTGTCTACGGTAACTCGACGGTCACGGCGTTCTCCGGCATCTTCAGGGACACCTCGAACGCCGGCGTCTGGACCGTCTTCAAGGATCTCACCGCTGAGCCGGGTACGACGGTCGACACGTCGAACAACACGTTCGCGCGCGGTGCTGTCCTCGCAGACTTCGTCACCGAAGTCTTCTCCGCGAACAGCACGAAGGTCTCGATCACCGCCGGGTCCCTGTTCTCCGACCTCTCAGTCGCAGACGGCGGAACAGGTGCATCCCTCTTCGCCAACAACGGCGTCATCTACGGACAGAACGCAGCAGCACTAGCTGTCACCGCCGCCGGTACCGACGGTCAGGTTCTCCAAGCTGGAGCTACAGGCATCCCGAGCTTCGGTCACCTGGACGGGGGCACATTCTAACTTACCAACCACCCTTAACTCAGGAAGAACACGATGAGCGACACAGACTTCTTCAACACGTACGTGTCTAAGTTGAAAGCAAAACTTGACGAGACTGTCGGTCTCCTAGTCGTAGCCGAGACCAAGCTTCACCTGGCAGACGCCGCAGCTCGTGATCACGTAGAAGAATCCTCACGGCACGAAGCGATAGTCAACGACCTGAGAAACACCATCAACGAGATGGGGGATCGCGAGAAACAAGTTCTCGCAGAGTTTGAGAACTTGCGAGTCGTTCTATCCAAGACTAAGGAGGAAAACGCAGCGACAGTCGGTAACCTCGATAACGCTCTTCGTCTCAAAACCAACGAAGTCAACGAGCTGAATGCTCAGCTGAGCAACGCTCGAGAAGAAGCGGTGGCGCTCAAGATCGAGCTGGAGTCGGTGAAGAACTTGATCGACACCACGAAGAAGAAACCTAGGACTACCTAACGTTGGCTAACACCGTCTTCAAGCACAAGTCTAACACCACGTCTGGCGTCGTACCGACCGCTGGACAGGTCAACGTTGCTGAGATCGCGATCAACACCGGTGACGGTAAGGTGTTCACCAAAGCGGCTAACGGCACCGTCATCCAGATAGCGGTTAGACCATCCGGCGATACGATGACGGGTCCGCTGATCCTGTCACCGTCTACGACTGCCGGAGCCGGTATCAACATCGGTGACGGCGTTGCGCCTACAAGCCCAGCCAACGGTGACTTGTGGATCGCCGGCGCTAGCTTCCTCTACAGGTCGAACGGAGCCACCAGGACGGTCATGCCGACTTCTGGCGGTACGTTCTCGGGCAGGGTGACGTTCCTGACGTCCACCACGTCCCTCTCGAGCATCAACATCCCGCACGGAGCTGTACCGACGACGCCGAACGACGGTGACATCTGGACTACGACGTCAGGGGTGTTCGCGAGGGTCAACGGCGCTACAGTTCAGCTTGACTCAGCTTCGTCCGGCGTCGCCGGATCCAACACCCAGGTGCAGTTCAACGACTCGGGAGCAGCTAACGGGTCGGCTGGCTTCGTCTTCGACAAGACGACGAATACCGTGACTGTCGGAAACTCGACCGTGAACGCCGTCGTCAACTCCACCTTCATCCGGGTAGCGAACTCGACGTCGAACACCACCCTGTCTGTGCCATCTGCCTCCGACTGGGCTGGCAACAAGTTCCTTCACGCCAACGGCACGTGGGCGACGCCGACCGCGACGGCGTCACCGGCTGGATCGAACACCCAGCTGCAGTTCAACGACTCTGGGGCTACCGGAGCTGACGCGAACTTGCTGTGGTACAAGGACACGGCTGTCCTGTCCGTCGGCAACTCGACGGTGAACGCGACGATGAACTCGACATCCTTCAAGGTGTCGAACAGCACGTCCAGCATAGCCGTCACGGTTCCGTCAGCAGCTGACGTAGCAGTCGGTAACGAGTACCTCAACGCTAACGGACAGTGGTCTACCGTCATAACCAGGGGACAGGTAAACATGATGATCCAGGGCGGCTGGGTGCAGTAAGAACAGAGACAAGGAGAACACACGGTGACAGCTAGCGTACAACCTATCTACACGAGAACTTGGGACGTTCAGGTCGGTGGATCTGTCTGGGGAAACGTCGCCAGCACCTCGACCGACGGAACTTCGAACACCACCAACGCGACGGTTATCTACGTCGCTGATCCGACTGAGGGCAGCTTCGTCCAGAAGGTGATCATCAGACCGATCTCCACAGTCGCAGCGACTGTGGTCAGGTTGTTCTACTGTTCGGCAAACGGTGCTTTCACCCTCGGCACCACGAACACCGCTAACAACACCGCCCTGATCGGTGAGATCGCCGTCGCTGCGTGGACGGTCTCGCAGACCGTCGCGTCGCCTGCGTACGACATCCCGATCAACATGGGGATGAACGCGAACACGAAGCTCATCATGTCGGTCGGCACCGCGACCGGAGCGACGACCACCGGGTTCAACCCGGTTGTGGTGGCGGGTAAGTACTGATGTTTCCGACGCAATCTTTCCCTCAACCAGGTGCTACGACGTGGCAGGTGTTCTTCCCAGACGGCAACACCACCACCACCAACGGCTGGAAGATGTGGACCAAGCCGGTCGGCGTGTCGTGGGTCTTCATCTTCTTGCTAGCTGCGGGAGGCGGAGGAGGTAAGAACACCGGCGGCGCGACTACGGTCGGTCCGGGAGGGGGCGGTTCAGGCGGTCTCACCAAGGTGATGATCCCGTCCTTCCTGCTCCCCGACGTCCTCTACGTCAGACCAGGTTCAGGCGGGTTAGGTGCTACTACCGCCGCCGCTGGCGCCACCGGAACTACTAGCTACGTGAGCACCCAGCCCCTCACCACCGTCTCTCACCTGGTCCTGTCTCAAGCAGGCGGAACCGGAGGCGGCGGCGGAGCGACTAACACGGCTGGCGCCGCCGGCGCGGTGGCGACAAACGCCCTAGCTGCGTTGTCCGGTCTGGGTCTGTGGTCGAGCGTAGCCGGGCAGGCGGGAACCGCGGGAGGAGCTGCAGCTAACGGCGCTGGAACCGCTGTCACGCCGGGTGGCGCGGGTCTCCCGGTTACCGGAGGAGCAGGCGGAGGTAACGGAACCGGCGCCGGGGGAAACATATCTGCGGCTGGCCCGTTCCCGGCTATAACCGGAGGTGCCGTCGGAGGTGCCGGCGTCGCAGTCAACGCACCCCACGGGTTCAGGGCCGGTGCGACAGTCATCAACCCTTTCTCTAGGGGTGTATCTCTGCCGTTCCTGTTCTCGGGTGGAACCGGCGGCGGAGGAGCTACGACCGGTACCAGCGGAAAAGGGGGAGACGGCGGCTGGGGCTGCGGCGGAGGCGGAGGCGGAGGGACTTCAACAGCAGGCGGAATCGCCGGCAACGGCGGCAACGGCGGCGGCGGCCTCGTCATCATAGGAGCATGGTGAAACATGGCTACACCAACCACTAAGAGGGAGTTCACGGACTTCGTCAAGCGGAAGCTCGGCTACCCGGCGATCAGGATCAACGTCACTGACGAGCAGGTCGACGACCGCGTGGACGAAGCAGTGAACAAGTACGTCGAGCAACACTACGGCGGCAGCGAGAAAGTTTACCTGTCTCACCAGCTGACGGCTCAGGAGATCTCGGAGAAGAAGATCACCCTCGATGACACCGTCATCGGCGTCGTCGGCGTGTTCCCGATCGGCTCACCCAGCAGCGGAGCCGGCGTCGGAACCTTCGACGGGATGGCTTGGCAGACCCTGCTCTCGGACATCATCTTCTCGTCTGGCGGGACTAGCACGGCGGTGTCTGACTACGTCGTCATGCGCGTCTCCCTGAACACCATCTCTGAGTTCCTGGTCGGTCAGTTCCCGATCAGGTACAACGAGAGGACAGACGAACTGTTCCTCGACTGCGCCCAGAGCAAGCTGGGCGAGGGCAACTACGTCGTCATCGAAGCCTACCGCAAGAACTCCCCGGACGACTACCCGGACGTCTGGAACGACATGTGGCTGCAACGGTACGCGACGGCGCTGGTGAAGCAGCAGTGGGGTCAGAACCTCAGCAAGTTCATGGGTGCTCAGCTGCCCGGCGGTGTCAACCCGGGTGAGATGGGAGCTCGGTTCCTCACGGAAGCGGCTTCCGAGATCGCGGCTCTGGAAGACGAGCTGGTCAACACGTGGAGCCCGATCTCATCAGACATGATCGGGTAGACGCAAAGGATAGCCGCCGATGGACACTCTTCCACCGATCACCTACGACGCGACCGTAGTCAGGACCGTAGACGGGGACACCGTCTACGTCTCGGTCGACGGTTGGCCGGAACCCTTCAACCCGATCGAAGCTAGGGTGGACGGCATCGACACCCCCGAGAGCAGGACGCCTCCCGCGAAGTGCGAGAAGGAGGTGCGTCTCGGCGTCATCGCGAAAGCTCGCGCCAATGAGTTGCTCCCGCCCGGCACGAAGGTCAAGATCACGTGGGAACACAAGCACGAGAAGTACGGTAGACTCCTGGGGAAGATCACGCTCCCGAGCGGGAGGGACTTCGCTGAGATCCTGGTGAGGGAGGGACACGCCGTCCCGTACGACGGCGGAACCAAGCAGAGCTGGTGTCGCTGACTACTTCTTACGCACCACCTTGTACACCGACCTGAGCACCCGGTTCCGCTCCGGGTGCTTGTGAACCGGGACCGGCACGCCCTTCGAGAAGGTGTCGACCAAGAAGTCGTCCCTGAAGGCGAGCCAGTGGTTGTTAGTTCCGATGAAGTACCACGTCTTCGCGACCGGGCCGCCGTCAGAAGCCGCTTTCGCAGCCCAGTCTTCGATGGTCCTCCCGGACCAGCCCGGGCTGCCGTTGATGAAGCCGGAGACCATGGTGTAACCGCAGCGCATCAGGACCGACCCGTTGTCTTTGAGGTCGGTCGCACCGACTCTCGACGGTTTCTTCCTCCAAGGGTTCCTCTTCTTGATCTCGGTCGCGAACATCTTCTCGACGCGAGCGGTGTCCCTCCCGGTGATAGCGGCAACCGCCATCGGTCCGCAGTACACGTGGGATGAGCTCGTCCTCTTGACTTCCTTGATCTTCATGGTGAAACCTCCGCTTGTCAGTATACCACACCCGAAGTCCGGTGTCAATAAATACCAGCATGAGCTCATCTGTGTTCTTCGACTTCTTCACAGACAGCGCCGAGCAGGATCTCCTGCAAGACCTGGTCTCTGAAGCTATCCACGTCTTGGGGCACGACTGCTGGTACGTGCCGCGAACGGTCGTGGACCGGGACTCGCTGTTCACGGAAGCGGAGTACCACGAGTACCTCCAAGCCTTCTCCCTCGAGTTCTTCTTCAAGACGACGCTCCAGATGGGCGGCGAGGGAGCGCTTCTCGCCAAGTTCGACGTGGAGCTCAGGGACGAGCTGACTCTGACCGTGTCTAAGAAGACCTTCCAGGAGGAGGTGCTAGACAAGGAGCCGTCGTTCCTGCGACCGCGGGAGGGAGACCTGATCTTCATCCCGATGATCGGTTCGCTGTTCACCATCAAGTATGTGGACAAGAAAGCGTTCTTCTACCAGCTCGGCGACCTGCAGGCTTACGACTTGTCCCTCGAGCTCTACGAGGGGAGCAGCGCGGTGTTCGACACCGGCGTCCCGGCTATCGACTCCCTCTACAAGCCGATCACCGACGACGTCAACGAGCTGGTTCTCCTCACCGAGGGCGGCGACCACCTGGTCGACGAGAGGGACAGGTGGGAGATCGTCACGGTGGGAATCGACGACCCGGTTGACATCTCGCAGAACTTGGTTATCGAAGACGAAGCCGAGGACGTCATCGACTGGTCGGAGACCGACCCGTTCAGCACCTCCGGGAAATTTTAGCAGATGAGGACTCTCAGGGAGATGAAGATCAAGCTGTCGCCGATGCACACGAAGACTTTCGTTCACGGCCCAACCGGGAGCACGGCGAAGGTCATCGGTGCGCACGACTACGGTGCTCGCGTCTACGTTACGGGAGTTCACACCCCGGCTGAGCACCGCGGGAAAGGCGGCGCTCACGAGGTCATGAAGCAGGTGACCGACCACCTGGACACCAACGGGCACGAAGCGTCCCTGAGAGCTGTGGCGACTGACGACCACGTCTCGATCAGGAGGCTCGTGAAGTTCTACGGGAAACACGGGTTCGTGAAGAACGGACCGATGGGCGACATGAAACGGTACCCGAAACCAGACACAGATTCGGGGGAACGCTGACTTGTTCGGACACTCGTACTACCACGGCATCATCAGGAAGCACACCGCTCTGGTCGGGACGCTCTTCAACGACCTCGTCATAACCCGGGGCGCGTCCGGTGAGCAGACTGTGAAGGTTCCGATCATCTACGGCCCGCGTGAGAAGTACCTGGCCCGGTTGGAGCGCGACCCGTCTCTGGACCAGAAGACAGCGGTCAACTTGCCGATGATCAGCTTCGAGATGACCGGTCTCAGGTACGCGTCAGATCGCAAGCTGAGCACGGTGGTCCGGTACGCTTCTAGGGCCGCGAGCGGGGAAGGGTACTCCGGCGTCTACAACCCGGTCCCGTACGACATCTTCTACGACGTCAACGTCTACTCGGCTGGGATAGAAGACGGCGCGAGGATCGTAGAGCAGATCCTGCCGTTCTTCACGCCGTCTTGGAACGCCACGCTGAACTTGCTGGACGACATGCCTACTTACAAGACCGACGTCTACGTGGTCCTCGATTCTGTCGAACCGCACGACGACTACGACTCGAACTTCGAAACCAGGAGAGCAGTCACCTGGAGGTTGTCGCTGACGGTCAAGACTTACTTCTACGGTCCGGTCTCCACGCCGAAGATCATCAAGATCGCGAACACCAACATCTACGCCGACACCAACACCACGTCGGTCGCTATCCACACCGACATACGCCCAGGGCTGACCGCGAACGGCGAAGCGACGAGCAACTCGTCTCTCTCCGTGCCGATCTCCGAGATAGAATCGGACGACGACTGGGGCTACGTCGTAACTTACGAGGACAACACGTGAAGACTCTGAAGCAGTTCCTGGGGGAAGCCAGGAAGGAGACCTACGTAGTCAGGACCCAGAACCACGGGGACCTGCACGTCGACGCGATGAGTCCCAAGGGTGCTCACAAGAAAGTCATGGACATGGGTCTGGACCACCGCGGGTGGCCGCCGAACGTCAGGGACGTGAGGACCAAAGACGTCTACGACCGCGAGGAAGCGGCGAAGCCCGCGAAGCTGGCTGCTGCGAGGAAGGAAGAGGCCGAGCGAGCTGCGAGGCACGCAGCGGAGCTCGAGAAGCACTCCGGATGGCACGACACCCGCAGCCAGCAGTACAACACGCCGAGCCGGGTCAACGGCAAACCTTACAAGGGGGACTAGTGAGCAGGGACAAGATAGACGAGGCTCTCGGCCTCGGGCCGACTGACGCCCTCCCGTCGGTGGAGGTCATCCCACCGGGACACGACGGGAACGGCAGAGTTTCCGTAGCTGACGCCGAAGACGACTTCGAGTACGCTCGCCGGAACGTCAGGGACATCATAGACTCCGGGAAGGAATCTCTCGAACAGATCCAGCAGATAGCTCTCGCTGCCGAGAGCCCGAAAGCTTTCGAAGTCGTGTCGATGCTGATCGACAAGCTGGTCGTAGCTAACGAGAAGCTGGTCGACCTCAGCTCCAGGAAAGCGAAGAACGACGCAGCCGCGAACGGACAGAACGCGGACAGGGTCGTCAACAACACGCAGAACGTCGTCATAGTCGGGACAACCGACGACCTCCTGAAAGCCGTGAGGCGAGCCAGGGGCGAGAAAGACGTGGAAGACACCCTCCAGCGGTGAACCGAGGAAACTCTGAACGGTGCAGACCGTAGAACGTAACTACCTCGAGTACCCGAACATGGTGCTCGGGGAACCCGGGTACAAGAAGAATCCCAGACTCCGTCGTCCGGGGTGCCGCTACGCGTTCACCGCTGATCACCTCGAGGAGTACGCGAGGTGCTCAGACCCGGAAGACGGGTTAGACTACTTCATGAAGAAGTACATCAAGGTCGAGATCCCGGACGGGCAGATCATCGACTTCGACCCGTACGCTTACCAGATCAAGTTCGCGGATACCGCGCTCAAGAACCGTTTCGTCCTGGTGAAGCTCGGTCGTCAGATGGGTAAGACCACCGCTGCGACTGCCATCATCCTCTGGCACCTCCTGTTCAAGCGCAACTTCAAGATCGCGATCACCGCTAACAAGCTCATCCAGTCTATCGAGATCCTCGACCGCATCAAGCTAGCTATCGAGTGGGTTCCTCCGTGGATGCAGCAGGGAGTCGTGACTTGGAGGGCGACCCGCATCGAGTTCGAGAACGGGTCCCTGGTAGACGCGGCCGCAACCTCTTCGAGCGGAATCCGCGGTCGTTCTTACGGCCTCATCTACATGGACGAGTTCTCCCACATCCACCCGAACACCCAGAAGAAGTTCTACGAGTCGGTGTTCCCCGCAGTATCCGCCGGTAAGGAGACCAAGCTCTTCATCACCACCACGCCTAACGGTCTCGACATGTTCTACAAGCTGTGGACCGAGAGCGAGAAGGGGGTGAACGACTTCGCGAGGGTCGAAGCTCACTGGTCGGAGATGCCGGGCCGCGACGCCAAGTGGGCCGCTGCGGAGCAGGAGAGGCTCGGCGAGGACGGGTTCGCTCAGGAGTACGGAACCGAGTTCCTCGGGAGCAGCGCCACCCTCATCAACGGCCGCATCCTGTCTTCTATCCCGACCGCGAGACCGCTCAGCGTCACCACGATCGGAGTCAAGGTGTTCTCCCAACCGAAAGTCGGTCACTCCTACGTGTGCGTCGCTGACGTGTCCCGCGGTCTCGGTCTGGACTACCAGGCGATGGTCATGGTCGACGTGACGGCTAAACCCTGGGAGGTCGTCGCAACGTACAGGAACAACCTCCTCCCCCCGTCTCTCTACCACGAAGTTCTCCACGACTCCGCTGTCTACTACAACCAGGCGCCGATCCTCGTCGAGACGAACGACGTGGGACTTCGCGTCGCAGAAGACCTCCTGCAAGTTTCTGAGTACGAGAACGTCATCATGACGCAGGTCAAGGGAAAGCACGGGACCAGAGCCGGCGGCGGTTTCGGGTCGCAGTCTCGGTACGGGGTCAAGACCTCCCCCCAGGTCAAGCGGATCGGGTGCGCCCAGCTGAAGCAGCTCGTGGAGAAGAAGCAGATCGTCATCAACGACTCGGACATCCTGTGGGAGCTCGGACGGTTCGTCGGCAAGAACAACACGTACAAAGCCGAGGAGGGAGCACACGACGACTTGGTCATGTGTCTCGTCCTGTTCAGCTGGTTCTCGGACCAGATCCTGTTCAAGGATTCCGTCGACAACGGGGGAAACCTCCGACAGTCGTACATCGAGTCATCGGAGAAGTGGGCCGAGGACGACCTGACGCCGTTCGGTGAGATAGACGACGGCAGGGGAGAGTCTGCGGGCGGCGACATGCGAGACGTCCAGTCCGGGTTTGCCGGTGACGACTTCGGGTACTGACCCTACCCATAGATAGTTCAGGAGGTGCCCGAGGTGTTCAGGACAACATTCAAGACTACGGTCAGACACAGGCTCGGCGCTCTGGAACGCCGGGTCGCCGACCTAGAGTTCTACATGAAACTCAACTCAGCAGACAGGGAAGAAGAGATGAAGAACGTAGACGAACTGAGAGCCGCGGTGGAAGCCGAAACCAGCGTGATCGCGTCCACCGTGGCGCTGCTCGACAAGCTGACGACGATGATCGAAGACTCCAAGTCTGACGACGCTGCCCTCGCAGCGGTCATCGACGAGATCAAGGCGAACAAGGAAGCTCTGGCGAAAGCTGTGGTTGCCAACACGCCCGACGAGGGCGGGTCCACCGGCGGCATCGTCGGTTGAACCGAATCCTACCCGAGACGCTGGCTCTGATCAAGGCGTGGGAGGGTTTCTTTCCCACGCCTTACGTCGACACCGGCGGCGGGTTGACTATAGGCTACGGTCACTCCTCGGTCGGTCCTCCGGCGGTCACCCCGGACTCACGTTGGGACGAGGAAACCGCGTCCAAGCAGCTGGAAGATGACTTGGTTCTGGTCGGGACCAGGATCGCTCGGGATCTCCGGGTCAGAGTCAACGACTACCAGTGGGGAGCTCTGCTCTCCCTGGCTTACAACAAGGGTCCGACGCGCCTGGTCAAGTCCAGAGTCTGGTCTACCCTCCACGACGGGCAGAAGTACGCTAGCGTCAGAGCCGGCCTCGAGATACTCAGCTTCGCTAACAGCGCTCAGGACAAGGTTACCGGTGAGGTTCGCGAGTTCCTGGGTCTCAGGGCGCGTAGAGCAGCCGAAGCCGGCTACTTCCTCAAGAGACACCACGGGTTCTGACACCCGTTCGACCGACCGTCCAACCGGTCATCACGTGTGACTCCACTTCATCTTCCGGCACACATTTAGTTTTACCATTCATGTTTATCCATTTGGTGCCTTTTCTAGACTCCGAAATTTTGTTTCGTGATTTCTCATTGTGTTTCTTACCATACATCGGGTTCAATTGACCGTCGAACACACCAAGCTTTGCTTCTCTCATCTTTTGTTTCGCATCAACACCGTGTCTTTTTCCCCACATCGGATTTTTTTGACCGTCACGTCCTTTAGCGAAAAGCTTAAGGATATTTTTGCGACCAACATTTCTCATCTTTTCCAATGATTCTGGTGTGTAGTTAGACTTTCCTCTATTTCGTCTAGCATCAGTG
>ERZ869921.579-NODE-579-length-20770-cov-4.549698_pt1 | contig 20770 bp, 26 predicted proteins | sample MGYA00579310_ERZ869921 | MGnify/ENA primary metagenome ERZ869921 (study PRJEB32216, sample SAMN09231816) | wastewater metagenome | place: USA: Maryland | collected 2016-06-21 | study: EMG produced TPA metagenomics assembly of the PRJNA472060 data set (Reclaimed...
GGGCGGAGGCGTGGGCGGCGGCGCGGGTGGCGGCGTGGGCGGCGGCGCGGGCGGCGGCGCGGGCGGAGGCGTGGGCGGCGGCGCGGGCGGAGGCGTGGGCGGCGGTGGAGGCGGCGGTGGAGGCGGCGGTGGAGGCGGCGGCGGAGTGGGCGGATCTAATCAAAATTGCCGAATCTCTTTAACTAACCCGCACGCACTAGATTCACCGCGCTGCCTGTCGATTTGATCACTAGCTCGATCGGCTCTGTCCCATAGCGACTGACGCACAAGACACTAACTTGTCGCCCACGGCAGAACATTGATCTCTTCGTCAGTGGGCCACACAACACGGGGCCTGAAGTGCTTATACTTGCCGTTCAGAAAATGCGCTTCCCACACATCCCCCTGTGCTCGCCCTTCTCCCTCCAGACGAAGTGTGACAGTCGGAAGTTTTAGCGACAGTTTGAGAATGTCTTGAACATACGAATACCATTTGTTTACGAACTCGATCCACTGTCTGCCGTCAAGCTCGACTTCAAAAGTGAAGTCCTCGTCAATCAGTCCCTCCTTCACGAGACACGCCAAAACAGCGACGGACGTGTTAGCATCACCGTCGAGAAAGCTCAGCTTGAATTTTGTTTCGTAACCCACTTTGCACCCCTAAAACTTCCCCTGCGTCATATACGCCAGCCCCACCCTCAACGTGAACGCTAGCCACAAAGCACCGGCACGCCCGTCCGGTCCAACCTTTCGCCGCCACCTACGCCCGTGCAGTGCGGCGAGCAACTGCTCTGAGATAAGCTCGACATCGTTCCGAGCCTCACCCCAGCGGGCTGTTATTTTCCCGAGCTTGTACCTGTTTTGACCCTGCTCTCGTCCTTGACCGCTTGCCCTAGAAGGATGAGCAGATACGGGTGCTCGTTCCAATCGGGAACGCTGGTGTTTGGGGAGGTGACGACATGCCCCCGAGCGATCTTGGCGAGCGTCGAGTTGCGAGGCACCCGGTTGCCCGTGCCGTTGACGAAGCCCGACGCCTCTAGTTCCTTCAGAAACTCCCTGTGCTCGATGAGCCCGAAGCGCCGAAACAGATAGCGGGCGATCGTCTTCTTCACAGGCGGTTTGCCCTCGGTGACGCTGGGCTCCATCGTGAAGTGATTAACTGCGAAAATTCGTCCGCCGGAACGCTTTGGGTAAGCTCCGTTTTCCGAGGCTGGCCCCTCTTTCACATACAGCTCATCATCAGTGAGGGGTGACAGCTCTAGCTTGGGTGCTGCGCCACGGCACGCAGCATGGCGCACCAGATTCACGAGCTGATCGAACAGAGCGGGGTAACTCTGTAGCAGCTCCTCGATTCGATCCTGCGACGGGAAAACTACTAGCGGCTTCACGTCGTCGAGTCCGGCATACGGGTTGAGCCCCTTGCTGAGATCGGTGAGAGTGCTCACTGCATCCTCAAGGCGAATTGCCTCGTCGGGAGTCGGTCGGCGGACGACGATCAAGCCTTCCTCGGTGGTCACGAACACAGAGCCAGGGTAGGTAGCAGTCAGCCGATCCACGATCTCATCAGTCGTGGTCGTCGTCGTGGTGGCGGCAGTGGCGGGGGTTGATTCACTCATCGGGCGCGTTCCTCCGACGTTCAGGTTAGCTGAGAACAGCGCGGTTTCAACTTGCCAGAGGTAACGCTTGGGCTATGATACAGGCATGCTCCTCCGACACGATGCTGTTGAGTTGACGCCTGAATCAATCATCGCCGCCCGTAAAGAGCTTGCGGACAACGCTCTAGCTTGTGCCACGGCGGCGCGAAATCGATCTGATGTTTTGCAGGAGGGTCAGTTTTATGTCAACGATCTCAGTCGGTATAGTGTGGATCAGCAACGCTTTGCGAACGACTGCCTAGCTGGCCGGTACGATCACACATTCACCCTCCTACAAAGGGCCTACTTCCTGCAAACAGGCATCAGTGCCGCTCTGCTACCCTAAACGTAAAGAACGGACCACCTAGCGTCATGAACATCTTCGTCTTGGACCTCGATCCGCTGCGTTGCGCTCGATTCTCACGTCAACAAGATGCTCACCGAGTCGGCACAGATTCTCTCAACGGTCCTCGGTGGACCGTATAAGCCTACGCATGAGTATCACCCTTGTGTGAAATGGGCCGGGCACACTTGAGGGGTATGCAGTACCTCGTGGAGCCGAGCGTCGCCGTCGAGCGATACAGGGCGTACTACAACCACAGCAAGCAGGGATTTTGGCGTCTAGGTAAGTGGGTGCCTGCAAAGTGGAGCAAGCGCAATGTTCCAGAGTGGTTTGAAGTGCGTGGTGAGCCGTCGCGATCAATACTTTAATCAACAGTGAGGCATAAGCATGAGCTGGCAACCGATTGAAACAGCCCCACGAGATCGTCGTATCCTTCTTCGGATATCGCAACAGGCGATGCGAGGACTATTCCCCGACTGTGAGCTTGAATTTGTGACTGTCGGGTATTGGTGCAAACTGCTTAACTATAACAAGCAGCTACTAGCTGAGGGTTGGGGTGATGGTTGCGTGTTTCTAGGTGAGGCCATCGAATGGCACGAGATACCGCCGTTTAACGCTGTGCCAGCAGCCCCGAGTCCCGAGCCTTCGAGCGTTGGAACGTGGGTCATGACCTGGCTGCAACGAGCGTGGCCCGATTCTAATTATCGGTTTGTGCTAGATGTGCTCGACGATGAATCACCGTGCAATGCCCGCCGGACGTGGAATGACGTAGGTTGGGCGATTATGAAGGCGATGTGGGACGAACTAGCAGAGGCTCCATATGCCAGTAATTAAAGACCCTTCCAAACCTTTTGAGGTTGAAAACGGCTACGATGCTACGGTCGCTGATGCGTTTAAGCAAAAGAAGCTGTCGAGAGATGAGCTGCGCGAAAGGACGAAAAACAAACCCGCACGCAATAAGCGCAGACGGAAACGGAACTAACCTAGCGCCCCATCCAAATCGATCGGGTACATGCACTTAAATACCCCATCGGTTCCAGCCTCTTCGATGTATCTCACATCGAAATCGATCTTCACCCAAAGGCCATCGCCCTGACCCTGGGACCACGCCGGATTTTTTCCGATGATGCTCGCTTCCCGCCATCGGGTCTGACCCGACACCGGCTGGCCGTAGGGCTTGTAGCTGATGACCACGGTGTCTAGCAGCGCGGTGTAACCGTTCGGAAGCTGCGTAAGCATCGCCGTCCACGCTTCAAGGGAAACAGTCGCGCTCGCGGTCGCCGTGTAGAAGCCGAGCCCCTTGGTCAAGGGGATGCCGTGAACACCACGAGGCTTGGTCGGGCTGATCGTCTCAGTCCAGCTCAGATCCTTCATGTGAGACGCAGTGAGCCCGGTGCCGAACAGGACGGTGCGAACAGACGACCAATCGGTCTTGAGTCCGTTGATCGTCGCTGGCTGTGAAATTCCGACTGGTTGCTGTGCCATGTTTCCTTACCTTTGTGTCCGCCCCTGCGTGCTTGCTGTGTCTCTCAATAGAACACCGATACACCTGGCCTGCCATTGTCTTGGACGTGCAGCGTTACCCCGAAAGCGGGGCTGAATATTCACCATCCAGCCCCCACCACTACAGCAGCGTGATTCCGATATCAATGCTGTAGATGATGCCCAACCTGCTAAACCGCACTTCAAGGCGTAACTCGTTCGTCGCCACAACCGAGTAATCGCGCAGCGCCGTCACGGTCTTTAGGGGGTTCCCCGAGTCGTCCACGTCCGGCAGCCGATTCGCTGACGGTCGATTGTCTGACTTTGGCTTGAACAGAAACGCCTCGATCGGGCCAGCGACATCAGCCTCAATGCGAAGCGCCTGTGATTCAGTGAGAGCGCCCACAGGAACCGCCCCGTTGTTCTCGGTCGCCGTGGTGGTTTCCACGGTGTCCTGAATGTAAACAAAAGCAGCCTCGCGGGCGATGCGCCCCACCTGGCAAGCCAGAGACACCCATGGCTCGGCGGTGTAGGCTGGATCGCCAGGGTCAGCGGCGGTGGCACAGCCTGCGAAAAACTGCTGACCGGGGCGCTCGTCATAGCTCTGAGTGACGAGGAACTTATCGGCCAAGCCCGGATTCAGCCGCTCATCATGGCTGATGCCCGAGACGTTCCGAATCGAGCCGGTAGCCACACGCCCCAAGCTCTCGTGGACAGGGATTGCGCTGTTTCGAGCAACTGCCGGGATGATCGCTGGGCGTCCGAGCGTCTCGCCTTGGAACCCTTCGAGTCCATAGGTGTACCCGGTGTAGTTGTCCGTGAAATCTGCGCCCGCCGGAGCAATGAGCGTGAGACCATGCGACGAAGCGAAGGCAAGGAACTCCGCATTGATCGCGATCACGAAGTCAGCATCAGTCTCAGTATATGCCCCGCCTGAAAGCGTGCGGTCACGGGCTGGAACAATCGCCTCAACAAACTTCGTTCCCCACTTGGACTGGATGAGTGAGTCAACAGCCTGAACCGCCGTCAGAGCAAGCGGCTGCGCGAAAGCGATCACACCAAATTTCCGGGTTGGATCGTTGATCGCAGCAGTCGCAGCGGCGATGAGTGAGAGCGTGGAGGAAGTCGGGGCGGTCGCCGAGCTGTCCCAATAGTCGCCCGTTTCCATGACCCCTGTGAAGGTGGCCGTGATGCCGCTCTCAAAATTCGCAGCTTCAAGCACGATCACGCCGGACACCGGGACAAGCACGGTTGCCGATCGGGTGTCAGCTCCACCATTCGTGCCGACCTGAGCATCGATCGTCCACTTGATCTGGGCAGCTCCGAGCGCGCCACCGCTGACACACTCGATGTGCAGATTCGGCATGTAGTCGGTCGGGCTGCCACTCAGCACCAGAGCCGAAGTGCTGCCAAACTGAAGCGCCTGAAAGGCCACTTGAATGCCAGGATTGCCAGTCCCGTTACCGATCGGTGAAGCAGTGATGCGACCCGTGATTGCGTTCACCACGGTCACAACATCACTGGCCGGATCATTCGGGTTGCTTTGTGCGTCGGTGCCGAGATCCACAGTCAGATCATCAACGGCGTAGCTCGCAGTCGTGGAGCCAGTGCTCACGCCCGTGGTGTGCTTAACTCGATAGCCCGTCGCTGGGGGCGTGTAGTAAATGCCGCCGTTGTTGAAAAAAACTTCGGCGAGCGTGGTTCCTGCATTGCTGGCCTTCGTACCGAGGAACGTAGCGCTGACCTTTGCTCGGGCAGCCGTGGCACCCGGATCAACACCAAGCCAGAACGTCTCAACAGCACTTGCAGCCGTCGCCGCTGGAATGGTGAGCGTGACTTGGTTGGTTGCGACCACTGCCGCAAGGGCACCACCCACCTGAACGATGAGCGATGCACCGAGCACAAGGCCCTGAAAACGGATGTTGCCGTTCGCGTCAGCGCCGGGAAGCAGCTTGCTACCATAGACGGCATAAGCCACGCCCGCACTTGCTGGGGTCTTGGTGGTGGTGCCAATCACGCCGGGGTTGTCCTGAGCAGACGGGGTTAGGTAGACAGGCGCACCGCCGACATTCAGGCACTCCGCAGCACCGGACGCTGCCGGACCATACCCCACCGTCGAGCGCATGCTGGAAGTCTGCGTGAGCGTCTGCATCACGTTGACCGTGCCCTTACTGGTGCAGCCGATCCAACAAGTGATGGCACTGAGATCCTGGGGGTTCAATCTCGCCGTGCTTTTCCGAAGCGTGACCGTAGTTCCGCGTGCCATTTCTGCCACCCTTTTCCGTGCCCGCTTGGTCGTGATTGCGTGGTTAGCGTGCTGTTTGCGCGCTGTGCTCACACGTCGAGTGCAGGCCAGTAATACGCGGAAGGAAGAAACCGCTTGCGAGTTTCAGCGGGGCGTGTCATTTATAACAGTGTCTCGATGTTGCTTCTGATTTCTGGTTGCTGTTGACCGCTCACACGAAAGGTCCACACCCAATGTCCAAACCCGTCAAGCTCCCCGTTCACAACATTCGTCTCAACTACGTCTCTCGACACGCGACCGATCGATACTGTGAAGCCCACACAGGCACCTATTTTGATGATCTTGTGAAAGCCTTCGAGAGCGGCACTCTCATAGACTACGGTGTAGTGGTCGCTCTCACAGGTCGTCACGTTCGCCGTACCACTGACCCGAAGTGCGAGCGTTTCAGCACCTACGTTCTCTGCCCAGCTCGTCTCGGGTTGTTCGTTGTGAAAGAGGGAGCGCTGATTACATACATCCGTCTCGAACTGGCCCAAGCTGAATGGGCTGCTAAGATGTATCCCGTTGACGTTGGGGGTGGTAGTGTCGCGCCGTCAGCGCAAACCCGCCGCGCAGCCGTTGCAAGCTGAATATTCACCGTTCACGTTCCCGTTTACTCACTCAGGAGTGCTCCATGACCACCACAACCAAGAACACCATCGTCAAAACCTCTACTGCCGCGAGCTGTCACATTGCGCGAGCGACGCTGCTTGCTTCACTTGCTGAAGCTAAGGGGTATGTGGCGAGCAAGCACCCGATCCTTGGCTCCGTTCGTCTCACGTTCAACAACGGCGGGCCGGGCGGCACCACGGGCACGCTCAGCATCCAAGCCACCGACCTCCAGCGATGGTACATGGACGTGCTCAACCCCGATTCCATTGACGCCGCGCTGGGCACGGTGACTGTGATCTGCGACGCAAAGAAGCTACACGACATCGTGAAGGCGATGGACGACGAGCACATCACGCTCAAGGGGACGCTGACGAAAACTGTCACCGATATCCCCAGCTCCAAAGTAGGCCCGAAGGTTGAGCACGCCAGTCTAGTTCAAGTCGAGAGTGCGACCGGGGAATATTCAGTGAAGGGTGGTGACAGCACACTGTTTCCCGACACACCTACGCCCCCGTCGCTGTGGACGACGTATGACGCGAGGGCTCTGTCACTGGCGCTCTCGACTGCGGAGCCGTTTGTCTCGAAAGACACGACTAGGGCGCATCTAAATGCAGCTCTCGTCGAAGTGACTCCCGACAAGATCCAAGCTATCGCCACGGACGGCCACCGCCTCGCCAAGATTGTGCGTGCTGCGCAGCACGTAGTCGCTCAGCCTGTGCGCTTTCTCGTCCCCCTCGCTGCAATCGGTGACGTGCTTGACCGCTGCAAGACACTCATCAAGCAACGCTCCGGGGCGGGCATCATCATCGGCCTGCAAGGCAACACGGTGTTTTGGAAGGGCGAGGGAGCTCGATGCTATGCCGTACAGCATGATGTCTGTGCTGACATGTTTCCCCCATACGAGCAAGTCATCCCCCGCACCCTTGACCGAGGCGTCACCGTTGATCGCTCTCTGCTGCTTGCGACAGCTAAGCGACTGCTGACCGTCGCGTCTAAGACGGCTGGTTGCGCCTTCCGCCTGCCCGCATCGTCTGCAATGCCGCCTCACATTCTGCTGATTGACACGGATGACGGCGAGGGTCAGACGGCAAAGGAAAAGCTGCCAATTCAGCTCGCCGCTTTCGCTGGCATGCCGTTGGCGATCGGTGTGAACCTCAAGTACCTCATCGAAGCTCTCGACAGCTACACGGGCAAAACGGTTTATCTCGGCTTCAACAGCGACCTCGACCCGATCGGTGTGAAGCAGAGCGCGACGGATGAGGACATTGTGGTTATCATGCCGATGCGTTTGTGAGCATGTCTCATGGGCGGCTCAGCGTTGCCCTGACCCTACCCCCTGACGACAGGAGTTCCCTTGATCGCTCTAACTCTCAAGATCACTCTCACTGTTCTGCTCTGTCTCGCCGCCCCGGTGCCGTCATCTGCCCCCGCCGCTCGCCCGTGCGACAGTGACGCGGACTGCGCCAGCTCCGGCGATGTGTGTCGAAACGGCTACTGTGTTGCTCGTCGAAACACGACTGGTGAGGCGCTGGCGAGCGCAAGCGACTGTAACCCCGGTCACAAAGATCCCCCAGCACCCAACGCTCCGTCACCTCCGAAGGACGCCAAGCCCCCAGGTGGTTATAACCCGAAGGTCTAAACCCACATGCGCAAATACCTAATTTCGTTCGCTGTGGATTCGCTCGACGTGGGCCTGGCAGCCAGCGTGCTCAGTCTTCTAGTAATCGCGGCTGTCCTCGTCGGTGCGCTGCTCGGGAAGGCTACTCCCCGCTATGCCATTGATTCGTGCTCACGCAGCTCGACGGTGTGCGAACCCTAGTGCCCGACAAATAAGCTACGGCGCTAAAGGTAGCACAGTGTCAGTAACCAACGTCTCAACCACTGCCAGGATGTCGGGCACGTCAACCACCGGGATATAGGGTGCGATTCCCAGCGTGTAATGCAGCATGTTCGGGAAGTCCTCCCTCTTTTGGTCAAACGCCCCGCCATCGGTGCGATAATTCGCCGTCGTGTTGAGCGAATAACGCATCGCCAAACGGAAACGTGCGAGCAAAGACCACATTTCCCGATAGCATGCCAAGTCGCTTGTTCGCTTCGTGAACAGGTGGACGTTAAAGCCTGATTGCACCCGCTCAATCGCTTCAATCGACTCCAGAACCCCGTTTCGTACAAGCTTGACCTGTGGCCGCTGCCCAGCATCAAACGTGTCTCTAGTGGGCGTCCAGACGATAAACGGGGGTGATGTTTGGTTCCACTTGCTCGGCTCAAGATCGTAGTAGCACTTGATCTTGGTCAGCCCGGCGAGAAAGTGAGCGTTAGGACTGGTGCCCGCGAGGTAGGGATGGGCGCTAACGAGTTCAAAAGCGTCGGAGGGGTACAGCATGCTGTACGGAAACTGGCGTGGGGTGGGCCGAGCGGGTCACACATGGCCTACCATCGAAGCGAGCGCACAGCAAGGCTGCCCTCTACCACGCCGAGCTGAATATTCATCGCCCCGTTTCTGTCAGCCATGCCCATCACCAGAGCCGTCACAGCCGCAGCCCTCACACTCCTCGGAACAGCTTGCTCACCCGTACCTCACTGGAATCTCGACGAGGGTGTCAAACCGTTCTCAGTGCCTCTCGTTGTCGCTTACCTCACCGCCGGACTACAAAGCCTCGGAGCGCGCACCGCAGACGACACAGGACGCCTACTCATCGCAGACGCACAGCAAGCTTACTGCATTAACGCCCCGACCTACATGACACCGGCCATCACTACCGAGTGGAATATTCACGTCTGCACAGCGTGGTGGCAGCTTCCACCAGAGAGACAGCACACAATCATGTGGCACGAGCTAGGGCATGTGCTGGGAGCGGTTCACAGCTTGAACCTAAGTAATCTGATGTACTCGATTCCCCGAGTCGGAGTTACCGACTTCACCGAGGCAGATATTGCGCAGATTTGTGGAAGTGGGATAACGAGAGGAGGAGTGTGCGACTAGACTTCTTCCCAATACATATTTAGTTCGTAGTCAGCAACGCCTGTTGGTATCGTAACCCATTAGTGATTCGCACTGACCACGGACTCGTTGGAACGCCTGAACCAGCGCCCTGAGTAACCACACCACCACCGCCACCTCCGCCCGTAGTTGGAAGGGGGTTTAGCGAGTCGATATACGCGCCATCCTTATCAATCAACGCAACAACCGTTTTTGTCCCAGACATGAACACTCCTGATAATGACAGCTACCGACGTTGACCGTCTTGAATGGCGTTTTTGATTGCTCGTCTCACAGCTCGGTCAATTGCCCGTTCCCAGGTTTGAGGGAGCTTACTACCTGCACTTGGCACCCACTGCCGGGATGGAATGGTGCGCGTCCCCCAATACTGAAACTCAGCGTGGGGTTTGGTCGGGCAATCGACGTAGACTGTCCCTTGCTTAGCTGTGTAAGTGAGCGCATCACCAATTGTGAGTAGAAGGGGGCGACCCGTTCCGTCGGCACGATCGGGCCACTTTTCACCGTCGGGCGCTTGCTGGTTGGCAAAACACGTTTCAACCAACCGTCTGACCGTTTCGATCTGAGCGTCTGCCGCTGTGTCTGCGGCGACACGTCGAAGGCGGGCCAGTGTCGTGCTTACTTGCGGCCCGCGCTGTCTCATGGTTGCTGATGCTGGCACAGTGGAGGGAACGTGCTATGATGGCGATATGAAGCCTGCGCTTGTGCCTGTAAAGACGCTGCATGGAACGCTTGGGCTGACAAGTGGTTAAGCAGTGAGGATCGATCGGCGGCGGCGGCGAAAGCGGCGGCGAAAGCGGCGGCGAAAGCGGCGGCGAAAGCGGCAATAGCAACAAAGAAAACAGCAGCAAAAGCGGCAGCAAAAGCTTGCGGCCTGTCCGTCGAGCAAGGTGGCATCTTCCCTTGGCCAGCTTATCAGACGGGCAGCGACTCGGGCGAGTAGCTGCGGATCGCCGTGAAGCCTGCCGCGATAAGCGCATCATACACGCCAGTTTTGACCGCATCATACGTCGGTGGATTTAAAAGTTCACCGACGGTGAAAGTAGTTGACATTACCCAAAGATGGTGGGCATGCTGACGGGATGGGAGTGTATTACAACGAAAATGATCCGTATGCTGCGCAGTGGTTGTGTAACCTGATTTCCGCAGGACTCCTACCTGCGGGCATCGTTGATTGTCGCGATATTCGCGACGTGAGGAGCACTGATGTCAAAGATTTCAAGCAATGTCATTTCTTCGCAGGAATCGGTGGCTGGCCTCTCGCGCTGCGTCTCGCGGGGTGGCCTGAAACCCGTCCCGTGTGGACAGGATCATGTCCTTGCCAGCCTTTCAGCATCGCAGGGAGGCGAAAAGGCACTTCCGATAAAAGACATTTGTGGCCCGACTGGTTTCGGCTCATCAGTGAGTGCAGACCTTCAGCGATATTTGGCGAGCAGGTTGCGAGTCCTGATGCCCTCAAGTGGTTCGATGCTGTATCAATTGACTTGGAGAGATCGGGTTACGCCATCGGGGCGGCGGATCTGTGCGCTGCGGGCCTCGGTGCTCCGCATATCAGGCAGCGTCTTTGGTTCGTGGCCGAGCCCGTCATGCAGCAACGGAACGGGGGTCGGCTTGAGGAGGCAAGGTGGGGCCAATCTTCAGACTGTGGCGGGATGGGCGTCCCCGACAGCGCAGGATCACAGCCGGGGCACGAAGCCTCCTCGAACCACCGACACGGGGGTGCCCCTCAGTCAACAAGTTGGACTAATTGCGAGTGGCTCCCCTGCACCGACGGAAAATCGCGGCCAACTAAACCCGGCCTTTTCCCTTTGGCTCATGGGATTCCCTCCAGAGTGGGACGACTGCGCGCCTATGGCAATGCCATCGTCCCACAAGTTGCGGCAGAAATGATCAAAGCATACATGGCTAGGCACACCTAACGGAGAAAGAAAGTCCTCCTTCAAGGAAAACCATCCTAGCTATGTCCATCGGTGGGGACAGTCTAATAGACGACGTGAGCAAGGTCGTCGCTGGCGTGCTGCGGCGCAGCAAGGCGATAGACTTCGGCGCGCTTTATGGCGGTACTGTGCTTTTTTCCGATGGCGATCGGGCAACAGTGCAGCCGGATGACGAACGGCTCATGGCAGCGTGGGAGGCGGGCAAACCGGATCTAATCCAAATTGAGCTAGAGCCAGGGTTGGGGCTAGAGCCCAGCGTGCCCGACAGCCCACTCGACTACGATGAGGAGATCGAGGAGCAGTGCGTTGATTGCCAGACTGAGACGAGCGACGAGTGTGAGGACTGTGGCGAGCCTCTATGTGCTCGGTGCGGTGATGTGTGCTCATGGTGCGAAAATGAAGCGTCCTGACGTGGTAACGAGAGGGGCAATGGAAAAGGTGAATATTCAGCTTGGTGACCCATGAAAACCAGCCTTCGTCGTCTCTTCAACTACTGGTTGCCACCTGGCCAGTCTGACGAAACGGTCCCTCTCAACCGTATTGTCGAAGCTGCCGTCAAAATCAATGCTTCCTGTGTGGCTATGTTGTCAGGCAGGGAGCCCGACTGGGAAGCGATCAAACGTGAAAACGAGGAGTGGACAAAACTCACAGAACGTGTTATCCGGCGAGAAGGTTTGATCGAACTAACGCGACTCAGTGAAGAAATGGGCGTGTATACGTGACCCGCGAAGATGAACTCAAGCTGCTTTCCTTACACCTCGCTGGACAACCAACTGAGGAGTGGGGCGCACTGCTTGCTGATGGGACGCTAAGAACGTATGAAGTCCATACTCTCGGTGGCCGGGAACTCCGTTTGAGAATATTTAGCACCCCTTCTGATGTTCGAGTCGGTCAACCTGTGCTGCTGAAAATCCGCCCGCACGGCGATTACTGTGGCTGCACTCCCATCTATGCTCACGCCACCTAAATCAGCATCCCCTTCAACGGATCGAACGCTGGCACCATCAGCGGAAACGAGTTGTTCGGCGTCCCTGTGCCCCGCTTCAACGACGGCACATAAGCTGGATGGTTTGCAAACTCCCCTGACTGAGCCCGCAAATAGAACTTGTACGCGCCCACCTTTTCAGGGTGGTATAGCTCCATGTCCTTCCGACTAGCCAGCCCCGCTTTGCAAATCATTCGCCAGCGCACGTAGTCCGAGACAGCTTGCTCTAAGTCTTCACCCCAAGCAATGAGGGGCAACGTGTCACCCCAGCTCCCTACCAAGTAGCCATCAGCAAAATCGCACTGAGGCGGGATGAGAGCCACGAGATCAGGTGAGGGTAGGGTTGTGGCGGTCCATCTGTCTCCTACCGCGTACAGGCCCGGCTGAGCTACGAGGCGCAAGCCGATCGGGCCACCCTTCGCAGGTGAAACAATGCCACTGATGAGGTCGATATAAGCGCGATCGTCATCAGCGCTGACCTTGCGCGAGCGGTTCCAGCTCACACCACCGTCAACCGAGATTCGGAACGAAGGTAGAGCGCCGGGGTTCACTTGACCTAGCTCATTTATCTGGCCCGCACCAGTGCACTCGATCACAACGCTGAACGTCCCCATCGGGTTGCCAGTGAGATCCATGCCAGCCGTTCCCGTGCCTGCTGTCTTGACAAGATCAGCAATGATGCCAGGTAGAAGCGGCGTCGGCACCTCGTCAGAGGTGGTAAAGAGCAGCGCCGGAGGTAGAGACAGCTCATAGACGCGCTCAGGCGTGACGTAGAGAGTGGTCATGCTCGACGGAAGATAAGAGGGCTTGACATTTTGAACAGGTGAGGCAGACTTGGGCAGAAACAGCAGCCTAAGCTAGACCACCTTCATGCGCACTGCGCACTGCGGCAGACCGAAGCCAACGCCCCAATAACCAGACCAATTCCAGCCGATGGCACCGTCAACCCGGCGAATCTCTTCGTTCGAGTCCGTGCCGTAGATCGTCAAGTACGGCCAGCGCTTGGGCGACATGATGAACGCGGGCTGAACCGATCCACCGCTGGTAGCCAGAGCGTAGACATACTTGCCCGAGTCCGGGTACTTCGTCACGTTCTGGAGGTCTTGGAAATTGACCACATCCCTAACCATGCCGTTGAACGGCGATGTCTGCGTTCCACCGGCTGCGGTGGCGATGAGCGCGGGGCCAACGAGCGTAGGGACCAGACCGGCCAACTGGCGAGCCTTGAAGTTGAACTTCATGTTGGAGGTCACGATCAGCGGCTTCGACATCGTGCCGTCCTTCAGCTTCCCGTCGAACCAAGGGATGGACGCAAACGCATCGAGGAGCTTCGCAAGACCATCCCCGCTTTCCCACTCAGCCGTGGTACAGGTGATGTCATTGCTGAACGTCACCGTGCTGCCCGGCGAGATCGGATGGGCGGTGTTGAAGAACGACAGCCCGTCGAAGTAATTCAAAACTGCCGCATTGCTGTTGATCAGCTCAGCCAGATCGAAGTCAGGCGCTCGCAGCATGCGGGAGGCGATCTGCCCCTGCTTGGCGCTGAGGATCTGGTAGGGATCTTGCTTGTCCAAATAAATCTTTTCGATCGGCACATACGTCCGATCTCGCTGCACGGCCACATCCACCACGGTCACGTCTTTCGACGCGGCGGGGATGCCAAACGGCCACTTCTCCGGCGCATTGCTGACCGGCGACAGCGGGTAGTGCATGACTTCACCCGCCTGCCCGTCATTACCGTTGTTCACACCAGCGAGAGCACGGCCCACGGGGGTGCCGTTGGTGGTGCTGCCGTTGTCAACGAAGCACATCGCCGAGTACAGCGCGGTGTCGTTGGTGAACTGCATCGTGCTCATGATGCCGTTGATACCAGTCTGGATCACACTGATATCACCGGAACCTGCGAAAAACCCGTTGCCGTTTGGAACGCTGAGTGCCATCGTAAACCTCACTTGTTACGCTGGCAGTGCCAGCGAGAGCTGAATATTCACCTTGTGTCCCCGCACTACTTGGCCGGTGTGTGCGTGGGTTGTTGTCCTATAGAATGAACGCCAACCCACGCCACCAGCGCCGCTCAACTACGGGCCGTCTTGCTGAAACTCCACCAGATACCGAGTCGCCCCGGTGGTCTGGCGCAAATCAATGGCAACCAGCGTCACCACCTTATCGTTCGCTGCCACCGGCATGCCGATCGTGGCGTTGTCTTTCAAGGCCACCTTCGTCATGACGTGATCGTAGGTAATCGATCCATCCGAGCGAAACTGGTTGAACGAGCCACGCGAAAAGCGCATCGGCTGATCGTTGGCGAAGGTCTTGACCGCGCCGCCGCCCAGGTTGTCGTAGTCCGCATCGGCCACACCTAAAAGGATGCTGTTGGCCGTGCCCGCGACATACGGCTCAACGAAGTCGTTTCCCTGCACACGCATGGCCCAGGTGCCAGCGGGGATCTTGGTGTTGATCTTCAGCTTGTACTGAAGATTCGGGGGGAACTGCCCAATCGTCGGGCGGTCCATGATGAGCTGAACGGTAGAAGCTGCCATCGGATTCTCCTACCCCCGTCGTGTTTGACCGGGGGTGTAGTTGGTTGCGTGTGTTCTGCTGTCTCTCTGTGACTGCGTGCCTAGTTCCCTCGGTTCGCCACGGTCGTCACACCCTCAGTGCGGGGGGCGGCGATCTGGTGAATGGCTGCCGCAACCTTTTCACGAGGAAGCTTCAGCCCTGGGGTTTCGCGCTCAACAGCATCGAGAAGCGCCTGGTGAGCCGCGCTCAGCTCAACCTTTGTTGGTTCGGCCTTCACACCAGCCGGGGGCGCTGCGGTGATGGCACCATTACCAGTGCCGGTGCTGCTCTGACCGTCAGTGCTCAGGCTGTGCATCGAGGGCAGCGCGGTGGTGGCGGTGTTCGCACCGACCGGAGCGCCAGACTGATTCGGCACGGCATAGATCACCGCGCCGTTGGCTCGCGCCTGGCAATCAGTGAGGCTGACTTTCTTGGCTCGGATGCGATCGGCCCACACAGCCTTCTCGGAGGGAGAGATGCTGCCCCGAGCGATGCCGCGATCGATTTCCAGCATGCTCGCCTGCTCAGTCGAGAGCTGCACGGCAACGGCAGTCGCCTTGCTGGCGTCCGCGAGGCCATAGAGCTTGCCCACGATCCCCTCACCACCGCCGGTCAGCTCCTTCGCGGTGGACAGCACCGACAGCGACAGCTCAAGATCAACGCCTTCGCCGGTCGCGCCAGTCTTGGCGAGCGCTTCATCAGCTTTCTGGACGGCTTCAGCAGCGCCAGCGGGGGCAGCCGCACCGAGGGCGGCGATACAGGACAGCGCGAACAGGGTCGCGGCTCGGGCTTTCTGGTGGTTCGTGGTAAGGCTCATCGTCATCCCCTCGTCTTCATCAGGTTCGCCCGCTTCGGTCGGTTCAATCTCGATCTCGATTTTGGGCAGTAGTGGTGGTTGTGGAGATAGAATGCTGAGCGCGTTGTGTGCGCTGTGCATTGTGTCTGCAAGTGGATGGCAGGCCAGGTATTCCCACTCTGCCACTTCCTTGTCCGGGTCATGCGCTGGGGTTGGTACGACGTGAGCCGGGACTTCTAGCTGATACCCATGCACGTCCAGCGCTGCACCTTTCTCAGAGTGTGTGCGCACGGTTCCGAGGTATCTCAGGTCGCGCTCATGAGCATCAATGCCCGCTTCCTCCTTCAGCTCACGAACAGCGGCAGCAATCGGACGCTCGCTCGATTTCACGTAGCCGCCGGGCGCGGTGTACTTTTTGGTGTCATGACGCTTGCCCCAAAGCGTGTGGCCGTCAGGCCGCTTGACGAGCACCGAAGCCACGTCATGTTTTGCAGGGTGCCCGTGGGGGTGCTCTGGGGCGGGGGCGGTAGCAGCAGCAGCAGGCACGGCAAGCTGAATATTCAGCTCGTGGCCCTCCCCAACACCATGCTCCCACGGCGCTTTATCCCCGAAGCGGTGCGCTTCATCAGCGAGGTGAGCTTTCACGCCCGTCATGTACTCTTCCGGCATGTCCACACCACCGCGAGCACCTTGTAAGGCACCCATCGCAGCGCGAACGCCGCCACGCACAGTTACCGGCTTACCGTCGCGAATGTCGTGATGTATCAGCTTGAAGTCCGCTTTCGTGTTGCCTTGCCCGACTACTACACCAAACAGCGGGCGAGCCTTGCGGAAGTTCGGCTTACCGTCCGGCGTCTCGCCTGCCCATTCCCACACACGCTTCTCAGCAGCCGGGCCGTCCCAGGTCAAGCTGTCGTCTTGGGGATAGTCGGTGGGGTCGTGTTTAACCGGCCCTGCAAGAGAGGCGCTGAGTTCTGCAAGCATGTCTTCCTCGTCCTCAGTGGAGAGGCGAATAGGTGCGCAGCCGAGCGTGGCCGGATCGTTCGTCAGCGAACACTTGAGCACGGCGATGATCTCATTGGTCTTTTCGTCAACGCCTATGACCGGGGAATAGTAGAGATACTCACCATCACGGATGTACTTCTGAGCGTCGGGAGTCCACTGCTGTCCCCGAAGGTGAAAGCCCTGTGCGTCCGCGACCACAGTGGTTGCATTGCCAGCAGCCCGACGATCATGCACCGTGGCAAGGGGACGATCAGAGAGGTGCTGATAGTCCCACATAAACCGCCGGTTGAGACGAGCCCACAGTTTGGTCACTTCCTCCGCCGATCGCTCGGTCCACTGAAAATCGCCGTAGACCGTCGAGAGGGTGCCTGCTGGAATCAGTGTAAAATCAGACGGGGGCTCTCGTGAGGGCGAGAGCGGCAGCGCGTGAGACGCAAGTGGGATGAGCTTGTACGCGGGGCGGGGTGTGTCGCTAGTGTTGAGCTGCTTGACCTGCATCCCCTATGGAAGTGTCGGAATCAGGCAGCCCCATCGGCACACGAATCCGACCACCTAGAGCCCACACAGACAACTCACCAATGCGAATCGGGTAGCTATCAGGGGGCGAAGCAATCGAGGCCCCAGCGGGCAGGTAGGCTCGCGTGATGTGTGGAATGAAGCCATGATTGTCTTGCACGTCAACACCGATCGCCGTCAGCGATTGGATGATGCGTGATCTCATGTCTGCGAGAGCTGGGGCATCAACAAGGCTCACGTAGGCTACTTGGCCCTCATCAGTGCGGACGGAAGCTGCGAGCGAACGCGCCGAACGGGAGCGCTGAATATTCAGCTTGCGAGGCTTGGAGGCTTGTTCGTTTAGCGAACCTTGAGGGATGGTGTCCACAGGCTCGTTCGTAGCATCAGCACCATCCATCGGTGCGGGCGCTACCTGGCCCGCTACCGACTCGCCACGCACAGCTTGCGAACGTGAACGTGAGCGTGGTGCTGTGATAGGCAAAGTCAGCGGCTCTGAACCCTCCGCACCCGATTCAACCTCACCCCCCGCCTCAACAGCCCCACCCCCACCCACCGGCCAGCTTGCCACGCCCTGCACGAACCCATCCACAGCACTTAAAGTGGGCACCACAGCCACCATCGCCGCGAGCACGTCCGGTAGTCCGCCACGGCAGAGAGCCAGCGTCAAATGTAGTTCTTCAGGAGCCTCGCCGCCGGGCACAGCAAGCACACTTGCCAGCTCGGGAGGGACAGCCCAGCAAACCATCACGCTGTCTCCGGCTCGCTCCATAGCAGCCTGCGAGCCCGCCGCGATATACGGGTTGAGCGCTTGTGGCCGCTGCGTCTCGAAATCTACGCCGATCTCCTTCATCATCGTGATAACGCGAGGCTCATCGATCGTCACCCAATCGGACATCGCCTTGAGCGCTTCAGCCGTCGCCTTGATTGCCGCTGCACGGTCCTTAGCCACCGCAGCTCGGTGCGCCTCATCAGCCGGGGGCTCAGTATCGACAACATAGCGCGGAGCATCCACGAAGCCGTTGAAGTCCGCCCAGCATCGTAGAATCCGATTAAGCGCGTCCTCACGAATCCGAGCGTCTGCCGTGGTGTAGCGATCAGCCACTCGAAGCTGCGTCTGTGCTTTGGCGTTGCTTGCCGAGCTACCGCCGGTCGTCTCAAGTACACCGATGAGATAGAGCGTGATGAGGTCACGGCAAGTCTTGGCCAGATCAGCGAACGTCTGAAAGCCTCGTGACTTCGCTTCTACCAGCTTCAGATCGAAGTTTGCCGTCTGCTGACTCTCGGCAAACTGTGGTAGAATAATCACACTGCCGCCATAAAGCCCCGACGCCTGAGCGACGAGGTTCGCCACGTCCTCAGACAGCCGATGTTGATCGGGAACAGACAGCGCCTTGATCGGGCGTCCGTACTCCGCGTTATACGCTCGGTGATAGCGGATCGCTTCCTGAATGATGAACCACAGGACCGCGAGGGTGCGCACCGCACAGTCAAGATGATGACGCCGATCACCGAGTGATTTGAACAGCGCCCAAGCGTTACCGTCGTCAACGATCTCGGTATAACCGCCCCGACTGATGAACCAGTAGTTTCGCATGTCGGGCCTGTACTGGCAGTGACCCGTTTCGAGGATCTCGGTGCGAAACTGCCAATACGTCTTACCATCGGCCTCGGTCTTCAGAAACCACTGCTGAGTGGCTGGAGCGAGTCCAAGCATGACCGTATAGCCCGACGCTGTGGCGAGGTCTTGCGGGGTGATCGCTTCCGGCCAGTGCTTGAGTAGCGCGTCGCGGGCTTCTTCAGGAATCGACGGGGGAAAGTCAATTCGCCACGGCAGTGCAGAGAGAGACATGCGCCGCACCATGAGCCCGTGAGCGACCGTGGCGTCTCGAGTCATAGCGAGCATGAGGCTGTGTGCGGCGAACAGGTTGCCATTTTCAAGCTGGAGGATCGCCGCCTGTAGCGAGTCAAGATCCCACCCGAGCGTCGAGGGGACGATCCAGTCATTGATGATCTGGACTTGCGGCTTTTTACCGCTCGTGTTGCCCGTTCCGCCGTTGCCACTCGTGTTGATGCTGTACCCGGCAGTGTTGACGGAATAGTGCTGCGTGCCCGGCGGTGGAAGTGCGGGGTGCTTAGTTCCGGGGTTGTTGGTGCCGCCTGTGCCTGTGCCCGTGATACGGCGTGCGACGCTGCGCAGCGAGGCGAGAGCGGTGGAGTAGAAGCTCATGTGTAAAAGAAGAATGTGCCGAGTTGACAGAGGTAACGAGGGCTGCTAAGGTTGTTGGTAGAGGCTGAACGGTCAGCTAAGGAGTCACCCATGCTAGCTCGTGACATTTACAAGATGCCTACCCATTCCTGCATCAACGGCACCGAAAGTGATAACCCTTCATGGTGGGAGCACGATTATCGCGGCATCCCCCTTGCCCGAGTGTGCGACGATTGCCGCAAGGTGAAGCTGGCCCGATACCGTCCTGAGATCCTGACGGGTTACGATCAGTCGGATGTGGACGAAGCGATCGAGGCTGATTACTGAGTGTCTGTGTGCTGCGCGTTGTGCTCACTCGCTGCGCGTCTGTGGCAGGCCAGGTGTGACTCTTTTTTGCCGACGAGGTTCCTATGACCGACCAAGCTGAATATTCCCCACCCACACCCGACACCCCCATCATCTCCTATGGGCTGCGCTTCGCTGCTGATTTTCAATCGGTGATGATTCCAGCCGAGTTGATGCCAGCGCTCGACGAGCTAGAAGCGATCCTCGACAACTGGCTCGACTGGAACGGCTCGCCTGTGTGGGAGAATGAGCGACTTGACCCTTCTGCCCTCGGAGCCACTCAAGAACACGTCATCGATCGTCGTGTCCGAGAGCTAGTGTCAGAGCCGACTGATAAACCGATCCTTGTCGTCACGATGTCCGTTGGCTCCGAGGATCGCCTGTTCATTCTCGACGGGCATCACCGTGCTGCGTCTGCTAAACTGAGAGGTGTGAACGTGGCTGCTGTGGTTGTGCGCGTCACACCAACAGGGGAACTATGACCAAAAACGAAGCGATCGAAGTGCTCATTCAGCACGCCAAACGATGTCCCGAGCCGGTGCCCCGCGCCCACGGCTATCCTGAAGATGCTCGCGATGACTACAACGAGTGGCGAGAGCGTGTCGGGAAGGTGGACGAGGCTGTGAAAGCGCCTAAAAAGCCCTAAACGCCCCACCCGACAACTTTCTACTCACCGCCTGCGACTGTGCCGCCCATGATCCGCCAGCTCGCGTAGCGCTCGCCACCACCATCGGATTCACCGTTCGGTAGTTCACCGCCTGACTCAATTGATCAGCTCGGTCCTTGAACTTCGACCGGGGGAAGTGCAACAGCTCGCCTCTAAAGTCCTCGGTCCACTTCACACCCGGCGTATACCCCACACCTGTCCATGTCGGCGGCACGGCTAGAGAGTCGGACGGTAAAGCATACTGACCGTCTCGCAACGCAGGGAGCGCGTTTGACATGCGCACCACCTTATCCCCACGGGGCTCAACCATCTGAATCGGACAGCGCACCCAATCTGTCTCACTGCGAAGTCGCTGAGCTACACCCGGCCCGGTGCTCTTGTCCTCGATGAGAATCACGTCCGGTCGCCAGCGGTCCGCGATG
>ERZ869921.580-NODE-580-length-20763-cov-9.931814_pt1 | contig 20763 bp, 21 predicted proteins | sample MGYA00579310_ERZ869921 | MGnify/ENA primary metagenome ERZ869921 (study PRJEB32216, sample SAMN09231816) | wastewater metagenome | place: USA: Maryland | collected 2016-06-21 | study: EMG produced TPA metagenomics assembly of the PRJNA472060 data set (Reclaimed...
ATCAAGGCCATCGGCAGACGTTGACGCGCCTGTCGGTGGCCGCTGGTTTTGGTTGATGTGGAATCGCGTTCGGAGTAGTGTTTGCGGGCTGGCGGCAGCGTCGTTATACGGATGGCCGGATACGGTACATCGAGGTCGGGAGCCCTGAGAAAGGGTGTAACCTTGGAAACCCGGATGCTGTAGAGGGAGTGCACGCCCGTCCCGCCAGCTTCACTCCCCAGCTTACTGCCCGATCTTGGCGACAGCGCTCAGAGCTTCTTGGCGCTCTGCGGAGTAATCGAAGTCGTGAACCAGGTCTTGATGACCCAAGCGGCGATCAGCACAACGCCGTTGCCGACCTGAATGACGTTGGCCTGAATATCGGGCGGCACCGGATGGCCGAAGAACATGAACAGGTTGAACAGGACGCCAGCGGCGACGGTCCAGTTGAGCTTCGACAGCCAAGCCGATTTGACGTTTGCAAGTACGGTTTCCATGGGTAGTTCCTTTCGAGGGTTGGTAGTGCGTAGCCCGAGCTTTTTGAACAACTTCACGTCGATGCGCGGACCGGGCGGGGAGAGATTGAAATGATCGCGGGCGATGATGATTGCCTTGATCGTCTCGTCACCCATCTTGCCGTCAGCGCCTTGCGGCCCGACAGTGATGGGGATTTCGAGCAGAGCCTTTTGCAGCTCCAGCGTGTCTTCGGAATAGATGCCGACCGGGTAGCTCATGGCTCGCCATCAATGACAATGAAGGCATTGGGCAGGGCTTTGCCGTTGAAGGTCGGGAACGACTTGCCGAGATAGACCTTGAGGTCTTTGATGATCTCGATCACGCGAGCGCGGGACGCTACGTAGTCGATATACTCCTCAGCATTCGGCAGCGATTTGCAGGGGTTGATGCACCCAATTGACGCGACAAAACCAATGCCGGGGTGTATAAGGATTTCCTGTCGCTCGCCGGTCTTCAAAACCTCGATACCGGGCTTCGGATAGACCTTGGGGGACAGGCTGGCAGAGAAGTTGAGGGTGACGTATTTCGCCCCCGCCTGAGTTGCCAGCGGGTATCTGCCCTGCTCGATACGGCGACCATTGCCGGCCGGTTTATTCGCTCCCGGCCCCTTGGTCTCAGCCGTCATGCCAGAGGCCCAAGAGCCCTTCTGTGGGACGCCATCGTGATAGATTTGGTAGCGCCCTACCGTCCTGACTTTTCCATCGCTGGCGCGCTTCTGCTCAGCCTTGCGGACAAGCAAAAACTCCCAGCCGTTTCCAGCTATGGGCATTCCGGGTATTTCCTTTATTTGATGGAGATTGAGATAAGGGGGCTAGGCCCTTAGGCAGGCCAGACGACAGCGGTAGTTGTATCGGGGTCTTGCGGCGTGGTGGCGGTTTCGGCAGGGCTTGCGAACTGCGCCACGACATTGTTGCGATTGGTCTGGTAGTCAGCCGAGCATAGAACACCGGTATTGAAGTTAGCCCCGATGCTGTCAGCCGTCAGGATTTGCGACGGCAGGCTTTCGAAGGCGAAATATGGATTGCCCACGCCGACAAGATTGACCAGATACGGTCCCATGTCAGTGTTGTTCGGGCAAGAGCCGATGCACGGCAGTTCCGGGTCTCCATCGAGACCATAGACCACAAGCTTAGACATTTCAGTATCCTCGTTCATGAGTTGATTACCCGTTCGGTTTTGACAGTGATTTCGGTTGCGTCCTGAGCAGTTCCGGCAGCATCCGTTACGCGGACTTCGACATAGTTTGCAGTGCGAGCGGTGACTCGAATGTTTCGAGGGTTGAGGTCGAACACCGATGGCTGCACACTGTATTGGTCGGAGGGCATTGCCACCTCATGGGTGACGCGCCAGCGACCTTTGGCTATGCGCGTAACGCCAGCCATGCGGATGGACTCTAGGACCGTTGCCGGGGCTGTTCCGGTGAACCGGGCTAACCCGCCATTGTTGAGATGCGGGACCGGATCAGGCGCAGGAGGATTGAGGTAGGCAATGACTTCGGCGTCATCATCCTCTAGCCATTCTTCGGCGTAGCCGGGCTGTAGGTTTGGATAGACGCCTATGACGGTGTTATTGTCAGCGCGTTGAACATAGGGCATGAGTGTTCACTCCTCCATGCGTCACGGAGTTCAAAGGTGATATTTCGTGTGGTTGCTATTTTGCTTTTCTCGGCCGCAGTGGTCGCGGCCTATGTGTGGCTCATACCAGGGATCAGTTTCGGCTAGACTCGTCCTCTAGTGTCCACCCACCCGAGCGTGACGATACGAAGGATCGAGTTGGCGTCTGAGGCGTCGAGACGGCTGCGAATCTGAGCGCTGGTATTTGTCCTGACGCGCATTCTGACGCCTTGGCGGATATTCGATCCGCTTACGTTTGCAATAGCCACCGTATCGGTAAGCCCGTTGATGGCGTTCGGTGTTTGGTCTGTCTGGCTTAAAGCAGAGAAGTAAGCGTAGAAGGCAGCGGTACCGGAATTTTGCCCGCCAGCAAGGATCATCGCGTCCACCACCACGCCAACGGGCACCGACAGAGTCCTCGGTACCGCGCTGGTCCCCGGATTGGTTGCGTTGATGTCTGCAACCGGAGTTACTCGTAGGAACTCATCGCCATTCTGGCTAAATGCAACAAGTACCCCGGCCTCTCTCAGGAGTGAACCAATACGCCGGAACAGTGTATAGTTGGTCGGCATTGTCGGTGCGGTTGGCGAGAGCGAGATCAGAACGTCAACGACGCCGGTATCTGGACGTTTGATGACGAAGACATGGTACGTGTTGTTCGCAATCGCTCCGGTATCAAGACAACCCTGACCATTGCCAACAGTCCATGCGGAGAAGACCTTCGTGTACGCAGTCGGTAGGTCGATATTACCCGCGTCAGAACTGTCGCGGGCCGAACCAACAGAAACATCAAATGAGAACCCGCCACCGCTGTAGGACAGAGTAAGCCCGTAGAGGGTGCCGGGGGGGTAGCGTCCTTGCTGCGACGGATTGACGAGAACCCAGGCACCCGAGCCGGACGCCAACGTGCTATCGTAGACAGCGAGGTAGATTTGGCCCGCTTCAATGTCGCGCGGGAGCAGGACGCTTTCGGCGCCGCCATCGAATTTCTTGACGGCTTTGGCCCCGAGGCCGTTAAGGTTCAGCGTGACGGCGGTTGAGGTATTCGACCCGCCTGCCTTGAACACGATGCGCTGCTCTGAAGCGAGAGCCGACGCAACGATAGGCCATGTTAGTGTAACTGTATTTGTGCCGCTAGAGGTCGGCGCAGCTTTCTCCAACAATGCAACGCCGGTCGTCGCAAAGTCGGCATGCTTCACGCCACCAAGCGCAATGCCGAGATTGTCAGCACCAATGCGGTAGAAGCCCGTATTAGAGTCAGCAGCAAAGCCGTTCGGGGCCGTGACGCTGGCGTCCTGAAACTTGGCGGCAGTGTTGAGCGTGGAGGTTAGGTCCGCCACGAGCGCGTTGTACGCAGCCGACAAAATCGTGGTGTTGCTGGTGGCAGTCGTGCCCGCTGGGGGCGAAAATACGCCTGCTCCGTTTAAGGGCATTTGTTGTTTTCCACTTCCGTTTGATGGTACGTTGTGCTAGTGATTTGGAATGCCGTTCAAAAATCCGCACCCGCTGTATTCCGTCTGGCAAGGCATGCGTGACCGCTGTCTCAACCCGCGCTTCAAACAGTTCGCTGACTACGGCGGCAGGGGCATTTCAATCTGTGCAAGATGGGATGATTTTCATGCGTTCGTTGCCGACATGGGGCCTCGCCCCGAGGGCTACACGCTTGACCGCAAGGACAACGATAAAGGGTATGACGCTGACAACTGCCGATGGGCCAGCCGCAAGATGCAGCAGCGCAACCGACGCATTGCCCGGTATGTCGAAATTGAAGGGAAGCGCTATCGAGCCATTGAGTTGGCAGATATCGCCGGAGTGAAGCTCGACACCATTATCGAACGAGCCGAAAAGGGCTGGCCTTATGCGGAGGTCATCTCTCGCGAGAAACACCTAAACATTACTGGCTTCGCTATCGGCGGACTTGCCAACGGCGCGAGACAGAGAGCGCGCACACATTGCAAACGTGGACACGAATTTGATGAGGCGAACACCTACATTACCCCGCAGGGAATGCGACAATGCCGCCAATGTCAGAACGCAAAGATGCGTCGGCTCAACGCTGCTAAGCGGGCTACTGCTCAATAGCCGGGTTATGCCATCAGTTAATCATGCCGAATGAATCGACAAATGGGTTTGCCCGAGCGGGCTTGCCGTTCATGGCGAGCGCGATGTTGCCGTTCTGATCGAGCTGGAACCCATCGGTTTGCTGGGCCATGAGTGCGGCGTGAACTTCTGGCGATAGTTGGTGGACGGGTGCGGGGGCTGTGCCGTATCCGCCACGAGCGGCCATTGCTTGCGCGACGTTGGAGCCTGTCACCAAGCCAGGTGACTGAGCGCCACCCCCGCCGATGCGAAGACTGCCGCCGCCGCGAGTGCCCCATGGGTCGCCAGCGGGTGCCGGGCCGGATGGCAGCGCGGGTTCCCACTGCATCTGCCGGGAGGGCAACTTGCCCCACCACGTGCTGGGCGATCTCACGTCAAACGGCGTAGGCGGGTTGGGGACGGACGGGTCTAAGCGATATGCTGATTTGTCGGGGGCAATCGTTCCGTTCGCGCTGGGAACGGCTGCCTCGATTGCTGCCGTGGCCGTTGATGGCTCGGGCCGCCAGCTTGGATCAAAGACACGCCCTACAGCCGAGCCCCAGCCGGGATTTGGCCGTTCTGCGCTCGCGGTCGAAATCGGCTTGCCGGTGAAGGCGTCCACAGCAACGCTCGTTGGCGTCCAAGACTGCTTGCCCGCCGCGATCTGTGCCGCCTTCTGCTCAAGCGCCAGTTGAAGGCGTTCGGCTTGGGTCGCCGGCACGTTCTTGACGATGCTCGGGTCATTGATGACCTGCAACTGCTGATGCGCGCCAAGCGAACCAGAGGGGAGGACGCCCGCAAAATTGTTAGATGAATCCGCGACCCGCGTTGTGTGCAGGGCGGCCTCGTTGGCCGATCTGTTCAGGGGGTTCGTCATCGGGAAAAGCGGGTTGGTCACTTTTACCGGGTTAGGGTTCCCAAGCATCCGCTCAACGGCGATCGGGGTTCGGATGGTCGTCGTACCCAGCTTGTCGTAGTAGCCGTTCGGGACGATCAGCGGGATTTGACTGGCCATGGGCTACCTCAAATAGAAAAGGCCCCGCTTGTGACGGGGCCGGTGTGTGCTTATGTTCGGGGCCGATGAGGATCGCTTACACGATTGCCTACTGGCTCGGATTTGGGTGGCTGGCCTATTGGTGCTACCGCACCGCAGCCGACAATGTTCAGTATTGGGCTGCCGCGCCTTACATCGTCGTGGCAGTTGCGCCGTTGCTGGTGCTATGGACGCTCAGACGGGTATTTACCGGCCACTGGTTCGGTTAGCCCGGAGCCTTAGCGCTTCTTCCACTGCTGATCTCGGGGCGTTCTGGTTCGCCGCCTGCCCTACGGCGAGCGCTTGAGCGGTCTGCGATGTCGTCGGGGCGATGGCAGGCACCACAGCGGCACCCCCTCGGCGCATCAGAGCTTCCGCCACATTCGCATTGCGTTCGGTTAGAGCGGTGGCGGCATGCCGTCCGGCGAAACCCGCTCCCATCGTAGCGCCAGCGGCGACAGCGCCCACGCCGGGGCCGCCCACCGCATTGCCGATGGCAAATGGTACGCCAGTGCTAATGCCAGTGCTGACAACACCAGTCGGCGCGAACTTGCCGAGGGCGCGCATTGTGTTCTCAAGCGGCCCGCCGCGAGACACCTTGCGGATAGCGTCGATTTCTTCCTCAGACAGGCCCTTGATCTGGCCTTTGATGATCTGACGATCCAGCGCCTTGAATTCGTCGCGCAGAGCGTTCTCAAAGCCGGACTGAGAGAACGTGCTGACTTTCGAGCGCGCCAATTCGATGGTGCGCTCGATCATCTCGCCCTTCTTGGCCTGATGGTAGATTTTGCGGGCCTGAGACAACTCGGGCGCAGCGCCGCCAACAAAGTCATCGAACTTGTCGAGCATGCCGGAGACGATGCGCGCCTGATCGGGGTTCATCGGGTCTTTTGCAGCCGCCGAGATGACACGCCGGATGGTCTGAGCGTCCTTGACCGTCATGCCCACGTTGGCGGCATCCTGCAAGCGCTTGACGGCTGCCGTTGCCCCTGCGTGCAGGGTGGGGTCCAGTCCATCGGACAGAGCGCCAGCGGTGATCTCGTCGGCAACCTTCTTGACCGCAGGCTGCGCAAAGCGAACGCCTCGCGCACCAGCGGCGTCATAGAGGCCGCGTGCCTGTGTTTTTAGTTCCTCAACCGAGGGGGCTTTGAGCTTGATCTGGTTGCGCTCGACAGCGTTAGCCCCTGCAAGGGAAACGCCTCCGCCGAGCAGTTGCCCGATAAACTCCGCGAAGGGGTTGTCAGGGAAGGCTAGCTGAGCCGTCGCCGCTCCGAGGCCGCTACCTACAGAGGCGGCAAGGCTTGCCACCTTGGACGGGGCGCCCATAGCGGGGATCAGGTTAGCTCCAACTTCCTCGCCAACACGGCGCGCGAACTTGCCGGTCGGATCATCCGTCTCCGGCTTGATCGCGCCAATCTCGGTCGCCATGCTGCGATAGTTCTGGCCCGCGTCCGGCAGTTTCAGCATCGGCTCTTGCGGCATTTCGAAGTGACCGCCGAGCGCATTACCAATGACCGGGCCAATGGAACGCAGACCCATCTCAGCGCCGCTGATGAGCGTATTCGGCAGACTCAGCGCATTGGCTAGCCCCTCGTTGACGCCGGACATGCCCTGCGGAACGACGCCAGAAGTCGCGGCGTCTTTGGACGCGGCTAGACGCTTGCGCGCCGTAGCCATCGCCACCGCTTTCTTCTGTTCGATCGTCAGTTCCACAGCGCGCGTTCCTCTGGCGTCATGGCCGCCCACACATCAGAGTCCACGCCTTCCGGCGCATCGCCAGCCGGTTTGTCGGCGGGCTTCAGTCCGTTGAGCGCCAGTCGCATTTCGGGCGTGACGATCGACGTTCGGTCGAGTTCATTTAGCTTGGCACGAGCCTCACCCACACTAAGGTCGCCCGCCTGATACGCAGTGATGACTTCGCTGCGCTGAACATTGAGGTTCGCCTTGGCCTTCATAATCTCAAGGATCATCTTGTTCGCGGCAGGCTGGCTTGCGAGGCTGGGCAGCGAGTCAAGCATGCCCTGGTATTCAATATCCGAGGTCGCACCAGAGCCGGGGGCGCGAAGCGTGGGGGCGATGCGCTTAACGATGGATTGGAACGCATCTGCCGCGCTGTTGAAGCCCTTGAATGTCTCTGCCAGACGGCCACTGATCGGACCCTGCGGCGCGAGCCCCGAAAGTTCATCAAGGACGCCGAAGTCCTGCGCGTTAGAAGCCGAAACCGTGCCCGCTGTTTTATAGGCAGACCACTGCTCGCCTTCCTTGGTCGAAAGGGCTTTGTTCAGCGCGGCATCCGCGCCTTCCCCGGTGTTCACGGTGACGAGCGGCGCATCGGGAGCTTTTTGCCCACCAAACGCATCCCAAGTGCCGGTAGAAGCGTTCCACTGAACCTTTTCATCCTGTCCGGTTTCCGGGTTGAAGCGCGTCTCTACCTGCGGGGCTTCGGCGGGTTTCGGCGCTTGCAATGCGGCAAGCTGCGCCTGCTTATACTGCATGTCGAGTTGGTTGGCGGGATCGGACTGGTCAAGATTGCGCTTGAACAAGGTCTGCGCCACGAGCGACGTACCGGGATTTTCAGCAGCCCACGGATTGGCAAGCACGCTCTGCAATTCGGCCATGTCGGCACCATCGGACAGACCGGCTGCAAGCTTTGCGGCTTCCGCCTGACCTGCCACTTCACCAGCCGAGGCCCGATCATTGAGCGCTCGCACCACAAACGCATTGCCAATGGCTCCCAGCCCCTCGCCTACGTCCTTGGGCGTGGACATGCGGGCCATCAGCGCAGCAGTCGTTTGACGCAGCCGGGCGGCTTCCTGAGGCGTCTTGGCCTGAGCGCCGCCGCCAAAGCTGAAGGTCGGAACGGACAGCGCCATTATGCGGCCTCCAATACCATGTCGTAATCAACGCCATAGAAGCCGCTGGGAAGCCAGCGGAGGGCCTTGGGCATGATCCGGGCTACTTCGTCCGCCATGACGCCGGTATGCGTCTCTGCGCGGCCCTTATAGCGGTAGGTGTAAACGTTGAGGCCATTGGCCAGTTCGCCAATCTTCTGAATGGCCGTTTTGAGCCTGCGATCCGACGCGATGATTGCCGCCGAGCCGAGGCCGAACAGCCCGCCGAGCAGCGAATTGTTCTGGTTCTGAGCCTGAAGCCACGTGTTGTAATTTTGGTTGTAAGCGTTCGTGGCCAGACCGGCGGTATCGGTCCCAGCGACACTGGACTGAGGCGTGTTTGCGAACTGCGGAGTTTGCAGTTGGGTGCCCGAAGTCAGGCCAATAATCTCGTTAATTGGAGCCTGCCGCTGAGCATACCGCTCGGTGAGCGCCAGATTGCGCGCCGTGTTCGCCTGACTGAAGTCCTGCGCATCGAGTTGCGCCATGCGGTTCTGTTCTTGACCGGCATTGAGCACAACGGACGTACGCGCATCGTTGACGTTGCGGCCAAAGTCGTCCTGCGCCCGATCATAGGCCGTGCTGCCGAGCTTAATGCCCTGGTTGCTGAGCTTGGTGTCAAGCGTGGTGCGGTCCCGCTCGATCTGGGGATTGAGGCGGGCGAATAGCGCGTCCTCTACCTTGGTCCGATCAGCCGAATAGTCCTTGGGCGTGGCATTGCCAGCAGCCGGGAGGCCGTCAAGATTGAAGGGGGTCGAAAGCAGGCCGCTGAGCTTGGCTGACTGGTCCTTGCCGAGCGTGGCAAGGTTCTGCTGCGTCTGCATGCCCGTGTCGAACAGGTTCTGCGCGCCGGGGCTGTAAGTAGTGGTCGCCTGAAGCTTGGGCGTGCCATCCGAGTTCTTGCCGATCTCTGCGTATTTGAGCGAGCCGGTCGGATTAACCTGATCGATGGCGTTGAGGTTCGACTGCGCGACGGCGGTCTGAATATTGCTCTGCGTCTGCTGCTGAGCGAGCGCTGCGGGATCTGGAGCTTGGGGAGCGGCGGGTTTACCCATGCGATGCACCTATGAAGTTCTGCCACGCGGCTTTTGTGAGGGTGTAGATCACTTCCGCTTCACCATCGGCGCGAAGGTCTTCAATGACGTATTCTTTGCAGCCGAGCCGCTTGGCGATCCGGCGCATCCCGTGATTGTCTTCCGCGACTCGCATAACCACCATCCGGCAGCCGACGCCATCGAACGGATAGCCATAGATGGCCTTGAGGACGTGCGGCGGACACCAGCGTTTGGAGGTCGCCGCCGACGACATTTCAATGGCGCCGTTCTCTGGCGACCAATTGTGATAGACGACGCCACCGACAAGCCCCTGCCCGTCATCAACGCCGATTGCCGTGAACTTGTCCCAGCCTCTTTCGCAACCCGGAATGCCCTTGGCAACGAATGCCCCAACCGCGTCCCGCTGATCGAGAACAACGCGCATCACAGCATCAACTCGGCCTGCTCATAGAGCAAATCTATGATCACCAGTTCGGCGCTTGGCGTGGTGACCGAGCCGACAGACACCTGGACCTGAGCAGCGACCACATAGCCGGTCTGGCCAATGCTCACCCAGCGCGTGTTATAGGGCTGCGGATTGCCCGCCGTATCCCATTTGGCCACGTCCCACACACCAACGTCCCACACGCCGGGGCTATCCACATCGCCCGACACATTGGGCGGACTCGGCAGGCTGATCGAGTAGTCCACCGAAATGCTAAGCTGGGGAATGAACGAGTTCTCGGTGACGAACTGCGCGCGGGCTGCAAGAACGGTCTTCTCGTATCCTACCGAGCCCAGATGATCCCATGCCAGCACGGCCTTGGCGTAGTACGTTGCGCCATTGTCCTGCCCGGTGATATCGGCCTGATAGATCGCCCCGTCATTGGAGCCGAAATAGACGAAATCATTGAACAGCATCAGGCAACGTGTGTTCCAGCCCGTGCGTTTGCACCATGCCCCGGTTTCGAGGTTGACAATGTAGCACCATGGCGGGGTCGTGGTATCGTCGCCCGTCACTGGACATGAGACAACGGCCATTCCCCGAGACGGCCATTTCATCACTTCCCATGGCAGCGAGCGGCGTTCCCGCGCATCGGCTACCCAATCGGGCTGGATATTGCGCGAGATCGCAGCGAGGCTCAGTGCGGCGGGGTCTTTGGCGACGGCCTGTGAGATCGGGATCATGCCCGCCTCGGTGGCAATGATCAAATCGCCGCCCGCGCGCATGGTGGTATTCTTGCCCAGAGGGGCCGACATTTCATAGACACCGACAATCGACCAACCGGTGGAGCTTGACGGGTCTGAACCCTGATAGACGGCAAATTCCCCTTCGGTCGAGATCACAACGAATTTGTCGTCAAGGCCGTCGCCGCTGTCCATTGACCAAGAGGCCGTGAGCAGCACCGACCCGCCCAATTTGAACACACCGGCCAATGACACCTGAATAGCCGCGCCGCCGATGCTATCGACCGGCAAGAACCAGACATTCATCGTGCCGCGCTCTACGAAGGCGAGGCGGTTGCGATAGACCGAGACGTGCGAAAGGTTGGTCGTGGTCACGCCGGTAATGGCCGGGACCGATACGCCCGTGATCTGCGTCCAAGTCGTGCCGTCGAACAGTTGAGGCCGGTCAGCGTCATTGCAGGCATAGAGGTAATGCCCGCCCACGGTCGCGTAATTGACCGCCGTATAGTAGCCATCCGTCTGCCCACTCACCGCCGCGCTGGGAACCACGTTCGCGTCAACGGGGCTGGTCACATCGTAGATCGCCGTCGCGTTGGCCGCGAATAGCTTCTCCGATGTGCCGCCGACATAGGCAAAGCCCGATCTGCACGGGTCCGTCGCATGAACCCGCGCCTGCTTGCGCGAGCCACCGATGAGGCGAATGCCGGTCTGGGTCGGGAACCAGTTTTCCAATACCAGTGCCGTGCCGGGTTTGGCAGCCGCCTGGTTCTGCGCAGACACCCAGCCGAGTGTTGGGGCTGGGAGTGATTTGGGCCGTGATTGCGACCGAGCTGGGCTCGGGACTGCCTTGCGCCTTAGGCTCAAGTGACAGCCCACGGGAAGGCAATATTCACATCGCCGGAACGGGAGCGGCCAATGCTGATGAAGCGCGAGCCCCTATCGGCACCGGCCACCACGTCCAGAGCATTCTGGTAATTCGCCAAATCCTCGGCATAGGGACGGCCCTTGGCAGCCTTCCAACGCCAGATCAGGTTGAGCTTTAGCAGCCGCTCATCAACGAACAGGCTATCCGTATCGAGCGTGAAATCGGTTTTGGTGAGGGTCGTGCTGCCTGTTGCCGAGACAAGCAGATTGCTGATGTAGTAATATTTGGCCGTGGCAGCCGAAGCGATGGCGGGCTTTACGTGGATTTGGTTGCCGTAGATCGTCCAGCGCTGCACCACGGACTGAAAGCCCTGTACGTCAAGCATCAGCCACTCGTCGGTATCAGCGATGTGCTGGATCGGCGTTGTAGGCATCGCAGACGGCCAGAGGGAGGCTTTCTTGAGCATCCGCGAATAGTCGGAGGGCAGCGACCAATCAGTGGTCGTCGCATCCCCCGTGATGGTGGCGAGAGTGCGGAGGCGCGACCAATCGAAATCTTCGGCTATGGCCTTGGCGCATTCATTGACCATTGCCTGAAGTTCAACGGACGTGCGGTCGGTGCCCGTGAACAGCACGGTAGGAACGGCGACGCCGATCCACGTACTCGCTGCTTGGACTGCCGACAGCACGGTCATGGTTTATGCCGCCTCTTTGGCTTTGGCCGCTTCTTCAGCGAGCCGGGCGTTGATTTTGTCGGCCTTGGCCACCAACGTCTTGTGCGAGAAATTGCCGGTCAGCGGCTCGTCGGGCGCGACGTTCCTGATCCACGCCTTGATGTCGTCATCACTGAAGCCTTCGAACGGGCTGGGCTCGTCACTCGTCGGGATGATCTCGGCAACGACTTCGGCTGGCTTGTCAGCCACAAGAGCAGCGACTTGCGCCTTCAGCGCGTCAAGTTCCTGATCCCGCTTCGTCAGTTCGGCAATGAGCTTGGCGTCGGCAGACGCACCCTTCGCGCGCTCAAGATAGGATGCGGCCTGTGCTTTCCACGTATTGCCCTGCATGCCCAATCGCTTCGACAGATTGGCCGGCAGATCGGCAAGACTTTCGGCGCTGCGAATATTGAGCGCCTTGAGTTCGGCCACATTAGCCTTGCTGAGGAACACCAGCTCAGTCAGCGGCGTGCCGTTGACGCTCTGGTCTTCGTCGGCCTTGAAGCGTTTGTACTGCTCGGGGAACCGCTGCGCATATGTGATGGCGGGGCCGCGGTTGTCGCGCTCCTTCCAAATCTCATGCGCGTAGAAGTGATACTCGCGGTCCTTGTCGCCCGCGAACTGGATTTTGCACATCTCCTTGTCTTCGAAGATGGGACGCCCTTCGGCGCGGGACTTGCCCTCGATCTCGATAGCCTCGGTATAGAACGAGGCGATAACGAGGTTCTGGTTGTCTGGAGTCTGGTCCATTTGTGGCTTTCTGAAAGCGTGCGGGTTGAATGAAAAACGGGAGAGCCGAAGCCCTCCCGCTGTGCCGGATTTGAAGTCCGGTTGTTAGACGATCTGACCCTGAAGGAACGGGCGGTTGATGTAGATCAGGCCGAGGCCGGACGAGGGCGTGCCAGTCGTGGTCGAAACCACGGCATTGACGACCTGTTCGCCGTTGACCTGAGCGTCATCCACGCTGCCGGGGGTAGCCGCGAGCATGAAGACTTCCGCACCGGGCGTCATGGCGTTCGGAGCCTTCACAGCGGCGGTGCCGCCGATCTGATACCAGCCATAGGAGCCAAGCACGTTGGCCGACATTGCAACCGCAACCGGACCCTTGCCGCCGGTCGCCGGAGCGAGCGTGGTAGTGCCCAGATACGGGTCGAACACAACGAGAGAGCCCACGACAGTGGACGCCACGCCATTGAGCAGGATGAATTCGCCCGGCCCGTAGGTCGGATCGACGGCCCGAACGATGGTGCCCACTTTGACCTTGGGGGTCGCCGTGTCGGTCGTTGCGATAGCCTGAAAACCGAGGCTCGGGGTGGTGATGGTGTAAGCCATGTTCGGTTCTCCTTAGGAAGCCGGAACGGAGTCGTAGAGCTTCACCTGGAACAGCGGATTGGTCATGGTCAGTTCGCCCATGATCCCGATGTACTGGACGATGGCGTCCTGATTGATCGGCATCTGCGGTTTGGTGAAGATGTTCTTGAAATTGCGCATCGGGTGATAGCGGAACTTCAGGTTGCGCATGTCGAGGATGTAGGACGTATCGCTCGGCATGTTGGAGCCCACGCCGCCGTCGCGCACGATGTCGATCGAGCGTCCGCCGCCGTTGAACTGCAACGAGGTGAAGCCGAGCTTGCCGTACTTGCTTTCGGAGGTGATGCGCTGGATCGCGACGGTGGCAGCCTGGAACGCCAGATAGTGCTGCTGCGAGGCGATGATCAGGTTCGGGCCTTCCTTGGCGCGCGAGTTCTCAACCGCAACCTGCGAATACATCGGCAGGATTGAGGTCGAGTTCACCTGCGTATAGCCGGTGAAATAGGAGTGCGCGTCACGGGTGGTCGTGCGCCAGATGGCATTGTTGGTACGCGAGATACCGCCATAGGTGCCGGTGGTGTTGGCGGTCGGGACGGCGGCACGCAGGCCGGTGAATTCCTTGCCGCCATAGCCGGTGCCGTCGCCGTGGAGGGACGTGTCCACGATGTCCATGAGCTGCTGTTCGGCAGCCTTCATGTGCACCGAGACGACATCCTTCATCTGGTTTGCGCCAGCGTTGTCCAGAATTTCGCGGTTGCTGAGAACGATGGGGATATAGCCCTGCTTGGGCGTATAGACCGCATCGTTGATCAGCTCGACGGGCGAGCCCTGGAGGTAGTCATAGTCCGAGTAGAACCCGCCACCGGTCTGCTCGTTGTAAAGCAGGCGTTCGCGGATATAGGGGCCGGAATAGGGCTGCCAGTTGTCCTGTTCCTTGATCGTGGTGAGCAGGATGTTCGAGTTGGACACGAGGTCCTGAACATCGTCCGAACGCTCTTCCAGAGCGAGGGACAGCAGCTCCTGATAGGCTGCGGTCGTGTTAATCGAGGCCATCTCTGGCGCTCCTTATGGCTTAGGCGAGGCCCATGTTCCGCATGGCGCGGTCAATGGCGTCGTCTGGTGACTTTCGGGGTTGCGAGTTCGGCGTGCGCCGCGTTACGGGGTCTGAGCCCGTGCCGGGTGCGCCGTGAATGGAGAGTTCGGCCTTACGGGTCTGAGCCGTTCGGTCTGGTTCGAGGGTCTGAGCCTCTGCGGGGGCAGGCTGTACGGCCCCGCCATAGCGGCGGGTGTAGCGGTCTGCGTCTTCTTGCTTCGCACGCTGGAACGCCTGCTCCAGTGTGGTGCCGGGATCGCGCAGATGCGCTGCGATCTCAGCATCGAGTTCGGTAAAGAGCGCTCGGTCAGCGTCGGGCAGTTTGGCCACGAAGCCTTCGAGCGATTGAGTAATGCCCGCTGAGCGCTGCTGCTCGATGGTCTGGGTTACGCCGCCAAGGTTCTGTTTGATCTGGGCAAGCTCATCCTTGAGCGCGGCAATGATCTGATCCTGCGGCACGACAGCCGGGGCGGGCTGGCCTGTAATCTGTGCCGCCCATGCCCGAACGTCCTTGCCGCTGTTCTTGAAAATCTGGCTGATGCCAGCGTCGAAATCCTTGGCCAGCATCATGTCGATGTTGACATACTGAGCGAGCTGCTGCGCCGGATCGATCTTGGAACGCTGCGCCATTTCAACGAACGGCTTGAACGTCTCGGTATAGGTCGTGGCGTCGGCCCGGTACTTCTCAATACCCTGCTCGACTTCACGAATGACGCGCGAGGTCGCGGCTTTTACCGGCTCGGGAAGCTGTGCCCATGCGGCTTTGGCCTCAGGGTCGCTAGCAAATCGCGCAGGAGCGTCACTGGCAGGCGTTTGGGGCTTGGGCTGAGTGGTAGGCTGCTCTGTGGTCGCCGGAGCCTTGGCGGGCGTCTGTGTGTCGGCGGTTTTGGCCTTGAACGTGCCATCCGGATTGCGGTCGGATGATGGGGTTGCGGTGCTGTCCTCTGCCTTGGCGGCTTTGGCTGGCTTGTCAGTGGAGGTCTCAGCGTCCTTTTTCGGAGCGGGCGTGAAACCATCGTCAACGGTCTCGCCTTTTTCGAAGCGGGCCATGGCGCGGTCAACTGCGCTGTTAGGCGTCTTGGCGACGCTGATATCGACGTTTGCAACGGGGGCAACAACAGGCGCGGCATCCGCCGGAGCGGAACCGAGATCGGCTTCTGACATGTGAGGGTGCTTTCTGAGAGCTTGCGGGGGAGGCTTAGAGGTCTAGAATGGTGTGCTTTTCGGGCTTGACCGGCTTACGCAGACCTAGAGCGCGACGAAGCGCCGCCTTAAACCGGGATGCCCAGCTTTGACGCAGCACGTTCGACATATGGTTTCAGGTCCGGCACCTTGGGGCGCTTGAAGTGGATCGGCTCCTCGTTGCCCATTTCGATATAGCGCTCACCCTTCTCATTGCCGCTCGGGTGGTAGGTTTTGCGCATCTTGGCTTTGGAGTCGTACATCTTGCCGTCCACCATGTTTTTGATGAACGGCTGGTCGTCGCTGATGTAATGCGGGCGACTTAGGCGCTCGTCGGGCCGTGCGTGGTTATCGGGCCAGTCGTGCACGTCATGGGCATCGCCACAGTCGGGGCAGATGCGAAAGCGAGGGGCCGCACCCGAGACCTTGATTTTCATCAGACGTAGTAGCCGTGCGCCACAACGGTGTTGTTCGTGCCACCAGCGCCAGATGCCGGGCACGTGACGACGATGGGCGTATTGATTGCCGAGGCAGGCAGCGGGGGGAAGAACGGCACGACGAGCGGCTGATTTGCCACCAGCACGCCAGCCGTGAACGTGTAGGTATAGGAGCGCGTACCGCCGAGCAGGCCCGCTACCGTGACAGTGACCGGAAGACCAGCGGTTGCACCGGAGCCGGTGATTTCAAAGCCTGCGATATAGACCGTAGTCGTGGCAGTGCCGGTGAGCGTTGCCGCTGCCGAGGCATTAGCCACGTTGCCCGACCCAGCAGCGAGCGCCACGGCACCCGCTGGATAGAGCGCGCCCGTGATCGCAAGTGGATTGGCCGCGCCAACTGGCAAATCGCGGCTGCCATCCGTAGGCGCGGGCGTGACGAGGGTAACGGGCTGGCCCATTATTCGGCTCCTGGTTTCGGCTTAACGGCCTGCTGTTCAAGCGCCGCCTGGTTGGAATTGTCCTGCATCTCGGCTTGGTGAGCCTGATCGACTTCCTGCTGATGCAGGGCAATCGTCTGGTTCTGGTTGTTCAGTTCGCGCTCATGGGCATGCTCATCAGCCTGCAACAGAGCTTCCTGCTGATGATCGGCAGCCGCGAGGTTCGCGTCCACATTGGCCTTGAGCACTGTGTCTTGGCTGCGAGAATTGGCCCCAATCTCGGCAACGGTGATTGAGGTTTTGGACGATAGGTCGGCCTTGTACTTGTCGAGCGCGAGCTTGTGCGTTTCGATCTCGGCATCCTTGGCCGCGACCGTTTCCTTGAGCTTCTGATCGGCATCGCGTAGCAGAGCGTCGGCCTTGGCCTTCTCGGTATCGAGCTTGAGGTTCGCCTGTGCCAACTGCGCCTGTGTTACGGCGTCCTTGGCGTCCTGCTGGACCTTGGCCGCGTCGGCCTGCTGCTTAACCTGCTCGGGCGTTGGACCCTGCGGCTTCGGCTGCTTGGCCAGTTGCTCCATCTTGTCGGCAAACTCATCGATCGCCGTCTGCATTTCACGTGAAGCACGGAACTGCGAGGCAGCGTATTTGAGGCTTTCGGCTACGAGCGGAGCCGCTTCCGGCATCTGCTTGACTTCCGGCAATGCCTGTCCGAGTAGCGTTCCAATCGAGGTCAGCAATTCGGTCGCGCGCTGCTTGGCCGCATCCTCGTCGGGCTGAATGGTCGAGTCCGTCTCGATATCGAGCACGAACGGACGAACACGCTGCGCTCGGAGCAACTTCACCACCTGGTCAATCGTGATCGTGGACTGAAGCTGCTGAATCTGGCCCTGCAAGCCCTGAACCTGCTGCTGCACCTGCTGCATGAGCTGCTGAGCGGCCTGCGGGTTCTCTTGTGCCTTCTGCTGCGCCAGCGGATGGTTGGCGATCTGCTCGGCTTTGTCCGTGATGATCGCAAGCTGCTGCTGGAGCGGCGCAACCTTCTGCGCTATATCGGCATCGCTCGGCAGTTCAACCTGAGACATCAGCATCAGCGTGGCCGGGCTGAAATTCTCGGCCATGATCTCGGCCGTAATGCGCGTCATGTCGCGCGCCATGCGGATCATTTCGTCCTGACGGTCTCGAATGCGGATCGAGCCGTACTGGCTCTTGAGCTTTTGAGCGCCAAGCGTCTCGTTGGGGTTCGTCGCGCCCCGCATGATGTCGCTCAGACCGGAGATCTGATAGACATCCTCGATAAGCTGCTTGCGAAGCTCGATAAGCTCCTTGATCGTGGCGGCGACCATATCGACCGGCAGCCAGAGAATGACATCCTTGAGCGCCTGAGTGCCCATGGCAGCAAAGCCAGAGACCGGAATGCCCATGGCATTCTGGTTCTGCGCCTTCATGGCGTTCTCAACAATGTCCCCGATCTCACCGGACCCGCCGGGATAGAGGAACTTGAGCCGGAGCGCGTCGGTCAGCGCGTGGATGCGCTCGGTGATCTCCTGAATTTCGTCTAGCTGATCCTGGTACTGAAGGAAGTCAGCAACGGGGATCAGCGTCTCAGGCTGAACAGTGCCATAGGCCGGGCGCGGCATGGGCCAGAAGCCCTCAAGCTCCAGCCACGGCTTTTGCATGTCGAGAACTTCCGAGACGCCCTCGGCAACCCAAACGACAATGTTCTCAGTCTTGTGCCACAGTTCCCAGACAGCGCCCTTGCGGGAGGACTGTTCGCTGTCGGTCTCATTGTCCTTTTTGAAGCGGAGCTTGATCCCGAGATAGGCATCGCCCGATGAGCCGCTGAAGCGCTTCTTCTGCTGCTTACGGCTCAGCCATGCACGGCGGGCAACCCACTCACCTTCGCGCCATTCGCGGGCCGGATCGTGGGTGAAATCCTTGCGGTTGACGTGATCCCAACGCACACACTCGGGATAAGCGCCTTGATCCTTTTTCTCATAGCGAGCCCATGCAACACCACGGGCGTTGCGGGCCAGATCGTCACGCACCGAACGCAGCACGGCGTCGATATCGTCAATCTCGAACGAGACAATCGAGCAGCGCTCCAGCACATCACAGGCGGCGCGCGGCAGGGGCTTCCGATCCTTGAACCGAGGCACCACAACGGGAACAGGGGCACGGGCATAGATCGAGGGCTTCAGTACCTCAAGATTGGCCCAGAATATCTGGAAGTCTCGATCTCGCTGCGCATTGGCCAGCCGTTCGAGGCTCGCAAACCGCTTGTCGATCTTGTCGGACTTGTCCTGATACGTGCGGAAGGCGTCCTCGCCATCCTTGATCAGTGCAAGCCAAGGGGCGCTGTCTTTCGAACGCTCCTCGCGCTTGGTTTCAGCGTCCTCTTTGGTGATCGTGCCGGCAGTGTCCAATCGCTACACTCGCTCTCTGCCCGCCCGCTGATCGGATACGGGCGGCAAAATCACTTGGCCGGGTTTCAATGCAGGCGGCGGGGGCGGCTTATCGGGCTGCCCTGCTGTCATTTTGTCGATGAGCTGGCCAACGAGGCCCAATGCGTCCACCTGGTCGTCATGGACGCCAACGGGGAAGCTCATCAGTTCTGGCAATAGGTCCGCTGCGAATGGCGCATCAAACTTGATGTAGAGCCCGCCCATGGCCATGCGGCCTCGAATGGACTGCGCCCTTACGGACTTGTCGCCACGGGTCGGGAATGTCTCTCGCGCCACGAATGCCTTGCGGTCCATCATGCGCTTGTTGAGAAACGGACCAACGCCCGCCTTGATCTGCCCGGCTTCCTCAGCCCAGCCCAACGGACGCCACTTCAATACGAGGTCGCAGAATGACTCGACCCATTCGTCAGAGGCCGTCTGGCCCCGCCACATATCGAGCAGATACATGCGGCCCTCGGGATCGACCCCGACAACCACATGGACCGTGAAATCCCCGCCATCGTCGGTAACCGCGTAGTCGCTGGCCCCGTAAATGTGGAGGTTGCGCTTGTCAGGCAGCAACAGGGTTTTCTTGATCCATTCCGCTTTGAAGTAGTTGCCACTTTCGGGGCTTGGCCGCTGCTGATAAAGCGCTGACCAATCGCGCGGGCCTATCGCGAGTTTGATTTTCTCCAGCGTTTCGACCGGATATTGTTCGGGCCAGAGCGCCACGCCTTTTGCATCGATCGCCGGGAGGTCGAGAACTTCCCAACCCTCATGCTGATGCTCGGCTAACAACCATCCGCTTAGATCGTCCTCATGCCAGCGGGTTTGGATGATAACCACCCTGCCCCCAGGCATGAGCCTGGTGTAGGCGGTGGACGTGTACCAATCCTTGGTCTTCTTGCGGATTAGCTCGCTGTCGGCTTCCTCGCGGTTTTTGACCGGATCGTCTATGAGCAACAGATGCGCGCCACGGCCTGTCAGAGGACCGCCGACGCCAACTGCGTAGAATGCGCCCTTCTGCTTCAGGCCATGCTCAATGCCGCCGTCTTGCCCCTCAATGTGGAAGCGCTTGGAGGACCGGCTATCGTCTGCGAGCCCAACGCCGGGGAACACCGCGGCGAATGCCGGGTCTTCGATCTGGTTCTTGACCTTGCGGCCGAAGTCGTCGGCTAATTCTTGCGCATAGGCTGCGCTGACAACGTAGTGGTCGGGGTTGCGGCCCAGATACCACGCAGGGAAGAATTCGGACGCCAGCATGGATTTGCCGTGCCTTGGCGGCATAGTTATCATCAGGCGGTTGATCTCACCGCGCTCGACCGCCTCTAGCTTGCGAGCAATCAACCGATGGTGCGGGGCGTCTCGGTAGCCTGGCCACTGGTACGCCGCATAAGCGATCAGCCGTGAGAACGCGAAGTCCTCAGGCGTCGGCGCGGGTTGCGGCTGCAACGGCAGCGTCCCTCTGGTCTTTGCTCACTACGTCGATTGAGCCAGAATGGTTGTGGTCAACCTTGTCCTGCCAACTCTGGCGGCGGCGGTTCTTGAGCCAGTTGAGCGCTGCGCCGGACTCACCCGGAATGTACGTCTTGACCTTGATAACCGTGTGTTCGCCGGTCTCTCGGTTCTTGACGACTTTCTCGATCTCGACGTGTTCGCCAGTCGCCCGTTTGTAAAGGCTGTCGGCCACGTTGGCGTCGGCTATCACCTTGCCGTCATTGACCGACTCCCGAAAAGCGGAGTTCTCGTTCTGCCAGCGGTAAAACGTTGTGATGCCTATCCCGAAGAATTCGGCCATTTCCTCGTTGGTCAGCCCGAGCAGCGCGAGCTTGCGGGCGGTATCGTTCATGGCCGGATCGTAAAGGCTATCGCGCCCCGGACCGGGCACTGGCAGCTTGGCCATATGTTCACCTGTGCCTGTCTGAGAGGCGTGCGGTAGTGTTTGTGGAATG
>ERZ869921.581-NODE-581-length-20714-cov-4.620020_pt1 | contig 20714 bp, 15 predicted proteins | sample MGYA00579310_ERZ869921 | MGnify/ENA primary metagenome ERZ869921 (study PRJEB32216, sample SAMN09231816) | wastewater metagenome | place: USA: Maryland | collected 2016-06-21 | study: EMG produced TPA metagenomics assembly of the PRJNA472060 data set (Reclaimed...
ATGCTGCTCTGCGATGTCGTCAGCATGGTGGATGTAATCGCGGTCGGCACTTGGCGAGTTCCCGAGGCGCAGTGGCCCGGGTATTTCAGTCTTCCGCTTACCCTCGACATGGAGGCGATCTTCCTCCGCTCTCCTGCGGGGCAGTACGAGGAAGCCGAGGCGCGGGCTGAGGAAGCCCGGATGAAGTGGGAGATGGGCAAGTCGGAGGACAGCAAACTCGCGACTCCCGTAGATCCCCGGCGTTCACTCACGATAGAGGCGCGCAACGGCCGGCGTCCGGCGCCGTGGTGCCGTGGCTAGGCGCAAGGTTCTGCAGACCGACTTCTCCGCCGGAGAGATCGGCCCCGAGGTTCGGATGCGCCAGGACACGGCGCAGTACGAGAAGGGCGCGAAGTCTCTCCGCAACGGACAGGCGTTGATCGGTGGTGGAGACCGTAGACGTCCCGGATCCCTCGACCTCGCAAGGCATTCGAGCGAGTTCCGCGTCGTCGAGTTCATCTACAACCAGGACACGACCTACGTGCTCGCCTTTGGGTGGGGCACGATGCACGCCTATCTTCCGGACGGCGAACTGGTCGGCACGATCACCGGCGCTCCCTGGACGGGTGATATCTGGCGCGAGATGGATTGGGTGCAGGAGGGCAACGTCGTCCTGCTGACCCATCGCGCGATGATGTGCCAGGTCGTAAGGGACACGCCTACGTCATGGTCGCAGAGCGACATCCCCTGGTCGACCACCGTGTCGGGCCGGATCAAGGATCCCCATTTCAAGGTCGCTCCTGATGATGTGACTATCACTCCTTCGGCTCTCTCGGGCTCGATCACGCTGACACTCTCGTCGCCGGGTTGGTGGGTCGCCGAGCATGTCGGGGTCCATGTGCGTATCCTGGATCGCGAGATCACGATCACGGCGGTCACGAATGCAACCACGGCAACAGGAACCGTCCTCGATCCCCTGCGTCCGTTCCAGGACTTGACGGTCACGAGTTCCGCGGGTTTCGCGGCGGATGATGTCGTGGAAGGCCAGACGACCGGAGCCAGAGGATTGGTCTGCTCGATCCCCGATGCGACTTCCATCATTGTCGCGGTGATCGAGAACCTGACCAAGTTCACTGCGGAGGGATTGATCGGGCCGAACATTACCACGACGATTGGCAGCGTGGCGGACGCTTCTCCCGCTGCTGTTTCGGACTGGACCGAGCAGGCGTTCTCTCCCGCGAACGGGTATGCGGACTGTGTCGAGATCCATCGCAACCGTGTGCTGTTCGGAGGCGGTGCGGCGGTGCCCGATGGCCTGGCGGGTTCAAGTCTTGGAGACATCTTCGACTTCGATGTCGGAGACGGGTCGGACGGGGATGGGTTCTACGAGACCGTAGGCGACTCCGGGGCGACGACGATCAACCAGCTTCATTCCGCCGAGCAGCTTCTCGTCCTGACCGACAAGGGGCCGTACTACGTGCCCGAGAGCGAGACGACGCCGTTCCGTCCTTCCTCCCTGGCGTTCAATCACTTCGGGGGGACGTGGAAAATTTCTCGCGTTCGTTCAGCCGACTATGACGGCGGGGTGATCTTCACGTCTGGCGCGACGATCATCAAAGCGTTTCCGACCGGTGACCTTCGTAGAGCCTGGGATGCGCGGGAGCTTTCTTACCTCGTCGGCCACATGCTGAACGGCATCGTCGACTCGTGCTTCATCGACAATTTCGGTGGTGGGGACGAGCGGTTCGGCCTGTTCTGCAATGGAGACGGAACTGCAGCTTTGATGATGCTGGTCGACAAGGAAGAGATCAGGAACTTCCGCCCGTGGGATACACAAGGTCTCTACAAGTCGTTCGCCTCTCTGCCGGGAAAAGCCTATGCCTGCGTCGAGCGCGAGATCGACGGCGAGACGGTCTATGTGCTGGAGCTGTTCGACCACTCGATCACGCTGGATTGCGCGGTGATCGACGACACGCTGGCGACGGCGGCGTCTGGTTTCGGCTCGACCGAGGCGCATGTGATGACGCAATCCGGTCTCTACCTCGGCACCTATCCACTCGACCTGGACACGGTTCCGGCCGGGCCCTACGTCGTGGGCCTGTTCTACGACCGGGAGATCGAGACGCTTCCGCCGGAAATCACCGACGAGGCCGGCTCGCACGCCGGCGAGACGATGCGCATCTGCGAGGCGCAGATCAACGTCCTGGAAAGCTATCGCTTCAAGGTCAAGGGGCACACGCTCTCGGCCTACATGGTGCATGAAGATCCCACGCTTGCGCCTCCCGCGCGTACCGGGTGGCAGCGATTCACGTTCCTGGGCTGGTCGAAGGAGCCGACGGTCCTCATCACGCAACCGATCCCCCTGCCGCTGACGGTCCTGGGGATCAAGCCGACGGTGCTGTACTGATGTCGGGCATGGAAATGGTCGGCATGGGCATCGGCCTCCTGGGCACCTTCGCGCAGGCGGGGGCGCAGCGGCGCGCCGGCCGGGAGCAGGCGGCGGCTGCACGGTTCGAGGCCGCGCAGCTCGACGAGCGCCGCAAGGAACAGGAGATCAACGCGCAGATCGAAAAGACGCGCGCGGATCAGACCGAGGCGCGGCGAACCGAGGAGTTGGTGTCGCAGCTTGAGACGATCCAGGCCATTCGAGCTGGACGAGGGGTGGGCCTCAGCTCGCCGACGGGCACGGCGATCCTGACCGGCGCGTCGGAAGACGAGCGGACGGATATCGGGATCGAGCGCACCGGCATCCTGCAGGAATCGGATGCCTGGCGCCGCTCTGCGTGGAACAGCGGCCAAGAGGCGGGCATGGCCCGGCGCAAGGCGAAATACTCCATGTGGGCGGGCAACACGGCGTCGACCGTGACGATCCTGTCCGGGCTGGGCCGGGCCGCGAGCGGCGCGAGGTTCGGCTGATGGCGGGCACCGGCCTTCCCACGCCCCGTCGCCGGGGCAGCACGTCGCAGCCGGCGAAGCTGACGCCGATGATCAACGCCGATCAGTGGTCGACGGCGCGCGAGTGGAACACGGTCGCCGGCGCGGCCAGCGGTCTTTCCTCGGTCGGGTTCGGGCTTGCGGCCGATGCGCAGCGCGAGCGGCAGCGCGAGGAACTGGAAGCCCGCGCCGGCTACATGGCCGAGCAGGAAAACGAGATCGCGGCCAAGCGGATCGAGCTGGCCGACAAGCATCACCTGGACCCCGAAGGGTTCAAGGCGTCCTGGGGCGCCTATACCGACAGCAAGCGCAAGGGTGCGGAGAAATGGGCGCTGCCCGGGCTGACCAAGGCTTTGGGGGGCGCGGGCAACGGGGCCTATTCCACGATCCTCAACGCTCGACGTACCGAGGACAAGCGGCTCAATACCGAGCGGATCGGCGTGCTGGCCACCCGGTCGGCGGACGACGTGGTCGGCGCGGCGATGGCGAACACGCTGGATACCGAGGACGGCCAGGCGAAGATCGCGAAGCTACGAGGGGTGATCGACTCTGGGGTCAACCTCGGCATCTTCAGCCAGGAGAAGGGCGACGAGATTTACGCCGATGCGATCTCGCGCGCCCATGGCGAGGTGGCCACCCGGTCTGCTTTGTCGGTCTACCAGGAGAAGGGGCGTGAGGCTGCGGTCACACATCTTCGTTCGTCCATCCTTGAAAACGCTGCTTCATCGCTTAGCCCGGCTCAGAAGCAGGCGGTCTACAACAAGGGCCTCAGCGCCATCGAACTGCAGCGCCAGATCGACGGCCAGGACCGGGCCGAGTTCGTGGCTGCCGCGACCGACGTGATGAACGGCATTGACGCCGGCCAGACGCCCGACCCGGTGCAGTTGAGCACCCTGGCGGAGGGGCTGAAGCGCACGGGAGCGACGGGCACCTACCTGCGTTTGCAGAGCAAGATCGCGATCAAGAACGCGACCGCGCCCTTCGCCGCGCTTGCTCCTGCCGACGCTTTGAAGCACCTGGACCGGATCGGGTCGCAGGGTGCGTCCATCGGGCCGCAGCTTGCCATGGCGGAATCCGGCGGCCGGGCTGATGCGGTGAACCAGTTCGGCTATGCCGGGCGCTACCAGTTCGGGGCTCCAAGACTGGCCGACCTGGGCGTCTACAAGCCGGGCGCCGGCGAGAACCTGCAGGAGTGGTCGCGCGCGCCGGGCAATGCCGCGGGCAAGTGGACCGGCGAGTTCTCGATCCCCGGCTTCCCGCAGGTCAAGACGCTGCAGGACTTCCTCGGCAACGAGAAGGCGCAGGAAGCCGTGATGCAGGCGCAGGTTCAACGGGCCAACCAGGAGATCGACGCCCGGGGGATGGACCGCTTTCTCGGGCAGACCATCGGCGGCACGGTCGTCACCCGGGCGGGCCTGCAGGCGATGATCCACCTGGGCGGGCCAGGATCCGCCCAAGCCTTCCTCGAAACCGGCGGGCAGACCAATCCTGTGGACGCGAACGGGACGACGGTCGGCGCCTACCTGAAGATGGGCGAGACGCCGGAGGACCGGGCTTTGCCGTTCGGCGGCACGGTGGCCAAGGCGGCGCAGGCCGAGTTCGTCAAGCAGGTCCGCAAGGACTGGCCCGAGATCAAGGCGCAGATCGAGCGGGGACAAGCGGCCGATCCCCAGGCGATGGCGGCGATGCTCCGGGCTGCGGAGCTGTCCGGCGATGGGGCGTGGAAGCGCGAGGTCGGCGCGCTGGCGGCGGCTCAACGCGGAAACCAGGTGATGCAGGGCCTGACGGTCGCCCAGGGGCAACAGGGCATCGACTCGCTCCAGGCGGAGTTCCTGGCCGACGGGTCGATGTCGGTCGACGAGCAGCGGGTGCTCGACGGCCTGCGCCAGTCGTTCCAACTCAAGCTGAAGCAGATCGCCGAAGACCCGGTGGCCTATGCCCAGGCGCAGGGGGCGCCCCAGCCGCCGGCCTTGGATTTCTCGAGCCCGGACACTGCCCGAGCGGCGGTGAGCGCCCGCGTCAACCTCGCTCGGGGCGTGGCCGACGCGAACAAGGTGCCTGCTGGAAGCCCCTTCGGCGAGGCGGATCGCCGCGCGATCGCGGGGGCGATCAACGGTCCCGACCCAAAGCAGGCTGGCGTGGCGATGGACGCCATGTTCGCCCTGCCGGACGAGATGATCGTTCCCGCCTTGACCAAGGACGTCCGGGACGCAGTGGTCGGCGCCGGCCGGTCGCCCGATGGGACGCGCTACAACGCGGCGATGGGCTTCCTCGACAAGATGTTCCAGCGGGCTCCTGCTACCACGAAAGACCTGTTCGGCGGGCAAGTGCTGGGCGACTTGGCCGAGTGGCAGACGCATCGCCGCTACCTGACGGCCGACCAGCTTGCCAAGCAGCGCGAGGTGGTCGACCCGGGCGCGCAGAAGGTCCGCGACCTGAACCGGGCCGAGGGCATGAAGGAGGCGCGGAAATACGACGCCTCGGAGATCGTCAGCCAGTTCGACTCGGCTCCCTGGATTCCGTTCTATGGCGTGCCCAATGCGCCGGCCGACCCCCTGACCCGGGACGCCCTGATGGCCGACTGGTCGACGCTCTACGCCGATCACTTCGCCCGGACGGGCAGCAAGGACGAGGCGGCGAAGTACGCGACCCGCATGGCCAAGACGGTCTGGGCCCCCAGCGCGGTCAACGGCGGTCGCCTCATGATGCACGCGCCGGAAACGAAATACCCGGCCATCGACGGCAAGCACGACTGGATGAAGGCCCAGGCCGACCGGGACGTCGAGGCCATGGTCGGTAAGCCGATGATCACGCGGACCCAGGTCAACCCCGGGGGGTTGGGCGGGGACACTGGGGTCAGACTGGACAAGCGCAACTACGACTACACGCTGGTCAGCGACGCGCAGACCGAACGGGAAGTCGGGCGCGGGGTTCCGCCGTCCTACCAGGTGATCGTGATCGACGGCCAGACCGGCGAGATGAAGCCCCTGTCCAAGCGGCTGTTCTGGGACACGTCCGGGGTGGTCGAGCAGGAACGGGACAAGTTCCAGCGCGAGCGGTCGAGGATCATCGAATCCGATAGGTCGCGCGAGGAAATGATGCGGCGCATGGGCTCGGTGCCCTACGTCTCGCAGGTGCGGTAATGGCCTGGCGCGACTATGACGACGTGGGGTTTCGCACCCCCGCTCCTGAGCGGCCGGATCCTGTCCAGCCGACCAAGCCGCTGTTCGACGCCGCGGCCGAAAGCCTCAACACGGCGGTCAGCGTCGGGCGGGCCTTGCAGGGGCCGAGCTTTGTGCCGGAGGAGGATCACAATCCCCTGGACGTGACCGGCTTCCGGGGCTCGAAATACGAGCAGCACCACCTGGACCGGTTTCTCGGTTCCCGTTCGACCCCGGAAACCTTCTCGATCATGCGCCGGATCGACGAGGAGGAGGAAAACCAGCGCATCCTGGGGGCGGCCGGCGGCGCGGGAGTAGCTGCCGCCTTGGTCGCGGGCCTGACCGACCCGGTCGGCTACCTGGTCCCGGGCGCGATCGCGATCAAGGGCCTGCGGTCCCTTTCTCCAGGCGTCCGGGGTGCGGTCGAGGTCGGGGCGGGCTTTGCCGGGCAGGCGGCCCTGTCCGAGGTTGGCCTTCAGGCTTCGCAGGAGACTCGTACATGGGCCGAAACGGGCCAGGCCATTGGGAGCGCCGCCTTGCTCGGCGCGCTCCTGGGGCCTGCCCTGGCGCGCCTTACCCCATCCGAGCGGGCGATGATCGAGGCGAGCCTGGAACGCGACCGCCAGTCGATGGCCGCGCACGTCGCCCAGGTGGCCGAGGAATCGCCCCGGATGACGCCCTCGGCTCCCCCCCTGGTGCCCGAAGCCGCCGGCGCTGCCGCGGCCGATACCCGCCGGCTGGACCTGCAGGGCTACGGCATCCAGGACATCCCGGTCCTCGGTCGGCTGGTCGAGCGGTCCTCGCCGACCCTGAACAACCTCAGCGCGGAATCGATCACCGCCCGCCGGGCCACGGCAGACTTGGCCGAGACGCCGTTCCGGTTCCAGGGAGACGAAGCGCCGACCACCGGGCCCGCCCTGGACCGCATCGTGCGCATGGAGACCGACCGGGTGAAGGTGGCCCTGGCCGACAACCTGGACCGGCTCTATGGCGAGTACCGGTTCGCCGGCCAGAACGTGTCCCTGCCCCGGCTCCGGGATCAGTTCGAGCGGGCCACGGGGAGCAAGGCGGACGGCTACCTGTCCTACAGCGAGTTCAAGACCGAGGTCTCGCGGGCGCTAATGCAGAAGGACCAGCACGACATCCCACAGGTGGCGCAGGCGGCGCAGCAGATCAGGGGGCAGATTTTCGAGCCCTGGCACCAGCGGGCCATCGAGGCGGGGCTGCTCAGCGACGGCCTGCCGAAAGGGGCCGAGTCCTACTTCCACCGCGTCTGGAACAAGGAGATCGTCAAGGCCGAGCGGCCGAAGTTCATCGACCGGGTGACGAGCTACCTGAAGGCCGACCAGGCGACCAAGGCGGGGATCAAGGCGCGATTGGAGGCCGAGAACGCCCGCCTGGCCGAGGCGCGCAGCCAGATCGCCAAGCTGCAGGCCAAGCGCTCTCGCCTTGAGGCGCGCAAGGGCGAGCTCACGACCAGGATCAAGGAACGGTCGGCGGAGGTGGCGCGGGCCGAGAAACGCGCCGGCGCGGTGGACGAGCGCGCGACGTCGATCCGCGAGGAGATCAACGAGCTTCAGCAGTTCATCGGCGAGATGCGCGAGTCGGTGCTGGACCCGGACCTGCGGACGCGCGTCGAGGCCCTGGAACGCGACATTGCCGACCTGCGCGCGATCGACCGGCCGGTGACCGAGGCCAACCTGCGCCAGATCGAGGACGAGGAGCTGAAGGCGGTCCTGACGCCGGGCGTGCGGACGGCGGCCGAGATCCTGCTGGGCCGGCGCAAGCCGCCCAAGGCGCCGTCGTTCATTTCCGGGCTCGTGGCCGACGGTGGCATAAACGACATGGGCGGCGAGGTCGCGGCGCTGCTCGGCGGCGCGCGCCGGCCGGGGCTGGTCAACCAGCGCGGCCGCTCGCTGGACGAAGTCGGGATGCGGCTGCAGGAGGATTTCCCGGACGTCTTCCCGGACAACGGCGGTCCGGGCGGTGGCGCGCCGGGGCCGCGCGAAGTGCTCGACATGATCGACACGGCCCTGCGCGGCCGCGAGCCGGACTGGTGGGTCGAGCGGTTCACCGATGCCGATCGGTCCCTGGTCGAGGCGGCGCAGTATGCCCGGGCGCTGGACGAGGTGTTCACCCGGGCCGGGGTCGAGGTCAAGAACGTCCGCGACGTCGCCAAGGTGCTGCGCGGCGAGGGCGACAAGGTATCGCTGGCGGACCTGGACCGGATCGCGGCCGAGATGGAAGCGGCTGGACAGGCGGTGCCCGCGTCGGGCCGGCGCGCGGAGGTCGAGGGCCAACTAGGCGACCTGCGCGAGGGCATCGCCAGGGTGCGGGAGACGATCGGCCGGGCGATCCAGGCGCGCGAGGCCAAGCAGAACCGCCTGCGCGCAGCCGAAGCCCGCGGCGCCGAGGCGGCGGTGGCCGAGCGGCGCAACGTCGGCCGGTTGGGTCTGCTTGAGGAGCGGCTGGACCGGGCCGATCTCCGCCGGGAAATCCTGGACGAGGCGCTGGTGATCGCGACGCGGCAGCATGACGATATCCGCGCCCGGATCGAGGACGAAATCGGCTCGTGGGAAGGCATGACGGTTGCCGAGGCCAAGGGCGCGATCAAGGCCCGGCAGAAGTATCAGGCGGAGCGCGATGCCCGGAACCAGGCCGAGGGCCGCCCGAGCCCCGCCGCGCGCTTGGCGAGCGCCGATGGGTCGGTCGATTCAGCCGTGCGGAAGATCCTGCTCAGCGACCGCGCGGCGCCGGACATGGAGCTCCGCGACCGCGCCAGCCAGATCGCCGACCGGATCCTGGGTTCGCCCGATGGTCGCTTGCCCTACGAGATGGCGACCGGCGCGCGCCAGGTAGGCCCTGGCGAGACGGCGCGCGGTTCCCTGGCGGCGCGCCGTTTCGCTATTCCCGATCACATGGTGGCAGACTTCCTCGAGACGGATGTCGAGAAGGTGGTCAACGACCATCTGCGGGCCATGGTGCCCGACGTGCTGCTGCACGAGAAGTTCGGCGACGTGGAAATGTCCGACGTGTTCCGCAAGATCAACGCGGAATACGATGGCCTGATCCAGAACGCCAAAAGCGAGGCGCAGCGGGTGAAGCTGCGGAAGGAGCAGGAAGGCGTGATCGCCCGGCTTGCGGGCATCCGCGACCGGGTGCGCGGGGTCTACGGCTTCAACCCGAACACGGTGATGCAGGGCGCGGCGCGGGCCGTCGGCTTTGCCAAGAACGTGAACCTCTTGACCTCTGGCGGTTCCTTCGCGCTGACCAGCCTCGTCGACATGGCTGGCTCGGTTTTCCGCTACGGCCTCGGCACGGTGATGCAGGACGCCTGGATGCCGTTCGTGCGCTCGCTCATGGGCAGCGGCGACGAGTGGAAACAAGCCGCGCGCCAGTACAAGGCGATGGGCATCGCCAACGAAGTGGCGCTTGCAACCCGTTCCCGGGCGATCACTGACATCACCGACCTCTACCGCCCTCAGTCCCGCGTCGAGCGCGGGCTTCAGTGGGCGGCCGACAAGTACATGGTCGCCAACCTCCTGGCGCCCTGGACCGATTGGGGCAAGATCAACGCCAGCATCGTGGCGGGCAACGAAATCCTTCGTGCTTCGAAGGCGGTCGCCGCGGGCAAGGCGACCAAGAAGCAGATGGCCCAGCTCGCGGAGTCGGGCATCCCGGACTGGCTTGCATCGCGAATCTGGACCGAGTTCTCGGCCGAAGGGGCGGGCGAGGTGGTCAACGGCGTGCATCTGCCGAACACCGACCGGTGGAAAAACGCGCAGGCCCGCCAGGCATTCGAGGGGGCCGTGGGTCGAGAGGCCGACATTGCGATCATCACGCCCGGCCAGGAAAAGGCGCTGTGGATGAGCGACCCGGTCCTGAGCGTGTTCGGCCAGTTCAAGTCCTTCATGGCCGCGTCGACGCAGCGCCTGCTGATCGCCAATCTTCAGCGTGCCGACGCCCAGACCTTGCAGGGGCTGATCTTCGCCATCGGCATGGGCATGGTCAGCTACCGGCTGAACGCGCTGGCGGGCGGGACGCCTGTGAGCGACCGGCCCCAGGACTGGATCAAGGAAGGCATCAGCCGGTCGGGCGTCCTGGGCTGGTTCGAGGAAGGCAACGCCATGGCGTCCAAGATGACGCGCGGCGGGGTCGACGTGTACCGGCTGATCGGGGCCGACAAGCCCTTGAGCCGCTATGCCTCGCGCTCGGCGCTGGACAGCATCCTCGGCCCGACGGCTGGCAAGATCGGCAGCGTCCTACAGGTATCAGGAGCGGCCACCACGGGCGACTGGACGCAGAACGACACGAAGGCCCTGCGCCGGCTGATTGCTACGCAGAACCTCGCGTACATTCGTCGGCTCTGGGATGAAGTCGAAGCCGGCTTCAACAGCGCCTTGAGCATCCCGGAGAAGCGCTAGCGTTTGTCGGCAGCCTCATTCACGGAATCGACCACGCCGCGAATTGCCTTGGCAGCCTTCCGCCTCTGCGCCTCGACGGCCCCCAGCGCGTTGATCGCTTCGGCCGCGATCTTCTGCCGGCGGCGCACGACCCATCGCAGTCCCAGGAGGCCAGCCCCGCCGGCCGCGCACAGCAGCAGCACGGCAAGTCGGTTCTCGTTCGCGATCCTGGCCCGCCGCGCTTCCTGGTAGGCCGCTTCGTATTCCCGCTGGCGCGCGAGACCTGCAAGGTCCGGAGTCATGTCGCTCATGGCCATGCACTCTACGCCGTCTGTGCGTTGAGGGGAACCGGCCGATCATCGACCCTCCAGAAACGCGAAAGGCCACCTTGTCTAGAGGTGACCTTTGCGGCCTCGGTCGGCGGTGACCGTCCCGAGGCAGATGGGTTGAATGAGCAACCCTGCCGGCGGTACTCCTATACCGCTTGCTAGCCCGCTCCGCAACCCATCCACGATGTGGTCGCCCCCGGTTTATCGGTCTCCCGTCACCAAAGACCGAACGGACGGCGGGTGCTTCTCCCAACCGCGCAGGTTGCCGCCATGGGGGCCTGCGGAAACCACGGCTTGAATGCCATCAACCGGTCTTGGCCGGGGCCTGATCAACGGGCCACCAAGGGCAGGCGTCTGGCCCACGACACGGGCATCGTGGTTATACCGTCCTGAGCGTGGCTCCCAGAACCGCTGGCCTCCATGGGGAGGCAGGAAATAGCGGGAGGCGGGCTATTGCCTGAAGCGATCCCGTCCTGTGCGTTGAGCGGATTCCCCCTGTCCCGCACCTTGCCTCGCATACCAAGAACGCGAGGTCAGCCCCATGGCTGTGTCCGCCGACCGCCTGCCGCTTTCCCCGGACCCCAAGTTCGGCGAGAACGCCATCGTCCAATGGACCCTGACCGACGCCGATACCGCGACGGAGGTCTCCCTAGCCGAATATGCCGACCGCTCCGTGCAGGTCCAGGGCACGTTCGGGGGCGCGACCATCACCATCCAGGGTTCCAACGACGGCACCAACTGGCACACGCTCAACGATTTCGAGGGCGACGCGCTGAGCTTTACCAGCGCCGGCCTGCGGATGATCGCGGAGCCGACGGCTTACATCAAGCCGGTGACAGCGGGCGGCAGCAGCTCTTCGGTCGTCATCACGATCGCGGGCCTGCGCAAGCGCTTCTAGGCGCCCCGTGTGCTCAACCTTCTCCGCAAGCTCTGGGCCTGGCTGATGTCAGCCCCCACGCACCTGATTGCTCGGGTGAGCAAGGCGCGCGTGTTCAACGCGCCCCGGGCGGTTCCGTCCGATCCCGTGCCCGATCCGGGATCAGGTACTCTGCTGACCACGATCACGCTGCACAACACCAGCGGCGGGACGATCTCTGCCGGGGCGGTTACGCCGTTCTTCGGCCATCCGTTTAAGACCAGCGACATTGCGAGCGGCACCTATCCGCAATTCCGCAGCCCGAACGGCCAGAATTGCGATTTCAGCTTCTGGGGCCGCCGGTCGAGGAACAACGGATCGTGGAAGTGGTCCGGCTTCGCCATCCGCACGAAGGAAGATATCGGGGCAGGCGGAACCCAGGTCATCAGCATCTACAGCGGCGGGTCGGCTCCTAGTGCCCCGAGCGTCGGCATCTCGGATATCTCGGCACGCGACTTCAAGGTCACGCTGACCGGCCTCGATAATCTCAGCGGGTCGTGGGTTAGCTCGCTGACGCAGGGCATCACCGACAACGACGAACTGCTGGACATCAGCGGCTTGTCGAATGCCGGCGGCAACGTCCTGAAATTCTTTCGCGTGCGCCAGCAGTTCATGCAGAGCGCCGCGAACCACGGGCAGCTTGAGGCATACCACTACGTTTCTGTGCTGCAGAACGCGAGTTCGGGTGTTGGCGGGTTCCGTTGGCTGCCGAGGGTCACGCAGCCCTGGTACGACGTCGACTCGCCCACGAAGAACAAGCGCGACTTCAATTGGACCTTGGCAGATGGCGGCTCGACGATCGCCACCATGTCGCCTGGGGCCGCATGTCAGTTCACCTGGGAAAGCGGGTCGGACTTCCTCTCGTCCAATAACACGTTGTCGACGGGCATTGCCGGGCGATTGACCACGACGGACACGCTGCCAACGGGTCTTAGCACTGGTACAACCTATTACATCAGCCCCGATCCTGGTAGCGGCAACCCAAACCGCATCCTGTTTTGCCCCACGGCGAACGATGGGGTTGGATTTACTAACCGCCTTTCAGCATCGGGCGCTGGCAGCGGCGTTCACACCTTCACGCCCCACACCGAGATTGTGCAGTTCGCATCGGTATTCGGCGCGACCAGCAACGGCAAGTACCAGTTCATCCAGGGTGGTGGTTCCTTCTCCGCTGACGCGCCGATCCATATCGAGTTCGACAAGGCGTACTGGAAGGCAACCGAGATGTTGCCAACCTACATGCTTTCTGTCGAGCCGGACGCCAACCCGACGCAGACCTACGCGCCCAACACACGCGCGCAGCTACGTGCGGTTTTCAACGCCACCGGCCCGGACGAACAGATTGGCCCTCAACCTGTGTGGGTCGCGCGGGCCTTCATGAACCAGACCGAGGGCGACTTGAATGCCGTTCGCGTCAACGGCCTGTGCTACGGCAACATCGCGTTCTGTGTCAAAAGCAGCGCGACCGGCACGGTCCCGGTCGTCACCGCGGCGTCGGGCACTCCCTTTACTGGCATGGGCACGGCGAGCGCGACGTTCCGCTGGTCTACCGCGAACAGCAACGGTTTCACCGCGCCGTCCGGTGATACAGCGGGCGTCTACATAGCCACGGACGGTTCCCATTGGGGCTCTGGCGTCTATTACGCCTACCTGGTGACGGGCGAGCCTCAATATTTCGATATGCAGGTGGACACGGCGAACTTCCTGACGATCTGCCGCTATGAAGCGATTTCCACATCGGAAAATGTGAACGATGGCACGCCGGGGCCGCGTAATAACTCCGCTCTTGGTATCTATGGTTTCGTCCAGGGCGAGACCGGGGGCGGTGATCGCGACGACGGCTGGAGTTTCCGCGAGGTCGGCCTTGCTTCCGGCATCCGCCCCGACGTGACGTGGGAGAAGGCAGCGCTCGGCAGCTATCTCGATACGCTGTTCCAGAAGAACCTCGACTTCTTCGACGCCTTCAACGCGCTCCAGGACTCGTTCTGGAACGACAACGGATGGTTCTGGTTTTTCGACAGCCTGCCGCTCTTGCCGCCGTGGATGTACTTCTACAAGTACCTATCCTGGTCTTTCGTCGATGCGGTGAAGGAGGGCGGCTGCACGTCGCAGCTTACGTATCTGAGCAAGTTCCCCGCGTCCGTTCACGCGAACGTGGACATCTTCCACATGACTGGCTACCGCTGCCTGTGCTGGGAAGCGGACCGCACGATCGTCACGTCGATGAGCAAGATGTTCTTCAGCCCCGGCGGCGGGACGTACTGGTCCTATGCGTCCGGCACCGATCTGCTGACCTACGTCATCTTCGGCGACAAGGCGACCTACACGCTCAACGATCAGGTCATGTGCCAGTTCTCATCTCCCGGCGCGTGGCTGCCGCTGTTCACGCCGTTCAACGTCGTCACACTGACAGACCCAGGCACCGGGTCGAACAAGACGTTCAAAATCTCCGCGACGCCTTCGCCCGGCTCGCCTGTGAACATCACCAATGACGGCAATCTGACCGAGAACTTCGGCGTCCGTTATCAGACGATCCCATCGGACTCCTGGGGCATGGACTACAGCAATATTAACGGTGGTTTCACAACCATCGCGCATGCGGCGCTTGGCATGGGTGCTGCTCGTGGCCAGACCGGGATCGCCTCGGCGAAAGCCGCGATGGACACCTACATCAGCCGAATGCCGGCCTATCCCGACGACTTCGTAGACGTCCCGACATGGGCACTGGATGACACCTATGCAGCGTAGGAAGGCGTAGATGGCCATCGTCGTTACCCCGCTGGACAACCAGATCGGCAGCGGCAACTCGATCACCAGCGACAGCGTGTCGGTTGTCAACGGAGACTATTTGCTGGTCTGCGCGGCCGGCGGCAAAGCCTCTGCGGCATCCGATCCAATCACGTCGATGGCCATCGACGGAAACGCCCTGACCAAGTTGGTCGAGAGCGTCCCGACCGCGACATTCAATTCGCTGGATTGGTTTCACTGCTCGATCTGGGGCCTGAAGGTCACGTCTTCGATTACAGGAACAATCGTCGGTTCCTGTGCCGGTGGAACGGACAACACGCAGCTTTATCTAGCGGCGGTCAAGGCCACGGGGGTCGATAGCGTCACGCCTGTTGGCGACACCGACAGTATGTCCGACCGCACCGGAACCGGTGTGCCGCGCAGCCTGACGGTCACGACGGCGGCCGGTGATGTCGTCTTCGACGTTCTGAGCTGGGACAGCAGTTTCAGCAACGACGCCATCCCGGACGGTTCGCAGACCGAGATTTACAACGTGACCAGCAGCGAAGCCGGCATCGGTGCGTCCTACAAGGCCGCGAGCGGTTCCAGCACAACGATGACGTGGACGAACGACATCGACTTCACGTTCCGCATGTGCGCCGCGGTGCTCAACCAGGCGGCGGGCGGCGGCGGGGGTGTCCTTCTGAAATCCCCCATGGTCTGGCGGCAGCCGGTGGTGGCGCAATGAGCGACGTTCAGTTCGGCGGCTACAACTTCAATTACTTCCCCTTCATGCGGAAGGGGACGGACGAACAGCCGGAGACGGAAGCCTACGCGGTCTGCCCGCCCGCGCTGTGGATTCTCGACAAGGAGCGGGCGCGATGGACCATCGGATTCATGCGCCCGCATCGCGATCCGCATCGGACGGGCGAGTACGAGTTCGATGTGGTGCGGAACGGCAAGTCGACCGGCGAGTACGCCTGCCGGATCGAGTACCGGTCCGGGAAGATCAGGATCTTCGGCCATGAGGGCTGGCGGACCTGGAACGGCAAGAGCTTCATCTAAGGAGTAAGTGCAATGCGTGAGTTCATCCTTCCGCTGACGAATGCGACCGTCAGCAGCAACACGGTCCTGGCGCTGCGTGCGCCCGCGGCCCCGAGCATCAACCTGGAAATCCTGCGCGCCTTTCTCGGCCAGTCGAGCAGCACGACCTCGGCGCAGCAGCGCGTCCAGCATGTGACCCAGGTGTCGGGCTTCCCGACCTTCGCGGGCACCACGGCCCAGCCGGTCAAGGACCACGACGCGATCTCGCGTGTCGTCAGTTCGACGAACGGCGGCGCTGGGACTTGCGGCACCAACGCGACGGCCGAGGGTGCGGGAGCCAAGACGGTGAAGTGGGAGGACGTCTTCAACGTGCTCAACGGCTACCTCTGGGTTCCGACTCCCCAGGAAAAGACGGTCAATCCGGCCGGCACCCTGAGCACCTACGGCATCTACCTGCCGGCGGCGCCTTCGGTGACGACCGGCTGGTCGGGCGGGCTGGTCTTCGCCGAGGCGTAAGCCATGGTGCGGAACATCCTCGTCGCTATTCCCAACCATCCCAACAGCCTCAAGGGGGAGATGGCCGACTCCCTCTTGACGGCTGGGATCGAAGCCACGAAGGCGGGTTGGGGTTTCGAGACCAAGCGGTTGACGGGCGGGTATCACCACTTCGCCCGCAACTCGCTGCTTGGCTATTTCCACGCCAATCGGCAGTACACCGACCTGGTCTGGTGGGATGACGACGTCGCGATCACGCCTGGCGCGTTCCTGCCGTTCGTGTCGCATGACGTCGATTTCGTCTGTGCGCCCTACCGCCACAAGCGGGACATCGAGAGTTACCCGGGCGAGCTGACGAGCGTGGAAGATCGCAAGATGCACGAAAGCGCGTCCACGAAGACGCCGCTGTTCAATTCGATCTATTGGGCTATCGGCTTTTCTCGCCAATCCAGGTCGTGCATCGACAAGATGCTGGCGGACCCCGAACTTCGTTGGGCCGACGACGAACTGACTGGGGTAAAGGTGCCCTACGTGTTCAAGGACGAAGGGCTTGGACTAAGCACGCTGACCGAGGATTACGTCTATTGCCGGCGCTGGATCGACCTGGGCGGCGATGTCTGGATCGACCCGCTGATGATGACGGGCCACTCGGGCAATCAGTGCTGGTGGGGCCGGTTTGGCTCGGTGCTGGTCCAGAACGTCGAACAGTACCGGCTAGACAAGGCGTTGGAGAGGGCGGCATGAGGATCAGCGTCTGCGTTCCGACCCGTGCCAAGACGGCCTATATCGGCGAGTATCCGGTCGAGACGGCGAAGAATTGCACGCTCCCCGACACGCGGATCGTCCTTGGATTCGACCACGACGATCCCCTGCGACCACAAGGAGGCGCCCCGCTGTTCGACAACCCGAGGATCATCGTTTCGGTCGAGCAACGAGAGGACGCCTTGGGGGCGAAGTACAACCGCTGCGCCCGGGCGTATGACGCCGATCTCTACGTCATGTCGATGGACGACGTGTCGATCTCGACCAAGGGCTGGGACGAAGTTCTCGCCAAGCACGCTGGACTGTTCAAGGACGGCATCGGCTACCTGTACATCGGCCGCGAGGCGAACGGCGAGTATCTGCCCAGCATGATCGCGGTCACCCGCAAGGTCGTGGACCTGATCGGCTTCTGCCCTGAGTTCTTCCCTTTCTGGTGGAACAACATGTGGGTCAACGAGGTCGCGACCTTGATAGGGGGTAGCGGTCACCGGATCATCGGCGTGCCGGTCGAGACGCGGTATCCCAAGGGGCCGCTCCCGGAACCTCCTAGACGGGATGTGAATTTCTGGGCGCAGTTCTTCGATCATACGCGGACGATGCGCGTCGAGCAGGCCATGAAGCTGATAGAAGCCATGGATGACGGCCCGACGGCCAAGGCGGTCCTCAAGGCAGCAATGCGCCCCCGGCTTCAAGAACTGGCGGTACTGAACAGCCGGCTTCGTGACCCCGACTTCGCCCAGTCCATGGTGCGGGTGACCGAGCCTCGCGACCCTCGGCACCAACGGCTGATCGACCGGGCGAACGAGACGGTCCGCACCCTCATGAGCGAGGCAGCCTGACATGCCGATCCGTGGGATCTACTACCAGCCGCCCCCGCCGTTCACCGGAGGGAGGCAGCCTCATGCCCAGCGCAAGCTTGCTCCCCAGCTTCTGGACACCTTTCCGGGAGCCAAAGGGGGGCAGCTCTGGCTGTCTTTCCCCGACAAGGCGGTCGGGATCTACACCCGGTTTCGCCGGACCCTCCCAACTTCGGTCACCAGCTTCACGCCGAGCAATCCGCCCTTCCGGCACCGGATGCGGCAGCCGCAGATGCAGGCGATTGTCCTTCGGGCCTGGCAGCCCCCACCCCCACAGCCCCAGCGCCGGATGCCCAGGATCACGCCTGACGGGCCGCCGCCGCCTCTGCCGGGCACCGGCAAGGGCAAGCTGATCTTCCTCCGCAGGCGCCGCCGGTAAGTGCGTTGAGGGGGTAGGGGGCCGGCTTCAAGGTCGGCCCATGGCACTCACGATCGACGACCTTCCGCGCCAGATTTCCTATCCGGTTGGGGGCACGCCGGAGGACGCGTTCGTCGTCCCCTTCGTGTTCTTCGAGGACGGCGACCTGGCGGTCTATGTCGATGGCGCCCTGCTCACCCTGACGACCGACTACACGGTCACGGGGGCGGGGACCGACGGGGTAAACGAGCGGTCCATCACCCTCGTCACCCCGGTCAGCAACGTCACGGTCCTGATCGTCAGCGACATCCCGTACGAGCGGGAAACCAACCTGGCCGAGAGCGGGCCGCTCGATATCCGCGCCCTGAACAAGGACTTGGCGCGCGGCGTCGCGATGGTCCAGCAGCTCAACCGGATGCAGACCCGGGGGCTTCGTCAGCCGGACGCCGACGAAGACGAGATGACGGCCCTGCCCGACGCGAGCGACCGGGCGAATGGCATCCTGGGCTTCGACTCCAGCGGCAACCCGACGATGGTTGCCGGCGAGGTTGCCCAATCCCTGGTGTCCTCGGCTGTAGAGCCTCTGCTGATGGCAGCCGACGTGAATGCCTTCAAGCAGGGCCTGCTCCTGGACAAGCACGGGGCCGACAAAGCCTCGGCCTCGACGGTCAACCTCGACACCTCCACCGGGGATTTGATCGACATCACCGGAACCACGACGATCACGGCCATCACCCTGGCGGAAGGGGTGGAGAAGACCGTCCGGTTCACCGGCATCCTGACCCTGACGCATGGATCGAGCCTGGTCCTGCCCGGGGGCGCGAGCATCACCACGGCCGCTGGTGACTTCGCGGTGTTCCGGGGCTACGCGGCTGGGGTGGTTCGCTGCGTCGACTACACGAAGGCTTCCGGCCAGGCAGTGGTCGCTCCTACCCCCTCGGTTCCCGGGCTGGTCTACATCTCGACCACGTCCGTCTCGAATGCTTCGGCGCTCAACATCGCGGCCGGGCTGGACAACACCTACGATCACTATGAGATCGACCTTCGGGTGTCCCCTGCGACGGACGACGCGGTTCTGTGGATGCGGATCAGCCAGGACGCTGGATCGAGCTATAAGTCCGGGGCTTCGGACTACCGCTATGCGGCGTTCACCATCGAGCAGGGAGGTAGTGGCTCGGTTGCCCCCGCCTCTGCGGCCGATACGAAGATCGCCATGTCCGGCGGGATCGGCAACGCCACCTCGGAACACGCCGTACTGCGCATCACGATTTCCCGCGTGTCTGAAAGCGCGATGTACAAGTTCATCCGCTGGGAAGCCGCCGGGGTGAATGGCACGCCGGTCTTCTACGAAACCCGTGGCTCTGGACTCTACATCGCCGACGGCAACGCCATCGACGCGCTGCGCTTCCTCATGTCCACGGGAAACATCACCGGCAAGGCGGTCCTCTACGGGCGGAGGATGGTCTGATGCGGACCGTGCTTACCTCCGACCTGACGATCAACGTCCCGCTTCCTGGCGACACGGGCGATGGTTCACCGGGCAACCCGTACAACATCCAACCGGCGGTTGACGACCTGTTCGCGAACTATGATCTCGCGGGCCATGGGGTGACGATCAAGCTACAGGCTGGAATCAAGGGCAGTCCGATGCCCTACATTTTCTATCGTGGCGTTCGGCTCTCGGGTCGCTTTGTCGGCCAGTCCGGTCAGGCGGTTCCCTTGCTCAACATGCCTGGGGAACCCCCTTTCATCATCGGCGCGCATGGTCCAGTCAGGATCGTGGGTAGCCTCGATCCGACGCATCCCCATGGGGCCTTCATCTTCCCGATGCCCGGCGAGGGGGCGGCGATCTCGATCTCCGACCGCGTGTCGCTCCCCGGCAACGGTGTCGGCATGGGCACCTCCCGCACTCGTCAAGACTGCATCGACGTGTTCCACGGGGCGTTCCTCAACATCGAGGACGTGGTGTTCGGCCATGCCGGTCCCCAACCGGGGGGCTTCGCGAACCACATCTCGCTCGGCTTCGGTTCGTGGCTCTACGTGTCGGGCAAGGTGACGCTCTCCGGTTCTGGCGATGCGTTCCTGCATGTCGCACAGAACTCTGCGGTCTACTGGAACAACAACGGCGACCCCGGATACGTCATGCCGTTCGAGCTTCAGGGTGCGCCGACGTTTCGCACGGCCTTCATGATCTCGAACAGCGGGGATATCTACGCGACGAAGGTTGCGTTCATTGGGGCCGGCGCCATCGGTCCGAAGTACCTGTGCCTGCGCAACGGCTTCATCGAGACGAACACGGGCGGGAACCAGAACTACCTTCCCGGCAGCCAGCCCGGCTACCTCCAGAGCGGGGGCCAATATTTGTGAGCAGGCCGAGCGGGTGCTGTGAACATCCGCCCGGCCCTAACCCCAGCATGGAGCGAACCATGACCAGGGCTGACGAGAGGCTAGCCAATCTGCGGGCGGGAGGCGAATCCCGTGGCTGACACGACCAATGGGAACGGGCAGGGCGGCAAGTGGCTTCAGGCGTACCGGAGCCTGCTGGCCCTCGCGATGGCGGCGATCAGCGCCATGGTTGGCGCGATCTACCTGGGCCAGACATCGGCGCTGAAAGAGGTCGCGCAGGACGTTAAGCAGATCAGCCGCGACGTGTCGCTGGTGGTCCGCGATCTGGCGGTAGAGACCAATCTGCGCCAGGCCAAGGATGCCGAGCATGATCGGCGGATCGAAGCCCTTGAGCGCCCGGCCC
>ERZ869921.582-NODE-582-length-20695-cov-4.191860_pt1 | contig 20695 bp, 25 predicted proteins | sample MGYA00579310_ERZ869921 | MGnify/ENA primary metagenome ERZ869921 (study PRJEB32216, sample SAMN09231816) | wastewater metagenome | place: USA: Maryland | collected 2016-06-21 | study: EMG produced TPA metagenomics assembly of the PRJNA472060 data set (Reclaimed...
TCCAGATGACATCGGCGGACAGCGGCGAGACTATTTTTGAGGCGACGATAACGGCGGGGCAGAAGCTGAAAGGCACCGCGCCGCTGACCTATAATTGGAGCCACAATAGTTCCAGCGGCACCAATAAGCTGGTCGCAAAATGGCAATATAGCAGCGACGGCGGTTCGACGTGGAATGATTTTGACACGGCGATCACTGGCAGCGACGCCAGTTGGTCGGTGGTCGATCTGTCAGGTGAGCCGGGCAGCGTCACGGTTAATCAGGAAAAATCGGGGCTGTCTGCGGGCACATATAAGGCCAAGCTGGTCGGCGCAAAAAACAGCAGCAGCGGCAATGCGATTACGATTGCAACCGGCGCGGCGACTTTGAGCATTAGTTAGGAGGTAATATATGTTTGAAATGATTTGCCCAAGAGGTCCTTCCACTATACGACCGGCGGACCATCTAGTCAACTCGCCCGTTCTTCCCAAGGCCTATTAGTTGAGGTAGTTTTCTCACCCAGTGAGGAGACTATTCTTACGAGGAGGCTGTGCCTCTTGGCGAGATTAACCTGGCCCTAATTCTGAAGGAGATTAAGATCATGCAGTTCGAAGGTATTGGAGACGCTGCGCAGGCTCTTAGCCAATTTTATTTTACCAACAAGGATACCTTGCCCACAAAGGTGGCTGAAATGATGGGCTGTGTTATTGGAATGACTCGATCACCTGTCGACGCGGTTGTTACAACTGCGGAAGTGGTTTATGCTTTCCGTGAGGAGGATGTGTCAGTGGAACTCAAGGAACTTGGCGCGGCGTGTGCGTCACTCGCCGCAGTTCATGGCTATCATGGCTTTGACATTGACAGCCGCGGCGACCATATATCTCTTCTGCTGCGGGGGCGCAGGCTGCCGAGCGGTGTGGATGCCCCAGCAGTTGCTGCGGAATACACCACACCCCCGGTAAACCTAATGGTTACGCTGGACTCGGTGCCGGACCCGGTGCCGGACCGCTCTGATTGATGGGCCGCGCTGAGACTCCCGTGGGACATAGGTCTTAGCAATCTATTTCACCAACTCACGGGAGCCAGACAATATGGCTGCACTCGGCCCAGTAAAGTTCCTAACCATCCATTGTGCAGCTACCCCGGAAGGGCGGACTGTTAGTGCTGACACCATCTCTCAATGGGATCGTGTCAAGTTTGGTCAGGTCAGCTATCACTGGGTAGTCGAGCTCGATGGCCGAAAGGTTCGTACCCTGCCAGATACGACCAAGGGCGCTCACGTTGGTAAAGCCAACACTGGCAATATCGGCATTTGCTATGTGGGGGGCGTGGATAAGCAGAATAAACCTAAGGATACTCGAACGATTCAACAACGGGTAGCTCTGCAGGAATTGGTGGCCGAATACAAACGCAAGTATCAGGGCATTGTAGTCCGAGGCCACCGAGATTGGCCTGGAGTGGCCAAGGCCTGCCCTTCCTTCGATGTGGCTACACAGCTGTGAGCATTGACCTCACTTCCTTTACCCCTATCGGTCGAGTGCGATCCACTCTGATTGCTTTAGCCGTTATTGTGGGGCTCACCTTGGCGGGCTTTGTCGTATGGAAAGTGTTCTTCGCGGGTGCCGCAGCAAAGCGAGCTGCTGCAGAAGCCGTGGTCGGGCAAGAAGCGGCTGAAGGTCAAGGCCGTGCTGCGGAAGCTGCTCTGGACAGGATGGTTATCCGCACCGAAGAGCACCGCATTATCGAGGAGCGAGTCCAGAAAGGAGTGACACATGTTTACCAAACCGAAGGCTCGCGTAATAGTGTCGGGGCTCAGCTTGACGCTGCTGGCCGCAGTGCTCTCTGCCTGCATGACACATATCAGCGTGCCAATAACTGCCCTGGACTGCTCACGGCTGGTGCATCCAGCCCTGCGGCAACCGACGCCGAGCGCAACGGGCCCGGAGGATGATACCGTAGGCGCCTGGGTTAATTTCGGGGTTAGACAGACTGGTCAACTTGAGCGGTCCAATGTAGACCGCGAGGTGGTCCTGGGCATCTATGATGAGTGCTACCGGCAACAGCAGGCTGCGCAGGCCGAAGCGGAGCGTCGCACAAAGCCCTGGTGGCAGCGCATTTTCTGAGGAAATGACTGATGGAACTCCTGGCAATTCTCGTGGCCTTTGTGGCCTTTGTGGCCTCCTTGACCGGCATCATCACCGTAGGGTGTGGGCGCCGGTTCTGCTACACCCAACAGCAACTGGCCGAAGGTGATCCGATTGCCATGGCTTATGTGTGGGTATGCGGCTCAACAGTCACTTCGGCTTTCCAGGCTACCTCTCTGCTCGACGCAGCGGCACGCGGCGGCGGGCAGCCCGGGCTATTCACTCTCGCAGCATCGACGAGCTGCTCGCTCCTGTTCACCGCAGCCCACGTGGTGGTCGGGCGCTGGGCTGATAAGAGGAATGGAGGCCCTGCGTGAACTGGCTGACTAACCAGATTATGGACCTGCCCAAGGAAGTGCTCAATACCGTTTGGGTCTTCTTGACGGGCAGTGTATTGACCCTGTTCCGCTCGATCGTGGACGGCACTCGCCGCTCAGTCAAGGCCCTGGTGCTCGGTTGCCTTTTTGGCGGTTTGGGTGCCATTGTGGCTTATGACATGTTTGCCACCAGTGAGTGGCGTGTATTTTGGACAGGCTGCGCAGCAGTCATTGCCGAAAACTTCATTGTCGGCCTGTTCAATGCTAGCGCTCGCTTCCGCGAAAAGCCCATCGACACCTTCAAGGATCTGTGGGCAGCTATCACCCCGGGGCTGGCCTCCGTCAAGGAGTTCACCAGCAAGTCGGATGATACCGAAACCCGTAACTGAGGGACACTTTGTGGGTAAGAAGAACACACCAGAACGCATCGAAGGCTCGGGGTCAATAACCCCGAGCCTTTCTGTTTCCGAGGCCTCCACGGTCGATAAGATCGTCGTAAAGGGACGCATCGGAGAGCGTCAGAGAGAAAGCCGAGCGCTTCCACCTGAAGGGCAAGTCGCCAGGTACGTTTTAACCTCCGCTCAAAACAACACCCACGTCAATGAAACAGTGTGGCTTAATGTTATGGCACTGGCCGAGCATTATTCTGCTGAACTCATGGTGGGTACTTTCAGCTACAATAAAGGTGCATATGGCAGTAAGTCAGTCAAGCGTGGTACTACCAGTTGGCTAGACAGGCATGATGATTTGTGGTATGACCCACAGCTCACTGAATTCATTGTGGATGAGACAATACAGCTTGCTCCTGGGTTGGTCTGGGCGGGTGAATTGAACATCATCCCTACAGCACCAGACCCACTATCTAATCTAGAAAGCTATCACGGGCGAGACAGCAACATCATCCCACATGCTCAACACGCTATGGCTTCAGTAGCCAGCCTGGATGGTGAAGCGGCCAAATTGAACTATACGACGGGCACTGTCACTCAACGCAACTACATTCAAAAGAAAGCAGGCCTCAAAGCCGAACGCTATCATGGTTATGGGGCCGTGCTAGTGGAAGTCTGCAGTGATGGTAGCTGGTTTGTGCGTCAACTCGAAGCAGCGCAGGATGGCTCAATCCGTGACTTGCTGTTGAAAGCCCAAGATGGTGAAGTGACTGATGGCCACAGAATTGAGTGCATAAGCTGGGGAGATGTCCATGTACGCGTGGCTGACCCAATGGTCGCCCGACTAGCCTGGGGACCGGGTGGCATGCTTGACTCCCTCTATCCCCATATGCAGGTACTGCATGATGTGATTGACTTCCGGTCGCGCAATCATCATGATGCCAAAGATCCACTTCTGAATTTCCAGAAATGGAAAGCTCAACAGGAGAGTGTGGAAGATGAGACCCGAGAGGCCATGCAGTTCATGCTGCAAAAGGCTGTTCGTCCTGGTATTGCCACCTATGTGGCCCCCTCTAACCACCATGAGGCAATGGCAAAATGGCTCAAAGAAACAGATTGGCGAACCGACCCAGTAAACGCCAAATTCTATCACGAAGCCTGGCTGGCGTTGCTAAAAGGCGAGCAGGACATTTTCATGTGGGCCTGCAAACGGTTTGGTATATCCAACGAGCAGGACTTTCAGGAAGCAAGCACTCTTCACTTCCTGCATGATGATGAGAGCCTAGTCGTCGCGAAACATGCGTATGGTGGCATTGAAGTCGGCATGCACGGACACCTCGGACCTAACGGTGCACGGGGTAATGCCAGAGCCTTTGCCCGATTGGGCCGACGAGTGACAATTGGCCATATGCATACCGCGTGCATCATGCTGGGAGTATATGTGGCCGGCACATCGAGCCTGATGCGCTTGGGGTATAACCGCGGGCCCTCCTCCTGGTCACACAGCCATGTGATCCATTATCCGGAGGGGACCCGCACAATGGTCACTATGTGGAAGGATCGCTGGCGAGCGTAAGCTGCACCTTCACTATCTCAAAATCAGCGCGATTGCGGCCGGCTACGGGTTCAGCTTGTACACCGGCCGCAACTGTAACAGGATTGCCAAAGAAATCATCGTCCGTCTCTGTGCGAATACCATGCCGGCCTTTTACCCAAGCAGACAACGCACGAGAAGCTGCGGCCCTTGACATGAACAGCCTAGGGTTGATGATATAAGAAGAGGTGGGTTCCCGCCAAGTATGTCCTCGGCCTTCATAGCCAGGTAGAAACTTGTGGGGTTGGGGTATATAGCGGATAGCCCAGTATTCCATTACAAGGCTTCCTGTTGCTTGAGGCGTGATACTTCCGCCTTGGCCCGATCCAGAGCCAGTTTATAGCCCCCGGCCATAATCCGCACCACTTCACGTGGCACGTTGACTTCATCAAAAGCCCCAAAGCCACCAAAAAGTAGATGGGCCTTTATGCGCAAATAACACTGATGCCGCATCTCCTCAGCGGTCATGCGGTTAGCCCGATGCTTCCGGCTCGGCCATGGCAAGGCGAAGTCCGCTTCCAGTGGCTCGGTGAGCAGTCCGTCCATGGCGAAGTCATATTCCATTGCCAGTTCATGCAGTTCAAAGCGCGGAAGTTCAAAACCTGGCCCGGCAGCAAATTCAAGGTGAGGAGGCAGAACCTCACATTGGCCGTACATATCACGAGAGTGGTGAGCAACACCATTATGGGTGATCTTGATGATAGAGGCTCCAGGCCCACGCACGGCGATCAGAAGGACCCGCCGATCTGCTAGCACACGAGCCTGCATTTGCCGACGCATATTGTCTTGAAAGAACCATTCGCGAGCTTCTTCATCAAGCTGCACTGCCAGGCCTGTCTTCCAATACCCCACTTTACACCGCATATCCCGTCTCCACCAAAAAGCTAAAGCGCCTGAAGCTTTTTGCTTCAGACGCTTCATGCTTCGTCCCATTACTTCAAAAGAACTTACTGGCAGGCCAGGCATTCTTCATAATCAGTGGGCGTCACTTGCAACACAGGTCGCTCGGGTGTATTGTCTGCCTCCACACCACCCGCATGCGCCGCACGTTGAAGACTTTTGGACCGCAGGTAGTATAACGATTTGATACCCATCTCCCAGGCTTTCCAGTGCAGCATAAGCAAGTCCCACTTGTCCACGTCCGCAGGAATGAACAGGTTGAGGCTCTGTGATTGGCAAACTTTGTCCGCCCGATCCGCGGCAAACTCAATCAGCCATCGCTGGTCAAGCTCAAAGCTCGTCTTAAACACCTCTCGCTCTTGTTCGGACAGAAAACCGAGATGCTGCACTGAGCCCTCATGCTCGAGAATGCTATCCCATACGCTGTCAAGCCACGTTTGATGTTCTTCAAGGCCAACATGCGCAGGCAATCGCCGACATAGAAGATCCAAGAGATATGGGTTCTTGACCACAAAGGAACCATCCAGGGTCTTGTGCGTATAGACATTGGCTGGAACTGGGTCAATACCTGCTGAGGTGCCACCACAGATGATGGAAATGGAAGCTGTGGGGGCAATTGCCATCTTGCAGGCAAAACGTTCATGACCTGTGGCTGTCAGTCCCCGGGCTATGCGGTCATTACACCAATCCATATAATCCGGGCAAGATCCACGTTCTTTGCCTAAAACCTGTGAGGCTTTGTCCACCTGCGCTTTGAGCTGCTTGAATATCCGCATATTCAAGCTCTTGGCCAAGGCCGACTCCCAAGGCAACATCTTCTGCTGCAGCAAAGAGTGGAAGCCCATGATCCCAAGGCCAACTGACCGCTCACGCATAGCTGAATAGGCGGCCTTACGCATCTCGGGTGGTGCCCGGTCAATGTAGTCCTGCAACACATTGTCAAGGAACCGCATGACATCTTCGACAAAGGTGGGGTGATCTTTCCATTCTTCCCACTTCTCAAGGTTCAGAGACGACAAGCAGCAAACTGCTGTGCGATCATTGCCAAGATGGTCCTTACCAGTGGGCAGAGTGATTTCAGCACACAAGTTACTGGTGGTAACTCGCAGACCCAGATCCCGCTGCCAAGCTGGCATTGCCCGGTTCACCGTATCTGTGAAAACCAGGTAGGGTTCACCCGTCTGAAGACGTGTTTCGACCAGCCGGGCAAACAAGTCCCGAGCCTGAACGATCTTTCGGACACTGCCGTCCTTAGGACTACGTAGCTCCCATGCTCCGTCTTCGCGGACACGACGCATGAAGGCATCTGGAAGCAGCACACCATGATGCAGATACAGGGTTTTACGGTTGAAGTCTCCAGAAGGCTTGCGCAGCTCCATGAATTCTTCAATCTCAGGATGCCCCACATCTAAATAGATGGCAGCGGCCCCTCGCCGTTGAGACCCCTGGCTGATAGCCAGTGTGAGGTAGTTCTGCACCACTTGGAATGGCACCCCACCACTGGTTTTACCTACCGTGCCAACGGGCTCCCCAATGGACCGCACATTACCCCAATACGTGCCAATGCCACCACCACGAGCAGCAAGCCACACATTCTCGACCCAGGTATCAACAATACCCGTCAAGTCGTCGCTAACCTCGTTGAGGTAGCAGCTGATGGGCAGGCCTTTGGTGGTGCCCCCATTTGACAGTACCGGAGTGGCTGGCATAAACCACAGCTGGCTCATATAGTCATAAAGCCGCTGAGCATGCTCCCTATCATCGGCATAGGCACAAGATACCCGAGCAAATAGGCTCTGTGGACCTTCACCAGGCAACAGATACCGTTCATGCAGAGTGGACCGACCAAAGTCGGTCAGACAGGCATCACGGGCAAAGTCAATGATAATGGAGAAAGGCACACATTGCGGAGTACCTGCTTCATCTTTGAGGATATAAATATACTCGCGTCTCACTTGGTCACCTTCCGATCAAATCGCTGCCAGGTTGTGCGCCAATCACCAGTAGAACTGGCCTTGGAGTATTCAGTCGCACGGGTCTCAAAGAAGTTGGCCAGCTCTACCCCCGAAAGCAAAGGCTGCAGCCAAGGCAAGGGGTTCTTGCGCTGGTCAGTGGCAAACATTGGCCCCTCGTAGGCTTGTCCGCCAGTCTTGAAACCCAGCTGCAGAAGACGCCAATCGGCAATGAACCGCACATAGCGCTTCATGTCGTCAGCAGTCAAATTTTCCTGGGGGCCAAGCTCAAAGGCCAAGTCGATGAACGCATCTTCCATCTGCACGACCTGTTTGCAGTGGGTCCAGAGCCGCTCCTTCACCTCATCGGTATAGGCACTGGTTTCATGGGCGAATGCATGGAACAGCTTCATAATACCCTCGCAATGCAGGCTTTCATCCCGCACTGACCAAGAGACAATTTGCCCCATGCCTTTCATTTTGTTGTGACGTGGGAAGTTCATCAGCATAGCAAAGCTGGCAAACAATTGCAGACCTTCGGAGAAGGCCCCGAACATACCGAGCGTGGTCAAGACATCCGCGTGTGTCTTCATACCAAACTGATCCATGTAGTCATGCTTGTCCCGCATGGCTTTGTACTGCATGAACTCAGAATAAGTGGTCTCAGGCATGCCCACTGTGTCGAGCAAGTGGCTATATGCCGCCACGTGCACTGTCTCCATGTTGGAAAAGGCGCCCAGCATCATCTTGACCTCGATGGGCCGGAACTTACGGGCATAACGGTCCTGGTAATTGTCCAAGACGTCGACATCGGCTTGTGTGAAAAACCGGAAAATGTGGGTCAGGAAATGACGCTCTTCAGACGACAGCTTATCAGCCCAGTCCTTGCAATCATCCCCCAACGGAACTTCCTCAGGAAGCCAGTGAACCTGTTGTTGACGTTTCCAAAAGTCATAAGCCCAGGGATACCTGAAGGGCTTGTAACCAGTGGATGGGGTAAGCAGGCCAATGGCCATAAATACGGTCTCCTGTGCTTGTCCGTGGAAGGAGGCACAGAATGTCGTATTTAGGCCTTTTGGGCTACCGCCGCTTATAGATTAAAGGCACCCCTGACCTATAGTCAGACAGCTTTTGCCTGCGGTCTTCTTCGTCGTCCCGACAATCAGTGCAAATGCCCCCATCGTCCAGATCTTCTTCGTCCACAATGAACCCGCAGCCGTCGCAGGTTAGTACTTCCCAATGCGTCTTGACTTTACGCATACCCGCTTCCTTTAGCGCGGCGCATTTGCTGCAGCCTGTTTCAAAATTGTCCCGGTCCGAAGAGCCCTGGAACGTTGCTCCACAAGTTACATTTGTACAAGCCATGTCAGGAGCCTTTACGCTTTGCCGGGCTGCGAGGACGATACTGTGGCAGATCAGGGAATGGCAAGCCCTCGTCAGCGGCGTCACCCTTCATGTGCACATTGTACCAGCGCAGGCACGCCACAGAGGTGGACGCCTCTGGGAACTCATAGCCCAATATTTCCAGAATGCGCTGGTAGGTCAACCCAATGGTATATCCATCCTTGTTCAGAATGGGCTTGCCGGTTTCTGGGTCTGAGACCTTTTCGAGCAGCAACTCATGGCTGCGCTCACGAATAGTTCGGCCTAGGCGAAGATTTTGCCGCCGAATGCGGTCGATAATATACTCACGTGAAGGCAAGTCGTCAACCGAAAGAATAGGGGTAAAAGCCAGTTCAGCAATTTTGTCATCATTGCCCACGAACTTTTCCCGTACCTGGCTATTATATGGTGGGCACTGTTTGTTGTAATGGTCCAGCAGCTCTTGAGTGGTTGCAGTTGTCTCAGCCGGCTTACCCGGCGACTTCTTCTCGTCCATAAATTTCCCCGTAGAGCCTGAGAAGGTTCACCCTATTGTGCCCTCCCTCAATTCTCAAGCTCTATGCCTCAGATGTCTGGAAATGCGTCCCAACGTAAACCTAATTTTAGCAAATAAACTATCGTTTATTAAACAATGGGACCAATAAAGCCCCGCCAGAGTTTAGGGGCCAAGGCCAAACCGTCCTCGAAGCCAGGCCAACTCATAGCCTGTATCATTGGAATGTTCAATTTCAAGCGATTATCGTGGAGTATGAGAGCCTCTCGACCAGCCACTACAAAGTGCAAATTGTCCTGCCCAGGATACCTTACCAGGATCCAAGACCGACCACCTGCTTTCCATCGATGATACAGGGTGTAGGCCTGCTTGCTATGATAGTGGTCAAGAGAGAAATTGGTAGTGGTCTTGCGCAGACTGCGAGCTACCTTAAGCTCAAGCAGAAAACTTGTGCCACCAATGCAGCCTTCCACATCAGGATAGCCACTCTCAGTGGACGTCTCTATGCGATGGACATCATGGGGCGGCTCGACCTTTTTCAGGCCTGCTTTCATCCAATTCCATAGAGTGGCTTCAGGACCCATGAGGTGCGTTCCAAGTAACCAATGACAAAGTTTCTTGCGGGAAAAGCCGTGAAGTCCAGCCGCGACGATGCAATTCTGGTGTTATTTCATCTGGCAACCCGCCCCCTACTTCCGTACGGACATGTGACAGTATGATCCTATCGACGAAACGCTCCCGGATCGCAGAAAGAAGTACCGTCTGGCCCCCGATAAGCCATCCCTCTGGGACATTCTGGTAAAAGGCACCGAGAGTCATACGAGCCCCATCGGCGATCAACGGAAGCTCATCTTCTGCCTCTCTGGTCAGCACAATAGTTGTGCGCCCACGTAGCTTAGGCAGGTACATTGCAGTAGTGGACCCAACGCCCACTATCGCGCCCATTGTCTCTCCGCGGAAGATTGCCTTGTCTTCCGCGCCTGTCCACTTCATATCATCAAAAGGTCCCGTACAGACAAAGCCATCCGCACTCACAGCCATGATTGCTTTCAGCATATCAATTGATACTCCACACCATGCTCCATAAGGAAGTCCTGGGCTTCCTCACATTCAGCTGCCCATCGGCTATCCGGTTTCAGTGGCCGACAAACCACTCGCGCTATGCGCCGAGCATGCAACTCAAGAGCACATTGCACACAAGGTGGCATGGTGATATACGCCGTCCAGCCTGCAACATCACAGTCGATATTCGACAAGGCATTGCGCTCAGCATGTCTACAATACCTGTCCCTGAAAACAGCCAAACTAGTGCATGCCTGCACTAAGACTGGGCTAGCATCCCGAGGCAAGCCAGCATAGCCGATAGACATGCGTCTGCGATCCGGGGAGACAAGGAGGGCAGCAGCGCCACCCTCCTTGCCTGGTATGCTTGACCAGCTCAGCGGCTCGCCCTCGACAAGCCGCATAAACCGAGCATCCCAGAGGTTGGCAGCTGTCACTGCACTACCTCAGGCCGACAATGGAATGACGGCTGAGCCAAGTCTTGGAAGAGCAGCTTCACATTCAGCACATACCCGTGAGGGTTCTCTTCAATCTGCTCAACAGACCAGGGGGGCATAACCCGCGTATCCACACTGTGCTCTGACCGCAAAGCTTCCATGGCCATATCTTCGTGGACACCGTAGAGGTGAGGATGGGCCAGGGTGACGGACATTGTGCCAAGGCCCTTAAGCCCACCGATTGATGCGCAGATGGCTTGCATCAGCAAAGCATGCCCCATCACATCATACGGTAGACCCACAAATACATCACTGGACCGGATAAACAGTGCGGAGTTGAGCCACCCATTTACAATCGACAGAGTGAACCCCAGTGGGCAGGGTACATTCTTCGACGGAACACCAAGGCCATCACCAGATGGGTCCCAGGCCATAACGACAATTCGCCGGTCAGTGCGGTTGGCTTTCAACGCGGCAATGGCCTGTGAAATCTGGTCACGGCCGAACTGTTCCCGCCAACGATGCCCATATGCGCCAGCAACAGTCGTGCCATCTTCCTCCACGAACTTATCCCAGATAGGGGCATACTCACGGATGAAGGAAACGTCCTTCGAGCCAAGTAGGAACCATGCCACTTCAGCTGCGGCTGTCCGGGGGAAGGTTTTCCGAATGCCACAGACCGGCAAAAGGCCATCCTGCAGATTGAGGTTGAAGTGGACGGGCGTCTCAGACACAAAGATCTTAGCACCAGTACGCTCGTTCACTTCTTCAACCGCAAAGCCTGACAGCAAGCGCCAGACCAGTGCCTTATACACTGGGTAGAAACGGTCGGCCGAGCAAAAACTTGCTGGGCTTCCTGCACCAACTAGGGTCATATTCAATATCCCAAAAGCTGCTCAATGTGGAGCATCAAGTTCTTTACACCACAATCCAGGTCCTCAAGGGTCCCGTTATTGTCGAGCACGACATTGGCCATCCAGGGCTCGATATTCATGGATGAAGCCTGCTCTGGCGGAAGCCGGTCTGAGGCGTCCACCCAAACGGTGATTGTGTTGGGGATAAGCTGGGCAGCCCACAGCTCGCGCCGATCACGGATGCCAACATAGATGTCATGTTCAGCAAAGATTTCCCGGGCCAGCCGCGCCTTGTCCGGCGTGCAATACTCTTTTATGGCATTGAACCAGAAAGTGCGATGATCCCCGTAATACTGGCTATAATTATGCCGGTCATTATAGCAGGTTTCTGCATCAGGGTAGGCATGCCCTGTAACCATACCTCCAAACAGTTGTTTCCGATGCTTGTCAAAAGCAGGCATCATCACCTTCTCAGCACAGAACAAGCTGGACGACACAAATTTCAGACCAAACTGGTCACGCAGCTTTTCAGCCACGGTGTCTTTGCCGTGCCGGCCATGACCAACAAGAATGATCTTGACTGGTGGTCGCGAAGCCAAGGCTCCCATGCCCACTACAGCACCGGTAGTGCTGAGGTCAGTGGCATTACCAGCGTCGATCATCTCGGCTTCGATGGAATTGGCGACGGACCCATAATGTGTGCGGTCCATGGCTTTCCGAAGCAGCTTGGGATGCTCAAAATGCTGCACATAAGATTGCCGCCCGTCCCCACGCTCCAAGGCGTACATTGCGCCAATCGGCTTGTCCGAAGATAGCCAATCGAGGAAGTGTTCCACTCGCTGGGGCTCTGAGCCATGCCGACGCCAATCAGGCTCCCGTGTGAAGCTGCGATGCAGGATGGCAATATGATCGGGGCCCTGCCAACCCTCCGGCTTGATTGCATCAAAGCCCGTGGAATTGGGGCGCTTCGTATTGTGGCCAGGCACACGGTCCATATTGGCACGCACGACTTCGGCAAAGTGGGCCGGCAGATTTGCGCCCATTTCAATGACCCGCCCAAGAGCCAGCCAGGCGAGGTCGATGCAGGCGTCAATCTCATCTTCGAGGGTCTCAGCCTCAAGGAATTCTTTGCGTTCCTCATCCCAATGCTCAACCGCACTTTTCTTTTGTGCGGGAGTCAAACGGGTGGGCTCTTTCGGGATTGGTAGGCCAATAATATCCCGGTAAAATTGTTCAATACGGCCAAACGGGTCAAGCATGTTTCACTCCTCAGGGCATTGGTGTTTCAACAATGCCCTGAGGAATTGGTCAGGTAACCAAGTGTTATTCCACTTGGCTTAAATAGTGGTAATCATGAAGGGCGGTATTTATCCCGCAGGTATTTCACCGCAATAATACGGGCATCCAAGACGGCCTCATACCGACTCACGCATTTCTGCCGGGCTTTTTCCACTTCGTCCCAATTATTCAGTGTCAAGGCAGCCTCCATCTCACTGGTGGCCGCTTCGAGCATCTGCATTGCAGCAGTTACCTTGGCTCCTTCATCCATGATGCTCTTGGCAATCGAAGCGGGGTCAACGTTGGGTTGATTTGTCATAAATGCAAGCTCCTTATTGTTCTACCCAGGGATTGGTGCATCCCTCCGGCAAGGTTATGATGGCTGAGTCGTTTTTCAATTCATAGCCAATGCCATGATCTTTCTGCAACAAATACAGCTGGCTAAGTACATTGGAGCGGCTGATGCCCATCTCTGCCATGCACTCACGAATGGATTTTGGATCTGGCCAGAAGAAGGCCAACACCTGACCTTTGCGGCTCTGGGCTTTGACGGGCTTAGTTAATCCCTTCTCGGACACTTCCTTACCGCCTGACACCCGATCCACTTCGCCCTCGGCGCGCTTAATGAGCGGCACAGCCAGGTCGAGCTTACGCATTATCAGGGCGGCAGTGTCGAAGTCTTTCTGTGACCACCCGTATTTGAGTATCTCAGCCCATTTGCGTGGGAAAGCTTCACGGTAATAAGCCCGCACCTTGGATAGGTATTCTTCTTCGGTGACTTTGCCCTTTTTGAGCCGCGCGGCCTCAGGATGCTGTAGACCCTGGTATTCCAATGAATGTCGGCTGACTTGCCAGGAGTCAAAATAATTGAGAACAAACAGGGTGACCATCTTGGTGGGCTTGCCACGACCATCTGTTTCGCGATCAAGCAATAAGCATGTACCCCAGCCGCAGTTGGGTGGGTCACGCACTTCATGGCGAAACCCGCCATTGCCGCTAGGATTTGTGCCATACAGCCATTGCAAAGACCCCGCATAAAGCCCCTCGGCCAATACGGGCAACCCACGTAAAATATCTTCTCTTGCTTTTCCCAGTGGTCGTGACAAGCTTGCCTCCCGTGCGTCTCAAATTTCCCTACTCCATTATACCATACTTTCGGAGTGGTGTAAAACGGAAAAGGGCGGAAAGATCGAAATCTTTCCGCCCTTCCGGCAGTCGCTTGAACAGGTGGGTAAGCCTGCGGAGACCTAGCGCCCGCCTAGCCAGGCTTACCCGAGGGGGTCAGCAGCCGGCTTGGTTTCAGCGGCCGGCGCAGGCTCAGCGGCCTTCTTGGCATCGCGGCCCGACGGGATCGACGGATCCGTCTTGCGCATCGAATTGCGGTACCAGCTGATGGTCTGCAGGCCGGTCTTGCTGTCCGGGAATTCAGCCTTGACTGCAGCCAGTGCTTCTTCGTTGCTCAGGCCGCGCGAAAGGGCTTCACGCGCAACAGCGCCAACACCACGCTTCGGCGTCTTGGGGGTGGACTCTGCCGCAGCCGGCGTCTCGCTATCACTCATGGTCGTCAATCTCCAATTGTTTGTTTCGCCTCAGGCTCCATGCTCTGGACTCCATCTTCCTAGGCCAAGCAACCCATGCAAGAAACCAGCGCAACGCTCAATCTTGCCATTACTGCACTAGCTGCAAAAACCGTCGCAAGCCCTGTCCTGAGACCTCTTCAGATAGCTCATCCTTCTCCTGCATATCTAGCAAGAGTTGGTCGTCACCAGTGCCATCTGCAATGATGTCAGTAATGAATACTCGACCACCACCTTTTTGGGTAGCACGCTCATTTGCCTGTTTGCGTTTGATAAGGTCTCCGTCCAAATGACTGTACCAGACAATATCATCTGCAATCGAAAAGTCCAGGCCTTGGCCACATGCCTGTGGCTGACCAATAAGAGGACCAAAGCGTGGGTCATTCATGAAGCGGTCTTCATTGCGAGCACGTTGCTTTTTGGCGGTACCCCCATAGTAATCAACGGTTAAGTAGTTGGCCCTCTTACAGGCCTTCATCACCCGCACAATGTCTTCGCGGAAACGGCAAAAGATAACCGTCTTGGGCCCGGTCAAGGCCAACTGTGACAGCAATGCCTGTATACGTGGGTTATGTTCGTCGTCCACGACTTCGACCACGTTGCCGTCCTCATCGACGTACCAGCCACTAGCTATTTGCTGTAGCTGAGTCTTGAGCGCTCCCCCTTCTTTGACAGGTATAACCTCACCACCATCCAGTCGCGCAATGGCTTTTTGTACCAGTGTATTATATAGGCGCTTCTGCTCTGGGGCCAGCTCAAATCGTATTTCATCAGGCATAAGCTGTGGCATATCATCGCATTCTTCACGCAAGACAACCGACGTCATTTTGCCCAAACGTTCAGTCAGCTCATCAAGATGCTGATAGCCCACAATCTGCATGACCTGGACCCGTCGGCCTTTCACATACAGGGTTTGCAGCTCTTTACGGGCGAAATACTCTTCAAAGTCATTGTAGTTGGAAAAGCCAAGAGCCGCCTCTTGTAGGCACTCGTATTGGCTCCAAGCATGCAGTGGAGAGTTGTCAGTTATGGTGCCAGAAAGACCACGGCGAAAAGTCGCCTTGCTACGAAGACGACGAAGCTCCCGTGAGCGAGCGGACTTGGGCCCTCTAACGTCGTGGGTCTCATCGATAATAAGCAAGTAGCGCTTGTGGCTATCCGTGAATAGCTTCAAAAACTCATTCAAAAAGCGCTTCTGGTTGAAGGCCTCAAAATTGACCATGAAGAAGTCAAGAGCCCCAGTGGGCTTACAGAAGTTACTGAACCACCGGCTCCAGGTCACATTGCGCGACTTGGCGGTATCCCAGGCAATTGATCTGTATTTGGTGCCATCCCATATATGTTTGGGCACCTCTTTGCGCGCCCAATTGAGATGGACGTTATTAGGGCCTGCAACAATGACCCCGTCAATCTTACCCTCAGCATGCAAATAGCATGCCAAGTCAATCATTGCTTTGGTTTTACCCGTACGCATCTGCCAGCGCAGCATGCGAGCTTTGGTGTCTCTGAATTCCCATTCCCGCCGTTGGTGTTCCCAAGGCGGCAACCTAAAACGGGAACACCAATCAACAGTCATGCTTCATTCCTCGCCGCAGCCAACTCCAACTTGACCTTTGTCACGGGCGTCAACAAATAGGTCCCATCGTACCCATCCCTGGGGACACAGAAAGCCCCACTGACGATACCGTGGGCCCATCATGAACAGCGAAGTTGCCGGGCCATCAGTTAAAATCACACGATGGGCTTCATCTGCCCGCCGCGTTGTGATCTGCCCTGCTTTGCGAGTATATGTACCACCAGTGGCGGGCAAATACTCATCGTATTGCCCATCAATCAAGATGGACGTGCTGTCCCAAGGATGATCGTGCGGCACGTCCTTATCTGACCGCAAGAAACGATGCAGATACACTCCACCAAAGACAGTGCGGGGCATGACAAACCAGCGGTGCATGTAGTCTTGGCCTTGGCCATCCCCGATCACCACATCAGGTGGACGACTTTCCATAAGGTCAGCCGCCCATTTCTGGAGCTGGCTCAAATCACGAGCCAGCTCTTCAGGTGTTGCATTGGTGAACATGTCAGTTGATCGTAGCGAATTGCTGGCGCAGCGCAGCCACGGCGCCCACAGTGGCTTCTTCCTGCTGATCTGGGAAGAGGGCAACCACCGCGGCCATCACCGCTGTGGACATCACTGCAGCTGACCGGATATGTGACGGAAGGCGCTTTCCAGGGTTGTTGGCCAGGAACCGGTTTGCTCGGAGCGAAGCACGCATCTGAGCCTCAGGGGACCTGAACCCGAAGACCCGACCAATGGCCGCAGTCACAGCTTCGGGGCTCTCTTTCAGCTCATCCGGCAGCGTTTCCAGGAACTTATCGATCGCCGCCGGATCCATGGCCGCGGGAGTGTTCTTGGTACGACGGGTCTTGGGCTGCTGGATGGTGCCTTCCTCAACCAGCTTCTTGACCGCCTTCTGGCGATCCTGCTTGCCAAAGCGTTCAGGGCGAGGGGGCCGGCGCTGCTCCCGCATGGCCAGTGCCTTCATCGACTTGGCAGCCTGGTTGTTGCCCTCAATGCCTTTGCTGTCCAAAAGGCCCATCATGCGACGATAGAACGACTGGATGTGAGCCGGGGCCTTTTCCATCTCTGCCTCTTCATCAATGGCACCCGCAATCTGCGCGGCCAAAAGGGCATGTTCAGCCGAGGCAAAATCCATATTAGCAATCCGCATTGTTGTCTCCATTACTTGCGATAGCGCTGGCCTATCCAACCTTCAGCGTCGACAGGGCACCCATGTGCCCAGTCGGGTATCTCAGACATGAGCTTCTCGAATTCCTTGACATTGCCTATGCCAATGGGGCACTCAGCAATAAGTTCATCATGCACGCTCATAAGCACATCATATTTGGGGTTGTCGTCACATCTTACCATTGCTTGGGCCATTAGATCGCGAGCAGTTGCCTGAGTAAGGTTCTCAACCAACATACCTCCATATGTACCAGTGGGAACCCAGCCACCACCGGGCAGACTGGTCATAAACCGCAGCTCTGGCCTGTATTCATCAGGGTTCCAAGGGACAGGCTTCATTTTGATGGACGGATCCGGGTAGTGCAGGCACCGACCCGAAGGCAATACCATCTTGAGGAAACGGCCTTCAAAGATGTACGAGTTGCGGCCACGTACCACATCAACCATGCGACCTGGGGACTTAACCGCTGCAATGGCTGCCGCTTCCTGGTCGTCCCACATTGCCGCCACCTCAGGATAGCGCTCGCGGTACTTTTCTGTGGTGTACTTCATCAGCACAAGCTCATGCACCACTTCAGTCCAATCCTGGTCAAGGCCAGGGGCAGTCTTTGTGCCATACTTCAACTTGTGCTGACGTTGCTTGGCCAGCTTGCCCTGAGTGAAATACTTGCGTACCGCCTCTTCATGCCGACTGTAGTCTTCACCCACAATGCGCTTGCACATTTCAGGAGAGAAGCGGATCTTGTACTTAGCGCAGGTAATGAGAAAGGTCACAAAACCCATCTGGAAGCCAAGACCCAGAATGGCCTGCTTGCCAAACTGCCTCTCATCCTTGTCCTTCTTGGTGATAGTCCGTCCATACAGCCCGGTGGACATGTCACAATAAATATCTTCCCCACGATAAAACACGTCAAGCGCGCTCATCTGACGGGCCAACCACAAGACACACCGTGCCTCGATGGCTGCAAAGTCGGCGACTATCATCTCCTTACCTTCCGAGGGGATCATGATACCCCGGATAGCCCCAGAGAGCGTTTCCATCACCTGGTCATAGCCATACAATGCATAGAGGGTGCGTGCATCCCCCATCTTGATAATATCACACGCAAGGTCACTGTCAAGGCCATCCTTGGCCTTTTTGAAGTTGTGAGGCTGCAGACCTTTACCTGACCATCTACCAGTACCTGCACCATGGTAAACTACCTGCCCCCGAAGGCGGTGATCGCCCACTGAGGCCTGTAATACCGCCGTCTGGTATTTAGCTGTTGATGTCTGGTTCACTTCCTTGCAGATATGCAGCACACGATGCACATCAGCTCGCAGGCCTTTCATTGCCTTGAACTTATCAATGGTTGCTGCTGTAGTATCAGGCAGAGCTACCCCTTGCCGATTGACCCAGTCTTTGAGCTTGGCACGCGAACTTGCCATCTCCACTTCACCACTGGTAATATCTCGCAGCTCATGGTTGAGTTGCTGGCAATATTCATCACCAATACACAGGGCCGCGTTAGCAACGTCCAGGTCTACCCGGATGCCACGGCAGTTCATTTCCAAGTCCATGAACCAGACCCGCTGCTCTTCGTCAGACAGGTCGGCCAGCACTGAAGACAAGGCATGCTCTGCCTTGGTATCCTGCTTACAGTAGGCCCACAGACCTTCGAACAGTTCGCGGCTTTCATGCCACAAGAGCTTTTTGGGGTCAAAGCCTGCTGATTGCCGTTCAGCCTTCAAGGCCTTACGTGGCTTGCAGACCTTGAGCATGATCTTCTTGCCCTCATCGTCCTTCTTCTCTGCCACGTCCATTGCAAGACAGGCATTGAGCAGGTCGCGGGGAAGAGAATGCACTGCAGCTTTGGCTGCGGAACAGCGCCATTTGCGCCTGTCAATACCAGGCCAGCCTAGTAGGGGCTCACAGATGTTTTCCCAGATGCCTATCTCAAAGAAAGCATTATGGGCTTCAACCAAAGAGTCTTCTTTGGCTAAGTAGGCAAAAAGCGCCACAAGAACCCAACGGCCCTCTTCCTCAATACCCAGATGGGGATAGGCAGGGTGCCATAGCTCAGCCTCAGTCCATCCGGGCAGCATAACCGCTAGACACATGACCTCGGTAGATGGGTGCATGGAATAGATCCAGCTACCACACCTTTTCAGGTCGCAGGCAGAGCGGGTTTCAAAGTCGATTGTGGCCCGCGGTTTTAGAACAAACGGCGTGAGCGAGGAGGTGCTATTCAAAGACATACGGGACGATAACCCTAAGGCTACCGTCCCTCAACCATTCCTCCTGATCGATGGTCGATCAGTTAGCGTGGGTCATCGCGACTGAACACACGGGGTGTTCGAGTTGCAATAAACAGTGCTGGGCATTTCGCCGTTCCACCGGCAGACACCTCATGCTTGATAATGAAATAGAGCTTGGTTGCACCCCAAAACAGGAACCAGCAAGCCAGTGCCAGTAGGGTCATTTCAATCAAATATGCGCGGAACATATCACCGGTCTCCCTTTATTGGCTCATCTCCAAACCGCTCCTGCTCTTCCTCGTCTGGGTCCGTGGGGTCATACTCATTATCCACATTCACGTCTTCTGGTGGGATAAATGGGGTAGGAGTATTGGCTTCCTGCAAGGACTCAATACCTAGCCGAAGATTGGCGAGCATATTCAAATCAGGATGGTCACGAGCCTTCAGAGGTGGGGTGGCGATAATAGCTTCTGCTATCTGGTCTCGAGCCACCTTAAAGCCTTGAGCTGCAGCTACTGCCAGCGGATCTTTTTCATCCACCACTTCACTGTCCCTATACTTGGCAATGGTAGCATCCAGCTTCCGCGTCGCCGCACTGGCTACTGCTATCATAGTGGGCACATACTCTGCAGTATAGTTTGCGTCTCGCAGGAAGTCGGCCAATTCAGCGTCGATCTTAGCCAGACGCGCCAGAGGCATTTCGGATGAACGGACTAGCTGTTGCACCTCAGCATATCGGGCTGCGAGAAGGTGAAGGCCACTCTCTTCCCGCATTTCGCGTTCTTTGACCATGGCCTCTTCCCATTTCACTGGGTCGACGAATTTGTCGATGGCATCGCCAATAAGCTTATCCAGTACGGAGGGGCGCAAGGCGTCCAGTTCCCAGCTCTTGGTTGTACCATGGGCCGCGCGATAACCCTTCTCGCGGCTATCAGCCGTTTTGGAGGGCAGCTCCGGCGGGTTGTACTGTTCCACTTGGTCCATGTTGAGCGCAACACGTACCACTTGCACTCCTGCTCGCGAGTAGAACTCCAGGCGGTCACCATTGTCGCGGGTCATATCCATGCCGGACGGATCGTGGTCACCAAGGTGAATAAGAACTGGTCGCTTGCCTCGAGCAATGGCTGCCTCAAAGCGCATACCTGCGCGCCAAGCTTCACTCGCAGACAAATAGCCTTTGCAGGCCATGTACGGGGCACGACGCTTGCGGCAAGGACGAGCAAGCATTGGCTCAAGCGATTGCTTTTCAATCCAGGCTTCCAGATAGACGTCTTGGTCTTGCCACGGGTCTCGACCCAGCGCTTTTTCCAGACCTTTGAGCACCTTGAGCGCATCGTCCTCATAATAGATGA
>ERZ869921.583-NODE-583-length-20455-cov-6.016373_pt1 | contig 20455 bp, 36 predicted proteins | sample MGYA00579310_ERZ869921 | MGnify/ENA primary metagenome ERZ869921 (study PRJEB32216, sample SAMN09231816) | wastewater metagenome | place: USA: Maryland | collected 2016-06-21 | study: EMG produced TPA metagenomics assembly of the PRJNA472060 data set (Reclaimed...
CGATGTTTCTAGTCGGAACAGTAAACATTGTTGTTACTGTATTAGGAGTTAGGTTCTTACCTACGGAATGTGGTCTACTCATTTTTTAAATAGCAGTTCAGCCAGCCAAGTTACAAAACCGCCAAAGACTGAGGCAGCTCCCATGATAGCCCACAAAGAACCTTTAGACCTCTCAGCCATTGCCACTAACTTCTTGATGTCGGACTCCATTACATTTACTTTGGATTCTAAGTTCTCAACAGCTTGTACTAACTTGCCGTATTCTACTGGATCGATGTCTGCCATGATTATCTCTTATTAAACGGTAATCTGTTTTAACTCATCAAGCGTAGTCGCTTGGTCAGCTAATTTTGTAATATCTCTAAGCCTTTGCTTTTCAGCAACAATCGCAGAAGTATCAGCACCCCTTTCTAATGCTCGTTGAAATGCAACATCTTGGGCTTGCAATAAAGGTGTGCGTTCTGCTCGCAGACGGTCTTTAGTAATCGCTTTGGCTTTATAAAAGTTAATCGTAATCATTCTGCGTACTCCCATGCATCTCTAAATGTGCGGTCAGAAGGAATGTCAGCAATATCCACAATCTTGTAAGGTTTGCCTTCAGGAACATCCTTGGATGCAATCTCTTCAATAGTTAGTCCACAGTCAGGAGCTGGGATAATAACAGCTACACCGCCTTCGTCTGTTGGGTAAATAATTCTTTTATCCATAATTTATCCTTTAGCGAAAGACAGAGATACCGCAGTAACTGACATCTACAGTAGCTCCTGTATCATTTCTAACGGTAAGAACTCGATTTGAAGAAGTAGAAAAAGTAGATGTTTGAGCAAATGCTACTCCGGGACTGGCTATACCATTATCTCCTACAGCATATTGAATAGTATAATTAGAATCAGGCATAGCGGATGTAAAATTAACTGTGTAATCTCCTGTTCCATTATCTGTTATAGAAGTTACATTTCCACTACCACGAATAGCTACTGTTCCTGTTCCATTGAAGTTAACCCATGCACGGCATCCATATGCAGTAGCTACTGAGCCATAACCTGAGTTCATCTGTAAATTTCCAGCGCTATCAAGGCGCATCTGCTCAGTACCACCTTCAGCGAACGCAATCGTATCTGCGGCTGGGAAAAAAATACCAGTATTAGCGTCAGTTCCTCGGATTGCTGGAGTAGAAGCTGAACCGTCTATATCTGATACACCGTTGCTTCCATCGAGAATAAGACTCATGGTAACTCCTTAATAAATTCGTTTGCTGACATCACATTCCCATCGGCATCTTGCAGTTCTGCACCAGCTAAGACTTCGTTTTTGAAGGTTTGGTAGTCGGTGTTGGCTGGGTCGAAGGGGATGCAAGCACCATCCAATAATCTACGAATTACAGAATTTGAAACAATACCGTTTGGGTCTTTTATTTGTTTATACATAATCATAACTCCGCAGATGCAATCCAGTGTCCTTCAATTAAACCAGCGGTATAGTTTGCTCCTGTTGAAACAAAAAACCTACAACCTCCAGTTCCAATGTTATCAGCATTGACAGCATTTGTTCCAGATGCACCGCTTCTTACATAATTCCAATTTCCTGAAGTTCCGTCTGTTTGATAACCTGTAATAATTGGAGCACCTCTTTTTTCAACTTTAAATCTAAGCGGAAATATTAAAAACCCATTTGCATTGGTTGTAGAAGTCATTGTGTAATAGCCTTCAGTCGTATTAGTAGCTACCGCAGTTGAAGTGCTATAAGACTTTTCAAAATACCTCTGACACAAAGCCAATTCAGTTCCATAAGGTCTGTAATCAAAGCTAGTAGCTGTAGAGCCTACCTCAAGCTGAACTCCTGTGATGTAGAAAGTTGCACCGTTTGTGCCGACTACGGATACTGCACCTGTGGCTGACATAATTTGTGAAGTAGCCCAAGAACCAGCAGTTCCACTAAATGTTGAACCTACACCCAATCCAAATTGAACATACATTCCAACAGTATTGCCTGTGTTCCATGTACCAGTTGTTTCCCCAGCAACAGTTATAGTTTTCTGTTCCCAAGTATTTGCAGAAGATATTGTGTAGGTAAAAGGATATGACCTGTTTACATCACCATTATTTAACGCACCGCCAAATGTGCCAGTTAAGCTAGAACGAACCCAAAAAGATAAAGTAACAGACTTAGCATTAGCAGTCCCAAACCCTAAATCGGCTGTGTTAAAACCTTCAATTGCTTGCAATATACGGCATCTTTGAGTAGCTCCTAGAGAAGCATCAGCCGTAGTTATTGTAATTAAAGCTGAGTTTGTAAATCCTGTTGGAGCAACTGTACTACGCTGAACAGTTAACGCACCATCGGTAACATTCTCAACAAGAAATCGGTCTAAAGTATAACCGCTTGCACTGGCGGCAAAACTAACACTAGCACCAGCATTACGCTGGTCAATCACCATCGCACCATTGATGATTCTATTGCGAAATACAGCAGAATTAGGGCTAAAAGTATTGATAGAGCCTTGTATTGCGTTTGCTTGTACAGTTCCGTAGGTCATTATTGTTTCTCCTTAACAAGCCATTAGCACACAAGGCACACAGTAAGAGCCATCTTCGTATGTGCAAGTTACATGATTAGATGTTACTTTAGCGATTGTCTTAGAACGAACAATGTCATCACCTTGTGGTTTAGCAGTTCCATCACCAGCCGACATTAGTAAATCGCCTTTCTGAACTACAACACCTTCTGCAATACGAATAATCATATCGCCTGTCATAGCCACATTCATATCGTCTGACTGACATTGCTCATCAAAATCCCAACTTACAAATACACCAGCCACATTTGTATCGCCCTCTACATCAGATACTTTCATCTTGTTTAGCTGTTCGTTTGGCAACACTTCATCGTCTTTAATCCAAACACACATATCGTCAAGGTTGGACATCACAGTTCCCTTGAGTAAAGCATCGTCTTTTTGATTGTTTGGTAATTGCGATAGTCGAGCTAAGTGTCCACCATTGTAAGAAACAGTAGTGCCTGATACAGAGATAAATCCTTCTGTCGTGTTGTCTTGCTGAAAGAGAATTAAAGTTCCATCAGTTGATAATCTGTTACACCAAATTTGTAAATCATCAGATGCAGTAAATGCTCCAAACCCAGTACTTGAAAATCTAACTCCAGCAGTAGTGGTATTATCTGCTGTTTTTCCAATTAAGACATTACCACCAGAAAGAATACGCATCCGTTCTGAGCTAGAGTTATTGGTGTAGAAACGAATGTTTGAAGATACCGCTGCAATTCCTAAATCTGAAGATGTATCGCCTAGCCATGCTCCGCTAATACCGTAATATCCTCTAGTGCTTCCGTTTTGTTGAACTGCAAATGCACCACCACCAGTAGTGGAGTTATTGTTTACAAAAACAGTTTGATAAGTTCCTGCTCCACCAAAAATAGCTTCTCCAGAAACTTGAAGTCGTGCACTAGGACTACTAGTACCAATTCCAACATTCTGTGAAGTATTAATTGTTACTGCAGTAGTAGGAGTAGAGCCTGTTTGTAATTCAATTTGACCAGTAGCGTCTGCTTCAACAACAGCACCACTTGTGGCTGTACCAGCTTTAATTAAAGTACTCATTATAGAACCACCCATCTAGATCCAGTAGGAACTGTTACTGTAACTCCGCTAGAGATTGTTACTGCTCCAACAGAACTAGCAGAATAACCGCTAGGAATTGTATAGTTTGTTCCGATTGTCATATTGTTTACTACAATGCCATTAGTTGCGACAAGCTGAGAAGCCTTTAGTTCTCCTGTGCTTGGTCTGTAAAGTAACTTAGCGTTACTGGTAAATACAGTTGTAGGAGTTCCTGATGTTGCAGAAGCAAACATTGGAAATAAGTCACTAGCAGTCGTAGTATCGTTACTTAATGCTGCTCCACCTTGAACTGAAGCAGTGCTTACTGCAGTGATTAATCCTTTGCCGTTTACTGTAATGACTGGGATGCTGGTAGAACTACCGAACGAACCAGTGTTAGTATTTACCGTAGCAAGAGTTGCGTTAGTGATTGCAGTGCCAGTACTTCCTGACATTGTAAGATCACCACCAGTTACAGAGATAGAACCTGAGACAGTACCCCACGATGTATTAGTACCGTCAGTGGTTAAGAACTTCCCTGCGTTACCAGTCTGAGAAGGAGTATAACTTGCAGCTAATGTAGCAGAGGCTGCAGCGTTAGTCGCTGAAGTTGCAGCAGCGGTTGCTGAGTTGCTGGCATTCGTAGCAGATGTCGCAGCAGCACTTGCTGAGTTACTTGCATTGGTTGCTGATGTAGAAGCATTACTTGCAGATGTTGATGCAGCTGAAGCACTTGCAGAAGCAGCGTTAGCGTCTGATAAGGCATCATCAGCATAGGTTAATGCGTTTGTTTCTGAGTTAGCTGCGTTAGTTGCAGCAGTTTCTGCATTAGTCTCAGCAGTTTCAGCAGCTAACTGAGCAGCCTCTGCAGCAGCTTGAGCAGCTTCAGCGTTTGTCTCAGCAGTCTCAGCATTAGTCTCTGCTAACTCGGCAGCAGTCTGAGCTGTTTGAGCAGCGGTAGCAGAATTAGCAGCATTCGTTGCTGAAGTAGCTGCAGCACTGGCTGAATTAGACGCATTGGTTGCGGATGTAGAAGCTGCTGAAGCAGAATTGGCAGCATTGGTTGCTGAAGTTGACGCAGCAGATGCACTATTTGATGCATTCGTTGCGGATGTAGCAGCGTTAGTTGCTGATGTGCTTGCAGCAGAAGCGGACGATGATGCAGCCGATGCCGATGATGCAGCGTTAGTCGCAGCAGTTTCTGCGTTAGTCTCTGCAGTTTCTGCATTGGTTTCTGCAGTTTCAGCGTTAGTCTCTGCAGTCTCTGCGTTAGTTTCTGCAAGTTCTGCAGCAGCCTGTGCAGCCTCAGCAGCAGCTTGAGCAATCTCTGCAGCAGTCTGAGCAGCAATGGCTGCGTCTTTAGCAGCTAGAGCTAGTAATACTTCACTTGCAGCGTCGTTGGTAGCGTCTCCTGCACCACCTGCTCCTCTGTATATCGCTATGGTTTTACCCTGCCTTCCGCATAGATAGTAATAATTTATTTGTTTAAATACACTCAGTGAATGTACTTAAAGAAAAACTCTCCAGCCGAAACTGGAGAGTCTTGGAGTTACTACTAAGCGTTTACAGCTAATACGAAACCAGCCTCAGGACGTACAGTCTTAACACCGAAGAGGGTGTCAGCAGTGTACAGAGTAGACAAGTACTCTTGCTTGTACTGAGTTTGGCTACGAACAGCCATTTGCTCTGCCAATACCATAGCATCTTTGTGAGCTAGGATTGCACCTTTAACTTCGCCACCAACAGAGTTATCATCTGCAGTTTCGAGAGTTGGGCAGTTGCTAGATACATAGATGTCGATACCATAGAGCGTACCGATCTGACCATTCTGAACACCACGACCGTCGACGAAGTCAGAGCTGTTATAACGGTCAATACCCATGATAGCAGCACGGAGTGATGGAGGAATAGCGAAGAAGCGGTTGTCCATAGGAACATCAGCGTCGTCCATCTGCTTGATCAAAGCACGGAAACCAGCATCAGTAAATACGTCAGCGGTTACAACGGTGTCAACAGCGTAAGCAGTCAAACCAGTGGAAGCGTCGATGTAATAGCTGTTGCTATGTACCCAGTCAGAGCCAGAGCCGTTGTCGTCACCGAAGGTCTTACCTAATTGGAAGAGCTCGTCGTCAACTTTCTTAGCCAAAGCGTAACCAGCATCTTCGGTGTAGAAGCGACGTAAAGAAGCCAAAGCTTGAACTTCGACGATGTCCTCGATGAAACGAGAATATTCGAAGTGCTTGTTAATGCTAACGAGTACTTCGCTCTCGGTATCAGCTTGGATGTTTACAACAGTGTTAGCTGCCTTAGCAGAAGCAGCACCACGAGTTGGCTTAGGAATATGAAGAGTATCACCCTTCTTACCACGCATCGTCATTTTGTTGACGAGGTTTGCCAATACGAGGTTCTTCTTATAAGCAGCGATTACTTCATCAGACCAGATTTCTGGAATGAATTTGTCAGCATTAGTTTTGTTGACAATAGAGGCTGAGCCTCCTGGATATGCAGCGGTTGTTAAAGCCATTTTTAAAATCTCCTAGTTATATTAAAGTTTTATTTAACACGACCCTCGGCATAGGCTTGCAGAATTTCGTCTGCCATGCTTTCGTACCTAGCTGGGTCTTGCATTCTTAAGCGAATAAGATCTGCACGACGATAAACAGGTTTCGTTGATTCCCCAGTACCGCCTTGTTGTACAGCAGCAGCTTTCAGCGATTTGCTTCGGCTATCTTCATCAGCTTTCTTCAGCGATTCATCAGCAGCTTTGGTGACTTCTTGTTGTTGCTGTTTGATGTTGCGTAGAGACTTGTAAGTATCTAGCAGTTCTAACGCTGCATCTGCATTATAGTTCGATGCTTGTTCAAATAACTGTGCTCGGATCTTAGAAGCACCTACCCATTTCTGGAAGTCTTCTGAGTTACCGATCTGTACAAAATCAGGATGAGCCTTCTCAATTGTCTGCAATGCTACGAGCTGGGCTTGTTTAGCTTGCTCTTCCTGCAGCTTCTTAAGAACAGGATTATTTTCTACAGCCTGATTTACTGCTTTTTCTGGGTCTTCAAACCAATCAATCTCTTGTGCTTTACTTGGCTGTGTGTCGTGCTTCTGTTCGAGTTGTTGCTTTAAAAGTGAGTCAGCGAGCTTACGTACTTCTCCAACCTCTTGTGCCTGTCGTCCGATTAACTTCTCGGCTTCTTGATGCATCCTGATAATCTCATCAAGAGATTTACCACGATACTTCTCAGGTAATTCTGGTTCTTGTGGAGCAGCCTCTTCAGGTTGTGCTACCATTTGTTCAGTAGCTTCTGGGGTTGTACTCTGTGTTGGATCAGTGAAAGTCTCGTTAGAGTCTTCTTCTTGCAGTTCGATAAAATTTGCAGCCATGTATATTCTCCTGTCGCAATGCGATTTTAGGACATTTTAAAAATAACTCGGTGGTCAAGAGTCCATTTACGAGCCGTGATTTGCTTTTGTTTTTCTTTCCAATGCCAGCTTCTCAGCTCTCATCTTAGCCCACCTAGCCGTAGCTACTTGGGAATCACCAGAGATAGGGTCAATATAGATCCTACTTGGGGAAAGAATGCGAGTAGCAATCTCGCCACACTCGCCACACTGAACTTCTTTTGTGTCTAAATCGACGAAGGACTCAGTGATGTGTGAATTCTTACATTCAAAGTCAAACATCCGTCTCGGCATTATCTTCCTCTTTCTGAAGCTGCTCGTAGACTTCGGTGCTTGACTCTCTTAAATTCTTTAGCCAGGTCATGATCGAGATTTCTCCCTTTCTAAACCAGAGCTGCTGCTCCGTATCAACACCTTTAATGGTATCGGTACTCTCAAGCATTAATTCGATGTCATCCATTAAATCCTTCCATCCTTTGGAAGCCATCATGGAAAACCGATCTTCATAGTAATTCTGTAATTCTCTGTTCATACTCTTTTTCCTTGACAAGGAGAGTTTATTGTGGTACTCTATGTATATATTATACCATAATTATTGTAAATTGTCAATACCCCTGGGCATTTTTGCTAAATTTTGTAGCTCAGCGATCCGTTCATTGGACTTAATATCCTCGACTTTGATGAGGCGGTCAGCAATTTTCATGCGTTTTTCGAACTCATCAGCCATCGGATCAGCCGTATTCTTAGACGCTGCAGCGATTACCTTAGCTTGAGCTTCAACAGGTACAGCCTGAGCTTCTGCTCCAGCTTTCTGAGCTTCTGCCATAGCCTTAGCAGCTTCGGCTTGGGTCTTTTGGAGCTGAGCCTGAGCAGTTGCTAGGGCTAATTCCTGCATTTGCTGCTGCATTGGGTCAGGTTGGCTTAATTGCTGGAGGCTTGCTACTATTTCTTCACGATTGGCAATGCTTGAACCCTGAATTACACCCTGTAAAAGGAGAGGAACGATAGGAGATTGAGCTCCTAAGGTGGACATTAAACCCATCATCTGCTGTTGTTCGTACTCACGAGCCACCATTCCAAGGGTAGATACAGGCATAAACACGAAGTCTTGCACTGGATAGCGATCTGGATCGAACTGCATGAATCTCCAAGCAGCTTTGGTGATGAAAGGAATTAAGAAGTCCTCTTGGAAGTTGATCAAGGTACGCTTGTTCTTCTTCATTAAGCCTGAGAGAGCCATCGAAAGACCAGCACCCGAAGCTTCTCCAGCAGCTACCTTGTCAGGCATCGCTGTGCTATCGATTGTTCCTGTAGCTTGGAGGAGCATTCCTTGGAACATATTAGCAGTATTCATGTTCAGCGGATCTGTGTTGCCAAACTTGAATGGCATCATGATCTCGTTGGGGTTACCGTTAACGAGTAGGTTCTTACCAGGCTTCACATCATACTTAGCACCACGTGGTAGACGAGTAGCATCCATCGCCATCATCGGAGCAGTGGTCAAAGCAAGGGAATCTAAGTGGCTACGGATCTGAGCATCAATCGCTTTTTGCATATTGTAGCCCTTCTCAGCAGTACCACGACCCCAGAAACGACCAGGCATGGAGTCAGCTTGGAAAGCGACAATAGGACGATCCTTCATCATGTAAGGATTCTCTTCAGCTTTTAAGAGCCACTGATCATCAGCAATAATTACAATCGCTTCTACGAGATCTTGATAGTCCTCAGCCATCGAACCCTCAGGGAAGAGGTCTACTACTTCTTCTCCGTCTTTCTTCTGGAGCTCTTTGAGATACTCCTTAGGAACAAGACCATACCAGCGAATAACTCGTACCTTGTCGTCCTGCTTAGGAGAGGTTTCTTGGACAGGCTCTAAGTCCATATCTTGATAGCTAGGAGTGATTCCTACCTTACGATATGTACCGTCGACCATACCTTGAACGATCTTATGGTAGGGCATGTACTCCTCAATGGCTACACCAAGAGAAGACTCTACATCACGAGCGTTAGGGTCAATGAGGAAGTTACGAGGATTGATAGGGTGTAGCTGAACCATGAACTTCTTTTGTTCTGTCACACCAATTGCTGCCATTGTGCTACCAGGAATAGGCTGGGTAGCTGGAGACATAACGGTTGTCTCTTCTACGGTAATCTCTCCGATGCCTGTACCGTACAATTCTCCTAAGAGAATGATATCGTCTAACGCTTTCTTAACCTTCGAGAACTTAAAGTCCTCATGCATCTGCTGGCGAACCAGAGCGATGTCTTCTTTGTTTACATCAGTGCGATCGTCAACAATGTCAAAGAACTCACCACGACCAAAGACAGCTTCAGAAATCTCAGCCTGTTTGCTCTCGATCGCTTGTTGGAGAGCTGGAGTAACAATACGAGATCTCTCGGACTCACGAGTCTTGTCATATCCGTCCCAAATCCCTCGCCACAGTCTTTCATACTCTTCCCATTTGTCTAAGTAGTTTACATCTCGGTGATCTCTCCAGCGACGTGTGTGGTCTACAACAAACGCTACGAGCTCACGATCATATTCGGTTACTGGATCTTCTCTAAACTCTGCCATTACAGTTCCTCAGTGGTGTCGTCAATGGATGATTTGAACAAGTCTTCGTACTCTACTTCTACCAGTGGTACTCGTGGAATAAAGATCTTGTCGTCTTTGAGTCCTTGTTCTTTTGCCGCAGTGATAATTTTCATCTTGCACTCTGCACTCAGATAGTTCATTTCTTCTTTGATTACTTCCCAAACTACTGGGTTTTTGCTAAGTTCCTCAAAGTTCAGAGAAACATATTCATCGCCATTTTCTTTTTCGTAGTCCATGCTTTTCCTTAATAGCCAGAAATGAAATCTGTTGGTTCATACTCATCTTCCATGTCATCTGTAAAGTATGACGTTACAGCTAACTGGTCGATGTACGCTAATGCGTCCACTAAGTCGTCATGCACCTGTGGAGTAGGGAACATCAGAAGCTGATCAGTGAATTCTCTCCAATCCTCTTCTTCGTTCAGTATTACTTTACCATGCTCGAATCTTCCTTGCAATGCCCAGAGGATTCGCTCAGTCTTTTGCTTACCACCATGCGTTAAATCTTGGATGTGAGCGTAGACGTTGTTTGCTCGCATTAAATCGCTAAGATAGGGTAATACAGCGTTACGCACCGTACCTCGCTCAATTCCCACACCCACTGGTTCAAACTGACGAATGTTCTTGAGTATCCGTGCTGCAGCCTCTTTGACATCCCAGCGACCATGTTCAATCTTTTTAACGAACCAATCTCCATCCTCTGTTACCTTCACTACAGCTATCGCTGATTCGTCTAGTTTTTTGGCTCTGGCTGAGGAGTAGTTCGTATTGGTAAACCCTGCTAAGTCAATCGCTATGTGATAAACTCCATCACTGGGTTCTTCTCCGTACTGAATCCACTCTTCTTTAAATAAATCTGTTCCTGCGTTATCAAAGCTTGCTTCATATTCCTGCTTGAATGCAAACGATGATAAGGTCTTCTTAGCTCCATCAATCTCTTTTGGATCAATGAGAGGGTTATCTTTGGTTGTGAAGTGCCAGCTCTTCCACTCCTCATCTTCCTCAGACGTACCAAGGTTGTACATATCGTAGAACCAATTACGTCCCTTAGGAGTACCAATGAACAGTGCTTTACCTTTTTTATCAGACAGAGCAGCACGTAGCACCTTCTCCCAAGTCTCTGGTTTGATGTCAGCTACTTCGTCGAGGACAAGAAAAGTAAGGCTAACACCACGTAAGGTATCAGGACGATCAGCACCACGCACATAAATCTTTGCTCCATTTATCAGCGTGATATCCATGTTGTTCACATGGGAGCTCTGGATTACATCCCTACCCAGATCCATCAGCAAGTCCCAGATAATCTGTCTGGCTTGTCCTTGCGTAGGAGCTACATACATCACAGCACTGCCTTGAGGACACCTCAGCCCCTCTACCAAGAGGGCTACTGCTGAGAGTCTACTCTTACCACAACGACGACCTGCTACGATTACCTTGAACCGAGTGTCGTCACTGAATACTTTCTTTTGCCAGGGCAGGAGTTCAAAATTAAGATTCATCTTGCTCCATGTCGATGGTCTCTACAGCTTCCACCTTAGTCTCACCCAAGCCAGTAATGTTAATGGTTACAGCATTCCGCTGACCCTTTGCATCCTTTTCAAAGAGTGAGACAGGTAGAAGTCTGTCCATGCACATTTTAAGACATGCTACCTGATCCTTGTCAGTATCGTCCAAGGCTTTTCTCAAGACAGTGTCTATGACCTTAGTTCCAGTAGTACTCAGGAGTCTAGCTTTGAATTCTTGTATTCTTCCTGTGTCACCCTGGGGACGACCTACTTTACCTCTTTTACGCTTCGCTTCTACGACAGCCTTAGGTGGACGACCCCTACGAGGGATAGACACAACAACCTGATTGTCTTCTTTATCTTCTAAGTCCACTCTAAGCCTTTTCCTACGTAAGTAGAGACTAACATTAATTAAACTAAACTTCTAAGTTGTTTTTCTTCTTCTAAGTTAAACTTAGAAGTTATACTAAGTAGTTTTATATAGTTTAGTTTTTTATATCGTTATCACTTAGCAGAACTGCTAAGCAGTTTTTTTCTCCTTAGTACAACTATTATACCATACTTCTTAGGATTTGTCAAGTATTATTTTATCTTAGGTACACACTACGTTGCACAAAGTGTAACATATTGTACATTAAGTAGGGTTTTTGTACATTATAGGAAACATATTGTCTGTTAACTCATGCGGGTCTACCCAGTAAACTAGCACGTGTTCCGCAAGTGTAGCTAACTAGCCTTTATTATTCACTATCGTAGCTCATCTTCTATTATCTTCTTAGATTACTAAGTCATTGATTTATATAGTATTCCTTATCTGTAGTCTTCTGTCGTTAACTTCAGCTAATTTCTTTAATTTCTTTTCTTTTAAAATTCTCTTCTCGTGTACTTAGGAGGGATCTGATTATACAAACTACAGAGCCAGCCCCCTCCCCCATGCTTATAAGTTCTAGTTATAAAGAATCTTGAGAGTTTCTAGGAAGTTTAGCGAGTGTGTGAGTATGGTAGCCAGGCTCTGAAGCATTTCTAGGAAGTATCTCGATAGATCTAGGAAGACATCCTGGCTTAGGGTAATCACTTAGAAGATTTTGTCATATTGTGGAATAACATTATTGACAGTAAGGTTATGGATCGTGATAATGGATACATAAACAAGGAGGAAGCAAACATGTTTAAAACCAGTGAAAGACAATTAAGAATCGCTCAACGGATCGCTGATAGAATTAATGAGTACGATAAACAAGCTAATGCAGTTGTAGAAAATAGAGACGGATTCGTATTCGTGCAAGCTAGTACTTCTTATAAGTCCTGGCTTATTCAAGTAGGAATCAGAGGGGGTTTAAAAGACATGTACACTAAAAAGACAGTCTCTAGAATCTCTCCCGAGTATTCGTATAAACTATGGATCTAAGGAGGTTTTAACATGAGTCAAAAAGATAAACTACTCAGTCTCATAAATACTGGTACAATGGTTAGTAGTTTTATAGGTTTAATTGTTTTCGTAATGTTTTACGCTTAGGAGATATTCAAATGATCAATTTATCTAAAACCAGTAAGCTTGACGGCATTCTGTCCTGGTCGCTTCAGGCATTGGATACATGTCCTGGATCTAAAGATTCTAATGGGGAACTAGTACCTGCTTGCTCAGGTTGCTATGCTACAACGGGTAATTATAGGTTTTCTAATGTTAAGAAGCCTAGATTAGAGAATCGTGAAGACTGGCAGAGGGACGAATGGGTTCGAGATATGGTAATTAAACTTGATTCGTCTAGATACTTTCGCTGGTTTGATTCTGGTGATATGTACGACATTAGACTCGCTGAGAAAATCTATCAGGTGATGTCACTCACTCAGCATTGTAAGCATTGGTTACCCACTCGCATGCATAAATTTAAGAAGTTTGCCGATGTCATATCTAGAATGCAACAATTGGATAATGTAGTGGTACGGTTTTCTAGTGACAGTGTTACTGGTGAGATTATCGAAGGTAAAACTACTAGCACTATTTTTAGTGATAAGCTTCCCGATGGAGCATTCGAGTGTAAAGCTTACGAACATGAAGGAAAATGTAATGGTTGCCGAGCATGCTACAATAAGGACGTGAAAGTTATCGCTTATAAAGCCCATGGGGTTAAAATGGCTAAAGTTATCAAGATTATTGCAATGAAATAAACTTAGGAGGAATCTAAAATGCAATACGTTGAAAAGATCGCTCATGAAAAGGGCTCGGATCGTAACTCTTGTGCACTCAATGCGACAGCACTAGCACTAGATATTCCTTATTATGATGTCTATAAGGTATACAAGGCATTCGGGAGGGTACATGGTAGGGGATGCTCCACTCTTATGATGTCTTGTGCTATAAACTGGCTATTGAATGCTGAAAAGGATTACAATATCGAGAATGAAGAAAACCTAATAAAGGTACGAGGTAGCTGGAGAATGCCTACTTACTTGAATATGACTCTTAAAAAGTTTGCCGAGTTATTCCCTAAAGGACGCTATATTGTGGTAAAATCGAACCATGCATTGGCTTTAATTGATGGTGTATGGTATGATAACCACGAGCCAAATCCGAAGGCACGAGTAAAACATTTTTATAAGGTGGGATGATATGAAATTGACATACGAGGAAAGGGTTTACTTATGGCAGGGAGTGTTGTATACTCAGGAGGATACCAGGAAAGGATTAGAAAACCCTTACTTGGAGGATGATGTAAGGAATGGGTTACTTAAGAAGCTTGCAATATTGGAGGAATTAGAGGATAAACTAATATTTCAATGGAGTAATCATGGGCAAACTGAAGCAGCTACTAATTGAGGAAGAAGATATGAATAGATACGATAGCGGATACTACAATGATCGATACTATGAGCCTGAGGATGGAGACTACGACGAGGAATTAATCGAGGAACGGATTCATAGCATGGTCGAAGATCCCGAAGGAGAGTTCTATTGGAAGGCAGATAGTCAGTGGTACGAGGGCTTAGCAGAATCGGGATACATTGGTACTGAGTTCGAAGATATTCCTTTCGCTCTAGCACCACAGGAAGTTAAGGATAAAGTACTTAGCTATTGGAGGAAAGTCGCAGAAGGTTATGCCGATGGAGATTGACTTTGAGTTAGTCTTTATGATAATCTGGATATGCTTAACTTACTATATCGGAAGGGATTTATGAATAACGAAGACCAATGGATTAGATATGTCTTATTGTTAGCACTTGCATACTTTGGTGGACATGTGCTATACTATATCGGGTTAGAATTATCTTGTTACTTATATGGGATACTACAATGAGAAAACTTTACAAGGTTTTAGATGAGGATGGTTCAGTCGTGAGAATCTTTGGTTATAAAGAAGAAGCAGAGAGATTTAGTAGACTGGATAAATGCCTTAAGATTCAAGTAGTTATGATGGAACGCAAGAGAAACGCTGAGAATAAATTTCAGTGGGCTTATAAACTTTTAGGAGATGCATTAATATGAGATGCTATTGTTGTAATAAAATGTTGTCAGACTTTGAAGCCACTCGTAAGAGTGTACACACTAACGAATACTTAGACATGTGTAATAAGTGCTACGCTACGATAAGTGATGACTTACTAACATACGAGAGGACAGACCTGTATGACGAGGAGGAAGACTACGAGGAAGACATCCTCAGTCCAGATGATTATGATTATCGTCATGAAAATAAGCTTGACAGTGATTACTAATCGTGCTATACTATCTACTTAGAAGTATTTATATAGATAATATTTTATATAGTATGTACTTAGGAGATAACTTAGATGTTAAACTTAGGAGTAACTATGGAAGATAACTACGAAGAAGAAATGCACTATCACTTTGTCGTGCAACATGCAGTGGATGCTGCTGGTAGGTATGGTATTGATACTGTCTTACAGGATATCATCGACGCTTGGAATTTTAAGATTAAAGAACAGGATACTGTCACTCATGAATACTACTAAACTTGTACAAGAAGCACCTTATCATCCAGGCTATGAAGATGCAGTGATTGAACCAGCATTCGCATACAAAGGAGTAGACCCTGCTAAGATGATATGGAAACCTAAGCCACTGACTGAGGAAGAAATAATTAAACAACAAGCAGACCGCATAGCGGAGTTGGAGAAAGACTTAGAAGGTTGTGAATATTTTTTAGACAAACAACAAAATGCTGAACCAGTAGCATGGATTAGAAGCGGTGATGACCAGCTATCTTTGGTCAGAGGACAAAACGATGGATATATGATTTGGAAACCACTCTACACCACACCACAAATAAAAGAGTTAAGCGATGAGGAAATAGAACAAGAATGGGTTAAATCATGCCCTGATAAATTTCATACAAATTTAATCGGTTTTGCTAGAGCAATACTAAAGAAAGCGAGTGAGAAATGAAAAAAACAATTAGCCTATTACTTGCAATCACATTGCCGATTTGGGTAATACCAGCCTTTATTGTTCTTGGTGTTTATGAAGCATACCAAGACATTTATAAATATCTGTGGGGTGAGAAATGAAAACAGAAAGTAACTTTTTGAAACACATACCTTGCAGTACCTGCGGATCTTCGGATGCCAATAGTATCTATGATGATGGGCATGAGTACTGTCATAAGTGTGGAACGTATAAGAAGGGCTCAGAGGCGATGGTTCAGGCTGTCCTAAGGGAGGGTATCACCGCACCTGAGAAGTCTTCTCCTAAGCAGTTTAAATCAGTTCTAGAGGCATTGGCTAACGTAGAAGCTACCCCAGTTGTAGAGCGTGGTATTTCTACACAGACTATGCACTTCTTTGGTGCAGGTTCTGATGGTACTAGTTACTACTTTCCATATTGTGATATCACTGGTAAGGTGGTGGCTGCTAAGACTCGCTCCATGACTGAGAAACAATTCAGTGTGGTGGGTGATTGGAAGGAAGCTGTACTCTTTGGACAGAATAAGTTCACTCCTGGTGGTAAGGCTATCACGATTACCGAGGGTGAGTTCGATGCCCTGGCATGTTATCAGCTAACAGGTTCTCGCTACCCAGTGGTATCCATTCGTAACGGTGCTACGTCAGCATTAAAGGATTGCCGAGCAAGCTTCGAGTACTTGGATTCCTTTGATAAGATTGTGATCTGCTTTGATAACGATGAGCCAGGTCAACAAGCAGCAAACCAAGTAGCTGAGTTGTTTGGTAGCAAGGCACACATCTTTCGATTCCCTAAGAAGGAACTCAAGGATGCCAATGATTACTTGATTCAAGGATTGGTGAAGGAGTTTGTTGAAGAGTGGTGGAACGCAGAGAAGTATGTACCTGATGGTATCGTAGCAGGTTCTACCTTGTGGGAACTCGTTAACCAACCAGTCGAGAAGGCTGAGGTAATGTATCCCTATTCGGGTGTAAATGGGTTAACTTATGGTATCCGACAGGGTGAACTCGTAACGATTACTGCTGGATCAGGACTAGGTAAGTCTCAGTTTATGCGTGAGATTGTGTGGCAGATTATTAATAAGACCGAGGATAACATTGGTCTCATGTTCTTGGAGGAGTCGGTCAAGAAAACTGCTAAGAGTTTGATGTCCCTTGCTGCGAACAAACCGTTACACTTACCTGATTGTGATGTTGATGAGGAGGAACTACGATATGCATTTGATGCTACCCTTGGAACTGATCGTGTATTTTTGTTTGATCATTTTGGGTCTACCGCCATTGACAATATTATCAACCGAGTACGATTCATGGCAAAAGGTCTTAATTGTCGTTATGTATTCCTTGATCACGTATCGATTGTGGTTAGTGCTCAGGAGAACGGAGACGAAAGGAAATCAATAGATGAAATTATGACAAAACTTAGAATGCTTGTGCAAGAGTGTGGGCTTTCTTTATTCGTGGTATCACATTTGAAAAGACCAGAATCAAAAGGACACGAAGAGGGTGCAGTCACTTCGTTAGCACAGCTCAGAGGATCTGGATCGATTGCTCAGCTATCTGATATTGTGATAGGACTTGAACGCAATGGACAACACGACGATCCTATTGAGAGGCATACTACGCATGTCAGGATCTTGAAGAATAGATTTTCTGGGATCACTGGAAAAGCTTGTCGACTTCTTTATAACCTTGAAACAGGTAGAATGAACGAGCTACCACCAGAGGAGCAAACTCTATAGGGTATTGACAAAGTCATGACATTGTGGTATAATAATAGTAGGAGGATATAAATGACTACTAGAATTTGTACTAAATGTAACGAAGAAAAACCTATCGAGAAGTTTAATAAGTTTATTCGTAAAGGGAAAGAGTATCGTGAACACACTTGCATGGCTTGTAGACAAAAGATTTGGAGATCTGATCCAAAGAACTTAGCAAAAAGTGTAGAGCGTACTCGATCCTGGCACGAACAAAATAAAGACTATGTTAAACGAAGCAAAAGAGGTAGGGATTTAAAACGATTATATGGTATTACAATAGATCAGTTTGATTCTTTGTTAAAAGAGCAAGACTTTAAATGTAAACTCTGTGGTACACCTCATACTGATCAGAAATATTTACATGTAGATCACTGCCACACCTCAGGACATGTCAGAGGTTTGCTGTGTACAAAATGTAATACTGGTTTAGGTTTGTTTAATGAGGACTTAGAACTGCTGACAAAAGCTATGCAGTATTTAAAGGAGAATAAATTATGAAAGCATTTCCAAGACAAATAAATTTTTTTAATGGTGTTTCTGAAGGTAAATGGATTGATGATGGTATGGACTTACGAGATTACTTTGCAGCTAAAGCATTAACAGGATTGTTGACGGAAGCTAGTAGCGATTATAAAGATGATGCGATTGCTGAATTAGCATATAGTTTGGCAGACGCAATGATGAAAGCGAGGGAAGTTAAATGAAAAAGATTTTACTTGCATTATCATTATTTGTAGTGTATAATAGTAGCTTCGCTTGCACCACTACCATCGTTTCATCTGGTGGAAAGTACATTACCTGTACAGTTTGCCCGAATGTTACGATATGCAATTGATTAAGTGGTCAGGAACTACTCTGTGTTTGATAGGGATTGCGTTGACTAGCTTCAATGTATATCCCTTGAACATTCTGTTTGGCTTCATCGGATCAGCACTATGGACTTACGCTGGTGTACTACAGCGGGACATCCCCTTGATCCTGGTGGAAGCTGTAGCAGTTGCACTATACTTCGCAGGACTAGCTGCTTATGTATCATAAATGTTACATTAAGTGGTTTACGGATTCATTTATATTACATTAGGGAATCAAATGAGAGAGTCTTTAATATTAGTTGCTGCTTTACTGGGACTAGCAGTTGGCTTCTTAGTTAGTGAACATCAGCACAGGTTAGATAACATTCAATGCAGCAGCTACTCCACTAAGTACTCCAAGTGGGACGGCTACCTAGCACGAGATGAGTTCGGAGATCTTCGCTGCTTCTGGTTAGAGCGTGAGTATCCCTGGCGAGTAAGACAAGGAGTGCCAGTGTAGTGGTTTGGTACTGCCCTCCTCTAAATTTATTTAATTGGAATAACTTATGGAAATGGAAAGAGATGTCGCACCCTGATCAAATCTTTGGAGACAGAACTTATGCACAGCATGGAGATGACATTGTTATTCGTGCTATCTTTACTAGTCTTGGAATTAATACTCCTTCATACTTGGACATCGGAGCACATCATCCTGAGAACATTAGCAATACTAAATTGTTTTATGATAGTGGTTCTCGTGGTATTAATGTCGAAGCAAACCCTGAGTTGCATAAATTATTCTTAGAGCAAAGACCTGAGGATATTAATTTGAACGTAGGAGTAGGAACTAAGTCAGGCTTCCAAGACTTCTACATGATTGATAGTCAGTCGGGACGTAACACTTTTGTTAAGGAGGTAGCTGAAGAATTTGTTAGAGATTATCCTGAGTTTAGTATCACAAAAGTAAAACAAATACCAGTGTTTACAATCGAGCAAGTGCTACATCATCGTAGGATACCAGACTTCCTAAGCATAGACATTGAAGGAATGGACTACGACGTACTTGCAAGCATTGACTACAGACGGTATCCGTTTAAAGTAATTTGTGTAGAAATTCAACCATATAGTGAGGAAGATATTCGTACTCTGATGTTCAATGTTGGTTATGCCTCAGTGATTCGCTGCGGTTCTAACTTAATTTTTATTGACAAGAACCTGGCACATCGAGTAAAATAAATGTATGCAAATAATTTTAGACATCGAAACAAATTCGACACACGACAAGATCTGGATGTGTGTTACTAGAGAAGTAGGAGGAGACGTAATAGTATGGAAGGAAGCAAACGGATTACAAAAGTATTTGGACAGTTGCGATTCGATTATCATGCACAACGGAATATGCTTCGATGCCCCAGTACTGAAAAGGAACTGGAACGTTACGATGAAGCAGAACCAGATGTGCGATACGCTCGTGCTAAGTCGTCTTCTAAATCCAAGTCTGGAGGGAGGACATAGTCTCGAAGCCTGGGGTAATCGATTAGGTTTTCCTAAGGGAGACTTCAAAGACTGGGATGCTGGGTATTCCAAAGAGATGGAAGAGTACTGTGTCCAAGATACTCTAGTAACAGAGAAGTTGTACAAGCATTTAACTGCTGAGTTAACACGATTAAAATTTGACGAGAGGAGTATTAAACTTGAGCACGATGTACAAAAGATCATTGCAACGCAAGAAGAAAACGGCTTCAAGCTTGATGAGAGGAAAGCTGTTACGCTTCTGGCAACGCTGCAAGCTAAGCTTAATGTTCTTGAGCATGGGCTTCAGGATATTTTTCCTGCCAAAACGATCGAGCGAGTCTCAGACAAAACAGGCAAGCCTCTCAAACCAAAGGTCGAAGTCTTCAACCCAGGCAGCAGGAAACAAATCGGAGAAAGGCTCATCGAGAAAGGCTGGAAGCCAGAGAAGTTCACAGAGAACGGTCAACCAATCGTCGACGAAGGGACGCTCGAAGGCTTAGAGTTTCCTGAAGCTAAAGCGATTGCTGAGTTCTTATTGTTGCAGAAACGAATTGCTCAGATCCAATCATGGTTAAAAGAATTAAAGCCTGATGGTAGAGTACATGGTAAAGTAATCACTAACGGTGCAGTGACAGGACGGATGACACACCACAGTCCTAACATGGCACAAGTACCTAGTTGTGGTAGCCCCTACGGAGAAGACTGTAGGGATCTTTGGATTGTAGAGAAAGGATATAAGTTAGTTGGTATCGATGCTTCAGGACTGGAGCTCAGGATGCTTGCTCACTATATGAAAGACGATGCGTATATTTATGAGGTCACACAAGGTGATATCCACACAGCAAACCA
>ERZ869921.585-NODE-585-length-20423-cov-10.073841_pt1 | contig 20423 bp, 19 predicted proteins | sample MGYA00579310_ERZ869921 | MGnify/ENA primary metagenome ERZ869921 (study PRJEB32216, sample SAMN09231816) | wastewater metagenome | place: USA: Maryland | collected 2016-06-21 | study: EMG produced TPA metagenomics assembly of the PRJNA472060 data set (Reclaimed...
CGAAGGTGAACGCCCCGGACATGCTGGTGAATGACATCGTTTTGGAGTTGTCCCCAAGCGACTCATCGGAAGATCCAGTTCCCACGGTCAGGTCGTGGTTGTAGGCACTGGTGTTCTGGTTGCTTGGCCGCTCGTACCAGTGCCCGCCCCCGAGATCGGCATGCAGGATAGTTCCATATCCGCTGTCCGTGAGCGTGACACCAGCAAAACCGGACGGCGACACTTCGAGACGAGTCTGCAAGCAGTCGCTGTTGATCGTGACAGTGGACCCAACCTTGCCGCCGCGGATGATTGTCCCTTTGACCTGGCTCGTTCCTGATCCGTCACCCAACTGATACCCGACAGATGTGCCAGTCAGTTCCAAATCAAAGACGTTCTCTTGCGCGAGAGTGCTGCCAGGAGGATTGACGCGGACATGAATACCACTGGTCGCGCTGACTTCCATGCGACCGCTGAACCTGTTGCGGTCCGCTTCGCCAAGGTCGATACCGATGGAGCCTGTGATGCTCGCCTCGATATTGCCGCCCTGCCATACGTTGCCGTTCGAGTTGCCGCCGCCAGTTCCCTCGATCTTCACGCCCACTGCGTTGTCACGGGCATGGCAGCCGGTGAACGTGTTGCCGTTCGCCTGATCGTAGAGCCTGAACCCGTTGCCGTTGGAATAGCTGACTTCGCACTGCTCCGCGTGGCCATAGAACGCAGTCTGCACGCGGATGCCATCCGTCAATCCTGCGCGAGTCGTGGCGAGCGACGTGGTTGACCAGTTCGGAGTGTTGCCAATGACCATCACGCGCTTGAGACGCCACCAGTGGGCGAACCGTGATGCGCCAGCATTCGGCCCGATGTCGATTCCAACTGCGGACGAGTTGGTGCTGTACATCACGAGGTCCGAAACCTCGCAGCCCGCGTATCCGTCGAAGTCGATGCCCGTAATAGCGCCGTTCAGGATCAACTGCGTGCGCAGTCCGTCGCCATAGATGCGCTGCCGCGTGCCAGTGAAAAGCACCGGGTTCCAGTTCCAGTCTCCGGCAGGGATGAAAGCATAGCCATGCGCTGCGAGTGCGGACTGGACAGCAGCGGCAACGGCCGACGCACTGCTGGCAGTCGTCACGCCATACCGCCGAATGTCCCCGCGCTGCTGCTCTCCGGGCTGGTAGTAGTACGCAGTCGGCGTCACTCCGGCAGCAATTTCTGCGGCTGTGCGGGGGTACAGATACGAGCCGATGGTGGACTGCGACAGGGTAGTGCCAGCCGTCAACTGCGTGGCGGGCTCCAGCTTTCCAGTGGTCGCGTTCCAGTACGCATACTTGCCGGCACGGGTCGCCTTGCTGGGCCATTCCATGTCACTGGCTGTCACAGTTTCGGTCATCGACACCCGAGACGCACGACCGACCAGCACTTCCAACTGCTGCATCTTCATCGTGATGTCGTCGAGGTCCTGCTCCAGCACCTCGGCCGGGATCTGGCCATAGCTCGCGTACTGGTCCGCAGTGCGCGCGATGGGCATGTCCCGGTAGATCGTGATGATCGACTGGTCCGCTGGCGGAGTCGTGAAAGTCAGCGTGCCGCCGCCACTGATGCCGGCCCCCGTCAGGGTGTAGTCCGTGTTCAGCGTCTTGACAACGCCGTCCACGTTGCACACTACGTCGGATGCTGCGCGGAACTCGAAGTTGGCGGAGAACGCAGTCTGTACCCCGTTGCCGGTGTACTGGCGGCGCGGCTCGCTGTCAGAAATCGTGAGCGACATTATTCATCTCCGAATAGCCTCTGGCGCTTACGCAGCCGGTATGCGGAGATGCGATCTGCGAACCCGGTGTTCCGGGTTTCAAGTTCTTGTCGGGCGTAGCGGTCGGCCTGCTCCTGCACCTGCTTGAGCAGAGTGACGCGGTAGTCAGGCGTGGCAAGAGCATACACGGACGAATCCATCACTTCACCCAGTTGATCCTTGAAGGTCTTGCCTTCAAAGATGGGTTCCGTGCGGCTGATCCGCACCAGTTCGTCGTACTCCTCGGCGGTGAGCTTCATGCCCTCCACGCGCTTGCCCGGCATGGCCACCGGGATGGTGCGCGTCTCGTTCATGATCGACACCATCTCGAGCAGCACCCGATCCTTGGTTTCGGTTGTATCCGGGAACGGGGACATGATCCCGATCAGCGACCCGCCCTTGTACTGGATGGGCTGGCCGAACATGTCACGGCGCGGTGGCGCGTCTTGGCTCCACCCCGGGATGCCGGACTGGGCGCGCAGCTTGTCCGTGAAGGTCCATCCCTCGCGGATCACAGGGTCCTGGATCTGGGCAGCCTGCCGGCGGAAGGCCGAGAACGGGACCAGTGCCGAGCCCGTGGACTGCAGGAAGTTGGCCATGTAGCGCTTCGGGTCTGACAGGGCTTCGCTGAAGTCCGCCACGCCCTGCAGGAACGTCTTGGACATGGTGTTGTTGGCCACACCTGCCGTGATCGCTGCGATGGCGTTGTTCGTCTGCTCGGCCTCGTCCTTCATCTCGTCGTCGTAGTCGAGGAAGGCCAGCAGTTCTACGGTGTCGGCGGTGGCTCCGATGACGTAGGCGAGCGGTTCGGATCGTGCGTAACTCTGATACGTGACCGATCCGTCAGGGTTTTCGATTCGGAAGGAGTACGGCTGCCACCCCGTGGCCTCCAGTACCTTGCGCGCGTCCGGATTCTGCGGGCCGCCCCCAGTGATACGACCATCAGCAGCGGCCATAGCAACAGCACCGACAGTAAGCGTGCCCATTGAGACTCGAGCCAGTGCCAGGTCGCGTTCAGGTCCACCATTGGCTATCGCCTGCCGGAATCGGGCCGAGAAGATGGCCAGCGGCGAGCGCTCGGCAAGGCCAGCCATGAATACATTGATGGGGGTCCTGATGAATGGGGCCACGAGGAAGCCCGCAGGGGCCTTGTTTATCAGGTTCTGCGCCGCCTTGCCACGGGGGCCCAGCGGGTCCTGGAACGTGGCATAGCTGGCATAGTCCTCGCCCGCCTTCATGGCCTCCTCGGGCGGGTCGTTCATGAACCGGGTCACGAGGTCAGCAGCCTCGTCCTTGCCCAGCGCCTTGCCCTCGGCCACTTGCGAAACGTGCAGGTACGCCTGCCGCGCCAGTTCTGCCCGGTACGCCATGGCCTTGAAGAACTCGTCCGTGGGGGCCATCACGCGCTCGGTGGGCGCCCGGATCACGGTCCCGATCAGGTCGATGGCCGCGCCCAGTGACGGCGCAGGCACCCCGTCCCGGAAGTAGTTGGCCGAGGAGATGGCCCGGTGGCTGTCCCCCTCGTACTTCAGGATATGGTCAATCGACCCACCCGAACGCATGGACTTGCCCATGACGCGCAGCGCATCCCGGAAGCCCGTCAGCTGCCCGAACAGCATGGCCGAGGCTTCCCCGACCTGCACATGCTCGGGGCCCGGCAGCAGCATCCCAAGGCGTGCAGCCACCCCAGTCTCGACCACGTTCATGGCACCGAACAGGGCATTGGACCCAGCGTTGACCAGGTGCGTCTTGGGACCGGACAGCAGGGAATTGATGAACACCTCCTGCAGCGTGCCAAGTACCCGGGAGCGGTTGTACTTGCGCGTGAGCTGGCCCACGCCCTCGATGGTGTCGATCTGGGACAGCATCTCGGCCAGCTTGTCGGTGTCGTGGCCGTTCATGACCTCCACCGTCTGCTTCAGGCGCGCCAGGCGCTTGCCGTCCTGCTCGATGCCCACGGGGATACCGAAGGCGTTCAGGGCACGGCCAGCCTCGGCGCGGGCGCCCATGAAGCCTTTCTGAAATTCGTCGTGGAACATGATCTGGCGGCGGAACTGCAGCCGCTCGATGTCCGTGGCCTGTCCGCTGTTGATCTTCTTGGCGAGCGTCACCACGCGGTCGGCCGAGGTGTGCAGCACCTGCCGGGCGGCAAGGATGGTTTCCGCGTTCAGGGTCCCGCCCGTTTCGCGCATCAGGATGGGCGCGATCACGTCCTCGGCCACGTCCAACTCGGAGGCAAGCGACTTCAGGGCGTCGTTCGTGATCACCCCCCGGCGCGCCTCGTCGATCTTGCCGGCGTTGCGCTGGGACGTGTCGGCAATGAGGGCCTTCACGTCGTCCGTTGTTTCCATCACGTCGAAGTTCGGCTGAAACGACTCGTCCAGTTTGTAGTCGCCCAGGTTCAGGTTCGCCAGCCGCTCCGGTTCCGTGTTCGGCACGATGGCAGGCGGGGGCTGTTCGGCCACTGCCACGGGCTTGACGGGCTTGGGCGTCGCCTTGGGCTTCACGGCCACGGGCGCATTGACCGGCACGGGATCAACAGCCGATGGCGCAGTGGGCGGCGGTGGCGCTTCAGGGGCGGGCTTCACCGGGGGCGTGGCTTCGCCCTTGGCGAGCTTTGCGGCCAGCGCCTCGGCTTCCTGTTCAGCCTCGCGCTTCACCACGGCTTTGGCCGAGCCCTTGATCACCGCCTTGCTGAGTCCGAAGTCAGGCACAGGTCATTCCTTCTTCACGATCTTTGCGTGTTTCGGATCGAACAGGACAATGTTTCTGGTCCCGTCCCCAGCAGTGCGTGACCCGGCATCCAAATACTTGATACCGGGGATTCCCGCATCGCGCATCATCTCGGACAGCTTCTTTGCCCCGACTTCAGATGCCACCGTTTCATAGATTCCGCCAGCCGCTCCGGGGTAGTCGAAAGGCCCATAGCCCGCGTTCTTGAGGGCGTTCTTGTCGCCCGCATCGGCGGCCTTCACGGCCTTCAGGAAATTGCCCCAGCCGTCCTTTTCGAGAACCTTCTCAAATGCGGCGCGGACAGTGGGGTCCTGATCCTTCAGTGGCTTGTCCCAGTCGAGCATCTTCCCCACCTGCTCGTCGGGGATGTCCACGGTGTAGAGCTTGCCCTTTGCCGGCTTTATTCCCCCGCGAGCCTGAAGTTTGGAAAGAACTTCCAAGTCTGCTTTCGCGGCCGAAGCGACTGGGGAACCAGACTCTGCAATATCCTTGGCCTTCTGTATTGCTGCGGATAAGTCGCCCTTCCGAACGGCATTTCTTACGTTCAAATGTTTCAAGCTGCTAGGGTCGAATATCTTCCCATCGCCAACTTCAAACACATCTCCCGCAAGTTGTTTCTGGTATTGCTTTGCGACGGTAGGGGATTCAGCAAAGTACAGCCCGTGACCGTAAGCCTGAACGCCTTCGCCCGTTCCGATGGTTTTGTCGTTTAGCGCAAACTGGTCGAAGTTGTGCTGCGACCCATGGAAAGAAATCATGCCCCGCTGCGCGCCCGGACTTCCCGCAGGCGGCCCCGGCTTGAACAGTTCCCCAGACTTTGCGGCCCGAAGCGTCTTTCCAGCCACGAAGGCGAAACTGGAAAACGCAGCCCCAGCCAGTTGCGAGTCCAGCGCGTTCTTGAACCGGCCCTCCATCGCGGAGTCGTTGGGATCGCTGGCGAGGAAATCGATGGCCGGCCCGATCACGGCAGCGTTCGGGTACACGGTATTGAGCAGGTCAGCGAAACGCCCCTCGTGCGGGTCCCACACGCTGAACGACACCGCAGCATCGGCCACCACGGCCTTGCCGAGGTTCGCCATGGCACCTACTTCGGCACCGGCCCCCAGTAGCTTCATCGACCCCATGAATGGGATGGCGAACTGCAGGGACTTCTGCGTGAACACGTCCCCGCCTGTCGAGCCGAATGCAGCCTCATCCCGCAGCGCGTTGGCCTTCTGCATGAAATCGGGGGCCAAGTCCTCCAGCCGGATCTCGGGCACAGGCTTGACCTCGTTCTGCACGCCCATGTCCTTGGCCGTGCGCTTGTTGTCGAGGTTCGTGGCCGCGCCCCACACATCGGCCCCCATCTGGGCCGTGTTCTTAACCATGTCGAACAGGGCCACCAGCGCATTCTTGCCCGTGCGCTCGGGGTCGCGCAGGCTGCTCGCAGCTTCCCCGACCGTGTGGCCAAGGGACGCCAGAATGCCCTCGTGCGAGTCCTCCTCCCGGGCCTTGGCGAGGCTCTGCTGGTAGGCGGCCTCCTCCGGGTCCTGACCACGGGCGGCCAGATACTGGGATTCGAGATTCCCGCTCACTGCTCGGCCCTCTTTTGCAGGTCAGCGATGCGCGAAGTGATCCGGTCGATGTCGCCCTGGATCGTTTCCCGCTCGCGCTTGCCGCTGGCCTTCTCCAGATCCGCCTTGCGACCGGCAAGACGCTGCTGGTAGGTCTTGAGGTCGGCCGCAGCACGGCCACGCAACACGTCCTTGATGACCGCCTCGGACACCTCGATGGCCTTGGCGTCGCGCTCTGCATCAGGGATGGCCTGCATCCGGTTGTAATACTCGGTCATGGCGCGGCCACGGGTGCGCCCCTTCTCCTCCGACAGCGACTGCATGGAGCCGGGAACGATGCCCAGCTCGGCGTCGATGCGGCGGCGGCCTTCCTGCAGCGGGTTGGTGTCCTGCCACCCGGCCACCTGCTTGCGCCGGTCGTTGATCAGGTCCATGCGCGTGGCGTAGGTCAGGCGCTGGTTCCCTGCGATCTCGGCCTCGGTGAAGTCGAGCAGGTTCGTGCGGATGTTGAACTCCTCCGCGTCGTCGTCAGCCGTCGCCCCGCCACCCTTCAGTTCGTTGCGCAGCGTGCGGGCAATGCCAGGGTCCAGGTCGTCGTTCTCGACCATGCGCTGCAGGGTTCCGATGGTCAGCTGGCCTTTCAGCAACAGGTCCGTGGCCTGTTTCTCGCCCACGGCCCAGCGGCCCTTGAGGTCCGCCGTTTCCTGCTGCGCCGCCTCGGCCTGCACCCGCTGATGCAGCTGCACCCTGTTGATCAGTTCGCCCACGAAGCGCATCTTGTCGTCGTCGGACATCAGGGCCGAGTCGGTTTTCATCACCTGCTCGATCACCTGCATGGGCTTTCCGCTGGGGTTGTCCAGTTCTCCTTCCAGCTGGCCTATGACCACCTGCTGGCCGGCGCGCTTGTACATCTGGTCGATGCTGGCCACGCCTTCCCGGTCGGTCAGCAGCCCCGCATCCACATCAGCGTGTACCGTGTCCACGTAGGTCTGCATGAGGCCCTGCCCATGCGCCTGCTCCTGCGGGTCTGTCGAGGTCAGGTAGCGCGAGATCGCGTCCGACATGGCCTTGCGGCCCCGCTCGGACTGGGCCTGCGCGTTCGCCTTGTCCTCGGCTGCCTTCAGGCGCCCGATGCGGGTCAGGCCCTCCACCTCGCGCTTCTGGATGGCCTCCATCACGATGGGCTGCGCGCGCCCCATCACGTTCGGCAGGACCCCGTTCCGGTAGCCCTCCACTGCCGTGCGGAACTTGTCCGGGTCCGTGCCAGCCTCGGCCTCGAGCCGGGCGATGTTCACCTCGGCGTCGGCGTAGGTGTCCATGGCCGACGCCCGGACCAGACCCTCGTTATAGGCCCGGTTCGCCGCGTTCCATTCCGCCTTCAGCTTGCCGTTGCCGCCCTTCGCAGCCTCGGCCCCGGCCGCCGCAGCGCGTCCGATGGTGCCCTCATCGACCACCTGCTGCTGGCGCTGGGAGAACTCCCGCAGCCGGTCAGCAATCGTGCCGAATACCTGCGCCTGGCCCGTGTCCACGGCGCTCGGGTTGAAGTATTCGCGGCGCTGGAATCCTGCGGCCATCACTTCGCCTTTGGCTTGGGGCCGTTGATGGACCCATAGGCAGATGCGCCAGCGGCCACGAGTGACCCTGCCGCGCTGATCGTGCCCACCATCTTGGCGTTCCTGCCAGCCGCTGACAGCCCCGCCTGCCGGCTCGCGTTCATGGCATCACCCGACAGGGACTCGAGGTTGTATTCGCGTAGGTCGCGGTTCACCAGTGCCATGTTGGAGCCGTCCAGCCCACCGCCCGACACCGCCGCCGCCAGGTTGCGCTTCGACAGCGCGGACAGCAACCGGGTGTTACGCTCGATCTGACGATCCCGCGCGGCCATCTTCTCTTGCTTGGCCTGCTGCTGGTACTCGTACTTTTGCGCCACGCCGGACTCGTATTGACCATATGCGGTCGCGCCGGCAGCGACGGCAAGCAGGGTCAGACTGACCGGATCGGCCATTATTGGATCTCCATGTCGTACTCGACGCCCAGCAGCGTCATGGGCAGGGGCAGTTCCTGCGTGATGTCGATGGCCTGCTGCGTGCCCCACCCTGCCAGTCGAACCTCAAACTGGCCCGTGAGCGCGGCCGGCGCAGTGTCCAGCGCGTCCACATCCAGATACCGTTCGGGCATGGGGTAGCCGTTGACCTTCAGGCCCTGCGTCTGACGCACCAGGCAGCGGCAGCGTCCCAGCCGCGTGCGCCGCATCTGCGTGGGGCCAGTGGCCAACTGGGCAGCCACGGGCATGAGCTTCACCTGCGTGGTGAACCCCAGCCCGATCTCGAGGGATGAAATCGTGGCCTCCACCGTGACAGATCCAGCGGATGGGGTGCGGTTCAGCATCGGGGCGTCATTGCCGCGCAGCGAGCAGTCCAAGCCGTTCAGGTGGCTGGACACGCTCCACGTCGTGGCCGGCGCTCCCGTGGTCTTGTAGGCGCTGTCGGTGTAGTAGCTGGTGTCGTGCTTCTCAATGTACCAGCGGACCGTATGCGTGCCGTCCGCGCGCTGCACGAGGAAGTACGCCGATTCCCCCAGCACGGCACACGACAGAAAATCCCCGTCAGTCTGCCAGCGGGTCCAGGCGGCGATCTCCTCGTTTCGCAGGGTGTTGAGCACCGCCACGGTGGAATCCGCGTTGACCACGTAGAGGTAATTCGTGTCGTCGTCACCCGTGGCACGCTGCAGGGCCATGTCCACCGGGGAGTCGAGCAGGTGCGCGGCCAGCCGTGACAGGCTCGTGGCGCTGTAGGCGGCCTCCACGTCGTTGTACAGGAACTGATACAGGCCACGCCCGTACAGGTCGAGGAACAGTGTCGCGCCCTCCACCTGAATCGGGCGGGCATTGGAACTGCCGTAGGTGGTCTGCAGCCGGAAATTGCTGTTCTCCGGGGTGATCGGGAAGTCAGGGACGAAGAACTCGGCCCCTTCCGTGAACACCTGCAGGTGCCGGCCCGGCAGCACGTTCACGATGGCGTTCACCTGGTCGGTGTCGAGCGTGCGCTGGATCGCGTCGTCGTCGAGCCCTTCGCCCAGGTTGAAGTTGTAGAAGTTGTTCGACCCCGACATGAACACGGTCTGGGGCTTGGACTTGGTGCCGCCGAACACCATGCGATTCTCGAAGAAGCACACCGAGCGGGGATATCCACGGGTGGCTGACCATGCGTCCTCGGTGCGCGGGACCCCGCCCGTGATCTGCACCACCGCAATCGTGCCGGTGCCGGTCGTGGCATAGCCGGTCATGAGTTCGTAGTTCCGGGCAGCACCGCCCGAGAACGTCACCCGATACGTGGTGCCGGACGTGTAGGCGCAGGACACCTCGCCCGTTCCGGTGTTGTACAGCTTGGCGAGGGCCGCGCCGATGCGCTGGGCCGTGGCCGAGGTGTTCGTGTCGTAGGTGATCGACTCGGTTACCACACCCTCCAGGTCCAGCTTGAACGTGTTGCCTATCGAGAAGGTGGTGAACGTGATGTCCTGCACTTCAGCAGTCACGGCAGGGCTCGAGCCGTCGTTGTAGTCGATCTGCGGAACGTAGTCGAAGCTGATCGAGGAAAGCGTCCACAGATTGTCGGCAGCCCCACGAACCAGCAGCCGAGGCGCGTAGTCCTCATGCACCAGGATCATGGTGTCAGCGGTCTGCGCCCACTTGATCTCGCGGGATACAGTGACCGGCCACGGGCTGGCGAGGTAGGGATTCCCGCTCCCGTTGATGTTCGTCACCATCGCGTCGTTCTTGAAGAAGTAAATGCGCGAGTCAGCGAACACGAGCAGGTACTGGTCGTCGGTCGAGTTGTACGAGAACGCGGCCAACTGCATGTTCCCGGCCACTGCCGTGGGGATCTCGTCCAGATGCTTGAGCCCTCCCCTGCGCCGGACCCCGCCGTGGGGGATCACCACCACGTCGTCGCCCACCTGCATACCGTTCTGGTAGTGGGTGATGTCCGCGCGGGCGTTCAGCCGTGGGTCGAGTACCCCGGACGTGAAGTTCGATTTATACGTGGTGATCTTGGCCATCAGCCGCGCACGGCAATGAACGGGGACGACCGCAAGACCTGGTTCGGGCGCTGCATCGCATCAGACGACAGGGCCGCAGCGAACTGCATCCGGGCATCGTTCTGCAGGGACACCTTCAGCTGCGCGTCGTTCGTGATGGCCATGCACATGCGGGCGGCCAGCTCCAGCGACAGCAGGCGCACGAACGGGGGCGGCAGGTAGCTTTCGCTGACCTTCTCCACGTAGTCCACGGCCAGCGAGGGAGCGTGGGCGTACAGCTTCAGGCCATAGACCTCGTATGCCTGGTCGGGATACACCCTCAGGATGCGCAGGCACTGGGCCGGCAGGGTGTACTGGTAGGTCCACTCGTTCAGGGGGGTGTCCGTGTCCCGGGACAGGTCGGCCTTCTGCATGGCGAACCGCCACGGGGCCTTGCCCAGCAGGTCCTCGTACACATCGTCATAGACCTGGTTGGCCACGGTCACACTGAGCTTGTTCTCGCTCAGGGACGTGAGCACTTCATCGCCCAGCTCTACCAGCGCGTTGTTGACGACTTCGAGCTTGGCCGTGCCCATACAGATGTCCCGTGGATTTTCAAGAGTTTGCCCGCCATCGGGAGGTCATTGGCGGGGCCATGTGTTGCTACCTGCGGCGCAGGAAACTGCCGCCGCCCGGGATCAGCGTGCCGGTGTAGTCGGTGCCGTTCGGGCCGTACTGAACGCCAGCGGTAACGGTCGAGGGATCGGGATACACAGCCACGCCACCGATGCCGAGGGTGCCGGTTGCAACAGTGACCGACTGGCCGGAAAGCCCAGCCGATACCGTCACGCCGATGTTCCCGACTGCCACCGCTACCTCGGCCCCTGACACGGGCGAGGCGAACGACACGCCGAGCGTGCCCGCCGCTGAAGTCACCACCGCCCCGGACAGCGCCGCACTGATGGCGGGGACCATCGTGCCAGCAGCAACCGCCACGGCCTGCCCAGTCATCCCCAGGTCCATGGTGACGCCCAGGGTGCCGGTGCTGGTTGTCACCTGCGAGCCCGTCAGGCTCACGCTCGTGTCGCTGCTCGCGTTCGGCGTGAGGGTGCCCGCAAGTGCAGACACAGCCTCGCCAGTGAGGGCCACAGACACCGCCGCAGCCAGCGTTCCAGCAGACACCGCCACGAGGCTGCCAGTCGTCGGGATCGAGAACGTAACGCCCAGATTGCCCGCAGTAACGCCTACGGCAGAACCAGACAGGGCGCGGGATGTAGTGGGCGTAAGCGTCCCGGCCGATACGGTCACGGCTTGTCCGGATAGCGCCCGGGATGCGGTCACGCCCAGCGTGCCAGCCGAGACAGTCACGGCCTGCCCGGTCAGGGATACGTTCGTCCCCCCGCCCCCAGCCGCTGGCGGATGCAGGTCACGGTCGAACCATTTCTGGATAATCAGCGACACGTCACCACCATTCCCGAACGTCGGTTTCCATCGTCATGCCGCGCGATTGGGGACGGCGGTGGCGGCGAGGCTTCTGCGCGGATGGGCGGGAGGTGAATGGTCCGGCAAACCCTACACCCGGCCCAGCAGCGTGGAGCGCGTATACCCCACGCTTTGAAGGCGTCCACAGTCGATACTCATCTTCCGTAGTCAAAGACCCGGCCGTCGTCAGGTTTCGGCCGTTGCCAGATCGGTCAACGACTTCGGTCGTGTTCCTGAGCCGCCAATGCGCGTTGATGCTCGCCGGGAACATCACCCGCTCAAAGTAGCTCTCTACGTCAAGCTCTGCGTCCGTCAGCGCTCGATCCCATACCTTGAGATTCCATACTCGCTTGTCAGCGTAGTATGTGGAAAACAAGCCGCCGAACCATATATTTGTAACGGCGGCAATGGTCGATGCTATCTGTCCCGTAGTGGTCACGTAGGTAGAGCTACCGGCCGCCCTCCACCCGCCCTTCTGCTGGCCGGCTCCATTACCAGAGCACGCGATGTACCAGAAGAAATCCACGCCAGTCCCAGGACGGGAACCCAGTGCGACGTTACTTACCGCCGCGCTAGCGTCATAAGCAACCAGATACATGTTGTTGTCGCCGCCGTCCCACAGCAGCGAGTAGCCGTCTGTATTGCCGGCATCCAGCGCCCATACCAGTGGCTGCGGGACTGCCCCAGTATCGGAAATAATCCGCGACCACCCGCAAATGGTGAACGCGGTATTGGAAGGCAGCGAACTTGACCGGGTCAGTTCGTCGCCAACAGCATCTAAGCGGACAGACACTTAGCCACCGTCGTCTTGAATCTCAAGACGAAAGAAGTTCGCATCTCCCGTTGCCGTGTCACTTCCCGAACTACCAGTCCTGCGAAGGCGGAAACGCACCATGTCCGCAGCCGCAACGCTGTCGTTGTTCGTCAGCGTGATGCTTATCTGGTCAATGTAACCAGCCGTACCGGGAGCAGCCGTAGCCGACGATGCGTTGACCGAATCCAGCGACTCCGATGAATCCGTATCAACCGAATCGCCGTCAGAAATAGCCTCAACCGCTACATCCCACACCGTATTCCCGGACGTAGCCGAGGCCATCGCATAGGTGATTTTCGCGGTTAGCGGGGTAGTGATCCCGACAGGTGCAACCCAGTCAAAGTACACCGCTTCATCCGCTGTGTCATCAAACGCCAGCAGCGCACGGGCACCAGAGGCATCCGAGCTAACCCCAGGCGCGGGGAATGTCGTGCTCTTGAACTGCCCGTCAGTGGGCAGGAATATCGCGACAGTACGAGCGGCCATCTACAGCCCGTGAGCCGCACGCCACTGGCTAATCAGCGTGGCTGCGTCCAGATTGGGGTTACCCGTGGTGCTATCGTCCGTGTTCCCAGTGAGGCTCTTGTAAGTCACCTGCCACTGCGCCCACGTACCGCCGCCATAAAGGTTCGTGTTCTTGAGCGTGAATACCAGCGGCTGCGTGGCAAAGTAGACGTTGCCTTTCATCACAAGGCCAGACCACGGGTTGAGGGACAGCGCGTCGCTGTCGCTGAACATTTTCCCGGTGGTGTTCTGGATGATGTTTCCAGAAAACTCCACGTAGTCCGAAGGCTGCCTACCGGGAGCGTCGGATTCGTTCGTCGCATACAGCGCAGCGCGGCCACTGGTGCCAACGTTGATGCACTTGTTTCCCGTCACCCGCGCATTGTGGCTGCTCGATACACCGAAGCATCCGCCCGTCGCGTTGATGATGATGTTGTTGCGAGCGATGCCGTCGAGGGATTCAAAGGTCGTTTTGGTGGTATCGCCGCAGCCCTTCACCAGCCGGTTAGCATCCGTCTGCTGACCGAGCATGAACGCATGCTGGGCATCAGGCCCGCCCACGTTGACCACGAGGTTATCTTCAATCACCGGCCGGCAGGCATTGCCCTTCGCATAAGCCGCGACGTTCGGAAGGTCGTGGAAGTAGTTTCCGATAACCTTGAGATCATCCCCGCCGGTCTTATCGACCCCCTGCGCGTTGGCAGAGATCGGGGTGACAGTGGCGTCCTGATAGAACTCGTTTCCCGTGATCGTCACGCGCGACGCGGTGCGCACTGCCTTCACAATGTCAGCGTAAGAGCAGCACAGCTTGTTATTCACCAGTTGCACATCGGACAGGTCGATCTTGATGGCGTTGCCGTCCCCCTGGCCCTTTGCGCTCCCCTGAATGGTCAGGTTCTCAAAGCGCCAGAAGGCAGACGGGCACACCGACCCCGCGGGAGCGTATTCATCGCAGCGGGAGTCATACAGGTACACCGAAGGGCCGATGCCCGTTCCACGGATCACAACGCCGGGGCCTGCGCCCTTGAGCGTGATCCATCCCGTGGCCGTACCCCAGTTGCGGACCTGCAATTCACCGTAGGTTCCCGGCTGGGCCAGGATCGTGTCCCCCGGCTTGACCACAGCATGAGCACGGGTCAGCGAGCACGCCGAGGCAATGCAGTCCGATGACGCGCTGCCATTCGGCGTCACGTTCAGCACGCGGCCACCAGAGGGCGGAGGATCAACGGGGGGCGGTGGGGGCGGAGGAGGATCAACAGGCGGGGCCGCCGTGACCGTGACAGTAGCCGAGGCAGAGCCGCCACCGCTGCATGACAGGCCAATGGTCGCGGTCGCGCTGATCGGCGCGCTGATGCTGCCCGAAGGCGTGGGCATGACCTGAGACTGGCCAAGCGCGGAAAGCGTTGCAGCCCCGGCCGAACATGCATAATTGATCGTCACCGTCCCAAGGCCCACAAGGGACGTTGGCGACACCGTGAGCGTAGCCACGGGAGCATCGGGGACAATCGACACCGCAACGCCCGTCGAGGTCCTGCAGGTGTACGCACGGGCAACCCCAAGGGCCTTTGCCGCGTCAATACAGGCCGCTTCCGTTGCGTACCGCGCAACAATGCTGGTGCCACGGTACAGCGGCCAGTCTCCCGGCGTGACGGTTGCAACGGCTGCCGCAAGCGCGGCAATCGGGAAAAGCGCGCACAAGGCCAGAAACCGCTTCATGTTCTACTCCGGAAGTCGAATGGCGTTCAGATCGTCAACCGTCGCCGCCGCGTCGATTCGCGGGTCGGCCGGCATGTCGCGCAGCGCCTGGCGCCGACGTTCGACCGCAGCAGCCTCGTCGGCCTTTCCCTGCCCGAATGCTCGCGACCATTGCGCGTCCAGAGCAGGGAACACCGCCGCCCGCTCATGGCGCAGGTGTTCGCGCTTCAACTGCTTGGCCTTGCCCATGTCGTGAACGATGGACTTGCCGTCATCCACCCACGCATTGCGGAAGGTACGATCCTGCGGAATGTCGCCCTCGGACAGGCGCCGCCACGACACGAACGGTCGGTCCTGAAATGCCGCGTTCAGGTTCTCGACGATCACGGCGTCGATGGGGTCGCGCTTCCACTGGTGCGCACCGCTCCAGTACGCGCCGGGAGGAAGCAAGCTGCCGCGCCCGGTCACCATGAAGTAGTGAATCACCTGCGTGCCATCTTCGAGCGTGACGGACAACGGGATGGCGTCGTATCTGAATTTTTCCATTACTGATCACCCAGACCGCAGATGTGCCACGCCGTCGGGTCTTTGATGAGCGAGGTGGTTGCCGTGTTGTCCACGCAGTCGCAGCGCAGCGTTCCCGCCGCCTGGCCAGCCGAGCGGATGTGCGGCTCGCGGGTGTTGGCCACGCTGTAGGTCGTGCTCGTCATTTCCACACTGACTTGTGCGCAGTAGTCCACGCTCGAAAAGTCGGTGGCGATGGTCACGGTGATGTCGCCCGTGCCGTTGTCCGTCAGGCTCGTGACGTTCCAACTGGCGAGCACGTTGCCGGTCACGCCGGCCTTCACCCAGAACTTGGACACGCCGGGGTGCCAGTTCACACCCTGCGGCGTTACGTACTTGTCCGTGGCCGTGCCGGCTTCCATTTCGGCCTGCGTCGCCGCATTGCCGACTGACGGATACTCGCCGCCGTTCGCATCCAGATGGAACCAGCGGCCCGACTCGTCCAGCACCAGCGACTCGCCAGCCAGCAGCGTGACCTTGGAAAGCACGGACGTATTGGTGCCGTCCGTCACCTGCGCCGTCACCACCGAACTGCTGCTGGCGTGGTTGTTGTAGGCGGTCAGCGTCTTGACGTTGTAGACGTGGCCAGAGGTCAGGCCCGTGGCGTCCACGATATCGGTCGTGGTGGCCGTCGTGATCGACGCGGCAGGGCCGAGGTTCGGCAGCGCCTGAACCACCGGTGGCGCTGCATTATCCGCCTGCATGGCGGAAACGTGCACCTCAATGTCAACGGCAGACGCCGTGACCAGTTGCAGCTTGTCAGTGTTGCCGCGAAGGATCAGCACTTACGCGAACCGAATCAGGCCGGTACTCGCGTCATTGGTGGGCATGGTCAGGGAGAAATTGCCCGCCGTAATGCTCTGCGAGCCGAACGTGAACACGCCGATGTTCCGGTTCGAGTCCGTGGTGCTGTAGATCATCACCGCGTCAAACGCACCCGAGCTCGTGAGCGTGGTCCACGAGATGGACGCGGAGGGCGTCCAGTAAGCCGTGGTCGAGGTCAGGCCCGCCGAGTTGGCGTTCGTGACGCTGGCACCGCCCGCCGTGTAGTTGCCCGTTGCGGTCAGTTCACCAGTCGAGGTGTAGACCGTGTTCGTGGGGCCAGTCGTGGCCGAAGCCAGGTACAGGGCTCCCTTGAGCGTCTTTCCGTCCAGGATGGCGCCAAGGGCCGCCTGCTTCGCTACACCAGAAACGCCTTGCGAATTGGCCACAGCGCCCCCTTAGCCCAGCGTTCCGGTCGGGGCCATCACGTCCAGCGCACGCAGGACAGACACCCACGTATCACGCCGGACCATCTCGCCATCCATCCGCCACTCGGTGACATACACCCGGGCGTTGTCCTGCCAGGTGATGGAGTCCCACACTTCCAGCTGCTCGATGGGAACCAGGCCCTTGGTCGTGTGGATGAGCATCAGGCACCCACCGCGCCGGCAACCATGCCGCGCACGTCCGTGGCCAGCGAGGCCAGCCTGTCGCGGGTGGCCTTCAGTTCTTCCTTGGCAGCAGCAGCGGCAGCCCGGGCCGCATCGCGCTTCTGCTCGGCCTCGGCCATGACCTTGGCAGCTTCAGCCTTCGCGGCCTCCACCACGCCCTGCGCGGCCTTCTCGATCTCCACGGCCTTCGCCTTGGCATCGGTCAGGATCTTTTCAGCGGCGGCCTTGGCTTCCGCTTCGAGCTTGGAGTGAACCTCGCCCAGCCCGTCGATCTGCTCGCGGGCGTTGGCGATCTGGGATTCCAGGCTGGACAGTTCGGCCTTCTTGGCCGACACCATCTGCTCGGCAGGCTCCAGCGCGTCAGCGGCCTCTTTCAGCCGCTCCATGCCCTTCAGGAACTTGGCGAAGTTGCGAGTGACCGAGATGGCCTCGCTCAGTGACATATCAGCCATTGCGCCTCCCGAACAGCGTCACGGTGAAGTTGGTCGAGCCGTCGCCCGCCGTGACGTTGGGGCGGATATAGCGGGTGACTTCCAGCACCTGCTCGATCTTGGCCAGGGCCGTGAACGTCAGGGCGTTGCCCTGCGGGTCCACCAGCGCCACGTACACGCTACCGTCGTTCGACCCCTCGATGGTGACCGAGCCGCCCGTCCCCAGCGTGCCGCCGATCTGCACCGAGCGGTCCGCGTAGTCCGCGATCTCAAGCGGTGACCCGGTGTCGCCGTTCAGCAGGCCGGTCCACTGGTAGGTCGCGGACCGCATGTTGTTGTCCACGACTGTCGGCGTGCGAGTGGCCATGGGTTACGAACTCACCCCGCCCACCGACGAGCGATAGAGGCGCCGCAATCCGATGCGGAACATCTCCACCACCTGCTCGAGCTGGGCCTCCGACTTGATGTCCGAGTTGTCCATGAACAGATCCACGTAGCCCGTGGTGGCACCAGCAGTCTGGGCATAGGCAATCTGGCTTTCCGCCAGGCCACCGCCCGAGATGGTGTCCACGTCGATCCTGAAGCGCTGACTGGCCATGCGGTTCTCCTGAAAAACAGGGGGCTAGAGGCTTGAGCCTTTCGCCCCCATGTAGTCCGCTCGCATCTCCGCGTGATTTGAGCGGGTTCGGGGGTCAGTCCGTGTCGGTCGCCGCGATGGCCGAGCCGTCGCTGGTGTCCACCACGCCCGAAGCGTTGGCGTTCACGAACAGCCACTGCTGCGCCGTGATGCCGGTCGGGGTCTTGACTGCGCCGGTAACCACCTTCACGAGGATGGTGTCGCCAATGGCCAGTTCCTTGGACGCGCTGTTGAAGTAGCCTGCGGTGTCCACCGTGGCCGCCGTGTCCAGCGTCGCGTAGGTCCAGAGGCGATGTCCAGCCGGGACGCCCGGGTTGGCGCAGTACAGTCCGTCTCGATTGAATGCCATGACCGATTACTCCGTGAACTGGACGCCGAAGGCGCCCGTGGTATCGACGCACACCGCGCCGGCCTTGAATACGCCATTGACCAGCCAGCTGGTCTTTTCCGCCACGTAGTTGATCTCGGTGCGGAAGTCGATGCCGATGGCAAGACCCACCGACTCCTCGTGCCACGCCCAGCCCTGGCGGATGTTGCCCGAGACGATGGGCAGGCCGCCTTCCTGGCCGGTGCCCGTGCGGTCGTCGAACACATGCCACATGAACCCGCCGAACGAGTTGATGTCGCCGCTCTGCAGGGCGCGCAGGCCGTTGTAGTCGGCGCTCGAGAACTGCGACACGAGTAGGGCCTGTTCGAGGCCGCGTGCCGTGATCGCCAGATGCCGGCCCGTCTTGGGAACGCCCGTAGCGTTCATCAGGCGAGCCAGGCGCAGCAGCTTGTCCAGGTTGAAGCCCGAAGCCGTGCCGCCCACGTCGGTGTTGACCGAGGCAGCGGTGGCCGTGGCCGCGATGGCGTCGATGATGATCTGGTCCGACCGGCGACCCATCGCATTGGCGACGGACTTGGCCAGCTCCGACTTCTCGTCGTAGTTGACCTCGGCCTGGGCGAAAATGTCGGTGTAGTCCGCCGCGTGCCAGTTGCTGAGGGTGGCGGTCTTGTTCACATGCGTGATGCCCATCGGGTTCACGCTGTCCTGGATCGCCTTGGTCTTGGCGATGCCACGACCCATAAGGCGGAAGTTCGCGGTTGAGCCCACCACGTTGCGGCGCACGCGAGTGCTGCCGTTCAGCAGGGCGGCGCCCTGGTACTGATGCTTGACCTCGGCATCGAATTCGGCTTGTGCCGCATCCGTCAGGTAAATCGACATGACCTACTCCAAAGAGCGAAAAACGGTTGGGTTCTTCGCCTCGGTAGGTCCTCTCGGGCCGAGACTTGCGGGGCTGGATGCCCGCCTGCATCACTTGTTCACTCCGGGCTGCAGTTGCAGTAGGTCCGGCTGTTCAGGTGCTGCGAGAGTGCGGCAGTGCGCCACACCCCCGCAATACGGTCATGTGTTGCTAGGCAAAGCAGCGCCCTTTTCCCCATGACCTCCACCACGGAGGAAGCCTGACGGCTCGGGTACTCTCGCTTCCCCAGAGATGCCTTGCGGCTGTCATGGGCCAAGTTGTCAGGGCGCGACAGAGCCTGGATTTTGGTGTGCGAACGGATCTCAACCCGACCGTCCCTGCTTTCTTGGCATCTGCGACAGGGAGCCGCAAATCTGACGTGGCCAGACGGCGCGCTGATGCGGGGGTGGACAAACCCGATGTTTCGGGTAGACTGACTTCCGTCAGGGCGCAATCTGACATTACGCCCCATCTCAGGCGTACGCAAGGGGCTCCGAAAGGGGCCCTTTCGCGTTTAAGCCCTACCCGTTGACCACTCGGCCGTTGCCGTCACGGCGCGACGTGCCCACGATGCTTTCAAGCATCGCCTGCGACTTCTTGCGGTACTCGGGGTCGATCTCGACCAGGCGCTGGCCCTTGTCGTTCGTGGCGAAGTGGAACTTCTCCCAGTCCGCTTTCGTGGTGACGGTCGGGGCCGTGTTGCCCTCGCCCTTCGGGATCATCGACGGCGGGCGTGCCTTGGCGATCAGAGCCTCGACCGCGTTCACCGCGTCGGCCGTGGTCAGCATCCCCTTGAGCGTGGCCTGCATCTGCGGGTCGAAGTTGGCCGTGATGTAGTCGCCCACGTCCTTGAGCCGGTGCTGCGCGTTGTCGCCCAGCTTGGCCAGTTCCGCCGCCTTGTTCGTCTCGACCTGCTTCAGGTCCACGCCCAGGAACGAGGTCACAAGTTCCCCGATGGCCTTCTGCGACAGGTCCAGTTCCTTGGCCTTGGTGAACACCGCAGCAATGCGCGGGTCATCCTTCAGCTGCTCCACGACTTCCTTGGGCACCTGCTCGGACGGCTCGAGCGCGTAGCCCTTGTCGGGGGCGCCGATCACGTCCAGCTTCTTGCCCAGTTTGCCCTCTGCCCATCGCAGCTGGTTCAGCACCACGTCGGCCTTCACGGCCTTCTTGTCCGCGTCCCAATACTTGGGCGCGACATGCTCCGGGCGCCCGTCCTTGTCCACCTTGCCGAACACCGTGTCCACGCCCTTCTCGTCGAACACGAACGACAGGGCGGGCTTGGCGGGTTCCGTGGTGGCAGGAGCAGCAGCAGCGGGTGCCGGCTGGTCCAGCAATGAGTCAGATGCCGCAGGTGCGGCGGTGGTTTCTTCGGCCATGGTCATCCTCCGGTGGGCGGCCCTAACCGGGCCATATCGAGCTGGGCAAGGAGTTGGCGAACAACATTCGCCTGTCCTTCGCGGATACCCTGCGCGAACGCGTCCTCACCAGGACGGACAATCGAGCGGGCGAGAAAAACCCTGATCCAGTGATCGAGCAGGCGCTGGCCGGGTTCGTTGTTGAACACGTCGG
>ERZ869921.587-NODE-587-length-20417-cov-32.237059_pt1 | contig 20417 bp, 24 predicted proteins | sample MGYA00579310_ERZ869921 | MGnify/ENA primary metagenome ERZ869921 (study PRJEB32216, sample SAMN09231816) | wastewater metagenome | place: USA: Maryland | collected 2016-06-21 | study: EMG produced TPA metagenomics assembly of the PRJNA472060 data set (Reclaimed...
ACGGCGCTGGAAGACACGCTGCCGGGCGGCACCAAGAGCTTCATCGAGTGCATGGCCCGAATTGGCGCACTCGGCACTGAAGACCAGTTCGGACAGGGCACGGGCGGCCAGCCCCCCGCCTCCGCAAAATCGCTGGCCGATCGCCTCTACGACAAAACCCCCTCTCCGTAAGGATTTCCAAACATGGCAACGTATCCGACTCCGTCGGGTGCGGTGACTTTGCTCGACTGGGCGAAGTCCACCGACCCTGACGGCAAAACCGCCGACGTGGCGGAACTGCTCTCGCAGTCCAACGAGATCTACTCCGACATGACCTACATCGAGGGCAACCTGCCCACGGGTCATCAGGCGTCGATCCGCACCGGCCTGCCCGAGCCGATCTGGCGCAAGCTCTATCAGGGCGTTCCTCCCTCGAAGTCGCTGCGCGCGACCGTGACCGACAGCGTCGGCATCCTGGAGTCGCGCAACGAAATCGACGTGAAGATCGCGACCCTGAACGGCAACGTGAACGCGTTTCGCCTCTCCGAAGGCAAGGCGTTCATCGAGTCGATGGGCCAGAACTTCGCCGAGACGCTGATCTACGGCGACAGCTCGATCAACCCGGAACGCTTCAACGGCCTCGCCGTCCGCTACAACACGATCTCGACCGGCACGTCCGAAGTCGCCAAGAACGTCGTTTCGGCCGGCGGCTCGGGCAACTGCACCTCGGTGTGGCTGGTCGTGTGGTCGCCGGAGACGGTCACGGGCATCTTCCCGAAGGGTTCGAAGGCTGGTCTCCAGCACGAAGACCTCGGCATCATCGACGCGTTCGACTCGTCCAACGCCCGCTTCCGCGCCTATGCGGATCGCTGGGAACAGGTCGGCGGCATCCACATCAAGGACTGGCGCTACGTCGTTCGCATCGCGAACATCTCGGTTTCGGACCTTCTGGCCGGCACCGGCACGCAGCTCAACACGGCCTCGACCTACCTGCCCAAGCTGATGGTGAAGGCGCTCCAGCGCATTCCGATGGTCGGCAAGGGCAACGCGGCGTTCTACGCGTCGCGCACCGTCAAGGAGATGCTGGCCGTGAACGCGCTCGACAAGTCGAACGCGATCCTCTCGATCCAGGACGCCTTCAACCAGTACGGCCAGATGGGTCCGGCTGCTGTTGTGCGCCCCGGCGGCCTCGCCTTCCAGGGCGTGCCGGTTCGCACCGTGGATCGCATCCTCGAAACCGAAACCGCGCTGACCTAAGCGCAGAGGAGAATATCCATCATGTATGTCGATAAGCAGTTGGAGTTTTCCGACGCTCAGGCGGTCACCTCCACCGCCATTTCGTCCAACGTGTATGACACGCTGACGAAGACCACGGGCGCCGCGACCATTTCGGGAGCCACGACGGGCAATACCCGTCTCGATCTCGGTGGTCAGTTCCAGGATCTCTATCTGGTCATCCAGACGGCGGTCACGATCACCGACGCCGGCTCGGACGCCACCCTCGCGGTGACGTTCGAGACGGCCGATGACGTTGGCCTCTCGACCAACGCCACGGTTCTGCTCTCGTCCGGCACGCTGGCGTTTGCGACCTACGCCACGGCGGGTTCGCAGATCCTTGTCGCGAAGCTCCCCTCGGCTCTGTATCGCCGCTACATCGGCGTGCGTTACACGGTCGCGTCGGGTCCGTTCACGGCTGGCGCCATCGACGCCTTCCTGACGACCGCGCCGCAGATCAACCGCATCTACAAGTCGGCCTTCACGGTCCAGTAAGGGGAAGCTGACATGGCGCGTGTAATCGCAACCGAGACGGGTCACGACGGCATCCAGGTCCGCAGTGCGGGCGAGGAGTTCGACGTGGCCGACGAGCGTCTGGACAAGGACGGCAAGCCTGCCGACGGATCGACATGGTTCGTCGGTGTGGCGAGGGCCCCCCGGATCAAGGCGCCGAACCCCAATGCCCGGCCTCCGGGTGCCGGGCCTCGGCCTGCGAGCCGCGCGTCTGAAGCCTCCTGACACAAGACGGCCCGGCCTAACCCGCCGGGCCTCTTTTCTTTCTGACACAGGCCGCCTCCGGGCGGCTTTTCCTTTGGTGAGATGAGATGGCGCAGTCAACAATCCTTGCGGCGGGCACGACCGTTGCGACGTCCAGCAGTGTGACGATTGCGGCAGGCTCTGCCGTCACCGTCGGCATCTTTGTCGCGTCCGGTAACATTCCCGTCGATTGCTCGTTTCTTGTGAACCTTGCCACGCCCGGCGCGACCATTCCGCTCGGCTCGCTCGGCAAGATGAGCCCGACGATGGTGATTGCCGGCCCCGGTGCCGTGACCGTCACGCGCAACTCCGCAGGCGGCGCAGGCACGAGCGTCGGGGTGTTTGCTGACACAGGCGTCGGCGTTCCGGTCGCTGGCACAGCGGCGGCTAACGGCACCGCAGATAATCCCATCGGTGTTGCGGGCCGTGACCCGAACGGTGTGTCGCTGCGCTATCTCCGCGCCAGCACACTTGGCGACCTTTACACGGAAGGCGGCTCGACCGTCTCCAAGCTCGCCTCCGCTGCGGCGACCAACAACAGCACGAACATGAAGTCGAGCGCGGGCAAGCTCTTTGCCGTGCAGGGCTTCAAGGCGACGGCTGCGGCGTGCTGGGTCAAGTTCTACAACAAGGCATCGGCCCCGACCGTCGGCACCGATCTGCCGTTTATCTCGCTTTACTGCCCCGCCTCGTCGCCGTTCCTGTTCACGTATCACGGCGGCATCCAGTTCAGCACGGGCATTGGCTACGCCATCGTGACGGGCACTTCCGAAACGGACAACACGGCTGTGGCTGCCGGTGACATTCTGAACCTCAACATCCTCTACACCTAACCCAAGATGCCCTCCCAAATCGGCATCTGGAACAAGGCGCTGCGCTGCATCGGCGAAAGCCGCCTGACGGCCACGACCGATCCGACGAAGGCCGCAACCCTGCTCGGCGATGCGTGGGAAGGCGCCTACAAGGCTGAGTTCGAGGCGAACCCGTGGACGTTCGCGATTAAGCGCACGGCACTGGCGGCTTCAGCCACCACGCCTAGCTTCGAATGGGAATACGCCTATCCTCTGCCCGCCGATTGCGCATTCGTGATCGATTGCCCCGAGCTTGATCGCCGCCTGTGGACGATCGAAAGCACGGACGACCAGAAGACGATCCTGACCAAGTTCAACGCGGGCGAGGCGCTGAACGTGCGCTACACCGCTGTTGTCGATGATGTCAGCCGCTGGCCGCAGCTTTTCGCTGATGCGGTCGCCTTCAACCTGGCCATGGAGATCTGCGAAAGCATCACGCAGTCCAACTCCAAGCTGGAAATCGCGGCCTCGCGCTATTCGGACGCGATCAAGGCCGCGCGCCGGAACAACGCCATCGAGCTTCCGCCGCAGGAGCGGCTTGAAGACGACCTGGTGATCGGCCGCTACTGATGCCGCGCGCGTCTCCCGGCCTCATCGCATGGAATGGCGGCGAGATCAGCGAGCTTGCGCAGGCGCGCGTCGATCTCGACATCTACGCCCGCTGCCTGTCGCGCCTCGAAAACATGATACCGCTGCCGCAGGGCGGGGCCACAGGGCGGCCGGGCACGCGCTTCATCGCGGCGGTCCGGAACTCCGCCAAGCCCGCGTGGTTCATCAACTTCGTCTTCTCCGACGATGACGCGGTGATGCTGGTTCTGAACGATGGCTATATCCGGTTCATCGTCAACTACGCCGTCGTGGAAAGCTCACCAGGCGTTGCTTATGAGATCGCCCATCCTTGGTCCGACGCTGACCTAGCCCTGACGCAGTGGGTCCAGTCTGCCGACGTGCTCTATGTCGCCTGCAAGGGCTACAAGCAGCGCAAGATCGCGCGCAGCGGCACGACGAATTGGGCGCTGACGACGCCCGACTTCAACGACGGGCCGTTTCTGGACGAAAACAGCGACAGCACGCTGGCCATGTCGTTTTCGGCAAGGACGGGATCGATCACCGTTACGATGTCGAACCCGTATTTCGAAAGCGGGCACGTCGGCTCGCTATTCCTGGTGTGGCCGACCTCGCTGGCGGTGTCTGGCCTGTCGCCTTGGGAGCCGAGCGTCAACACGACTGTCGGTGACCGGACCTACTACAACGGGCGCATCTATTCGGCCTCTGCCGTCGGCACGGGTGGCAAGACCGGCACTGTCCCGCCAATCCACGAAGAGGGCAGCCGCTACGACGGCAAGCAGGGCGTTAACGTGCAGTGGGCCTATGAAGGCTCGCTCTACGGCATCCTGCGCGTTACCGGCTACACCAATCCCACTACCGTCACTGCGGCAGTCCTGAAGACCATCCCGTTCCCGTTGGCCTCAGCGTCCACGACCCGCTGGGCCGAAGGCGCGTGGAATGATCTGAACGGCTATCCGCAGACAGTCACGATCTATCAGGACCGCCTTTGTTTCGCTGCGAGCGAGCAGCAACCTGACACGTTGTGGGCCTCCGTTGTCGGTGACTATCTGAACTTCGCTCCGCGCGACAGCGGCGGCCTTGTGACGGCGGACTATGCCGTGACGGTCACGGTCGCCAGTCAGCAGGTGAACGAAATCCGGCATCTGGTTCCGGACGGCACAGGCATTCTGGCGCTGACGACCGGAGGCGAATACCTGATCGGACCATCGACCAACAACGAGCCGTTCTCGGCGTCGAACGTCCGGGCGATCCCGCAGACGACGATCGGCAGCGCCCGCGTCCGGCCGGCCAAGGTCGGGCCGGTTACGCTGTTCCTGCAGAAAGGCGCGGAGGTGCTGCGCGAGGCGGCGTTTGCCTACGACAACGACCGCTACAAGGCGCGCGATACGACGATCCTGCACCCCTACGTGCTGAACTCGGGCGCGATCTCGCTGGCCTATTCCGGCGCCCCGTATGGCGTGCTGTGGGGCGCGCTGGATAACGGCACGATTGCGGCGCTGACCTACGACCAGGACGAGGAACTGACCGGCTGGCAGCGCCATACGATTGCCGGGACAGATGCCGTGGTCGAATGCACCTCGACTATTCCGTCGCCGGACGGGGCCATTGACGACGTGTTTCTGATCGTCGCCCGCACGATCGACGGCGCGACGGTTCGCTACATCGAATACATCGACCACAGCTGGCCGCTGGACGGCGATATGGCGGAAGCCTGCTACGTCGATAGCGCGGTGACGCAGACCGGCGCGGCTAGCACCATAACGGGGCTGGATCACCTCGAAGGCGAGACCGTCGGTGTTCTGGCTGACGGCACGGTCCACCCTGACTGCGTGGTGTCTGGTGGATCCATTACGCTCAACGGCACCTATACGACCCGCACGGCGGGCCTCAAGTATCGCCAGCGGGGGCGGTCGGTTCGCATCGAAGCCGGGGCCGCTGACGGCACGGCGCAGGCGCGCACGAAGCGGATTTCGTCCGTCGCCTTCCGGGTGTTCAACAGCCTCGCCTTCCTGTTCGGCACGGACGACAAGCAGGAGCGCACGATCCTCCGCGACCCGTCCATGCCCATGAGCGGGCCGGTGACGCCGCTGACCGGGGATACGCGCCGCATGCCGTGGCCGGGCGGATACGGGACCGACGGCTATATTTGTTTCGAGCAGGACCAGCCGGTCCCGCTGACCATCCTCGGCGCGTGGCCGATCCTCGACACGCAAGAGAAATGATCGACATTCGCCCGTTCGAGGCCGCCGATCTGTGGAAGGTGGAGCTTCAGGACAGTCAGGCCGACATGTCGCTGCGCTTCACGCGGGAGTTTGCGGATGCGATCCTGTTCTCCGGCACGGCCATGACGGCGGTGTTTCACGGGAAACCCGTAGCGATTGCGGGCCTCGCTGACATTGGCGGGCAGAGCTACGCGTGGGCCTTCATGGGCAAGGCATCGCGCCCCGTCATGCTGGCGGCGACCCGGGCGTGCATGGCGGTTCTCGACAAGCGCGACGGAGACGTTCTCGTCCATGTCAGGACGGACATTCCCGCGAACGCGCGGTGGCTTCGGATGATGGGTTTCGCGACGACGGGCATGCGGGAAACGATGCCTGACGGCCGCGCTTATGACGTGTGGATTAGAACGCAATGCAAATGAAGCGTCACTGGCCGGGCGATCCGCATGCCTTCTGGCATGTCGTCTGCTGCGATCCGATCACGCTGGCCCTTGCTGCAAGCGCGGCGGTGTCGTCCGTCGGCTCTATTGTCGCAGGCAACCAGGCAGCCGCCGCCGCGAACGCGCAGGCGCAGGCGAACGATAACGCCGCCAAGGTCGCTGAGACGGAAGCCTCGATCAACGAAGCCGCTGTTCGCAACCAGAACAAGCGCCTCTTGGGCAAGCAGATCGCGGGCAATGCCGCCAACGGTGTCGAACTCTCCGGCTCGCCGCTGGACTTCACGCTGGACAGTCTCGTCGATGCCGAAATGGAGGCGCTGACCGCGCGCTATCAGGGGCAGACGCAGGGCAACAACCTCCGCACGCAGGCCAGCATGGACCGCTACAGCGCCAAGGCGGCAAAGACGAACGGCTACCTTGGCGGCGCGGCTGCGCTGATCTCGGGCGGCGCCGACGTGTTCAAGTCGATCAAGAAGGGCTGACGGCGTGCCCCCTCTTCCCGGCGTTGAATATCGCGGCATTGGCTTTTCGCAGCCGAACACGCCGCGCGTGCCTGTTGCTGGCACGGGCGAAGGGCTTCAGCAGATTGCGGCGGCCGGCAAATATGCCGCGAACGTGCTGGATGAAATGGCGGACGAAGATGGCCGCGTATTCACCGGAAAATTCTCGTCTGACGTTCGGCTGAATAAGCTCAAGGAAATTCAAGATGCCGAAATGTCGGGTCAGCCGCTGGATGGCCTGACCGATCGCATTTCCAAAAGCATTGAAGAAGAGTTCGCAGCCGCCGCAAAGGCCGACGGCACGCCTTCGCGCGCTGCCAAATACCTTGAACTTGCCAAAACGGACTTGCTTGGCGACCTCTCGCTAAGCGCTCAAAGGCTTGAAGCAACCGACAAGGTCAACCGCAGGATTGCTGGCCTGTCGGACATGATTAGCTCTAGCGCCAATGCGGCGGCGCTTGATCCGAAGCTATTTCCCAAGGTCTACGCCGAAGCCAAGATGGCGATCGAGACAACGGCCATGCCGTTTGAGGCGCGGGTGAAGGCGCGGAATGATCTTCGCGACATCGCCAAGGCCGCAGTCGCCAGCCAGATCGACCGCGACCCGTACTCCGGTCGCGACATGGTCGCGCAATTCCAGAAGTCCGGCTACCTCGAAGCCGACGAGGCCATGACGCTTGGCAACAGCGCAGACGCTGCGATCCGGTCACGCGAGGCTGAGGCGCGCGCGCGGGCGGCTGAGGGTCGCGCGGCTGCTGCGGAAGCGGCGAATGACTATTTGGCCGGGTTCGATGACTACGCGGCCTATGTGGCAGCGGGCAACGTGCCGGATGCAAAACTAGCGGCCAAGTATTCGCCGGCCGCTATCGCCTCGCTGCCGATCAAGAACGCCGACAAGCTGGCAAAGAAGGCCGCCGACGCTTTGGCGCGCGGCTCGGTCATGCTGAGCCTTCGTGAAGACCCGTCGCCGGAAAACCGCGCGAAGGTGCTGGCTGAGGCGCAGGCCGCTGCCGATAACCCTGAGAATTTTCAGTTCAACCAAGACACGTTCCGCATGGTCGCAGCCGACGTGCAGGCGTTCGATGAGAAGCTGAACAAGACGCCGGGCGATGTGGCTTGGCAGTCCAGCCGCGTCCAGGATGCCATCAAGTCCGGCGACGGCGTGTCGATCGTATCGGCCTCGATTGCGGAACAGGAACGCCTTGGCGTGCCGGAATGGAAGCGCCAGCCCCTTGCTGAAAGCTATGCCGCGTCGGTGGCGGAGCAGATTGCCAGCCTGCCGCCCGATCAACAGGCGGGCGCTGTGCAGGAACTGGCGACGTCCTACGGCGCTTATTGGCCGGAAGTGTTCAAGCAGGTCGGACCAAAGCTGCCGGGCGCTCTAGCCGTGGCGGCTGTCATGCCTCCGGGCCGGGCTGCAACGCGGCTGGCTGAGGCGGCGTCTGTGCCTGTCGCGGACCTGAAAGTCGGGCTGGACAAAGACGTTTCGACCAACATTGAAGACGCTATGCGCGATGACGAGCGGCTTCAGTCGCTGAGCCAAGTGCTATCGTCGCAGGTCGGCGGCGCCAAGACGCTAGCGCAGTATAACGATGCCATCATGCGCTCGGCTTTCCAGTATGTCCGCGAGGGCAAGTCTGAGGCTGAGGCAGTGGCGCAGGCCACTATCGACGTGACTGAAGACATTGATTTCCGCGATGTGGGCCTGTCCACGGTGGCAATCCCCAAGGCGTCCAATCCCGACATGGTTGAGGCGGGGATGAGCGCGCTCGTCAGCCAGATTGACGTCTCGACGCTGGATCTGCCGCCGTCCGTGTCCGGCATGAATGAAGCGGACCTGAAAGCGGCTTACGCCTCCAGCATCCGCCGTAATGGTCAGTGGGTGCCGGACGGCTCGGGCAAGGGCGTCTATCTCTATGTCGAAGGCGATCCGGTCACGCGCGGCGGTGCGCCGGTCCTGTTCACATGGGACGACCTGAAGGCCGCTGGGCTGCCCAAGGATGGCTTCATGTTTGAGGGGCAGCGCTAGTGCCGATCCTCTCGGGCGGTCCCCTCTATCGCGACAAGACCAAGCCGATTGAAGACTACACCGCGTCCACAGGCGAGGTGTTCGGCGCTGCGGCTGCGCGGGCCTTCGATACGGGCCTAAGTGATCTCGCTGTCGGCGCGGCTCAACTGGCAACGCTGGACGTTTCCGGCGGCTTGCAGAATATCGGGCGCGTGTTTGGCGTGGATGCGGCCGCTGAGTTTGATCCGTCCAATCGCGTGAGTGCCGCAGATGCGCGCAAGGCCGCTGAAAAACGTGGCGTGAAGCTCGACATTGCCGATGATGCGTATTTTAGCCCCGGCGAGCTTGATACGGTTCTCCGCCTGAAAGAGCGCGAGCGGAAGCAGCAAGCCGTGCTGGCACGGCGCCCCAAGACGTGGGGCGGATTTGCGACCGAAATGGCTGGCGGTCTAGCGGGCTCTCTAGCTGATCCCGTTCAGGTCGCCGCATCCTTCATCCCGGTTGTTCCGGCGGCTAAGTATGCGATGTGGCTTGAGCGGGCGGGGTCTGCCGGGGGCCGGGCCGCCGTTCGTGCCGGGGTCGGCGCGGCTGAGGGCCTTGTCGGTTCGGCAGTCATTGAACCGTTCGCATATACCAGGGCGCAAAAGATTGGCCTCGACTACACGGCGCAGGATAGCTTCCTGAACCTGGCGTTCGGGACGGTGCTGGGCGGGGGACTGCATGTCGCGGTCGGGGCGCTCGGTGACGTGCTGTCACCTGCTCGTCGGGCTGCATCGGTCGCGCCTGAGATGCAAAGCCGTGCGGCGCTTCACGAAGCGGTGACGGCGCTGGATGCGGGGCGTCCGCTGGATATTCAGCCTGTATTTGAAAACAAATCGGGCGTTCGGCCCGAAGGCGGAACGCCCGCATCCCGTGCTAACCCGGACGAACCGGCACCATTTAGCGGGGAACGCGGGCAGAATGCCCCATCCGCGCCGAAAGTCAATGCAGGCGACACCGCCTCGGTAGTTGAGGCAACGCTTCGGGATCTGGGTATTCCATATCAGGTAGAGCGCTCACAGTTCCAAAGCGACAAATTTGGTCCGTCGCTCTCAACCTATTTTAGGACAGACAAGGGCACTTTTCGGCTTTCAGATCATCTCGATGTCACAGGGCGCGACACCTTTCTGATTGGCGACGACCCCGCCAAAATACGCGTTGAAATGTTCAAAGCCGCTGGCGTTGAGCCTACGCGATACGACACGGAAAGGCTCGCGGCCCTTCGCGAAATTGAGGCAAAGCAGCGGGAATGGCTGAGAAACGAACCAAGCAGAAAAACTGCCGCGCTCAGTGAGTGGGACGCTGCAGCTTTGAAGGATGCTGGTCTCAGCGATCTGAAGGGGCCAGAAAAAACAAAGGCCTTGAAGAAGCTAAGAGATGCTGCCCGAGCATCAGGCGAGTACCCGCCTAAATTGCCGCAAATGCCTGATTTCGGGTCGCTTCCTCCGTATCGGTATCCAGACCCAAGCGCTGGTGTGCGCGAGCCGTCGATTGCGCCCGAAACCTACGACCCCGTGACGGGCTACGAGCCGCCCGAAATGGAGCGGGTGCGCGTGGAAGCGGATGCCGCCCTGACGCGCGCGGACGATGACATTGACGGCGAAATCGAGGCCCTGAACGAAATGCTGGTGATGGCCGAAAAGCGCGAGCCGCTGAATGAGTTTGACCGCGCCGCGCTCGATCTGGCTGACGCCTTTGAAACGAAATCACGCATCAGCGCCGATAGCTACCGCGCCGCCGCGTCCTGCCTGTCGGGTCTGGCATGAAAGAGATTGCATGCGTTCGCGGCGTTCTGGGAACAGACGCTGACGGGCTTGGCGATGACGAACTGAAGGCGGTCATTGCCGATCTGCAAAAGCGCGCGCGTGAGCGTCAGCGCATCAATGACGGCATGGACGCTGGCGAGGCGTTGAACTTTGAGGCGGCGCAGATTGCCGACGATCTGGCCTTCGCCGCCAAGATCGAAAAACGCAACGCCGCGCTGAACATCGTGCGCCGCAAGGAAGCCAAGGCGTTTGTCGATGCCTTCCCGAACAAGGCGCAGGGGCTGGAAGCGTTGCTGGCCGGCACGAACCGCCGGATGGAAAATGGGCGCCTGTCAGTCGATAGCCGTTCGCGGGCGAGGGAGGGCAAGTATCTCGGGGGCCTGATTAACGATCTCAAGCGCGAGGGACTTCTGCAATTCGTCCAGGCGCGCTTGTTCGCCACGGGCAAGGGGCCGCTGGACAACAAAATCGCCATCGAGCTTTATGAGCTTCGTGATGGGGGAACGCCCGGTCGCTCTGGCTCGGCCGACGCGCAAAAGATTGCGGCGATCATCAACCGCTATCAGGAACTTGCCCGCGCGGATCAGAACCGCGTTGGGGCTTTCATCCGCAAGCTGCCGGGCTACATCGTCGCGCAGTCGCATGACATGTTCCGCATTCGGGCTGCCGGCCAAGACGAATGGATCGCGAAAGCTCTGCCGCTTCTGGACGCTGACAAGACCTTTGATGGGGCTGACCCTATCGAGTTTCTGAAGGGGGTCTATGCCGAGCTTTCGACGGGCGCCTTTTACAAGGCCGACGCCGACGCGCCGCTGATAGGCTTCAAAGGCCCGGCCAATCTGGCGAAGAAAGCCTCGCAGTCGCGTGTCCTTCATTTCAAGGATGCCGAGTCGTGGACGGCATACAATGACGCCTTCGGGCAGGGCGGGCTTATGGAGGCCGCGACGTTCGGCCTTCGTCGGGCGGCCCGCAATGTGGCGCTCATGGAAACGCTGGGGACTAACCCGCGCGCCATGTTCGACCGGCTCGTCACGGAATACGGGCAGGAGGGCATCGCTGACGGCTCGGCGGCGGCGTTCAAGGAGAAATCATCGCGCCTCAAGGGCATGATGGATGTCGCGGACGGCACCGTTGATATTCCGGGCAGTGTCACGGTCGCGCGTATCTCGTCTGGCATCCGGGCGTGGAACAGCATGGCGAAGCTGGGCGGGGCGGTTCTTTCGTCCCTTCCCGATATTGCCACGGCTGCGGGGGAACTACGCTATCAGGGCCGGGGCTTCCTGTCAGGTCTGGGCGATCAGGTCGGCTCGTTCTTGGGAAGTATCCCTAAAGGCGCGGCGCGGCGTGACGTTGCCGAGCGGATCGGCGCCGGAATTGACGGGATGTTGGGCTCGATCCTGTCGCGGATCACGGCGGCGGACACGATGCCCGGCAAGATGTCGAAGCTGCAAAACAGCTTCTTCCGGCTCAACCTGTTGAGCTGGTGGACTGACGCGCACGAAGCGGGCTTTTCCTCGATCATGTCGCGTGATCTGGCGAAGCTGTCGGACACCGCCTTCGATGCGCTGCCTGTCGATCGGCAACGGGTGCTGTCACAGTTCGGCATCGGTGGCGCGGAGTGGGACGTCATACGCGCTCATGGCGGGTTCGATGCTGAAGACGGCGCGCGCTACGTCGTGCCCGACATGCTGGGCGATGCGCCGGACGAAGCGTTCACCGGGCTGGTGAGCGGCAAGGTCACGGCCTCCAAGATCAAGGCGGCACGCGACACGCTCGATAGCAAACTGCGGGCCTACTATCTCGACCGCACCTCCTATGGCGTGCTGAAGGGCGGCATCCGCGAGAAGTTCGCCACGACGCAGGGGCTACAGGCTGGCACCACGGCGGGCGAAGCCTTGCGGTTCTTCATGCAGTTCAAGACCTACAGCGTCAGCTTCGTCAACAAGACGCTCGGTCGGTTCGCTGAAGAGGACACGTTCTGGAAAGTTCCGGGCGGCTTGGCCCGGATGCCGTGGGGAGAGAAGCGCCAGGCGGCGCAGATGATCCTCGCCATGACGGCGCTCGGCTATCTGTCCATGACGATGAAGGACATCGCGAAGGGGCGTGAGCCGCGCGATCCGATGGACCCGGCCTCGTGGCAGCAGGCGTTCCTTCAGGGCGGCGGGGCGGGCATCTATGGCGACTTCCTGTCGAGCGACTTCAATCGCTTCGGCGGCGGCGGTCTGGAAACGCTGGCCGGCCCGACTGCGGGCATGGCTGGCGATGCGCTGCGTCTGTTCGGCGCGGCCAAGGATTGGGTGAACGGCACAGCGAAAGCACCTGACGGGCAAGCCTTTGCGATCTTCAAGAACAACACGCCGTTCCTGAACCTCTTCTACACGCGCGCGGCGCTCGATTACCTGATCCTTTACGACGTGCAGGAGGCGGTCTCTCCCGGATCGCTGAAGCGCATGGAAAAGCGGATCAAAGAAGAAACCGGGCAGGGCTTCATCCTGCCGCCATCGGCCGCCGCCCGCTAACGCCGCCCACAACCTGAGCCTCCCCAACCCTGCTTCACGGCGGGGTTTTTGCTTTTCGGAGCCCCCATGACTGTCAGCTCTACCGCGACCCGCATTGCTTACACCGGCAATGCGAGCACGACCGCGTTCCCCTTCTCGTTCCGGTTCCTCGCGACCACGGACATCGCGGTCTATGTGGACGGCGTTCTGCAAAGCACTGGCTACACGGTCTCCAGCCCCGGCGCATCCGGCACGGTGACCTTCTCAACGGCCCCGGCCAGCGGTGTTTCTGTCGTCATCACCCGCGCGACGGCCAAGACGCAGGAGACGGATTACGTCGCGAATGACGCCTTCTCGGCGGACTCGACGGAGCTTGCGTTCGACCGCGCGATGCTGGTCTCGCAGGACAACGCAGCGGCTATCGGGCGCGCGCTGCGCGTTGCCGACCATCTGCCAGCCATCGGTTCTCTTGATCTTGCCTCAAACCCGAACACGCTGATCGGCACGAGCGGAAGCGGCGTTCAGTTCTACCCGATCAGCACGGGCGTGAACGGCCTCCAGTTGAGCGATGCGCCGACAACGGCGTCTTACATGATCAATGTCGTGTCGCCCGGCACTTGCATCGACAACGTGCTGTATCTGAGAAATCAGAGCTACTACGCGACGACCACGCCTGCCGATGGTCGCACAGCGTCGCGCGGCAATGCGGCGATGACGTTCAAAACGGCGTGGGGGCAGGAGCGCGGGGCAATCGGGTATAGCGCCCCGGCCGTCGGGTTCGACCCGACAAACCTAACAATGGGCGCGCAGTTCCTCGCGAACGTCGTCTATCTGGAGGCCAGCAACCTAGTCGGCGCCAGCCAGCCGGACGGAGCGCCGGACATTCTGCTGTGCGTCACCATGGCGGCGGGCGATCCATTCTTCCCCGGCACGTTCTACAAGCCGTTTGAGCATGACAGCAGCGTCGGCACGACTTACCTCCGCGCCCGCGCCAGCGGCGGCGGCTACGGCACGATTGGCTTCGAGGGCAACGGCATTTTCGGAAATGTCGGCGTCATCGCGTCGAACCAACTCGGTATGCAAACGACCTGGGCGCGGCTCCGCGAGAGGGTGGCATCGGACCAGTTTGCGATTACGACCAATCTTCTCGACGGCGGCACTCAGGACAACGCGGCGAAGGCTTCGTGGTCGGTCGCCTTCGGTGCGGGACAGGACGCGTTCAAGGTCTCGCGGTCTCCGGCAGGATCGGGGTCGCTGGTCGATCTGCTGACGGCTGATGTCGATCGCATTACCTTCGGCAAATATACCAAATACACCACCAAGGCCGTCGCCTCCCTTGTCGCCGCTGCCACTGCCGGCGCGGGTGCGCGCGATTTCGTCTCCGATAGCTCTGTCGCCGGCTCCGGCAATTTCGGTGCAATCGTCGCGGGCGGCGGCGCGAACGCGGTCCCCGTCTACTGCGACGGAACGAACTGGCGGATCGGATGATCCGCGACCCCATCACCGCGCTGATTGTTGGGCTGTTCCTCATAGCGGCGGTGTGCCTGCTGATCCCATTTTTTTGACAGACTGACGAGGAAGTGAGCATGGCTTGGCGTGTTGCAAAGTCGCTGGAGAAGCTACGCCAGCAGATCAATGACAAATATCCGGGCCGCTCCAAGGCGAGTGACGGCGGGATTGGTGACGCGGCGCACGCAACGCGGGACAGCGATCATAATCCCTGGGTAAAGGACGGCACTGTCGGCGTCGTCACCGCGCGGGACTTCACCTGCGATCCGAACGACGGCGCGGACACGGAAGCTCTGGCTGAGAAGCTGCGCCTGAGCAAAGACAAGCGGATCAAGTATATCATCTACAATCGGCGCATCGCGCGGTCTTACGACAAGCCCGGCATCCCGGCATGGTCATGGGCGCCCTACACCGGCAAGAACCCGCACAACCATCACTTCCACGTCTCTGTGCAGCCTGACAAGGCGCGCTACGACGACGAAGCGGCGTGGGGGATTTGAGCCATGGGCTGGCTCATCGCACTCATCATGGGCGGCAAATACGACCCTGAAGAAGACAAGCTCGCTGCGCCGAACGACATGGAGGCTGATGATCTTCGGCTTCACGTCGGGCGCTGCGCCCTTCGCTATCGCCAGCTTCGCAAGGACCAGCACGAAGCCAAGGCGCAATCGCGGCTGAACTTCGCTGTTGGCCTCGCGGCTCTCGCGATCATCGCGCTCTCGCAGGGTGACAAGGCCATGAAGGTCTTGCTGGCGATGCTTTGAACCCGCGCCGGGCGGTCTCCCGGCAACCAGAAGAAGGAGTAGCAGTATGTTTACAGTCAAAATCAAGCGTGGTGCCGTCGAGCAGATCGTTACGGCCAAAGAGGTCGCGGTCATTCCCGATGGCGGCGCGTGTAGCAGCATCCCGCCGTCTTACGACGACCGTCTCATCTATCTGCACGGCATCCACGGCACGTCGGAAATCGAGGAACACAATCACGGCCTGTTCTACGTGATGAACGAGGCTGGCCGCACGGTCGCCACCTACAGGCTAGGCGACATCGGGCCCGACGGTGCGAAGAGCGAATACGCCGGAAGTCTTAGCGGCGGCGCTTCAATGCAAGCCGCCTAACGACACGGGGCCGGGGGAAACTCCGGCCCTTTTTCTATGCGCGCCCGGCGCTCACCGGGCATATCGGAGAAATCCAATGAAAGGCTGGCGCACTCTGGCGCTCGGCGCCGCTACGGCGTTGTTCGGCTTCCTTCAGGGCTTCGACTGGGTGACGATCACCCAAGACCCCGAGACGTTGAGCCTCATCACCGGCGGCATCGGCTTGGCCGTCATCGTGCTTCGCTACTTCAGCACCGGGCCTGTGGGGACGAAGCTGTGAGACACCTGTTCCTCGCGGGCACGCTGCTTCTTGCAGCCTGCGCCGTCACGCCTGAGGCGCAAGCCGAGCGCTGCGCCAAGGCAGGGCAGGCCGTTGCGTGGGCCAAGATCGGCCTCGAACTCGCCTGCACGAAGGAGAGCAAAGCCTGCGACACGGCGGGCCTTGTGCTGAAGGCGGCGAATACGGCCATGGCCGTGCTGTGTCCGAAAACGGAGAACTGAGATGGATAAGCAAATCTTTGGCTACACGCCCTCTTTCGATCCTCAATCCGGCGATGTCGTGAAATACGCCCAAGCCTTCGAGGCCGACGGCGCGATAAGGATCGTCACCCGAAATTCGCAGGGTGTCATCACGGACGTTGAGCTTCCGCTTAAGGCCGTCGAAGAATTGGCTATCGCGTTGCTGCGCCACAGCACTGCTCGTTATCAGCCCTAGGGCCGATGCGTCCGGGCGCTTCCCGGCTCTCCCACAGAGAAACTTGCCCGTCTCCGAAAGGGGGCGGGCTGGCTTCCAACCCTGAGGCTTTATGGCCGTCTCCAAATGGGCGAACGGGCTGGACGAGGCCCTGAAGCAATGGGCCACGCCGCGCCAGGCTGAGTTCATCGACGCGATCAATCTGCACGGAAGCGCGCACAAGGCGGCAAAGGCTCTCAACGTCAACCCGGCGCTGCTGACGACGGCGATTAGGTCCGTTGAAAAGAAGGCCGCGATGGCGGGGTATGCGCCGGAGCATGGCTTGACCAAACCCGTGCCGAACGGCTTCACGGTCGGCGGGGTTTCGACCCTCTACGACAGAGACGGCAACATCTCGGCGCAATGGGTGAAGTCCAAGGCGGACGATCTCGCGCGCGAGGCTGCGGTCAAGGCGGCGTATGCGGCCATGGCGGAGGAATTGCCGAAGGTCGCGCCCGTCAAGGCGCCGGCCGACACATCGCCCGCGCTTCTCAACCTATTCACGTTCAGCGATTACCACCTTGGGATGAGAGCGGAAGCCGCCATATCCGGCGAGCCGTGGAACCTCACCCTTGCCGAGCAACTGTTATCACAGGCGTTCGACTATATGATCGCGGCGGCGCCGAAAGCCGGGACCGCCTTCATCAACCAGCTTGGCGACTTCCTCCACCACGATAGCCTTCTGCCCGTCACGCCGACGCACGCGCACGTTCTGGACGCGGATTGCTCTCTGCCGACAATGGCGGAGGCGGCTGTCAGGGTGCTGCGGCGCATGATCGATCGCGCGCTGGAAACCCATGCCAAGGTTGTCGTGCTGCTCGCTGAAGGCAACCATGACGTCGTGTCGAGCGTATGGCTGCGGCTGCTGTTCCGCACGCTCTATGCGAACGAGCCGCGCGTCACCGTCATCAACTCCGAGACGCCGTATTATGCCTTCCAGCACGGCAGGACGATGCTGGCATTCCACCACGGGCATATGTCCAAGAACGAGGCTCTGCCGCTGCTGTTCGCCACGCGGCACTCTGCCATGTGGGGAGCCACGACGCACCGTTACGCGCACACCGGACACCGCCACCACAAGGACAACAAGGAGCATTCCGGCATGGAGGTGTTCCAGCACCCGACGCTTGCGGCGGCGGACGCCTACTCAAACCGGGGCGGATGGGACGCGAAGCGCCGCGCCTTCTCGATCACCTATCATGCAGAGGAAGGCGAAACCGTGATCCACACCGTCACGCCGGAGATGCTGGCCGCATGACAACCGTAGCCTATCGCGACGGCGTGATCGCCTCTGACAGTCAGGTCACATCTGGCGACGTGATCGTCGGGCGCACTGCCAAATGCGGGTGCAAGAACGGCGTCCTCTACGGCTTCGCTGGGTGTCTGGCTTTTGCCCAAGCGTTTCAGGCGTGGATCGAACGGGGCATGGAAGGCGACCCGCCGACAATGAAAAAGGACGACTCCCGCGCCGAAGCGATCCTCGTCCACGACGGGCATATCCTGTCGTTCGATGATGACGGCTGGGATAAGCTGGAAATGGACTACTACGCCATCGGATCGGGCCGCCAGATCGCTATTGGAGCCATGGCTGTCGGCGCGTCTGCGGTGGAAGCGGTCAAGGCTGCGATCAAGCATGACGTCTACAGCGGCGGCGAGGTCCATTCGTTCTCGGCCATCAAGGGCGGGAAGGAATAGCGCGCCGAGGCGGAAGCCGCCGCTTTGCTCCATCCCTAGGGCATTCCCTCCCGCCAGTTCTGTGCTATGGTTGGGGCGCTGATTGCGACCTGTCCTTGTGGCGTGGAGTGCATCAGCCCAAGCTGCGGCGGTCGGGTTAAAATCCGAGTGGGCCTAGTAGGATGAAGTCGCGCATCACCAACGGCCTGTAGCGAACTGCCGTAGCATTCACACCCGCGTCAAGCGTGCTTGGCGTTCAGGGGCCGATCCTTCACCGGGTCGGCCCTTTGCTTTGCTCCATACATGGATCACGAAGGGGCTTCGCGGGCCGTTTGTGGATCATGCCGGGCGGGTCATTGGGCGGATGTCACCAGAACGGCGACTACGCTAGTGCCGGGGTATGGGTTGCGGTCGCCCTCAACCACTCTTGCATCCCGGCGCGCATCTGCCAGATAAAGCTGCGCAGCCCGCTTGGTGCTGTAGAGTGTTGGCACTAGCCAGCCCCAGAAGGTGCCATCTGGGTCCTGAATTGCCCATATGTGGTTTGCCATCCTACCTCTCCCCTTCTCCTGTGCGTGTCATGTCGGGTCCGGGGGCGGGGGGAGTATTGAGGCGGCCAAAGCCTCGAACGCATCCGAAATGCCGTACCAGTCGCCGTTCAGGGTCGCGACCGGGCGCATCTGTTTCTCGCTGATGATGCACAGCGCCCAACTCACGCCTTCAGGGTTGAATCCATGTTCGCGCAAGAGATCATCAGACACCTCGCCCGCGTAGAGCGCAGTCCCGTTGCCGAGACCGATGTGCATCCCGCAGTCGGGAATGCTGCTGTCTTCTTCCGACGTGTAAGGCACTACTAGGCCGCGCTGATACATGTCCATCATCCCACCCTCCACCCAGTAACCTCAGCCAGCAGCGCCAGCACGATTGCCGCGCCCATGATCGCGAACACGACGCGCATGTAACGACGGCGGGTCATGCGACTAGGCTTTCTGCGAAGGCTTCGATGAAACCCTGGGCTTGCGCTAGTGGAGCGGGCGCATCCAGCCAGTCGGCCAAACGGCGAAACGCTGCCGCGTCCATGCAATCCGATTTCATCCGATTTGCTTGTTGCGAGATAACAGCAACATTACCCGGCACATAGCCAAGCGAGGGAACCCGACGATCAACGCTGGGAGCATGGGGGTGACTGCCGTCGCCAAACACAAACGGCACGTCAAGGATGGGGCATCGCGCCGGCACAACGATGTCAGATGATTGAATCGTGCAGACGACGCCCCGGCGTTTTGCCCGGCTCCTAATCATCGGCGTAACAAGAGCCGCCCATCCGGCAGCGGTTGCTTTCCTGCCGGCTCGATACTCAGCGACTACCGCTGCGTGGCATGTCTTGCAGCGCGACTTGAAGCCAGAACTATAGCCTTTGTCCTTGTAAAAATCGGACTCTGGTCGATCAATTTTGCAGCCTATGCATATCATCGCGTCGCCTCCATGACCGCCTCAATAAAGCCCTGCGCCTGAGCTAGATTTATCGCGTTTCCCGCGCCCCTGAGCAGGCCGATGCGGTTGCGGTACTCTTCCGCTTTGCAGAGCGGGAACGTAAGCGCGTCACTCGCTCGCCCGCCGCTAGCCAGTATATCGCGAACGGTCCCATCATCAGCCAAAGCGAGTGGCGAGGATTCAACGGGCCGCCACTTTCCATCCGTGCATCCGAGCCAGTCAGCAGCTCTCCAGAGACCGTTAACCGGGCTGGGCCGCAAAGCTGCGCTGTCATCGGCAGTATCAAACCGAAACCGTTGCCGTTCCCCAGCTTCGCCTTCACGCGCTCTCGCCGGCCCATCCAAGCCGTTCCCGTGTTCCCCCCGTCCATTGTCGATGGCGTGGGCCATCCGGCCAATTCCACCGTCCTGCGCGAGCTGTCGTTGTTCCCCGCCTCGTTGTTGCCGTTCCGCGCCGGCGTGCCCGCCATCGGCGTAGGCCAGCCTGCGCGCGGCCCAAAAAGATCGCTGCCGGATATGCGGGGCGCCGAAGCCCGCAGCGCAGGTATCGACTGCCCCGACGGCATACTGCGCCGCTTCCATGTCAGCGAATACAAGGTCGAGCCAAGCGAGGCCGTCCTTGCTCGCAACCTGCTCTCCAATGACGTGCTGAGGGCGACACTGGCCGATGAGCCAATGGAGCGCGGGCCACAGGTGCCGCTCGTCAGCAAACCCGCCGCCTTTGCCTGCCGCGCTGAAAGGCTGACACGGGCATGAGGCCGTCCAGATTGCGCGGTCGTCGGGCCACCCGGCGCTGCGGAGCGCGAGGCTCCAGACGCCGATGCCGGCGAAGAAATGATGCTGGCTGTAGCCGTCAAGGTCATCGGGGTTCACGTCCTCAATGCTGCGATCGTCAACGTCGCCTGGTGCGATGTGGCCTGCGGCAATCAGCTCGCGAATCCAGGCGGCGGCGAAAGGGTCGTTCTCGTTGTAGTAGGCGCCCCTCATCCCGCCCCCATTTCCTTGAGCGCGGCGG
>ERZ869921.588-NODE-588-length-20390-cov-11.741972_pt1 | contig 20390 bp, 21 predicted proteins | sample MGYA00579310_ERZ869921 | MGnify/ENA primary metagenome ERZ869921 (study PRJEB32216, sample SAMN09231816) | wastewater metagenome | place: USA: Maryland | collected 2016-06-21 | study: EMG produced TPA metagenomics assembly of the PRJNA472060 data set (Reclaimed...
CTCCACGCGCGCGGTGGCCACGCTGAGGATCTCCCCGAGCGCGCCGCGGAGCGCCCCGATCTCCTCGGCGGGGGACCGCGGCCCTTGCCCCACGAGGTCGAGCAGCGCCCCGTGGGTCTCCGCCCGCATCGCCTCGTTGGCCATCAACGCGTTCATCGTGTCGAGCGGCGTCCACACCTGCCCGGCCTCGAGCCGGTCCTGCATCGCCGCGGTGATCCGCTCGACCATCCGCGTTCCGTCGGGGGTGAGCGGCACGATGTCGGGCGCGGCGAGGCCCGCCATCGCGCGGGCCTCCTCGTCGTTCTGCTCGCGCAGCGTCCGGAAGGCGGCCGCCACCATCGCCAGTTGGTTCCGCACGTCCCCCGAGTGGTGGGACTCCATGAAGCCGACCTGCTTGCCGTTGTCGTTCACCGTGATCGCGGCGAGGATCGTGACGTCCGCGATCCCGTGCTTGATCCGAAGCTCGTGCGCCTCCTCGAGGAAGGAGGACATCGCCACGTGCCCCGCCTCGCGCGAGGGCCACGGGCGCGAGAGCCGCGCGTACATGTCCGGGTCCAGGCGCCCCGTGTAGCCCTTCTCCCCCTTCGGGTGGGGCGGCTTGCGGGGGCCGTGCCCCTTCCCTGCCCCCTGGATCGGAAGCTCATCCTGGTCGCTCGCGTGCTGCTTCTGTCGCTTGGTGGTGGTCATGATCGTCTCCGGTGGTCAAACAGCGGGGCGTCGCCCGCGGCGGTCTTGGGTGGGCGGGGAAGCTCCCCGCGCACGATCGCGCCCATCTTGCCGAGCAGGCTCGCCACCACCGTCCGGTGGCAGTGAGCGGGATCGCCCTGGCAAAAACACGCCAGCACCACGCGCGACGGGGCCGGCGGTGGATGGGCGAGCGGGGACACTGGACGGCGCGCGAGCAGCCAGCCCCACGCGATCGCGGCGTCTTTCGCACTGGCGCGCATCTCCGCGAGGAAGCCGATCGTCCCTTGCTTGGGGCAGCCGTTCAGGTACCGGTCCCACGCGCGCTGGGCCGCTTCGTCAGCCTCCTTCGCTCGGCCCGTGACCTCGTGCATCCGTCGGGCAGCATCGCGCTCCCGCAACCCCAGGTTCTTGAGCTTCAGGCTCGGGGCCCACGGCGCGCCGAGCGCGATTGGGGACGCCAGCACCCTCTCGCGCTGGATCTCCAGGAGCGAGCATCCCTGGTTCTGCTCCATGTCCGCGGCCATCTCGCAGAGCCGACGCATCGGATCGTGGTCGCCGAGCAGACGAGCGATGTCGTTGCCGCGGAACTTCTCGGCGCGCGCGTCCGCGATCTCCCGGGTGATGTTGAGCTCGTCGGGGTCTGCGCTCCCGAGGCGCGTGGTCCACACCTCGCAGAGAGGCTCTTTCGGGTGCTCGACCACGTGGCCCCCACGATCGCGAGCGAGCCGCGCCGTGTAGTAGCTGCCGCGCGATCCCCACCACGGGAAGACGTGGAGCTCGTCCACGTCCCCCGCGATCGTGCGGTCCCGCGCGAGCAACGCGTCCCGCCGCATCTCGGCCGGGCGATGGATGCAGACCTCGAGGCCGACCTCGCGGGCAGCGTCCTCTGCCCACGTGTCGACCCCTTCGGCACCCCCCGAGACGATCACCACGTCCTGACCGGCGTAGCGCTGCACCACGTTCCGGACTTGGTCCGGTCGGCCGTGGACGCGCGCGCCGATCACGCCGATTCGTCGGGTCATTGGCCCGCTCCCTCGGCGAGCAGCGCCCGCGCTCCGGCGATCAACTCGGCGCACTCGCACTCGACCGCGCAGCGATACGCCCGGTCCCGCTCGCGGCGTTCGTGCTCACAGAACAACGACTCCCGCAGACTCCACGCCCGGATCTCCCGCACCCGCCACTCCACGCTTGCCCGGAACCAACCGAACCGCTGGAAGGCAAACTCCCCCATCGCCCGCTCGGTCATCCCGGGCACGCGCGCGAGGTCGAGCAGCGCCACCAGCGGTTCGATCGTGGCGGCGATCTCGTCCGTCGGATCTTGCCCCAAGGGCAGGTAGACCCGGAAGGACTCCCCCTCCCCGCTTTTGAACTGGTGCAACTGGTACTGGTCGATCGCCGCGCGCACCGGCTCGGCCTCCCGCATCGAGCCAGGTGTCAGCAGGACGGGATCGAGCCGAGGCCGCTGGACCGCGAGGACAGGGCTCGTGGCCCACGGTGGCGCCCGGTAGAGGGCCCACTCCGACGACAGGACCAGCACCGGTGGCCCGGAGAATGCCCCGGGTCGGGACAGAATCAGCCGTCTGATCGGCGGGAGGGGCGTGAGGGGCCGCAACCCGAACCGGGGACTCGACAGGTCGACCCGCTCGAACAGCGCGTTGACCGACCCGCCTGCCCGGTGGTGGATGTACCACCGAAGCTCACGGGGGCCGCGCCCGCAGCGTTCGGCGAAGTCATCCCGCGCCGCTCGCAACCGGTGCTCTCCCGTCCACCGGTCCAGGCTGAACCGGTCGGTGTCCTGTCGCACGTCGCACAGGACCTGCCACGCGCGCCTGAACAGAGCGCTGGTCCGACGGCGGGCCGTGCCGATCCCCCGGAGCGGACACTTCGCATGATGCCGGCGCGGGCGCATCGGATGGAGCGGGGACCACTGGCACTTGAGGCACTTCACGGCTCACGCTCCTCGGGCATGTCACACGCGGCTTCCCACGCCAGATCGGCCGCCACGGCGGCCTGCTCGGGGTCGAGGATCAGCGGCACCGCGATGTCGTTCGGGCCCTCGACCAGGCACGGCACCACGACCGGTCGGCTGTCCACGTCCAACACCACATCCACCCGGGTCACCACAGGAAGGCCTCCTGCTCCGCCAGTCCGAGGGGCAGCGCGTAGAACGCCTCGGGCTCGCCCCACCGCGGCGTTGCCCACGACCCCGCGCACGCCGCGAGGATCTGGTGCACGGTCACGAACAGGTGACCGCTCTCGTCCAGGAACCCGCACGCCTTGAGGAGGCTCACGGTCACGCCCATCATGTCGTGGCGCCGCGCGCAGACGAAGAGCTTCAGGTCGGACGACGCCTCGGGCGTGAGCATCGAGAGGATGCACTTCGTGGTCGCCAGCACCTCGAGCGACACCCAGTCGCCCGTCTGAAGCTCGACCCACACCTCCGGGTCGAGGTCCCGAGCGCCGCTCGGCGCCGCCGCCACGTCGTTGTCGATCGGCCACATCACGCGACGCCCCACTTCTTCGCCACGGCCTTCGCCACGCTGAGTTGCTTCTTGGCGGCGGCGAGGTCGGTCTTGGCCACGAGCTGGCAAATCCGAGCGATCGGGAACATCCACTCATCCGCCAGCAAGCCCACGATCTTCTCGACCGCGCCGTAGTAGTCGTTCGTCGAGTCGTGGGTGCGCCGCATCTCCCCCAGAGCCCACTCGATCAGCGCGTGGCTGAGTCTTCCGGTGGAGTCGTTGGCACCCCAAGCGTACGCCCACCGCTGTTTGCCCTCCGCGCTGCCGTCGGTGGTCGTCTGCTCCGCGGGCGCGCCGGGGTGACCCCCCTCGATCCGCCACGTGATCACGACGGTCGCCCGGGTGACGCGCTCGTGCAGGGCCGCGAACTCCGCAGCTTCGCCCGGAGCCAAGCCTCGCCGGCGGCGGGCGTCGGTGAGGTCGCGGTACCGCCGCCATTCGTCGAAGGTCAAGGACGGCAGAAGCCGCTTCCCCGCCACGTACAAGCCGTCCGGCTGGCCCTTGCTGAGGGCCACGTGGTCGATCGGGATCGACCCGCCGCGGTCGGTCACGGACGCGCGCGCCGCGCCCGCATCGCACGCCGGGCCGCCACGCGGTCGCATCCAGCTTTCGGTCGGGGGCGGGGTGACGCAGAGGTGGGGGGAGGTATCGCTCACTCCCCCAAGGTCACGCGCGAAACAGCGACGGTCAACCCCCGCATTGACGGCCGCCCGCGCCACCCTCCCGCGGCATGGCGCCCCCCACCGTGACCTCGTTTTCCCCCGCCCGCGGGCACACCGGCGGCAAGGTCTTCGTCGCGTTCGTCGGGACCGGCTTCAAGCTCCCCGACCCCCCTCCCGAGGGGGTCTACCCGGCCCCCACCCCGGGTCCGAGCGTCTCGGTGCTGTTCGACGGGGAGGAGGCGACCGAGGTCCGGGTCGAGGACGAGGAGACCCTGACGTGTCTCGCGCCCCCCTGCCCCCTGGTCGACGCCCAAGGGCTCCCGGTGCCCGGGACGGTCGACATCGTCCTCACGAACCTGGACGCGAACGGCGACGCGATCGCGGGCGAGCAGCTCGTGTTGGAGACGGCGTTCGAGTACCTGCGGCCGGACCTCGGCGCCAAGAGCTTCCCCCAGTGGGCCCTGGAGTGCCTGATCCGGCAGTTCATGCTTCAGGTGGTGCCGCGGGTCGCGTTCGCGGTGCACACGGACTACCGCGATGTGGACGCGATCGACCACGAGCGGATCCCGCAGGCGCCGTGCCTCGTGATCTCCGACGTGGACTTCGTCACCAACACCACGCAGTCGGAGCAGGGCCCCCAGGAGATCACCCTTCCGAACGGGCGGTTCGTGTCGCGGCGGGCCCCCGACCGGAAGGACTGTGAGCTTGCGATCGCGGGGATCGCCAACACGACCACCGAGATGATGTCGCTCCTGGTCGCGATGGATCGGTTCTTCTGCAAGACACCGAGGCTGCGGGTCCCGAAGAGCATCGACAACGCCGACCCCACTGCTGGAGTGCTCGAGCTGGACCTCGCCTGCTTCCCCTTGACGCCTGCGCGCGTGACCGGCGGCGGGAGTGAGTCGAACCTGAAGACGTTCGCGCGAGGGATCACGATCGTGGGCATTCCGTTCGAGGACATCCCGGGACTCCCGAACGAGAGCAGCGCGCTTGTGCCGTCCGAGATCCCGGGCGAGTCGGTGATCGGGACCGGCTACGAGAACGACGAGACGGTCCTGACCGTCCACCGGAAGGTGCTCCCCGACCCCTGACCGGCGGTCAAGGGGGTCGTGCCACCGTGGCGGCGTGGCGACCACCCTCACGATCGAGAACACGACTCGGAACCCCCCGGAACCGGTCGTCATCCACCTCCCCCACCTCATCTACTGCGCGGGTGCCGGCGACTGCCGGTGCGACCGGTCGGCGGTCGGGCGGCGTCGGTTCGACGCGGACCAGAAGCGGACCGTGGTGGAGCAACAGAACCAGCGGACCGCCGGGTCGATCAGCCTGAACGCCCCCGGGACGCCCGGGTCGAAGCTCGCCGGTCTGCACCCCGCGATCCGGAAGACGCCCGACTTCGAGCGGTTGCTCGCGGCCCGGAAGATCCGGGTGTCCGAGGACAAGGTCGCGCCGGCGGCGAGCCCCGAAGCACCGGTGGTGCTCGCTCCCACCGAAGGGCCGCCTGTCGGCCCGAGGGCGGCGAAGCCCAAGCCCCCCGCCGGCCCGAAGGCGGACGGATAGCCCGCGCCCCCGCGCGCACCCCCTGAACTTCCACGGAGCGGATCGTCATGAGCCTTCTCGCATCGAGCGTCAACGGACAGCGGGCCACCGAAAAGCAGGGCCCGATCCTGGTCGGGCAAGCCCCGACTGCCATCTTCGGGATCGTCGGGGTCACCGAGCGGGGCCCGGTCGGGGTGTCGACCAAGTCCACCTCGTTCGCCGAGTGGCAGCGGCTGTTCGGCGGGTACACCGCCAACAACCTCACCACGATCGAGCCGGTGCGCGGCTTCTTCGAGGGCGGCGGCAAGGAGTGCCACACGGTCCGGACCTGCCACTACACGACCGCGGGTGACCCGACCACGAAGACCTGCACCGCGGGGACGCTCGCTCTCCAGACGGTCGAGGGCGACCCGACCGCGGGGTCGGTGACCGGGTCGATCGTGGGGCCGTTCGACCTGGCGAACGGGGTCACGATCGCGATCAAGCCGGACGGGGGGTCGACCCAGACCGCCACGTTCAACGCCACGGCGGCGGCGCTCACCGCCTCCAACACGGGCACCTACAACATCACGGACGGCCAGACGCTGATCTTCTCGATCAACGGGGGCACCGCGCGCACCGCCACGTTCACCACGACCAACGTCACGAACCTCGCGGCCACCACGGCGGAGGAGGTCAAGAACGTGATCCAGGCGGTGATCGCCGCGTACGACATGGGCGGCGTCGCCTCGGTCTCGGGCAACGCCCCCGTCATCACGAGCAACCGCAAGGGCACCGGCTCCGAGGTCCACGTGACCGGCGGCACGGCCCGCGCGACGATCGGCTTCTCGACCACCGCCGCGACCGGCACGGGCGACGCGGTGAACGCGGCAGCCGTCACGGTGGCCGAGCTCAAGACCTTGATCGAGGGCGACGTCACCGGCGTCACCGTCACGAACGTCGGCGGGGCGGTCAAGATCGAGAGCAACACCGATGGCCCGAGCAGTTCGGTCCAGGTGCTCAGCAGTTCGACCGCGGACGACGAGCTTGGGTTCGACAACGCGATCCACACGGGGAGCGACGGGGCGGCCGTCGACACGCTCACGTTCACCGCGGAGGACGGAGTCTACTCGGGCGAGATCACGGTCCGGGTGAGCGAGGCGACCAGCGGCGTTGCGACCGACTTCAACCTGGCGTTCCTGCGGTCCGGCGTCGTGGTCGACAGCTTCCCGAACGCGAACCTCGATCCGGACAGCGCTCGCTACGTCGAGACGCTGGTCAACGGCAAGAACAGCCTCGGGATCACGGTGGTCGACGAAGAGGCCGCCGTGGACTCCCCCGGCAACCTGCCCGGGGTCGGCACGTTCGGACCGTTCGAGGGCGGCTCCGATGGGCTCACGAGCCTGAACGACAACGACTTCAAGGGGGCCGTCACGGCGAACGGCAAGACCGGTCTCCGGGTCTTCGATGGCAACGACGAGATCACGATCGTGGCGATCCCGCAGCGCGCGACCGCGGCCGTGCAGTCGGCCCTCGCCAACTGGTGCGAGATCACGATGGACCGGTCGGTCTTCGCGGTCCTCGACCCGCCCGCCGGGCTCTCCGAGGACGACATGGTGACGTACGTGGAAGACACGGCGGCGCTGATCGGGTCGACCGAGATGGCCGTCACCTACTGGCCGCGGGTCAAGGTGGCCAGCCCGAACGTGGACCTCTACGGAACGGCCAACGTCACGATCCCGCCGAGCGGGGACATCGCGGCGGCGTACGCCCGGGTGGACGCGCGCAAGCCGGTCGGTGGCGCGTTCCGCCACCCCGCCGGGTTCGACGTGCAGCTTCCCCGCGTGCTCGCGCTCGAGAACGAGCGGGTGTACGAGCTTCCGGTCAGGGAGAAGCTCTTTCCGAAGCGGATCAACCCGATCTCGCGCGAGAAGGACGCGGCCGGCAACAAGACCCCCTTCTTCCTGGACGGGGCGCGGGTGCTGAAGGAGAACGGCAACTTCCCGCACGTCGGGTCGAGCCGGGGTGTTCAGAGCGTGATCCGGTCCCTGCGGGCCGGGCTCGGGTTCGCGCGGCACCAGAACAACACGCCCAGCCTGCGCGCCTCCTGCGCGGACGCGGCGCGCCTGTTCCTGGCGGACGTGGCCAAGAGCGGCCTGCTCGCGAGCACGAAGCCGGACGAGGCCTTCATCGTGGACTTCGGCCCCGGGCTCAACCCGCCGAGCTCGAAGAACCAGGTCAACGGCGCGATCGGGCTCGCCACGGTCGACCCGGCCGAGTTCGTGAATTTCACCGTGTTCCGCGACGAGCGCGCCCTTCAGGCCGAGCTCGCCGCCGTGGCGTGATCCCACCCCTCTGAACGGAGCGGAGAGTCGTTATGGGCAACGTGCAGAGCGAGTCGGTCAGTTACCTTCCGGACAACAGCTTTCGGGTCATCATCGACGGTGGGGACGACGCGGGGACCTTCAGCAAGGCCGGGCCGCTCTTCAAGTGGAAGGCCGACGCGATCGAGATCCGAACTGGCACAAGCTTCACCAAAGAAGCCGACGAGCCGGGGAACGTGACTTTCGAGGATCTCGTCCTCGAGCAAGGCATGTCCACCAACCAGCGGCTCGCTCAGATGGCGGACGAGGTGATCAACAACGGGGGACAGTCCGGCAACAACAGCCCCTCGTACAAGCACATCGTGCGCGTCGAGCAGCTCGACCGCGACAAGACGACCGTGCTCATGTCGTACACGTACGAGAAGGCTTGGGTGATCTCGTACGACGAAGGCAGTTTCGACGCCGATTCGAACAAGTTTCGCATCCGGTCGTGCACCATCCGGTTCATCGGCAAGCCGATCAAGAAGATCGGCGCCCAGTAACTGGCCCCCTCGCATCGCGTCTCCCCTCCCCCCTCTGTCAGCTTCGGGTAACGGTCAATGCCTTCATTGACGGGCCCGTGGCACCTTTGCGCCGGGAGACGCGAGGAGACCATCATGCCTGTTGCAACGCTGCCAAGTGGATTGGAGATCGAGTTCCGCGAATGGGAGCTCGACGACATGTGGCGCTGGGCGAAGCGCGCCGAGGACGGTGGCTCCGAGGACGATGTCCTCGCGGAAGCCACCGTGCCGACCCTCGTCAAGGTCGTCGACCCCGGGCCCTACGGGTTCTTGAAAGAGGGGGCGACGGCGATCGATCCGCAGCGCCTGCTGAAGGTGGACGTGCGGTGGTGGCTCTACCGCGCGCGCGCGGCCAGTCACCCGGATGATCCGGCGCGGAAGCTCACCGGCGAAGACTACGTGTTCGACTGGGAATGCCAGCGCGACAAGAAACACGCGGTCGAGCCGCGAAAGGTTCGCCTTTGCGATCTGAGGGTCAAGCCGCTGCCCGCTTCCAGCCTGGAGCACCTCAAGAGCGGCAAGTCCTTGACGGCCAAGCTCCCGAGCGGAGACGTGGTGTCGTTCGTGTTGCCGACCGTGGGAATCGACAAGCCGATGCGGCGCTTGATGGCAGAGCGCACGAAGGCGCTTCGGCAGAAGCAGAAGGGAGCGAGGCCGGTTCAGCCCACCCTCCCCGAGGCCGTGGCGTGTCAGATCGAGAGGATCTCCTCGCTGGGCGAGAACCAGTCCTTCGAGCGGAAGGCGGAGTACATCGGGAAGCTGAAGCTGCGGGAGTGGGAGGTGCTGAAGAAGGCACTTCAAGAGGCTTCTCCGGCCGTGAAGCAAACCGTGGACTGCCCGTGCGACGAATGCGGCCACGTGTCGGAGGTGTCGCTCCCTTTGACCCCTGGCTTCTTCGGCCCGAGCTCCACCGAGGAAGCCATGGCGGACGAGCCGAAGGGCGAGCCGAAGGCGACGGAGACCCCGGTCTCGACATCGACCCCGTAGCAGCGCTTTGCGCCGTGCCGACGTGGCGAAGTCAGCAGTTCTTCGGGATTGGTCCGGCTGCGTGGGGGGTGTTCTTCAAATATCTCCTGATCGACAGGATCCCAGAAGGAGAAGACGCCGGCAAGGCCTACACGTGGTTTTCCACCGAGCAGTGCAAATTGCTGCGGGACTACTTGCTGTGGCGTCCGGACGGGGCCGGGTATCTCCACATTGACAGTCGGGATATCGGTCGGATGAGCCTGCGAGAAGCGACAGCGAAGCTCCGCTGGATCAGCGCGCAACGCAAACGGGAAGCCGAAGACCGAAAACGGGCGATCGAAGAAGCGCGGAATAAGCGGTAACGGGGCAGTGCGCCACCCTGGCCCCGTGAACGAGCTCGGGCTTGGGTTGGTGTTCTCCGCCAAAGACCTCGCGTCTGGGGTCATGCAGCGAGTCTCCAAGGGCATGCTGGACGTCCAGGGGCGATCCAGTGAGGCGGGGAAGGCGATCCAGGGCCACTTTCAGTCATTCTCCACCGGCATGGCCACGCTCGGAGCAGGAGCAAGCCTGCTCGGGGGGGCATTCGGGCTGGCCGGGGTCTCGGGCAAGTTCAACGAGCAGGTGGCCAGTGTCGGAGCGGTCGCGAACGCCAGCGCCGAGGAATTGAAGGCCCTGCACGACGCCGCGATCGACGCGGGCGTGGCGACGCAGTTCAGCCCGACCGAGGCGATCGTGGGTCTCGGCGACTTGGCTCAAGCGGGCTACTCCGCGCAGGAGTCGATCGACCTCCTCCGTCCGGTGCTCGACCTCGCCGCGGGGTCGCTCGGGCAACTGTCCCCCTCGGGAGCTGCTGGCCTCGCGTCGCAGACGATGAAGGCCTTCAAGATCCCGATCAGCGAGGCTGGGATCACAATGGACAAGCTCCTTCAGTCGGTGAACGCGTTCGCGCTCTCGGCCAACGAGCTCCCATTGGCGCTCGGCACTGCGGCGCGCGGCGCCGGCGTGATGAACCAGTCGCTCGACGAGACCCTGATTGCGCTCGGCCTGGTCAAGAACGTCGTCCCGGGCGTCGAGCGCGCGTCGACCGCGGTGGCGGTCGCGATGGAGCGCATGGTCAACCCCGACACGGCCACGGCCCTCAAGGCGCAGGGCGTGGCCGTGGCGGATGCCAAGGGTCGTTTTCGTCCGTTCCTGGACGTCATCCAGGACTTGATTCCTGCCCTCAACAAGATGGGGACCGAGCAGAAGCGCGCCGCCTTTCTGTCGAAGACGTTCGGCACCGAGGCACTCGGTGGTATTCAGGCCATCCTCGGACAGGTCACGAACGGAATCAGGGACAACACCGGGGCGACCCTGACCGGAGCGGCTGCAATCGAGTACCTGCGCAACACGTTCAAAGACGCGGGGGGCACGGCTGGCGAATTCGCCTCCGAGATGCTCGACACGTTCGAGGGCCAGAAGAAGCTCATGACCGGCTCGATCGAGACCCTGTCGATCGTGCTGGGGGAGCCGTTCGAGCGGGCCCTGAAACCCGTGGTGGCATTCGCGCTTGAGCTCTTGAACGGACTCCTGTCCTTCGTCAAGAGCATCCCCGATGGGGTGAAGGACTTCATCGCGAAGCTCGTGCTCGTGGCTGGCACGGTCCTCACCGTGGTGGGCGGGTTCATTGCGGCGAAGGCCGCGATCGCCATGTTCATGTACGGCATGAGCGCGATTGGCGTCACGGTGGGTGGGCTCCTGTCTACGCTCCTGCCTGCGCTGGCAGTGATTGCCGCGATCGCGGGGGCCTTTTACGCGCTGAAGTACGCAGCGGACAACGACATCGGCTACTTCGGGACGAAGGTTGCCTATGTCTTCCGCCAGGTCGAGATCTGGTACACGGCGCTCGGCCAGCTCTTCAGCGAAGGGGGACTCGAGGGCGACATCGCCCAGATGTTCCTGACCGGCGACAACGCGGCTGTGAACTTCGCGGTGAAGCTCTACGTCGTGGCGAACCGCATCGTCAGTTTCTTCGAAGGCGTCTGGAGTGGGGTCTCCACGGTCCTGGCCCAAGCACAGCCATCGTTCGATGCGTTCATGGCGGCAGTGAACCAGTTGGGCACCGCGTTCGGTGGGCTCGGCGGCAAGATCGACACGTTCGCCAATCAGACTGCCCTCGATGACGCGGGGCAGGCGGGGCAGTCCACGGGGCTTGCGCTCGGAAAAGTCCTTGTGGCTTTGGTGAACATCCTCACGGTGGGGATCGAGACGTTGGCCGGGTTCACCGGCAAGATGAACGACATGGCCGCGGCCGTCAGTCCAGTGAAGGACGCGGTCAGTCAGATCGTGGACGAGCTCAAGTTGGTTGGCGAAGCGTTGGGCCTGACCGACAACGCCGTGGATGGCAGTGCCGGCGGATGGCAGGAATTCGGAGCTACAATCGGTGCCGTGATCGCGGCGGTGCTGGGTGCCCTCCGCGGGCTCGTGTCGATCGGTGGGGGGATGTTCGTGGGGTTCGCGAACATCGCCAAGGGCGTGATCGATATCCTCCACGGGTTGTTCACGCTCGATCTGATGATGATCTTCAAAGGGATGCTCCGGATCATCTACGGCGCTATGCGCGCCGCGAGCGCTCCAATCTTCGGTCTGGTCGAAGCGGTCGCCGGTGTGATCGACGCCATCCGCGGCGAAGGGTCCCACCTTGCGGACTCGGTGGCCGGCGTCAGGAAGGACCTGATGTCGACGATCGCGACTGGGCTTGAGGTTCAGGCCTACGATTGGAACAAGCCCAAGCCGAAGCCGGTCCCTGTCGCCCCGGGCGAGACCATGCCTCAAGAGGTGAGGGACTTTTACACGATGCCAGAGCCCGGTAGCACCGCGGCCGAGAACGCCGGCACCGCGGCCGCCGCCGCGCAGGCGGAGAGTCAGGCGGATTTCGCGCCCACGGTGGAGAACCTTGAGGCAGCGGTGGCCGACATGAAGGCCACCAAGGCGGGTGCGCCCACGTTCACCGCGACCATGACGGTGGACGGGCAGGTGCTCGGCGAGGTGGTCGCCACGGCGCAGTCGAGCTCCAACGCGCAGGGCGGCGGGACGACACCGGTCACGGTCCAGTAGCGCCACCCCCACGCCACCCTGCCCGCGTGGCTGAGGCGTCGGCGGACCGGATGATCCTGATGAACCTGCGCAGCGGGGATGTCCTCACGGCGCAGTTCAATCCGGAGGAGCTCAAGCGCGAGTTCGGGGTGAACTACGAGCGGCTTGCGATCCTGGGGATGAGCCACGAGCAACTCCAGTTCAAGAACCGGGGCAACGAGAAGTACACGTTCACCCTCTTCTTCGACTCTCGGTCGACCGACAACGACACGATCGACCCGAAGGACATTGAGAACCGGATCGATGCGATGACGCTCGGGTCCGAGCAGGCGCGCGACATCGCGGGCGGGGGCCCCCCGGACGTGCTGTTCGAGTGGGGCGATCACCTCCTGCTCAACACCCGGATCATGGGGCTCAAGTACAGCTACAAGCGGTTCACCCGCAACGGGATCCCGGTCCACTTCTCGGTCGAAGTCTCGCTCGAGGAGGCGCGCGACCAGCGTCTCTATGCCGAGGACGTGCTTCGCTACGGCCTGCAACGGGAGAGGGGATAGGCGATGTCGCTCGACACCTTCTCGGTGCATCGGTTCTGCACCGGCCTCACCGACAGCGCGGGTCGGCTCTACCTGACCGACCGGGTCCCGTTCGCGTTCGTGGCGTGGGAGGACAACATCCCGCACCCGATCAAGGACGGCGACACGCTGTGGAGCGTCGCGGCGCACTACTACCAGGCGCGCCCGTACGCGCACGCCTACTGGAAGATCCTCGCCGATTTTCAGCCGGCCGACGGGGTGCGGGTGCACGACCCGACCATCGCCCTCCCGGCGGGCGAGACGCTCTACCTGCCCTCGCCAGTCAAGATCGACACGGTGATTCTGGACGAGTCGCGTCGCGACGAACACGACGTGTGAGCAGGCCATGACGACGCGCAGCGCCCCCTTCGTCCACATCGCGATTCGTCGCCCGTCCGCCCAGAAGAAAGGCAGTCCGGGCGGGGCGAACCAGGCCGTGGACGTGTCGGACCGGGTGACCGGGTTCAAGTTCACCGACACGGAGAAGGGCGCGGACAAGGCGACGTTCTCGGTCGAGAACCAGTTCTACCAGAACTTCGATGACCCCCTGTTCGTGGACGGGAACATCCTGGAAGTGTCGTTCGGGTACCCCGAAGTGTGGAGCCCTGTTCGCGAGTTCGTGATCACGAAGGTGACCGGCGGGGTCAAGCTCTCGGTCGAGGCGCTCGGCAAGGCCTACCTGCTCATGACCGAGAAGCGGGCGCGCACGTTCGGCCCGTACATCACCCATTCGGAGATCGCCGAGCAGATCGCGCAGGAGTACGGGTTCGACGCGGACCACACGTTCGTGACCCCGACCACCGAGGTGGAAGCGCTCTGGATCCAGGGGGGGGTGACGGACCACCAGGTTCTTCAGGACATCGCTCGTCGCAACGGGTTCGTGCACTGGATCGACTTCCGCGGGTTCCACTGGGGCAAGCGCGATCTGAAGCAGAAGCCTCGCCGCGGCTTCATCTACTTCACGGACCCGGGCCGGGGCGACATCACCTCGCCGCCGCACGTCGAGAACGACATCACGGGCAAGCCCGCCACGATCGTGACCAAGGGGATCGACCCCAAGACGAAGCAGCCGATCACGGGCAAGGGCGACAACGACACCACGAAGCGCGACGGGCTCTCGAAGGTGCTCGTGATCACCAAGACGGGGGCGGCGGGGGACTACAAGGACAAGCACAGCCCGAAGGCCCCGAACCCCACCGGGTCGAGCGCGGTGGTCGCGACGAGCGACAAGACGCAAGCCGCCGCGCAGGCGGCTGCGGGCGGGGCGTACGGCAAGATGCAGCTCGGGGCGGTGCAACTGACGTTCACCGCGGTCGGGGACCCGCTCATGGAGGCCAAGACGCTGATCACGGTGAGCGGGATCGGACAGGCCTTGTCCGGCAACTACTACGTGACCGAGGTCTCCCACAGCCTGTCGGGCAACTACACGATGACCATCAAGTGTCGGCGCGACGGGCTCAACAACGGCGCGATGGGGCCGGGCAACAGCAGCGTGAACCAGTCGGCGGCGAGCCAGAACAAGGCCCATGCGGACGACCCGAAGGCGACCGGGGTGGACTCGAAGGAGACCATGCTCGTGCCGGTCTCGAAGACCGGCGCCGCGGGGCAGGTGATCTTCGTCCCGAAGGGTGGCGCGAAGAAGTAGCAGGGGCCGCGCGCGCGGCACGCTCCGGGCACCGACCGCATGCCCTACCTCACCGAGCAGGCCAATGATCTCCACCCCGGCAAGCGGGTCTATCCGTACCTGTACGAGGGGTTCGTCACGGACAACCAGGACCCCGAGAAGCGGGGCCGGGTCAAGGTCCAGATCCCCGGAGTGATCGAGCCCGAGTCGCACTGGGCTGAACCGACCGCCACGATCGGCGGGGGTGGCCCGCAGCGCGGTGGGGTGTTCGTGCCCGAGGTGGGCAGCATGGTCGATGTGATGTTCGTGATGGGCGACGAGCAGCGCCCCAAGTGGCAAGCCTCGCACTGGGGTGAGCGGCCGGACACGGGCAGTGAGATGCCGGTGGACGTGCGCGACGCGGGATCCGACGCACACCTGGTCCAGGCCGTCCAACTCGGCTCTTTCCGCTTCTGCGTGGACGAGCGTCCGGACAGGCTCGTGTTCCGGATCGAGGGCCGTGACGGGGAAGACGTGGGGGTGAGCGCCGAGATCGACCTCAAGAGCAAGCAGATCGTCCTGAACGCGACGGTGGGGATTCTGCTCAAGACGGCGGGCCTCATTCACCTGGATGCCCTGATGGTGCGGCTCAAGAACCGGATCGTCGCGCCCGCGGCCAAGCCGATCTGAAGGGGACACGCGCATGCCTTCTCTCGATCTGGACGCCCTGTCGGCGCTCTGCATTCCGATCAACCCTGCTCCCGGGGACATCTGCATCCCGTTCCCCGGGGGCGCCGAAATCTGCCCGGCCCAAGGTCTCCAGATGGGAGACCCGTCGGAGGTGCTGCAAGCGCTCCTCGCCCAGCTCAGCGTGGGCTTGGCGCCCCTTCAGCCGCTGTTCATTCTGATCGGGGTGGTGAAGGCGGTGATCGACTGCGTGCAGGCGATCCCGGACACGCTGGGCCCCCCGCCCGACCCCACGGCCCTGATGGAGTGCATCCCGCCGCTGGTCAAAAAGCTCGAGAAGATGCTCGCGCTCTTGCCCCAGTACACGGTGCCGCTGCTCGTGAAGCGGATGCTCGCGCTGGTCATCCTGACCCTGACCGCGCTGAAGAACGAGCTCCAGGTGATCATCGCGGAGCAACAGGCGATCCTCGCATCGGCCACGCTCGCCAGCCTCCCGGGCAACGAGCTTCTCCAGGCGATCGTGGACTGCGCGACCACGAACGCGGACACGACCCTGGCGAACATGCAGTCGAGCATGAAGCCTCTCGGGGCCCTGCTCGACGTGGTGAACATCATGTTGGAGCTCATCGGCAGCGACCCGATCACCGGGGTGCCGGACCTTCAGGGGGGCGCCGAAGAAGCGCTGAAGCCGATCGACGACTTCATTGCCGTGCTCCGGCAAGCAGAAGCGATGATCCCAGGCTGATCGCTCACGCCACGGCACCCTGCCGGCATGGCATTCCTCACGGCCAGCTACACGGTCGCGACGCTCGCGGAAGCCCTCTTCCAATGGAAGGAAGACGTGGTCGCGTCGGGCGCGTACACGGTCGCGTCGTCCAGCGACGGCACGACCTACAACCCCTCTGGTGACCAGGTCACGGGCAGCGGATCCGGCGCGGGTGGGTTCGACAACGACAGCGCGTGGATGCGCCTTGTGGCGGCGGATGGCAAGCGAGAGATCCTCTTGCAGCGAGCCATCGGGGACCCGGACCTCTTCAACGGTTGGTTCTCGTTCGGGTCGGTGTCGTTCACCGGGGGAAGCCCCGATGCGACCACGCCGCCGACTGCGACCAATGCGGTCCAGTTCGGGTTCTCCTCGTTCTTCTTCGCCCTCCCCGGAGGCTCGTATGCACTCACGACCGGTGTCGACGACGCAGCCCCGTACAGCACGTATCTGACCTTCACGGACAGCGGTGCCCCGATCTTCGGCTTGATGCTTGACTGCATCGACACCGCCGGTGATCCGGCGGTCGCCCACGTCTTCGACTACTTCGGGCAACTCTTCGAGTACGGGCCGATCTACGCGGCGCCGTATGCGTGGGACACCCTGATCGGCCGGCTGGACGTCGCGGGCGGCGGTGGCGGCGCGGTGGACTCGACCCCTCCGACCATCACCGGATTCGACCCCTCGACCGGATCGAGCATCCTGCGCACGGCCTCGATCGCGGTGGACGTCGCCGATAGCGTCGCCCTCGGGACCGTGATCCTCTGGGGCGAGCTCGCGGACGGGACGCGGCTGCTCGTGTACGACGGGTCGGCGTTCGTCGGAATCTTCGCGGCGTCGAGCACCCTGTCCTCCGAGACCTACACGATCGTGCCCGATGCGCCCGGGTGGCCGTCCAGTTCGGTCGTGATTCACGTGTACGCGGTCGACACGTCGGGCAACGACGCGAGCGCGACTGCCAGCTACACGATCTCGGATGCACCGGCGGCGCCGACCGTGGGGCCGTTCTCGCCCTCCGACGGCGGCAACACGACCCGGACTGGCACCGTCACGATCGATGTCACGGACGACGAAGGCCGCACCGCGCTCGCGCTCGTGACGATCGACGTCGCTCTGGCGGACGGGCGGGTGGTCACCGCGTACAACGGAGCGGCTTTTCCAGGGCCGCTCTCCGCGGGGAGCGCGCGCAGCAACATCACGAACGGCTATCGGTACAGCCTTGTATACGGGGGCGCCGGGTGGCCGTCGAGCACGCTCGCCTACCGGGTCACGGCGACGGACACGCAGGGCCGGACCACCACGCACACGACCTACAACCTCGTCATCACCGACCCCCCCGCGGCTCCCGTGATCGGCTCGTGGAGCCCATCGGCGGGGGCGGTGTCCCGCACGGACAACGTCGACTTCACGGTGGCCGCGCCGGACGGGTTCGCGAGCATCGTGGTGTTGGCGGCCCTCGGCGATGGGACGACGGTAGTCGTGTACGACGGGAGCGCGTTCGGGGCGCAGGTGAACGCCGCCTCCTCGGTGTCGGGCACCACCACCAAGAGCTTCTCCATCACGTTCGACGGGGCGGGGTGGACCGACGACTACACGCTGAAGGTGCGCGCGACCGACACCCTCGGCCAGACCTCGACCGCGACGCAGACGTACACCTTGAGCGATGCGCCGGCGCCAGACGTGGTCGATGTGGAGCCGCCCACCGTGTCGTTCGTGGTGGCGAGCGGGACCACGATCAAGAAGACCGACGCGGTGGTGGTCGAGGTCGCGGACGAGACCGACCTGGCCCTGGTCCTGATCACGGCCAGCTACCCGTCCGGGGCCTACGAGGTGATCTACGAGACCCCCCCGAGCGGCGAGGGGAGCGGCTTCGCGCCGTTCTTCGTGGGGAGCTCCAAGAGCGCGATCACGGGGGGGTGGCGCTTTCGGCTCGTGCGCACGGGCGGCTGGCCGGGAGCCCCCACGATCAAGGTCCGTCCGTTCGACCGGGGCCTGAACGAGGGGTGAGGGCGAGGGATTGCTTCTTCTCGGATGGGCTCTTACGATCCAAGCATGGGAGCCAACTACCGAGGACCCGAATCGCCCAAGACGCTTGAAGAAGCGGGGTACACCTCGTGGGGCGCGTACCTGTACGATCTCGAAGTCGACGCCATGAGCGGGTTCAACAACTACGATCACTTCTTCGCGGAGCAGGAGCGCCTCGCCGTAGCCGTGGCTGCGGAGAATGGGTCTGTCCACCCATGGTCTCCTGACTGAGACCTGACACCCTCTCCGCGTGACCACCTCCGCGACCTACCTGCTCGAGCCCGACGCGGCGCCCTTGGCGGCCACCGGGGGAGGCAGCACGACCTCCGTCCCGAACGCGCTCCCCACGGTGGGCCAGCGGACGCTGCTCCTGCCGTTCCGGCGGAACGAGCGCGACGACTTTGCGAACGCCGGGGGCGAGGAGGCGTGGATCGCCCGCGTGCTGCTCGTCTTGTCGATCCGGGGCCCCACCGAGCGAGGCGTGGGGGAGATCCCGTGGCGTCCGCAGGACGGTGCGTCCTTGCACCTCCTCCGGCATCAGAACAACACCCGCGCGCTCGGGACGATGGCCAAGGCCTACGTGATCCGCGCGTTGCAGCGCAGCCTGCCGGCGGTCCGCGTGGTGGACGTCGTGGCGACGCGGCCCGCCGCAAACACGTTGCATCTCGCGGTCCGGTTCGACGTGGTCGACCGCCGAGGGCCTCGGTTCCAAGGGCTCGCCGCCACGGTCCAGGTGGCGGCCCCCACCACGTAGCGCGCGGGGCACCGCGCCACCCTCGCCCCGTCATGGCCGCGATTCTGCCGACGAACCTCGACTACTCGACGAAGGACTTCAGTTCGATCCGGCGCCGCGTGATCGCGCTCGTCCGGACGGTGTTCCCCGAGTGGACCAGCGAAGACCTGATCAGCTTCGAGAACCTGCTGGTCGAGTCGTTCGCGTGGGTCGCGGATCTCCTGATCTTCTACCAGGACAAGCAGGCGGCGGAGTCGCGGTGGTCCACCGCGCAACTCCGGAAGAACATCATCGCCCTGTGCAAGCTGATCGGCTTCACCCCCCGAGGCGCGCAGGCCGCGACGACGGTGGTGACGTTCACGCTCGCGGCGGCGGCCGCGCACGACGTCACGATCGAGAAGGGACGCAGGGTCCGCACGGAGAAGGTGCTGGACTCGGTGGCCTTCCAGCTTCTGGAAGACCTCGTGATCCCGGCCGGGACGACGGTGGCCACGGCCACCGTCGAGCACTCGGAATTCCAAGAGAACACGTTCGAGTCGAACGGCACGGCGGGCCAGCGCTTCACGCTCGCGAGCACCCCGTTTCTGGATGGGTCCGCGGTCGTCACGGCCTCGAACGGCACGTTCGATCCGGTCGACAACTTCGTGTCGTCGAGCGGCACCGACCGGCACTACACGCTCTCGGTGAACGAGAACAACGTCGCCACGGTCGTGTTCGGCGACGGTCGGAACGGGCGCATCCCGCTCGGGACGATCACGGTCGCCTACAAGACGGGCGGGGGCGAGGCGGGTCGGTTGGAGGCGAACAGCCTGAGGCGGCTCGACGGCATCGTGCAGGACGCCGCGGGGAACGTGGTGCGGGTCACCGTCACCAACGCGTCGGCGACCGTGGGCGGAGCGGCGCGGCAGGGGGTCGAGCAGATCCGGCAGCTCGCCCCGCTCTCGCTCCGGACCCTCACCCGCGCGGTGGCCCGCGACGACTTCGAGAACGGGGCCCTTCAGGTGGCCGGCGTCGCTCGCGCGCTGCACCTCACGAAGAACGAGGACGGGTCGGTGGGAGAGAACGCCGGGGTGCTGTACGTCGTCCCGGACGACTACGGCACGGCGAGCGGGGACCTGCTCACCGAGGTCAAGGCGCAGTTCTTCCAGATCGCGGGCTACCCCGACCCTCCCCTGCCCGCGCTCTCGACCTACCAGCTTCTGGTCGTGAGCGCCGTGTACCTGGCGGTCGACTTCCAGGTGAAGGTGTTCAAGCGCAAGGGGCGGACCGGCGCGCAGGTGAAGGCCGCCATTCTCGGCGCGATCGCCGGCTACTTCCGCCTCTACAACACCGACGGTTCCAAGAACACCCTGATCGACTTCGGGTACTACATCCAGGACGTGGATGGAGAGCCGGCGGGGAGCATCCCCTTCTCGGACATGTTCAACCTGATCCGCGACGTAGACGGCGTGGCTCGGATCGGGGACGGGAGCGCGGACTTCTTGGTGAACGGGTTGCGGAAGGACGTCACGATCAGCGCGCGTGCCTTCCCGAAGGCCGGGACGGTCGTGATCGTGGACGGCGACACGGGGCTCACGCTGTAGACAGGGAGTGTCCAAGTGGAGTTCTTTGCCAGTGTCGTGGCGCTGATCCTGACCGTGGTGGCGATCGCGATGGTCCCGGACCCGGGTGCGGTCGTGCCGGGAGCGATCGC
>ERZ869921.590-NODE-590-length-20310-cov-6.007603_pt1 | contig 20310 bp, 38 predicted proteins | sample MGYA00579310_ERZ869921 | MGnify/ENA primary metagenome ERZ869921 (study PRJEB32216, sample SAMN09231816) | wastewater metagenome | place: USA: Maryland | collected 2016-06-21 | study: EMG produced TPA metagenomics assembly of the PRJNA472060 data set (Reclaimed...
GCCTCGATGGCTATTTGCAGGAGACGGTAGCAGGCATGAAGGAGCTGGGCTACGCGACGGGCTCCCATGTCTGCCAATACGGGGCTGGCATGACTGCATTCCAGATCCGGTCGGAGATTGTGATCATGCATGTCCCGTCGTGGTGTCAACCTCATATCCTGCATGAGTTAACGCCACGGCCAAATATCCAGGCTGCCGAAATCATCATTGCCAATATTCACAAGCGGCATATCCGGACGACGGTATACGGGCCGCCATGGTTTGGGCCGAACCGCAATGATCGGTATCCGGGCTTCTGGTGGCACGACAATCATTCGTCCGGCGATCCAGTCCAGGATGTCGAGCTAGCCAAGGCCGGCGAAGCCGAAGCAAGGGCCATTGCAGCGGGCTACGGCGTCGATCTGGGGGAGGAGTTTCATGCTCGAGTGTCGAGCTTTACGCGCGGGTACGTAGGATTCTAAGGAATCCTGTAAGGGTCATATTGCGGCTGGGTATCATAAGCATGGAAGATATATTATTGAAGTGGGCTGCAGTGATGTCGCTGATATACATCGCTGTATGGCTCCAACGCAAACTGAACAGCATTGAGGCGAAGATAAATGGCAAATCAAGATGACGCATCGAAGGCCATGGCCGACGCTCTTGAGCCGGTCTACTCGACTCCGGGGATTGAGATCGAGCCGACCAAGCCAGCCGAGAAATGGGTCTACGCTCCGCAAGTCGACGAAGCAGAGGAGTATGTCATAACCAAGAGCTTATGGGGCAAAAGCGACACTATTCGCGATGCAGTGCTTGCCCCAAAGATTAAGCCTTTTGTCGAGGCGGTGATTAGCCCGATTACTCGTCGCGGCAAGCAGCGGCCACTTAAATTGGAAGAACCGTGCATGACTGGGCGAAAGTCATCGCCCTACGAAGTAGTTTTGCTTTGCATGCCTGTGGCTATTGCAATATTGGGCATGATTATTGTGGGGATAAAGATCTTTTTCTTTGATGCAAAGAGGTAATCTCTATGCCGATGTCTCTTCTGATCGGACTGGCGTTCATTGTGCTGGCTGGCTTGTGTGTCGTCTACCTGCAGGATCGGGCCATCACTCAGCTACAAGCTGATGTTGAGAAGCTGCAGGGCCAGCGGGTCATGCCTACAACTCAGGTGACGATCTCGGGCCCTGTGCGGTCGATGGATACGCCTGTCACTTATGGGATGTACCAGCCGATTGCTGAGCGAATCAACGCCCATGGTTAAGCCTGACGATGCCCTGGAATTGCTGCTTGCCATCGTGCTAGCTGCGGCTGGCATGATGATGTTTCTGATGCTGATAATCGAGTGCTTTAAATGAGGATGCGATGGATCTTAACGAGAGACTGGCGAAGTACTTGGACAATCTCGAGGTAGTAGCCGGCAAGGCTGCGGGCTTTGCGGAGGCGGAGATTCCCTTGGTAATCCAAGAGTGGTTGCAATGGCAATTTTACAGCGGATTAGCTATCGCCATTGCGAGTGGCTTGGCAACATTGGTTCTTTGTGTAATTATATTTGCGTGTACCGCCCGCATGAGAAAACCAAACTTGTCCAATCAGGAAGATATTACACTTTTTCTTGTCAGTTTGTTTTCAGGCGTATTTTTATTTGTCTCGGTAGCAGGATTTGTTGCTGGCTCTGGGCGTGCGGCCAAAACATACTTTGCCCCTCGATATGTTGTCATCGAGGAAATACATCGACTTGCCAACAAGTAGCCTTCCGCCTGCCCTTGCAATATCGGGGAACCCGTCTGAGATTGCCCAATGGATACTACGATGTTGACCCGCAAAGAGATTGCCGACATGGCTGCCGAATGCCGGAGACTGGCGGGGTTATTCGAGCGGGTCTGCTGCTCTAACGAAATCAAGCAGGTTATCTATAAGCTTCGAGAGCAGGCGATGCAGCTGGAAGCCCGAGCGAAGGGGAAATGATGGCCGCCGAAGACAATATGATTGCGATCGAAAGCAATACAATCGTCGACGATGCAACACACTCGTTGCTGTCCGTCATCGACAACCTGAAGATTGAGCCTGTATACAAAATGATTATGAGGATTCTTGTAGTGGCAGGCTTCAATTACCTTAAAGAAAAGGGTTATGTACATGCATCACGAAGCGTACGACTGGATCAAGGCTTGCCGACGGAACATCAAGATTGCGGAGCTTGGGTCGAGGAATGTGAACGGCAGCGTACGAGACCTATTCCCGGACGCAGATTACACCGGGGTCGACCGGGAGGGGACGTCAGCCGAAGGCGTCGATATCCAGGCTGACGCAAAGGTCTGGGACGGGGGCCGTAAGCGGTACGATATCGTCATCACGACCGAGGCACTTGAGCATGAAGAAGGCTGGCGGGAGATCCTTATTACGGCCCATCAGATTCTGAAGCCGGGCGGATATCTATTTGCGACATGTGCAGGTACGGGCCGGGATCCTCACAGCGTCGATGGCGGTCCGCTGAAGGAAGGCGAGTACTACGGCAATGTCAGTGCTCCCGAGATGTCGAAGGCCCTGTACGAGATCGGGTTCATCAACATCGTCTGCCAAAAGCATGGCACGGATACGCAGGCAAGTGCGCAGAAGAAACTGGGCTAATTACTACGGGAGCGGACGTGGACGCAAAACAACGAGCAGAAGCCCGAGAGCAATTCTTGCGTGATTTTACCATCGACATGACGAAGTTCCTGGTGGATCGGCAGGAAGAACTGATAAAGCAAGGCCTGTTGTCAGATTGCCCGCCGGGAGATTTTGTGATCCTGCTTACATCAAAATATGTACTGACGGCAGTTATGCAGGCGTACGGCGTCGATGACGACTACATTGAGAGATGCTACGACGAGCATATCAGGTGGATCGACCGCAAGGTCAAGGATTACAAGGCTAGAAACTAGGGGCATCATGACAGACTTCATTTATGCCGGATGGATGGATGAGTTGTACCTCTGGAGGCATCATAATCCAGCGACTGGTGCGACCATCACCCGTCCCATGGTTTGCGACTGGGGCTGGGATGATGACGACATCAACCCTGTGCCGCAACCACCTGTAGATTTTCCGGTGCCAGCGGTGTTTCGTTTCAATCCGGACAAATGACCAAGGCCGAGCTACTTCAGGCCATCAGCGTAGCCCTCGAGGAAGATCGGCGGACTGATCCGAGGGAGTTATATCAGCGGTGGATTGATGCAGGGCTTATCGAGGACAAGGCGATGAAGCTAAACGACAAGTGGTGGAATGGCCGGGCCGACATTCCGAATCAATCGGGATTCAGGCTGATTCTGCGGCTGAAGGGTAATGAAACAAGGCTCGATAAGGTTGTGTTGTGTCCCGATGGCTGTTATCGGTTGGCTACAACGGACATTGACAAAGTCGAAGGCTGGCTGCCGGTAGAGGTGCCGTCGCTCAGCTTAGGTCAGTCGGGGTTAAAGTTCCATCCTGGATCCTGATAGGCTCCAATATAAAGGGCGATATGTTCCCCAAATTTCTGGATGCGAGTCGAGTTAGAGATGTCGTTGCAGATAAACCCGGATTTGTTGTTTGGTATGCAGATGGTTGCACAATTTGCGACTACACATACAGTACAGCGAAAGCCTTTGATAATCCCGTCATGCTTGAATGTCGTGGTGTGATGTTTGATGGCCTTACTGGCGAGATCGTATCTCGACCGTACCACAAGTTTTTCAATCTGGGTGAGATCGAAAGCGAGGTGGACTGGTCAAGGCCGCATAAAGTCTTGAAGAAGCTCGATGGCTCGATGATACGCACCGTTCGAACCTCGGGCGGCACTGGTTTTCGACTGGCAACGAGGGCTGGATTTACAGAAGTGGCCCAGCAGGCAGAAGAATTCATCTCGGGTAAGTCAGCGTATTGCGAGATAATCGAGCTATTGGTATCCCAGCGAAGGACGGGCATATTCGAATGGTGCTCGCGGAAGAATCGGATCGTCATCGACCATCCAGAGGACAAGCTGATTCTTACGGGCGTTCGGGATAACATAACGGGCGACTACCTGAAATATGACCACATGCAAGATCTCTGCGATGTGTTTGGCGTCCCGCTAGTCGAATCTGTCGATGTGGGTCCCGGCAACCTTGATGAGGTTAAGAAATGGGAGGGTGAAGAAGGGATCGTCATCCGGTTTGATGATGGGCATATGCTGAAGGTCAAATCTGAATCATATGTATTGCGACATCGCGCGAAAGATGCCGTGCATGTTAAAAAGAATCGAGTGGAATTGTGTTTGGACAACAAAATTGATGATACGATTCCATTGCTTAGCGAAGTGGACAAAGTTGGGCTGCAGTCATTCAGAGATCAATTTTGGAATGGGGTTGAAAAGATGGCGGACCATGTAGAGCAGTTGTACCTAAAGCATGGGCTTGCAATTCGTGATCAGAAAGAATATGCAGTCAATTTTGTCCAGCGACAGCCCCAGCAACTTCAGTCATACTTGTATCAAATACGAAAGGGCACACGAGCAACAGAAGCATTGTTGACATCAATCCGAAACAACCTGAGCAACCTTGATCGAGTCGAATGGATCTGGGAATCAGTTTAAATCCGTCGGCGTCAGCGTGCCGTCCTGGATCTTAGCCACGCAGCGTATACAGACCGGAATCTCCCTTGCTCCGACCCGAACCATGCCAAACACGAGCGGCCGTTCGACTAGAGGGACTACACCGATCTCCTTGTAGGTCTCCACGGCCGTCAATTCAAGCTTGCAGTACCCACAATTGAGAATCTTCCAACTCTCGGGGTCGGTCTCCGTCATTGCTTCTTCCGCTTTGGCTTGGCACACTTTACGGCCAGCTCGGGCATGTCAGTATCGCCTGTCGAGATGGTCAGAGGCTTGAAGTTCTCACACCATTCGCAGATCGGCTTGGCATTACCGTCGAGGAACAAGTAACGCACAATCGGGTGCTTACTGTCTCCGCAAGCCCAGCATTTTATTTTCTTCGCCATTGCGGTCCTTGCATGCATTATCTCGGTAGAATCTTAAGCCCTACCGAGGAAACTATGTCCAATATACCCGAGTGGGAAATCCAACAATTGAGGATGCCCTGGGATCCTCAATCAGATCATACCGGGTATCGGTACGTCTACCGTTGCAACGCCAAAAATGCTTTCCGCATCAAGATCAAACTGCATGCAGGCAACAAGAAGTCTGAGTACTTGGAGAATCCCGGTACCTATGGTACGCCTCGAGAAGCTGCCATTGAGGTCGTGAAGATCTTCCGGAGGCTCTACGGGGCTGAGTGGTGGAAGGCCATCGACATCGAGAACAACGAGCGGCGGCCGATCATTGATGCCCGGCGGATCGACAAGGACAAATGGATTCTTTGCATATGGCTGTTCGGCAAGCAGCATCCGGAGATGATCAAGCCATCGCGCAACACCTACTTTACAAGCAAGAATGAGGCATTAGCGTACGCTTCGACATGGCTGGAAAGGCAATTCCCGCTGTTTGGACATCTGGTTTTAGGAAGGACATGACCCATGCAGAAATTGGAATTCAACTTCCGTGATAGCGAGCCGGTGCTATTGAAAGCAATCACGGACCCCAAGGAATTTAAGGAAGGTGGTGAGCATTTAGAGGCGGTTAATCTGACCGTCGGAACTTCGTCCCTTATTGCGGGGCAATTCAAAGAGTGCAGGTTCATCAATGTCCGATTCGATACAGCAAATGTCAGGCATGCAGTATTTACGCGGTGTGTATTCGCGGGATGCCGATTCAGCGAGCGTGCCGGCTTTATGGATTCGGGGTGCAGCTTATTCAGCTGCAACTTTATTGACTGTGAATTCTATGGCTGCACCTACTTGAGAGACACGTTAAACAAGGCTCCGATAGTTATTACTGGGCTGCCGTGGAAGATTGTAATCACAGAGCATTGCATCGCCATCGGAGACCGCGAATGTTATGGGATTGATTATTGGGCAAGCATGGTCAACGAGCAGATTGGCGGGGTCTGGAGGATTCGCCCAGCAATTTGGGAGTTCTGGCAACAGTACAAGTTCATGTTGCTACAGATTGCTCGGGATCATCGGGGTTAATTCCCGCTCTTTGGGCACCTTGTATTAGGTAGGACCTAAATACGAGGCCGCCCGATGGACAAGCAAGAGCCCGAACCGGACGTCGATTATCGTAAAGAGCTTGAGATTCAGGAATCGTCGGCGTGGATATTGCGGACCCGGATGATCAACAACTTCATTTGCGACGACGGCTCTCCTGTCGATATTGCGAGGCTTTCGGACGAAGCTCTCGAGATGATCATGTGTTACCTCGATTACGAGCTCGAGTACGAAAATATCCCGTGGAAGTACTTGTACAAGGAAGTTGCGATCGACGTTAAGGATGCATTCCGGGACGAGTTAAGGCTCAAGGTCCGGCGAAAGAAGAGGGATCAGTGAGATGGATGATGCAGACTGCGGAATCAATCCAGTGACCGGCGACAAGATGGGCCGCAACCATCGCGGGCTTTGCATGCATCCAGGTTGTTACAAGGTCGTCGATCATGGCATCCCGCATGCATGTGGTGGCGATCATGGCGGCGCTGATCATGGATGCGGTAAATACTTTTGTGGCAATCATTTGTATTGGGATTTGTGCCACAAATGCCGCGGCAGGTTTAATAAGCGACAAGCTGCCTGGAGGAGCTTTTTTATTTTTGGTACGCCTGCTCCAAGTGACTACGACAGTTCCGATCCATGACGCAAGATTTTGGGAAGGCACAATACTTCCCGAAGGGCAGCATATGGAGTCGGACACCAAGCTAATTTCAGTACTTACGATAGGGATCAGTGCGTTATTTGGGCTGATTGTATGGTCAGTCAAGGTTGCCGTCCCATCGTTACTGACCAGCTATCGCAACGATCTCCTGCTCAGCGAGCAAATCCTTCAGAAGGCCCTCGAAGAAACCACCAAAGAGCTGAAGGAAGCTCGAACTTCCTTCATTGAAGAGCTACGCCTGCGCGACAAGGTTGTCGAACGGCTCAGTAATGTCGTCGACAAGCTTGTTTATGAGGTCAAGGGATTGATGGCCAAACATGGTCATCATATGAGCGATAGCGATTGCGAAATGGAATCACCAGTGAGGTCCAAGAATGCGTAAGGTCTCTGCGATTGCATTAATGCTGATGCTAACGGCCGTGGCATGCATTGCCGCTCCGCCGACATTGAAGCTACAGGACGAGGTCAATGTACCTCTCTACGGATTCGGCGAAGTTACTGCCGAAGGCGACTTCGAATTCATCAAATGGAAGCTGCCGAAGGCGCTGAAATTCAAGGTTAGCGATGGCAAGTCTCTGCTCTTTACAGGTGCACCTGGGACTTACGAGCTGGTGGCCTGGGCTGGCTCGAAGGAAGGGCTGACGGACCTTGCAACGGTGAAAGTCATCATCGGAGACGGCAAAGGCGACCAGATCGACGATGACAAAAAGAAGGCCAATCCACCGCCGGTCCCACCGAATCCGAGTCCAATCAAAGCCAAGGCGGCATGGGTGATCGTGGTCGAGGACAGCGATACCAAGCGGACTGCCGACGATGCCAAGGTACTCGGTGACCTGGCCTCGTGGAATGGCCTTGGGATTAAGTGGCGATTCTACGACACCAATGATTCCTACGCCAAACAGGCTGGATACAAGCAAGCGGCCGACAAAGCAAATGTTAAGCTTCCGGCAGTCCTCTACGTGAGTGACAAGGGCGATGCTATCACGGTGATTCCGTTGCCGAAATCAATCGAAGACATCAAGACTAAACTCAAGGAGATCGGCCAGTGAGTACGGACTATGAGATTCAACAGGTAATCGACAACGCTGGCTTCGTGCGTCGGCTCGGTACGCTGATCGCTCCTCCGGGGTTGAAGTCTACATTCTCGGTCTATGAAGCCAGCCAGAAGATGCTAACGGCTGCCGAGATCGAGGATCTGGCTCGAAGTGGCTTGATTTCAGGCAAAAAGCGATTCCCTGAAGATGACTGGATCAAGAACCAATTCAATTTCGGGGCCTGTAATGGCTGGGCGATGGCTATGGCATTGGCCCGAGCCCGTGTGCTTCGTGGCCTCAAGCGGGTCGACCTGTCTGGGGCCTACGCGTATAGCCGGATGAATGGTGGCCGGGATAATGGGTCTATCCTCGAAGATGGCATGAAAAACATGCAGATCTACGGGGTGGCGCCTTATGATATGGTCCGCTACGACCAGATCTATCGCAACCAGTACGATACGGCTGCTGCAGATGCCGCCGCTGCCCGATTCAAGGGCTTCGAGTGTTTCGCGGCTGGTACCAAAGAAGGCTGGTATTCTGGTCTTGCGATGGGTTACGTCGGTGTATGTGCGGTACATGTCGGCAATGATTTCATGCGGATGAGCGGCGAAAAGATTGCTGGTGTTGATAATGGGCCTGGCAATCATGCTGTCCATGCAGAAGGCTTGTCATGGCGGGGCCAGGTTGTTGAAGACGGTGTCAACAGCTGGGGCCTGACGTATGGCGATCGTGGCCGTATGGGGCTGGTATGGGCCCACCATGCCCAGACTTTCGGGTACCACATGCATTATCTAATTAAGGCTGGTATCGATGACCCGCAGGGCGAAGAGCCGCCGGTGATTCGAGTTTAAGGTATGGTTATATGGCCGGTATATACGGTGCCATTAACCCCAAGGAGCCAGGGAATGCTGATTACTCTGCTGACACTGTCGATGGCTGCTACGCCTCCGATCATCCGGGCCGATACTCCTCCGATGCTTGCGTCGAAGGAGGAGAAGCCCCCGGCGATCGTCGTCATCACCAATGAGACTGCACCCAAGCCGATGCCATCGAAAGCTTGTCCTGATTCTTGCGTCTGCAAAAGCTGTCAGTGCAAGGACTGCGATGGCAATTGTGATCCCTACGGGCTGCCGGATGTTGGCCCTACTGACATTGACTACAAGGCCAAGTGGCGAACCTTCTGCGATGGCCTGAAGGATCGATGCGGCGAAGATATCGTCGTCGGCCCCGCTGGCGATTATCCGGCCGGATTCGAGGGCTTGGCCGAAGGTCGGTATTTGGCCTTCAAGATCGATGAACGCGTTTATACGCAGCGACAGCAGGTTCAAACGGCTGCCCCGCCGGTCATGCAAGCGGCTCCAGTGCAAAATCAGCCGATCCGCAACATCATCAGCCAGATTGCTGCTCCGATCGTGTGCCGGACCTGACGGTAATATGGATGCCGGCAGTTTGCCGGCTTAGCCTATACGAGGAATCATGATGTCTGATGAAGCTACTACTGCGGTTGAACCGACTAGCCTGCAGGCTGTGATTGCCGAAGTGCGGGATGAGCTGGCTCGACTGGAGCCAGCGCGGCTGAAGGCTCAAGAGGCTTTTGAGGCGATCGAGAATCCAGTCTATGAGGCTCGATGCTTGATCATCCGGGCGGACGAAAGTCAACTCCGGCAGCATCTGGCGAAGCTCAAGGCGATCCAGTAAGGAGCTGCGACGATGGATCGATGGCCAGCTGTTTTAGCTGCATTGGTGCAAATGCGGTCCCTCAAGGATGATTGGGATGGTGAAGGGACGTTGGCACCGGAGTCGACAGTAATTGATGCGGCGATGGATTACGCAAAGTTGTCAGAGTCCAGCCTTGCGCCAGTACCCGATCGCGTGCACGTTGGTGTTAATGGCACAATATATTTTGAGTGGGACTGGCTAACTGAATATTGCGAAGTGGAAGTCGTATCGTCAACTCAGATTGAAATCAGGTACGTCGACAAAACCAAGGTGGAGGCATCCCATGTTTGATTGGCTGAAGCGGCTGCTGAGTGATCCGCCGGCAGCATCCTTGCCCGGTGATATTGCGAATCCGCTGGAGGTGCCGGAGTTCTTGCCGTCCAAGGACGACCGTATTGAAGATGCTCGAAGGTTGTTGGAGGAGGCGGTCGACATTCTTGGCGATTGCGGGCTGTCATACTTCGAGATCAAAGACACCGTGTGCGATGTCGTGGACGGATACGATGACTGGCTCAATGAAGAAGATGACGATGGCGATGATGATGACAGCTGGTTTCCAGGCAAAGAATATAACGACGATGAGCATGACATCAGCTGCGAATGTCCTGAGTGCAGCGATGCCGACGATGATTACATATAGTCGTCAGTCGGTCTAAATTCTTGTTCCGCATGACAGGTGACAATTGAAGAGTATGGGTGCATCTCGCGCCCTGAGCATATGGATGATTGACATGCCTCCGACGATTACTTTTGCATGGATTCTGGTTGAGATTGTGGCCGGGATTGCCAAAAAGTCTGGTCTGCTGGGCTGGTTTGCCACGGCCCTGCACCTGACGATCCAGGACGAGGAGATTCAACTGGCTGCCTCGGTGGAAGTCCCGCAGGAAGCAATGGCTGCCCCCTCCGAACTGAAGAATACCGTCATCGATTTCCTTAACAAACTGATCGATGATTCGAAGCTTGGTGTGGTGCCAAAGCTGGTGCTGAAGCGAACCGTGAACCTGCTGCCGCTGGTCATCGACAATGTCTGGGATTCGCTGTTTACGCAAGGCAAGGTCGGTATGACTCATGCCGAGCATCCTGAGACTCATGCAGTCTATGCAAGCCATCGGGACGCGATCCTTGAGGAGCAGCTACCTACGGCTGAGTTCCTCGAAGCCATCAAGATTTAACGCAAATTCCCCGGCGAATGACAGTCGGGCCTCCGGGCCTGACTCCCAGTGTGTGGCTGGGACGCCGGGGTTTTTCTACGTACTGAGCATGGCGGTATAATGTGGAGCCCAGCCTGAAAGGGTTGGGCTTTATGCCTGTATACAGGGTGTGGATGATGATCGAGCTTATACCAACGGTTTTGTTTGTCATAGCAATTGTGATGGCTGCTGACGCCACGGCCAATTTGATTGTGATGTACTTGCGGAAGTGGTGGGAGAAGGATCGGGGTGCAGGAGAGGGTAAGTGATGCTTGAGACTGTGTTGACGATGATAATAGCTGTGATTGTGATGGGGAATGTTGCCATGGGTGCTGTATGGGTGTGGCTCAATTTGTGGCCGAAGCATCTGAAATCATCGACGCAAAGCCATGATGGCCCAGCAAAGCCCATTGATTGCATTGTGTGTGGTGAAGCAGCGGAGAAGGGCGATTACTTCTGTACTCGGCATAGCAACTACGGAGGAGAGGGATGAGCGAGGGCGAAGCCAATTTGCGACAGGCATTCGAGGAGTGGTGCAAGGAACATGAGGGCATCGGCTTCTCGTTCGTGCGAGTCCCATTTCATGAGGACATGTATATACATCATCAGACTCAGATTGCGTGGCTGGCATTCAAGGCCGGCGCAGAGTTGATTATGTATCATCCTTACGGCTGATATGCCAATGACTCCCGATAGGCGACAGGCACTTGAGCAGGCAGGCTTTACCGTGGGCAACGTGGATCAATTCCTAGGGTCAATACAAACAGGGGCAGTGATGGCAGAGACGACGACGGGCGGAATCAAGGTGGTCGATCCGAAGGTACGGATCATCGGACAGACCGAGGTTGACGTCAAGGAGATGGAGGAATTCATCCTTGATGAGTATGGCGAAGTGCTTTCGCCGTACAGCGAAGATGCCCCATCGGCAGGCGATGCCCTTGCGGAGTTTTCGGGTCGTGTCTGCTACATGAGCTTCAAAAACAAACGGCCGGGCGGCAACCAGGTTTATCTCGATCATATCAAAGAAGTCGGCCATGGTTCGATAGCCGAGCATTCGAACTACAGTCTATTATTCACTGGTGTTTCTCGGTCGCTGACGCATGAACTGATTCGTCACCGCGCGGGTATGGCATACAGTCAAGCGAGTCAACGATATATAGACGAATCCGTTGCCGAGTATGTCGAGCCCGACATCATCCGCGATGATCCGGAGTTGCATGAGATCTGGCTCAAGGCGGTCCAGCATGCTCACGAGGCGTACGTCGATCTGGCCGATCGGCTGACGGAAAAACTGAAGCGGCCCGATGGTGGTGCGATGATGATTCGCAAGGAGACAGTATCCTGCAGCGAATGCGACGGCACCGGCTACCTCTTAGGTCATACAGATGGTGACGAAGCCTGCCCAGGGTGCCTGGGCGCAGGGCGATGGGATATCACCACATTTGTACCTAAAGGTTGTCCCAAGTGCGGCAAGGTGCTTTCCCAGCGTGCTATCGATGTTGATGGCAAGTTCGTCCAGGCGATCGTCTGCATCGATCGTGACGGCGGCAAATGCGATTATACCAAGCCCCTGATGACCGGCACGGAGCGGCGCAAGGCAGCTCGGCAGGCGGCCCGTAGTGTGCTGCCGAATGCGACCGAGACGAAGATTGTCGTGACCGGCAATGCTCGGGCTTGGCGTCATTTCCTGGAGCAGCGAGGCTCACGGCATGCTGAGCCGGAGATTCGCAAGCTGGCCAATATTGTGCTGACAAAGCTACAAGCGGCGGCCCCGAATCTATTCTCGGATTATGTAATGGATCCGCTCGACGACGGTACATCTGAGATCAACACAAAGTACAGGAAGGTGTGATCATGACATATGAAGTGATTGCAGGCGTGCAGTTGGGGCTCATTGCGGCTTTGGCGTACATGGTGTGGGATCTGGCCGGCAGACTCAGGTCCGAGCGTAGCCTGTCACAGATCCGACAGGATTCGCTGGACCATTACGAGCGGGAGCTGCCGAAGTTGGCCGCCGAAGTCCAGAAGCTGGAAGACGCTTGGACTACATGCAAATGGCAGGCCATCGAGACGGCACCAAAGGATGACACGACGATCGATCTGTTGGCAAATGGCCGGAGGTATGCTGATTGCAAATGGAATGACACCGGCTGGGTTCAGGTTATCTGGACTGATTACAGTTGGGGATATTACCGATTGAAATGCGAGCCTACCCACTGGATGCCGATTCCGCCGCCGACGGAGGGCAAATAATGGCCGATACCGAATCTCAAGATCCCAGCCCCAAGCCTTGCCCCTTCTGCGGATCGACGATGATATTCGAGCGGGTTGCATGGGCTAAATGCTTGTCCTGCGAGGCCTGCGGGCCAGTCCGGACGCCAGAGGGATCCGTAATCCAGATGTGGAATAAGCGTAGCGAAACGCGGTGGCAGTCGATGGATACAGCCCCGAAGGATGGGGAAGATATCCTAATCTGCGTCAAGGATACTGAAACTGCCGAGCAGTATGCAGAAGTCGGATATTGGGGTAAGCCGACCGCTATTTTTGACGATGGGGACGGGCAGGAGCAATGGGTCGACCATCATCGATGCCCGATCGATGACGAGGACATGGTAATCGTAGCCTGGAAGCCGATTGAGCAATATCGGGGGTAACACATGGCCAAGCCTAATCCTGTTCCCTGCCCCTTTTGCAAGCCGGGCAATAGCTACGAGATCGGTGCGGAGACGGTGACTCTGTGCCCGTCGCTGTGGCAACCGATCGAATCGGCACCAAGGGACAGCAGCGATATTCTTGTATGCCGCAAGGGAGAAAGCCCTTGGCTTGCATGGTGGCATGAGCCAGCTATGCAGTGGGTGAGGCTCCGCAAGGAATCTCCGGATGTTCAGCCTACACATTGGTTACCGATCCCGCCGATGGAGGAAGAGTGATGACGCCCACCTGCAAGCTATGCGGCGGGGCTGGGGTTCGGATGGCGGAGGAGCCATATGTATTTGTCATATGCAGCGAATGCAATCGCTGGGACGAGGACGACCAAGCGGCAGTTGATATGGTAGATGCTTGGGTTAAGGTTCGCAAAGCAACAGATGGTCAGGACCAACCTGTGCCATCGATGAAATAGATTGAGATTTTCCTCAATATAGCCTTGCCACTGGTACCATGATATTGTTTCCAATACCATGGCCAGGATGCTATGACCGAACAAATCCGCCGGCGAATTATCGAGCTACGCAAACAAGGGATGTCCGTCCGAAAGATCCAGAGAGAACTTGCGGAGATATTCGACTGGACCACCTCGACGAGCGTCATTCAAAGGGTCTTGACTGATGCTGCCGTCCCTGTCCCGGAAGCCTATCAAAACAGCGCCAAGACATCACCGCCAGCCCCAGCGGCAGCCACTGAGATTCCTGTCGAGTCTGCCGAGATCGTCAGCAAGGGCAAGGCAGACGAATGCGAGCTACAAGTCTTCTCGATCAAGCCCTGCATGACCATCGACGAGGCCATCCGGGCAGCTGGTGCCGACCCTCGAGAATGGGAGGTCAGCGAGACGCGGATTCGCACATCGACGATCAAGATCAAGGAGGACGGCGTCGACAAGATTGTCGAATGCAGACACATCAACTGCAAGCTCAAGCGGGTCATCCGCAAGACTCTGCATGATGCCATGCAGCTGACACTGGAGCAGATCCGCAATACGGCCCCGGACTACAGCCACATCAAGCCGAGCAGTACAGGCAGGGGCAAATATCTCTGCGTCATGGGCCTATTTGACGTCCACTTCGGTAAGCTCTGCTGGGAGCCGGAGACCGGGAGCAACTACGATACGGCGATCGCCACGAAGATCTTTACCAATGCCGTGGTCGATCTCGTGGACCGAGTCAAGAGCCAGAATATCGAGCGATTCCTGTTGCCGATCGGCAATGACTGGCTCCACATCGATAACCGACGCAACAGCACGACGAGGGGCACGCCAGTCGATACTGACGGTCGGTTTAGCAAAGTCTTTGCTGCTGCCAAGCTGTCAGCAATCTGGGCTGTCGAGTACTTGATGAAGACGGCCCCGGTCAAGGTTGTATGGGTGCCTGGTAACCACGATCAGACGCTCTCCGAGATGCTTTGCCATGTCGTGGATGCTCGATTCCACAATGCCACGGCCGTCACCGTCGACGTCGGCCCTCGCGATCGCAAGTACGAGAAGTACGGCAATACTTTGTTAGGGCTGAGCCACGGGGACAAGATCAAGGCCGAGCAATTGCCCTGTCTGATGGCGCAGGAGCAACCGCAATCATGGGCCGATACGCTATGCCGGGAGTGGCTGCTGGGCCATCAGCATCGAGAGCGGCAATGGGTCACAAAGCCGATCGACACGCATATGGGCACTACCGTGCGGGTTCTGCGGTCGCTGGCAGGTACCGACGCCTGGCACTACGAGAAGGGATTCATCGGAGCTCGACAGGCTGCCGAATGCTATCTCTACGGCCGAGATGAGGGCTACGCGGGCCACTGGGTGGTATCGGCCCGGGCATGATGTGTTACAAATCGTAGGTACTTACCCACAAGGGCCTACGATTTGTGAAGCTAGAAGCCTTCAAACAGCTCGGCATGCTTCGCAAAGCAATCGTCGCAGATGTAGGCCATGATGCGATCGCTACGCAAAAGCCATTCCAACCGAGTATTGCCAGTGGGTTTGACGAATCGCTCGCTGCTGAAGCCTATACACAGGTCGTGACGGCTTCCATAGTGGAAGGACACGACCATATCTCCGCCGTTGTCGATATTGGTTGACTCTGGCATGAGGTAACGCAAGTCCTTCTCGCACTTCAAGCATTTCATTTACTTGATCCTTAGATGTTGGCCCGGCTCTTCCAGCTTCGCAAACGGCAGCGTACCGCCAGCCTCCAACATCCGGCGAATCTTGTCAGAGTCAGGCAAGATCTCGGTTCTGGCGACGACATAAGGGCTGTCCGGTGGGATCATGTCGGCAAAGATCGCCAGCGGACGCTTGCCACCATTCTTGCAAAGCGAAATCTTGGTCAGGCCCGGCGTCGTGATGCTGGCTCGGCCGGTCCGCTCGAGATGCAACTTGAGTCGATCCTTGAGGTTTTGCAGGGCATTGGCCCGGGTGATGGCCTTGGCTTCCCAAACCTTGGCTTCCTTATCGCAAGCCTCCATCTCGTGGCCGATCTGCTTCATCAAACCGATGTAGCTGTCAAGCTTCTGGCCCTCTTCCTGCTCAAGGCCAGCAAACCAGGCTTCGAGCTCGGCAGGAATCTCCCCGTCAGGTGCTGATTCCATGGCCGTACGCAGCTGCTCAAGATCTGATCCGATGTCATAGAGTGGACGCATTGTTAGCTCTCCGATACGATTATGTTAACAGTTTGTGCGGGTATGGTTACTGTTGGGTTGATGCTCCAAGCCATGGCGCAAAATCCAGCCTCTTGATGGCAAAGACACCTTGGTTCATGATCAGGCCTTTTATTCTTTCGATATTGCGGCGACAAAAGCCGACGATAACTTGTCAGCCAACTTATCCGGGTCTTTCGTCAACATCTGCTGAACCACTTGTTTCAGCAGGGCATCGAGTTGCTTTCTGAATTCAACATCGTGGTCAATCATTTCATGAACCTTGATGTTTGCATATCGCTCGACTGCGTTGTAAAATGCTCGGGCCAATGGTGATATATTATTGTCCCATCTATCCGTACTTGGCCTCAACAATGCCTCAATCGCCTGCTGTACGAGTTTTTGGGCAACTTCGGGTGGGATTGCCCCAGCAATCGCTTGCTGCGTTGCTGCGCTAAGTGCTTCTTGATCCATCTGGACTGTTAGACTAGCCATGCCATGCTCCGCCTCGTGAATATGATTCCACATACTTGTAGCTTGCTACCAATGATACCTTCATCAGCTCCAGTCCTTACACCAATTCGGCAGATGAAAATCCCTTGATTCCGTGGGGATTATCACTCTTTCTGTATGTCCTCGCATAAATTCAAGCCGAACCCGGGCCCGCAAACTCAATTCGTCTCATCGGATGCCGACATCCTTGTCTATGGTGGTGCTGCCGGATCAGGCAAGACACGCGGGGCCTTGCTGGACTGGTCCCGATTCGTCAATCATCCCAGTGCCAGAGGAGTCTTCTTCCGCCGTACATATCCCATGATCAAGGCCGGTGGCGGCCCTTGGGATGAAGCCGTCTCATTCTACCGGCAGATATTTGGCAAGACCCTCAAGATCAATGAGTCATCGAAGGACATTACCTTCCCGTCCGGGGCCCAGCTTGCCTTCAGATCGATGCAACACGAGAAAAACAGGTTCGATTGGCAGGGGGCCCAGCTGACCTGGGTCTGCTTCGACGAGGGAACCCACTTCTCGTGGCCGATGGTCAATTATCTGATCTCCCGCCTACGTAGCTCGGCCGGGATGAAGACCTATCTGCGGGTTACCTGCAACCCGGACGCAGAGTCCTGGCTTGCCGGCTTTATCGACTGGTGGATTGATCCGAGGTCGGGTTACCCGATTCCGGAGCGTGGTGGTGTCATCCGGCACATGTACATCATCAATGATGTGCCGAAAATGTATGCGTCTGCCGAAGAAGCCAAGGCAGCCCATCCGGATCTGGCGGAAGTCAGCGACCCCCAGACGGTCACATTTGTACCCGGCAAGTTGCAGGATACTCCGCAGCTGGGCCGGGACTATCTGTCGAGGCTAATGGCCCAGACCGAGGTCGAAAAAGAGCGACTGGCGAAGGGAAACTGGAAGATTACGGCCAGCGATGGCATCTTCAAACGGGAGTGGTTCGAGGGCAAATTCGTCGACAATGCACCGGCAGGTTTGCGTATGGTTCGCTCGTGGGATATCGCAGCCACGGAGCCTGACGACAAGAATGATCCAGACTACACTGTCGGCGTCAAGGTCGGTTATGACTCGGCAAAGAAGATCTTCTACATCGTCGATGTCGCCCGAGAGCGTGTCAGCCCTCTCGGTATCGATCAGCTACTCCGGAATTGCGCTGAGATGGACGGCCGGACCTGTACGATAACAATTCCGCAGGATCCTGGCGCTGCGGGTAAGATTATGGTGTCGAGCTTTGTAAAGCTCCTGGCAGGTTATCCGGTACGGACCCAGAAGCCGTCGGGAGATAAACAAACCCGGGCCATGCCTTTTGCCTCGCAGGCCGAGCATGGTAATGTCTACATCGTCCGTAGACCTTGGAATATCGATTACATCAACGAGCTATGTAAATTCCCTTATGGGGCCCACGATGACCAGGTCGATGCCACAGCGGACGCAATCAACTGGCTGACAACAAAGCCATCGGCCGAAGGGTTGGCGGAATTGAATCGGAGGTAGGAGTATGAAATTGCCCCCTGAACCAGCGAAGTTCTTTGCCAGAGTTGTCCTTGATGCGGATGAAGTTGAATCGGTGCAAGTTGAGGATCATGTCCTCACACCGCTTGAAGGGCGATCTGTTTCCGAGTGGGTTTATGAGCATCTTACCGAGTCTTTTGATCGCAACGACTGGCTCAACCAGATCGACCCCGGAGCCATAGGCTTTGACCGTAGTGGCAACTTTGAGATTATCGCCGAGGGTCGGCTCCAAGGATTCTACGATTACGATGGGGAATACGACGAGATATTGTACTTTGATAAGATCGTGTGGCAGCGATTGCCCGCTGACTGGTTTACCGATCAGCAAGAGATGATGCGGTTAGAGCCAATGGAAGGAGATCAACCGTGACTATGGGACCTTGGCAAACGCAGGATACGGCACCGAAGGACGGGAGTTGGTTTGTAATGCTTATCAGGGCGTATGACTCCAGCGTCGACAAGGGATGGGGACAAGTTGACGCGGTATACGATCCGCCAGATATAGTTCAATGGGACAATGGTGAGTGGACAAATGGTGAAGAGATTTCGGTTGAGCCTGGGGACAAGTTCTTTTGGCTTCCGCTTCCGCCGTATCCTTTGCCAACACGGCAACAATACCTGGATGCTCGGTATGAACGGGAGCGTCTTGTCCGCGAGATGGAAACCGAAGTGCAACGGGTCAAAGATCGGATCATGTACGGGTCGTGAGTTGGAACTGAACTGGAGACATCATGCTAGTCAAACATTTTGAAAAATGTTCGCTTTGCTTTGGTGACGGCGAAGTATTTGGGTCGCATCGCTCGGACTGCCCCAGATGCAAAGGCGATGGCATGGTTGAGGTGACGACGGAAAAGAATCGTGAAGTGATTCAGGAGTTTACGCAGGAAATCTTGGTCTCGCTTGAAGATTCCGAATTGCATGATGCAAAGGTAAAGCTTGGATGGCCAACCATGGATGAATACCGCGTAATCATCGCAGGTGGCCGGGAGTTCGACGATTACAAGCTCCTCTGCGAGCGGTGTGATGCAATCCTTGCGGAGAAGGCCGAGACCCATCAGATTGTCATCCTATCCGGTGGTGCTGCTGGGGCCGATACGCTGGGCGAATCCTACGCCCGCGAGCGTGGCTATCCGATTGAGGTTCATCCAGCCGATTGGGACCGATACGGTAAAGCTGCGGGGCCCATCCGCAATGGCGTGATGGCGTCGAAAGCTCATGCCCTGATTGCATTCTGGGATGGCTCAAGTCCTGGCACGAGAGACATGATCGAGCAGGCTGAAGGCAAGGGGCTGGCCATCCGGATCAGCTACCCCTACAAATCGAAGGTCTGGCGGCGGCTGGCTATCTTCTCCCACAAGCCAGCGTTGTCGAGTTTGTCTGTAAGCCATTTGTCGGCGGCTTCCCTTGATGCAAACAAGCCATCCCATTCCACGACAGTCTCTTTTGGGAATATGTCGTACGAGCGGACTAACGCCTGCCCTTCGTGCACCGAAACCAGGGTCCCGTAACAGACCTTGTATGTGACTGTCTTGATATCATTCCAGGACCACTTGACAGTCTTCTTGACATAGAACACTTGATCGCCCAGTTTCATCCCACATACCTCTATTTGCAAGTTATTGACCGGCTATACTCATAGCGTCTTGTCGCTCATATTCTTGCCGCAATTCATCCGCATAATCGCCTGCAACGTAATAGCTAGCGGCTCTTTCAGCCAGCAATTTGCTTGGGAAGATCTCATCCAAAGCAATCTGGATATTGCTACTAGCGCCCGAACATATAGCGACTTTGATTGTCGCTTGCAGGCCTTCGAGAGAGACAATTTCGCCCTCGCAAATATGAATCCCTGAGCAATAAGGCCGAGGGCTAGATCCGGCGTGGCGAAAGGTACGCGTGACCCAATAGATTTTGTCGCCCAACTTCATTTCACATATCTCCAGTTGCAGGACATGCAGGTCAAGCCTGCCTCGAGGAATCGATGGAATTGCGGCCTCTGGCCTTCCCATGTCAGCGGAGATGTCAGCCCATCGGCTCCGCAGCTCGGACAGAGGGGCCATAGCTCTCGGTTGTAGTCGTGGAATAGCGGCAGCTCGGCCTTGCACTTCGGGCAATGATTGCCGCTCAGTAGATCGCAACGATAGCCACATCCGCAGCGATACAAGGGATGATCCATTCCCTATCGTACCGCCACAGCCCCAAATCTGACACCTTCGCGACACCTTCATTCCGGGACATCTGCGAACACTGGCGGACACGAGAC
>ERZ869921.592-NODE-592-length-20247-cov-27.295563_pt1 | contig 20247 bp, 31 predicted proteins | sample MGYA00579310_ERZ869921 | MGnify/ENA primary metagenome ERZ869921 (study PRJEB32216, sample SAMN09231816) | wastewater metagenome | place: USA: Maryland | collected 2016-06-21 | study: EMG produced TPA metagenomics assembly of the PRJNA472060 data set (Reclaimed...
GACGCTGATGTACCAATGGACGGTCGTAAGTTTGCAATCCCACCATCATTGCGTAATGCAATCATGGGTGTTGACCGCTACAACTCAAGCGACTTCGTTGATGGTCGTGGTGTTCAGAACGGTCAAATCGGTAAGTTGTATGGCATCGACATCTATGTGTCAAGCAATATGCCTGTTATCGAAACTGCTGCTGAGAACTCAGCTGGCGACGCTGTTAAAGCTGCTTTGTTGTTCCACACTGACACAATGGTGTTGGCAGAGCAAGTTGGTGTTCGCTCACAGACTCAGTACAAACTAGACTACTTGTCAACACTTTACACTGCCGACACATTGTTCGGTGTTAAAGTTGTGCGTCCAGAAGCTGGTTTTGTTTTGGCTGTTAACGGCTAATAAGCACTAAGATTCCCTGCTTCGGCAGGGGTCTTTTTTAAGGGCTCTTACTTGAGTCTTTAAACAAGACAACAAGGGATAACATTTATGGCAATTTATCGTGGTCCTGGCGGTTCAGGCGATGCAGTTAATGATTCATCTAGCGAAACAAGATTAGCGGTAGAAGCCAGAGACGCTGCTATTGCTGCACAGGCTGCTGCAGAGGCTGCACAGGCTGCTGCTGAACAAGCAGAAATTAACGCTGAGTTAGCTGAAACTAATGCCGAAACAGCTGAAGCTAATGCTGAAACTGCTGAAGCTAACGCAGAAACTGCAGAAGCTAATGCTGAGGCTGCTCAAGCTGCAGCAGAAGCTGCTCAATTAGCTGCTGAAACAGCTCAAACAGCTGCGGAATTAGCCGAAACAAATGCTGAGACAGCAGAAACAAATGCTGAAACTGCTGCTTCTTTAGCTCAGGATTGGGCTACTAAATTATCTACTCCAGTATCAGGTAGTGACTATTCTGCTAAGTATAATGCTAACTTAGCAGCTGCGTCTGCTAGTGCAGCTCAAACAGCAGAAACAAATGCTGAAACTGCACAAGCTGCTGCAGAGGCTGCTAGAGATGCTGCTTTGTCTGCTTATGACAACTTCGATGACCGCTATCTTGGTCCTAAATCTTCAGACCCAACACTAGACAACGATGGTAATGCTTTACTAGCTGGTGCATTGTATTTTAATACAGCAACCAATGTAATGAAAGTGTATGATGGCTCTACTTGGGTAGCTGCTTATGTTTCTGCTGCAGGTGTTTTACTAGCTGTAAACAACCTTTCAGATTTAACCTCAGCTAGCACAGCACGGACTAACTTGGGCTTAGGAACTGCTGCAACTACAGCTTCTACTGACTACGCCACAGCTGCTCAAGGTACAAAAGCTGATACTGCATTACAACCTTCTGCGATTGGTGTGACTGTACAAGGGTATGATTCTGATTTAGCTGCTTTTGCTTTAAAGACTGCTCCTACAGGAGTTGTTGTTGGTACAGATGACACACAAACACTAACAAATAAAACTATTAGCGGTTCAAGTAACACAATTTCAAACATTGGTTTAAGTACACAAGTAACAGGAACTTTGCCAATTGCTAATGGTGGTACAGGTGAAACTACTCGTCAAGCTGCTTTAGATGCTTTAGCTGGAGCTGTAACTGCTGGGCAATATCTTCGTGGTAATGGCACTGATGTTGTTATGTCAACTATACAAGCTGCTGATGTTCCAACACTTAACCAAAACACAACAGGAACTGCATCTAATGTCACAGGCACAGTAGCGGTGGCTAATGGTGGTACAGGCTCAACTACTGCATCAGGAGCTAGAACTAATCTAGGTTTATCTACAGTAGCTAGTAGTGGTTCTTATAATGATTTATCAGATAAGCCAACGATACCTACAAATTTAGATAGCCTTACAGATGTGGTAATTACATCTGCAACCAACGGTCAAGCTCTAACTTATAACGGAACAAATTGGGTTAATTCTGCTGCGTCATCTAGTCAATGGACAACTTCAGGCTCTAACATTTACTACAACACAGGCAATGTTGGTATTGGTACTACTGGTCCTACTTCTGCAGGTCTTACAATAGGAAACCTTTATGGTGGTGTTAATTTAGCTGGCACTGGTGGAACATTTGCACAATGGGGTGGTGGTTATGGAATATGGGCTTGGACTAATGTTGGATTAGGCATAGGCTCTGCAGCAGCTATTGGGTTTGTCGTAAATAATGGTACGACAGCAATGACAATTACTTCTGGCGGATTGCTACAATTTAACTCAGGCTATGGTTCAGTAGCTACTGCTTATGGATGTCGTGCATGGGTGAACTTTAACGGAACTGGTACTGTAGCCATTCGTGCAAGTGGTAATATATCTAGCATTACTGATTTAGGAACTGGCTCTTATAGATTAAATTTCTCTAATGCTATGCCTGATGTAAATTATTCAGTTATTGGTTCTTCAACATCTGCTGTTGGTGTTTCTGTTTCTTTTGTAGTAACAAGTTTTAGACGAGATATAGATGTTAGAGTTGATAACACAACAACTACAGCAACATTTTCAACTTGTTCAGACACTTCAAATGCTTTAGATGTTGTTGATGTGAATGTTTCAGTATTCCGATAATCAAGGACTAATATGAATCAACGAATTATTTACCCTACAGATGATGGCGGTGTTGCTATCATTGTTCCTGCTCCTGAATATTTAGAAAACAACACAATTGAAGATTTAGCTGCTAAAGATGTTCCTGAAGGTAAGCCATACAAGATTGTAGATGTTGCAGACATTCCTACAGATAGAACTTTTAGAGATGCTTGGGAGTATCAAGAATGATTGTTATTAATTTAAACAAAGCTAAAGATATTACCAAAGAAAGATTAAGAGCTGAAAGAGCTCATTTGTTACAAGCACAAGATGTAGCCTTTCAAAGAGCTTTAGAGTCTAATGCGGACACTTCTGAAATTGTTGCAGAAAAGCAAAGATTAAGAGATATTACTAAATTAGTTGATACAGTCACTACTGTTGAAGAACTTAAGACTATAAGTGTGGGCTAATAATGGGTGAAGATAACGGAATAGACCTCTATAAGTATGGGAAGTTAGTCGCAACTGTAGAGTCTCTGGAAAAAAAAGTAGACAAACTAGAGGCTGGTATGGAAGAGCTGTTAGAGTTAGCTAACAAATCTAAAGGTGGCTTCTGGATGGGCATGACAGTAGCTTCTATTGTTGGTGGTATCGTTACATTCATTGGCTCACACTGGACATTTAAATGAGAGAACTAACAGTAGGTAAGAACCTCACAGCAGGTGTTAGCAATACTGTCTATACAGTCCCTAAAGGCTGTAAAGCTATTGCTACCTTGTTGTTCCTATCAAACGCTGGCGGTAGCTCTAAATCTATCTCAGCTGATTGGTTTGACTATTCTGCTAATGACGACATTGTTATTGCTGGCGGTAAGTCCGTTGGTGCTGGAGACTATATTCAGTTCTCTAATGGTCGTATGGTTTTTGACGAATATGATGAACTAAGGGTAACTCCTGAAGCATCATCAACATTTTCAGTAATCTTTACTGTAGAGATTTTACAGAACACTGCTTATCAGAACGGAAGCTAATTATGAAACCAGGATTGTATGCCAATATTGCAGCCAAGAAAGCAAGAATCAAGGCTGGCTCAGGTGAGAAGATGCGTAAGGTCGGTAGCAAAGGTGCTCCAACCGCTAAAGACTTCAAGGATGCTGCTAAAACAGCTAAGAAAAAGAAATGAAAAAAGACTCTAGACTAGCTAAAGCAGGTGTCTCAGGCTACAACAAGCCTAAAGCTACACCAAGTCATCCTACTAAGTCTCATGTAGTAGTGGCTAAATCAGGCGACCAAGTGAAAACTATTCGCTTTGGTCAACAAGGTGTAAAAGGTAGTCCAGACGGTTCAGCAAGAAACAAAGCCTTTAAAGATAGACACGCTAAAAATATCGCTAAAGGTAAGATGTCAGCCGCTTATTGGGCTGATAAAGTTAAATGGTAAAGGAGCTAATATGCCACTAAAATCAGGTAAATCAGACAAAACAGTATCTTCTAACATCCGTATGATGGTTAAAGAAGGTAAACCACAGAAACAAGCAGTAGCTATTGCTCTGTCAAAAGCAGGTAAATCATTACCTACACGAGGTGGTAGAACAGCCACGAACATGAAAAAAACAGGTCGTGGACGCTAAATAGTTGTTGACACAAACATAAAACTGTGGTAAACTTAGGAATATTATGCAATATATTCAACTTGTAAATGAAGTGTTGGCAAGGCTTAGAGAATCTGAAGTTTCTTCAGTGAACGATAATGCCTATTCTAAAATGATTGGTAAGTTTGTCAACGATGCTAAACGCAATGTTGAAGATGCTTACAATTGGAATGCTCTATATGACACTCTGACAGCGACCACCACTGGAGACATCTTTAACTATGTCTTAGATGGTTCAGGTCAGCGTTTCCGTGTTGTGGATGTATTAAACGACACATCTAACTGGGAATTGAAAGAAGCATCTACTCGTTGGATGAACCAACAGTTCTTGTTGACAACAACTCAAAAAGGCTCACCACAGTATTATAACTTTAACGGTGTTGATGCTAATGGAGACACACAGGTAGACTTATTTCCTATTCCTAATGGTGTTTTCAATATACGATTTAACATTGTATTACCGCAACCTATTATGACAACAGACTCTACGGTTCTTAAAGTTCCTTATGAGCCTGTTATCTTCTTGGCTTACGCTAAAGCTTTAGCAGAGCGTGGAGAAGATGGCGGACTAGCTTCTAGCGAGGCTTATGGTCTTTATAAAACATCATTGGCAGACGCTATCTCTCTTGAAAGCGGTCGATACGATGAAGAGTCTACTTGGAGACTTGTTTAAATGGCAGAACAGCTCTTAACAGGCTCTATCGCAGCTCCAGGATTCTTTGGTTTAAATACTCAAGACAGTTCTGTGCAGTTGTCTAGTGGCTTTGCTTTAGAAGCTTTTAACTGTGTTATTGACCAATATGGTCGTATTGGTGCTCGTAAAGGCTGGACTAAGGTTAACTCTACAGCAGCGTCGACAGGCAATTTTAGAGCTATTTATGAGGTTGTTAAGGATGATGGCAATGTGGTGTTGTCTGCAGCTAACAATAAGCTATATAGTGGCACTACAACATTAACTGAATTAGCTGTCCGTAACAGTGACAACACTGCTAACTTAACTTACGCTATCACGGATGATAACTGGCAGATTAGTGGTATGCCTTACGACACTGGAGCAACTCCTTCAGGTCATGCTATTTTAGCTCAAGCTGGTCATCCTATTCTTGTTTATCATAAGTTAGGCTCTACAGCTCATGCACATACTGGTGCTTATGGTTTACAACGATTAGGAGATATTGCTTCTAATTTACCTAGTAATTATACTGTAACTAGCTTTACACCGAATGTCTGTATGACTGCGTTTGGTCGTGTATGGGTAGCAGACATTGCTAACGATAGACAAACTGTGTACTTTAGTGACTTGTTAGACCCTACCGAGTGGAAGACAGGTACTTCTGGTTATCTTAACATTAGTGAAGTTGTTCCTAACAACGACCCTATTGTTGCTTTAGCGTCTCATAACGGTTTCTTGGTTATCTTCTGTGAAAAGCACATTGTAATCTATGAGAACCCTGTAGACCCTTCAGCATTGGTATTAAAAGATGTAATTACTGGTATTGGTTGTATCGCTAGAGACTCTGTCGCATCAATTGGTACAGACTTGTTATTCTTGTCTTCTACTGGTGTGCAGTCTTTACAGCGAGTTGTGCAAGAGAAGTCACTACCTTTTAGAGACATTTCTAAAAATGTTCGTGACAGTTTGTTAAGCAATGTAAATAGCGAAGTATTGAAATATATTAAAGCTGTTTATTTTCCAACAGACGCACAGTATTTGTTAGCTCTTCCTTCCACTGGTTTTACTTATTGCTTTGACACAAGAGGTGTATTAGAAAACGGAGGTGCTAGAGTTACTATTTGGAAAGATATTAAACCTACCGCTTTTAACCTTACACAAGCTAAAGAGCTATATATTGGTAAACCAGGATATATTGGTAAATACACAGGCTATCAAGATAACGAAGTTACTTATCGACTATCTTACTATACAAATTACTTTGACTTTGATAGTCCAGCAACAACTAAGATGATGAAAAAAATTAACTTAGTTGCTATAGGCGGTTCTGCACAGGCTATTTCGTTTAAGTGGGGTTTTGACTATAACAGCAACTATAATACACAAGTTGTGTCATTAGATACAATTTCTGTTTTTGAATATGGTGTTGGTGAATATAATATTGCTACTTATTCAAACGGTATTGCTCTTGACAATGCTCAAGTTAACGCAGGTGGCTCAGGAAAAGTTCTTCAACTAGGATTTGAATCTGATATTAACAACGCTCCTTTGTCTATTCAAAAGATTGACTTTGGATTAAAAGCTGGTAAGACATTGATTTAAGGATTAAATATGAGTAATTATACAAAAGCAACTAACTTCGCCACTAAAGATACATTACCTACTGGTAACTCAGGTAAGATTGTTAAAGGCACTGAGATTGACAATGAATTTAACGCTATTGCTTCTGCTATAAGCTCTAAAGCAGACTCAGCGTCTCCAACATTTACAGGAACTCCTGCAGCTCCTACGGCAGCGTCAGGAACAAATACGACACAATTAGCTACAACAGCTTTTGTGGCTGGTGCTGTGTCTGATTCTTTGACAGCGACTACAACATTAACTAATAAGACTTTAACTAGCCCTACTATTAACGGTGGTACTATTTCAGGTATTACGGATTTAGCTGTGGCTGATGGCGGAACTGGTCGTTCAACACTTACAGCAAATGCTGTTTTAGTTGGTAATGGCACAAGCGGTATTAATAGTGTTTCTCCAAGCACAACTGACAATGTCTTAATTTCGAATGGAACATCATGGACTTCTGCTGCTATTAGTTCTATAGCTGGGTTTGATAAATTATTCGCTGCTAATGGTTACCAAAAATTACCTAGTGGCTTATTAATTCAATGGGGTCTTACTAGCGGTGTACCAGCTGATACTACAGTAACTATTACATTGCCAATAGCTTTTTCATCAGGTTTTGTTTATGCAAATATAGCCGTACAAGATTGGTCAGGCGGTAATGAAGAAATGAGTACACCTTTTGTAGGTATTAATGGTTTATCAAGTTTTACAGTTAGAAATACTGATGGCGATACAGGGATTAATAATTATCGTTGGATTGCTATTGGTTATTAAAATATGAAGATACCAGTCGTACAGCGTAGCGACTATGTAATGTACTTAGAGTTCTTCGCAGGTATGCACTGGTTTCACACGGATGTCTTTAACTGGACACCGAAAGTAAAGAAGAAGTATTTAGAAGATTTAAATTTATTGCAGTATCTTGTTGGAACTCCGTTAGTAGCCCTTGTAGAAAAGGATAACACTAAGTTAGCGAAGTTCGGAGAAAATACTGGTTGGAAGATAGAACAACCGTTCAAAGGGAACGACAATGAAAACTACTTTATTTGGAGCAGGAGTTTATAATGGGTAAAATGGCTGGAGCTATAGGAACAGTCGCTGGTGGGTTGATTGGAGGACCTGCAGGTGCGTCTATTGGCGGTGCTCTAGGAGGCATGATTGGCGGTCGTCCTGATGTCTCAGGTGCTTATGGCGGTGCTTCTGCACAACAGCAACAAGCATATCAGAATGCACAGTTTAGACCTGTTGGCATTACTACAAACTTTGGACAGTCTCGCTTTGAAATAGACCCTACAACAGGTCAATTAAGAAGTGCTGGATACACACTAGCTCCAGAACTACAAGGACTTCAAGCAAGTCTTTTAGGAGGATTTGGTGGTGCTTTACAACAGGCACAAGGTGTTGACACATCTGCATTAAATCAAGGTGCTAATACTTTGTTCGGTTTAGGTCAAGGTTACTTGTCAGAGTCTCCTGAAGCTGCTAGACAGCGTTTCATGTCTCAACAGCAAGCTTTATTAGCTCCTCAGAATGAACAGACACTAGCTGGTATCCGCAACCGTCTATTCCAAACAGGTCGTACAGGTTTAGCTACTGGTGGTACTTCAGCTGGTAACATGGCTGCTACTAACCCAGAAATGGCTGCTTACTATAACGCATTAGCTCGTCAGCAAGCTCAGTTGGCTGCTGGTGCAGAACAAGCTGCACAACAACAGATTACATTTGGTCAAGGTTTGTTAACTGGCGGTGCTGGTTTACAAAGCACTGGTTTTGGTTTACAATCAGCAGCATTCGACCCATTAAAGACACAACTTGGTCTAGGTTCTGCTATCGAAGGAATGGGTGCTCAATCACTAGGTCTTGGTTCAGAATTAGGTGGTCGTGCTTCAACAGCTGGTGCTCAAGCAGGTCAATTAGCAAATGCAGCCGCAATGACTAATTTAGCTGGTCAAGTTGCTCAACAAGGTATTGATGCTACTCGTCAAACAACTCTACAAAATCAACTCGGTGGTTTATTCAGCAATCCACAAGCTGTTCAAGGTATGCGAAATGTGGGCAGTAGCGTTGGTAATTGGTTTGATAGTATTATTGGTCGTAACAGAGGTCCTGAACTATTAAATTGGGAATAATAAAATGGCAGAGAGAAACATTGTAAGCGGTATGTTCGGGATTAATCCTGAGATGTTCGCAATGAACAGAGACATCGCAGGTCAGCAACAAGCTGCTTCAGTAGCACAGCCTGGCACGATGATGAATCCGTCATTAGCTCCGTTGTATGCACAAGCTGCACAACAAGGTCAGTTAATTGGTAGAGGTATAAGCGGCTTACTAGGTGTTGAAGACCCAGAGTTAGCTAGGATTCGTGATGTACAACAGATGCGTACACAGTTTGATGTGTCTACTCCAGAAGGTCTTCGTTCTTTTGCACAGGCTCTAGGACAAAAAGGATACACAGACTTAGCTATGCAAGCTGCTTCAAGAGCTGCTGATTTGCAAGAAACAATGGCTAAGACAGGTAAGGCACAGGCGGAAGGTCTTGCAGCACAAAATAAGTTAATGAACGAGGTAAAGTTGCGTCAAGACTTAGCTGCTTTAGGTCCTAATGCGACTGAAGAACAGATTCTTGCAGTTGTTTCTCGTTACGGTTCTCCTGATGCTGTATTGCGTACATTACAGGCTTCACAAGATAGACAGGCATTAATAACTTCTCGTGAAACAATGGCAGCTGAAAAAGCAGCAGAAAAGAAATCTGAGAAAGAAGCTAAGTTGTCTCAGAATCAAGAGATGGCTATTGGTGCGGTTGACCGTGTTATTAACGAAGTTAAAGAAGCTAAACCAATGGTTGGTAAACTAACTGCTGGTTTTGGTGGTTCTGCTTTAAGTGTTATCCCTGGAACAGAAGCTAGAGACTTACAAGCAAAGCTTACAACTATTAAAGCTAACTTAGGCTTTGACAGATTACAACAAATGCGTGATGCTTCTCCAACAGGCGGTGCATTAGGTCAAGTAGCTGTACAGGAATTGGTAGCGTTACAGTCTACTGTGGCTTCACTTGATGCAGGTCAGTCTCCAAAACAATTAAGAGAAGCTTTGGATAAGATTGAAAGACATTACAGCAAGTGGAGAGAGACAGTCCGTAAAGCAGGTGGTCAAGAACAACAAAGCACAGCAACACAAGGCAATGTAGTTGAGTTCAACGCTTTACCAAGAGGAAGACAATAATGGCTTTTGATGTCCGTATGCCAGACGGTACACTTATTCGTAATGTACCTGAAGGAACAACTCAAGAAGAAATTCTATCACGCTATAATGCGTCTCAGCAACCAGCACAACAAGCACAGCCTGTCTCAATGACAGAGCGTATGTTTGGAGCAGGTTCACCCACAGCTAGATTCTTAAAAGGTGCAATTGTTGACCCATTACTCGGTGCTAACCAACTATTAGCTGAAACAGGTTTATTCGGTGAGACAGTTAGACAACAAGCTCGTGGTAATGTCCGTGCAGTGGAGCAAGCTGTTCAAGAAGGTCGTAAGCGTGTCGGTAGCGAAGGACTAGATTTAGTTCAACTAGCTGGTAACATTGCAAGCCCTATTAACAGACTAGCACCTACTGTCGCAGCTCCTACAGCGGTTGGTCGTGTTGGACAAGCAGCAGGAACTGGTTTGTTGTTTGGTGGTGTAACTCCTGTAGTTAACACTGAAGACTATTTAAATGAGAAACTTACTCAATTAGGTACTGGTGCTGTAGCAGGTGCATTGATTGGCTCAGGTGTTGAGACAGCTAAAAAAGCATCTAAAGTTGTTAAAGACTTAGCACAGCCATTGACAGAAGCAGGTCGTAAAGATGCTCTTCGTGAGTATTTAACTAAACTAAGCGGACCTGAACAGGAGAGAGTTGTGTCAGCTCTTCGTGGTGCTGATGAGTTAGTTGCTGGTTCAAAACCTACAGTAGCTGAAGCAGTGTCTGATATTCCAACAGCTACAGGTCTTGCTGCATATCAGCGTCGATTAGCTGGTTCTATGCCTGAAGAAGGAATTGCTGGTCAATTTGCACAAAGAACAGCTGAACAACAAGCGGCTCGTACTGGTGCATTAAGACAAGATGTTGCACAAACTCCTGAGTTATTAGACTTAGCTAAAACATTAAGAGATGCTGACGCTACTAGAAACTATGGTCAAGCTTTTGCACAGACAATTACAGCAGACCCTAGACTGGCTCAGATTGCAAGTAATCCATACTTTAAAGATGCTTTGCCTGATGCAATTAAACTTGCAGAAGCTAAAGGTATTACAGCAAAGACTGATTTAACTGAGTTGCTTCAGTATGTCAAGATTTCATTAGATAAACAACTAGGAAAGACTGGTGATACAGCTCTTAGCAACGCAGAGAAGTCAGCTGTCCGTAAAGTTAAACAAGAATTACTTGGTTGGGTTGGTCAGAAGAACCCACAGTATTCTTTAGCTCGTGAGGCTTTTGCTAAAGCTTCTCAGCCAATCAATCAAATGGAGATTGGTCAGTTCTTAGAAAGTAAGTTAGGAACAGCTTTAGGCGACAAAGAAAGAGCTGGTGCTTTTGCTACTGCTGTACAAGAAGCAGCTTCAACAATTAAGAAGGCATCAGGACAGGCTGTTGGTAAAAGACTTGAAGATGTTTTAACACCTAAACAAACAGCTACTGTAAACAATATTCTTGCTGATGTCTCTCGTAAAGCAAAAGCGGAAGAACTCGCAAGTCAGTCAAACATTGGTAGTTTAATTCAAGACACAGCCGAGCTTCCTAATTTGTTGAATAGATATGCAACAATTACTAATACTATTCTAAAAGCATTAAAGAAAGATTCTAATGCTGAAATCAACCAATTAGCTGCTCAAATGATGTTAGACCCACGACAGCTTGCTGCGTTTATAGAAGGTGTTCCTAAGTCAAAAGCTAAAGAAGTTACTGCAGCAATGTTGAAACGACTAACACCTGAAAATAGAGATTTGTTTGTTCGCTATTTAGCAATCCAAGGCGGTGTACAGTCTAGCTTACAACCTGAAGGACAATAATGAGAGCTATCCTCTATTTTTGGGTAGGCTTAGTCCTTGTTTGTCTAAGCTATGTCCCAGTACACGCACAGCCTATCGTTACTGAGTCTACATCTAAGTCTGAGACAACAGTAAAGTCTCCGCCTCCGTCAGCTATCTCACCGTCTATTACAACCATCAACAATAAGATGTGTAGTAGCGGTGTGGCTGCAGCGGTGCAGACTCAAATCTTTGGTATCTCTATGGGAACTACTGTAAGAGATGCTAACTGTGAAATGATTATCAAGGCTGAGTCATTGTTCAATATGCAGATGAAGACTGCTGCTGTGTCAGTGATGTGTCAGGATTCTGCTATTTGGTGGGCTATGTGGGATGCTGGTACATTCTGTCCAGTAGAAGGTAAAGTCGGTGTTGAAGCTAAGAACTTCTGGCTAAACAACGAAGAGATGATTCCTAAACGACCTAAGATAAAATGAGATGGTTGTTAGCCTTTCTAGCCTGTATTGGCATAGCACAGGCACAGATAGTACAACACAATATCTCGGATGACGGATATGCTAGAGTACCACTTCAGTTTCCATTCCCTTATTATGGTCGTGTGTTCACTGAATCTTATATGTTCAGTAACGGTGTTGTTGGTTTCCTCAATCCAACAAATCATTTCTGTTGCTCAGGATATGACATAACACAGCCTAATCATCCGTTTAGCTTTGCTATTATGCCATTGCAGACGGACTTGTTGAACTACTCAGGTAGGTTCTTAACTGAAGGAACTCCACAGTATCAACGATATATGTGGGAAAACATCAGTGAGTTTGGTAGACCGCAGAACTTAAACACTTTTGGTGTTGAGATTAGACCTAGTGGCTTTATTGGTATACATTATCAACAAATCAATATAGACCCTAGTAGACCTGTAACAATGGGCATGACTGGCGATAGTTCACTGAACCAGTACACCTTAACCTACAGTGGTCCAGGGTTTAGAAGAGTAGAAAATGTGTCAAATATTACACAAGCTACTGGTGATATGTGTCTAGTAGACCCTCTGTTTAGTCCTAGCTGTGCAGGTTACGCTCAAGCTTATTTAACACAACAATGTGGATTGAATGCTTTATATGACCCAAGCTGTCCAGGATACACTCAGGCTTATTTCAATCAACAATGCAGCCTTAATCCGCTGTATGACAGAGGATGTAGTGGATACGAAGCAGCTTATGCACTTGCTAACATTGTCACACCATCAGCACCAGTTGTTTCAGCACCAATACTTCAAGTCAGTACAACAGGCACAATCAGCGTTACGACTCCTGTCGTGTCTGACCCAGTTGTCAACGAAGTAATTACGAGACCAGTCAATGCAACAGTATCAGTTCAACCAACTAATACGCAGTCTTCAACTCAAACTGCCCAAGCAGAACCAAAGCAAGAGAAGAAGACGGAAGCTAAACCAGTGGCAAAGCCGACTAGAGCTGAAGTTAAGAATGAAGTCACGCAGACAGCACCAGTGATGGTCGATGTGCCAATGCAGACACAGCCGTTGATGATTGTCGATATGCTGTTTAGGAATATGGTTAAGAAACCAATACAAGATAATAACAGGAGCTATTACGCTCTGATAATGGGAAGTCAGAAAACACACGAGGAGATGGTAGATGAGCAGTATAGAAAAAGAGATTAGCGTAGCTGGCTTCAGCTTTAAACTAACTAACAAACTCATGGTCATGATTATCACGATTGCACCTGTCGTTGGTGGTGCTTTCTGGGGTACTTTTGAGTTCTACAATGACTATATGTCTATGCGTTCTGCCATCAAGAACTATGTAAGTCCAGATTTTACTGAATACGACAAGAAACTAGCGTTGATGGAAGAATCCACCGCTAAGGTAAACGACTACACTCGTGACATCAAGAACGACATCAAGAACGATGTTCGTCGCTTAGAGAAGGTTGTAGAGCAGGTAGAACGAGATGGTAAGCAGTTGTCTCGTGATGTTGACAAAGACCTTCGTGAGATGCGTCGTGAAGTAGACAACAAGATTAAAAGAGCATTAGATAACCCATTAGCAAACAAGGAGTAAGTATGTTTTCATTGATTTCAACATTAGGTGGATTGTTAGTCTCAGGTCTGCCGAGCCTCTTAGGATTCTTCCAAGACAAGTCTGACAAGAAGCATGAGTTAGAGCTTGCTAAGATGCAGACTGAGCGTGAACTCCAGATGATGGAGAAGGGCTTCTTAGCTCAGGCTAAGGTAGAAGAGATTCGTACAGACCAAGTGATGATGCAGACTGACGCAGAGATGACTAAGGCTGCTTATGTACACGATGCTAAAGTGCTTGAAAAAGCTGCTCCTTGGGCTTCAACATTCGTTGCTACGGTTCGTCCTGTAGTTACTTACTTGTTCGTAGCTGAGTTGTTTATCATCAACATCGGTATTGGCTGGTATTTGTTCACTCACGGTACTTTGATTACCAATGTGGACGACTTCCTAACAGCTTCAGACATGATTTTCAGTGAAGATGAGATGGCTATGCTTGGTGCTATCATCGGTTACTGGTTCGGTTCAAGAGGCTGGTCTAAGAAATGAGAGTAAGTAAAAAGTGTATTGAACAGATTAAGAAAGATGAGGGTGTTCGCAACAAACCTTATCAATGTCCTGCACTTTTGTGGACGGTTGGGGTCGGTCATGTTATCGACCCTAATCATGCTAAAGTACCAATGGCTGATAGAAAGGCACTACCTATTCCTGCAGGTTGGGATAGGGTTCTAAGTGCTGATGAGATAGACGAGATACTGCGTACAGACTTAGCTAGGTTTGAAGCTGGTGTCCTGCGTCTAATTAAAGTGCCATTGACTCAAGGACAGTTTGATGCATTGGTGTCTTTCTCATTCAATGTAGGATTAGGTAACTTACAAAACTCTACATTGCGTATGAAGGTCAATAGAGGTGAGTTTGAGGCTGCAGCAGAGCAGTTCTTAGTCTGGACTAAAGCTGGTGGTAAAGTGCTTCCTGGCTTGGTTAAGAGACGCACACACGAAAAAGAGATGTTTGAGTCATAAAAAAACCTCCCCGAAGGGAGGCTATAAAGGTCTCGGAAGGAGACTACACAAGGAAACTAGATAGAACAACCACCTGCTGTGCAACTTAGCATTTGAGCTCCTTCGACATTATCGTCATACTCTTTGAAGTTACTCCAGTCTACTGACTCTGGAACTAACATCTTAAGTTGGTTGTATGTCTCTTCGGTACATTCTTCATAAGGTGCTTGCTTGTAAGTTCCGCCATCCATTGGCAAGAACGACACACCAGTAACTTCATCGAAGTGTTTGTAAACCCATGCTCCGACATCCATCCACTCGTGCTCTTTGACAGAGATAGTCACAGACGGCTTATGCTCACAGTAGTGTCTCTGGAACAACAACCATAACTTCAAGTGTTGTAGTGCAGACAAGTCGTCACGCAATAGAGCACCATCAGCCACAGCAACAGGGAAGCTAAATACTGTTGTTGAATCAGGCTTCATCACGCAAGGCTCTGCAACGAATCCAGACTGAATCATAAACTGTGTCAAAGGGTCTTTGTTATCAGCTCTAACACGGCGAATGTAGTACTTACTATGCTGAGGATGAATACCACTCGCAGTTGAACAGAGTTGAGATACAGTCCCTTCAGGCTTAACTGCTGTAACCGCAACAGACTGATTAATCCCAATAGCAGAAGCGAACTCAGCGTTAGTAGTAACAGCAACATCTTTTAGTCTCTCCAATCGTGCTGGTAAGTCAGCATCATCAGGGTTGTTCAACAGTGCGTTATCACAGATACCAGTCATAGACACACCTAGTAGTGCTTCTTCTTCAGTGTTCTTCTGCCAAATCTTACGCAAGTATGGGAAGTTAGTTAGCGAAGCTTGGAAAGTACCAAGAATTGACGCAATACGAATCTTACGCTCCAAAGAATCCATATCATCATCGCTACGAACAATACAGCTAGATAGATTACAGAACTGATAAGGACGAAGAATAATTTCGCTACAGGGGTTAGTACCAAAATCGTAAGTAGCGTCCCTACGACCGTTCTTGGCTGCTTGTTTCTGTGACGCATCACGACTGAAGATTCCTCTCTCACCTGAATGTGATTCATAGATAGATGTCCACTCACGCATGAACTGACCGATGTATGGCTTCTCTTGGTAGACAGCAGAGTTGTTAGCCAATGCTCGTTGTCCTTGACCATCCCACCAATTACCAGCCTTAGCATGAGCCATCTTGTCATCAGACAAGTCAGACAATGAAATCATGGCACTGCGTCGTACTCCGCCCACAACAACAACTTCCCCGATTTTGCAGAGAATATCATGGCATTCGAGTGATGATAAGCGGCGACCAGCTGACCCCTTGAACTTGGCGATACAAAACTTATAAAGTTCTTCCAAAGGTCCAGGTCCTGACGCTCTTCCACCAAAGGTTTTAAGTCTAGCTCCTGCAGGTCTAACTTTGGATACATCGTACTTTGGAATTTCACCAGAATATAAAAGAGCAATGAGCTGTCTAAGCGATTTTGCCCATCCTTCTTTAGAATCCGACACAACAATAGTAGTCTGACTAGCAAACAACTGGTCTGGGACTTCAGGTAGTTTATTGACATATTGTTGCTCCACTGAGAAACCTACACCTGTACCGCATAGGAGAATATACATAGCTTCGTCAAAAGCTTTAGGGTCGTCAATCGGTAAGTATGAGCAGTTGAATGCTGCAATGTTCTGACGCTCTAACGCAGGACCAGCAGTCATGATAGCTCTCATTGACGGCATTACTTCTAAGTTGTTTACTGCTGTTTCTAACTCTGCACGAAGTTCTTTAGTTAAGACATAGTTCTGTTTGTCTTTAAGATGTTGCTCCATGAAGTCAAAGTATCTTGCTACAGTTTCATTCCAGTGCTCACGACGACCTTGGTCATCAAGATAACGACTGTATCGTGACTTGGCGATGAAGTTGTTGTACGGACTCATTGTGTATTTTGTCATTTATTATCTTACTTCCTTCTCTAGTTTATCGGCATTCTCTTCAATTCTGTCAGAGAACAGTTCTACAATGTCTTCGCTAGTGATATTCAACAGCTCCAACAAGGTTATCTCATCAAGCTCTGTAAGTCGCTCTTTAATCTCGTGCAGTAGTAGAGGCATCTTTTTCCTTCTTGATGAGGTATTCTAAATAGTGTTTAGCTTTCTCTAAATCTTCAACACCGTTCTTATATGGGTATCGTAACAGATATTTCAATACATTGCCAGCCCAGAAGTTTAATTCCCATTCTTCGATGATGTCCCAAGGCTGTATGGCTTTGCGATAATGATTACCACCGACTTGCTTAGACATAACATCGCCTTGGTCTTCTTGTCCGTGGCTATAGGCTTTGTAAACCTGCTTAGTGTTTTCAGCCCATGCTTCATAAGCATCCGCTAATGTTTTTTGAGCAGGGTCACTATTATAACACACATTTGGCATTGCCACAGGGGATGAATACATATTATGGTCTCCACTCATCATAGTCCTTTAATTTTAATACCTTTTTTAACCGCTGTAGTCCCTTGACTCCACGAACCACAGTCCTTGCATTGGTATCTTTGGTATGTACCTGTTGCTGCCAAAGCAAATCCACGCTTCTGTATCTTCTTCGAAGCACAGCTTGGGCATACATGATTGTCCGTATTAAGATTGCGATTTGGAAGCGATTTAATCCAAGGAAGAAGCTTATAGTAAAGCTTTTCCAACAAGATGACATCCTGGATGTTGTACTTTTCCATACGACCCCAAGCTGCGTTATCTTTGTCCATACACTTAAGCCAAAGTTCAAATCCTTCATGGTCTACTTTCTTTCCTAATCCTAGTTGCTGTGAGACATAATCTAGCTTGTTAGAAGTAAACCGAAAGTTGCTCCTAACAGTACGCAGTAAATCAATTTTCTTAGAAGGAGATGGTGGATTAAGATTATGAAGTAAGAATTCCTTGTTGAGAATAGGTAAGTCGAACTTATTGCCATTGTAAGTAACAACACCGTCTGCTTCGTTGAGAAGTCCATGAATACCTTTCAACATCTTCTTACGAGATGATTTGTGGATTGAATCAAACACAACTTCTTTATCACCGAGCCACTTAGCACAGTAACAAAGAACTTGAGATGAATCTATCATTTGATTGATGCCGATGTTCTGGTCGTATAATCCCCAGACATACGCTGAGTTAGGACTTGTTTCGATATCAAGCAAAAGTATCTTCATTTAGTCTTTTTCTCCCATTGATAGACAAACCAAGGACCAACAACTTCTAGGGCATCAACGACCTTCTGGAACTGTTCTAAGTCTTCCTGTCCCCAATTCTTTTGTTTGATGTCTTTCTTCAATGCCTTTGATGTAGCGATGAGACGAGCTGCAACAATCTCATCACAAAAGTCATTATCAACATCTAGTTTAACTTCCATCTCTCATTCCTCCTACGATTTTTAATAACACATCAACTTGCTTCTTCAAGTATTCGTTCTCAGATTCAAGTCGTTCATTGCGTTCTCTCATGTAACGAGCTTCTATTTCTAGCGTCGAGACAATGTTGTTCAGTTCTTCCTGAATGTCTTTAGCGTGTCGCATCTTACCCTGCCATCATATCAAATAATATTTCAGCATCAATCACAGCCAATGGTGCTCTGCCGTTCTGTTTAATAATTACGATTGGTTCGTATTTGCCGTGTGATTTAGCCTGGTCATAGTAGTTGTAAACCGCTATCTTAGCTAAAGACTTACACTCAAATACTGCTGGAATAGCTTCCTTAGCTGCTTGAGACATCACGACATCTTCACCGTGAGAACCCATAGGACAGCTTCTAAGGTCAAGCTCTGTTAACTGTGGATACCTTTCTAACAGTTGCTTTACGACCCACTTTTGCAGGTTTCGTCCCTTTGCCTTTGCTGATTGTGTCTTCACGAGCTAATACCTTTCTGTTCTTAATCCATGCTTTAGGAATGTGCATTCTTGCGTTGGTTTGGTCAACAGACCATGTAGAAGCTAAACAGAGTGCTTCATCTGTTTCATCAACTAAGTAACCCACGGTGATGCAATGGTGAATCTCTGCCTTTGTCTTACCTTCCCAACCGACATCAGCAACAGCATCAATCCACGACACCTGAATTATCTTTGGGGTGGCTGCCATACATCTCCTTCTTTTCTTTGTAGATACAGCAATTGTCCGTTCTCTAACACTCGTGTAGCATCGCCATCGTAGGCTTTTAACACGGCATCATATAGTTCCTCAACAGTTGTGCAGTCCTTGAGCATCTTAGCACCTTTAGCAGGACCGATACCTTTAAGACCTTGAATGTTGTCGACTCTGTCGCCAGTAAGAATTTGAAGGTAGAAGCTGTGCCAACCAGCGAATTCAGAGACATAATACTTCTCTTTCTTTCGGTAGTTGTAGTGATGCCCTCGGAACTGATTAAGGTCTTTGTCGATGTGAACCATGATTGATTCATCTTCATCGAGAGCGTAAGCAGCAATACCGACAGCATCGTCAGCTTCTATACCTTCGGTGACTACAAACTCCCAATCGTTCACTAGGTGGTCTCTTAGGGCTTGTAAGTGAACAGGTTTCTCCTGTGGTCGAGTTCCTTTGTATGGGACTGTGACTGCGATGTCGTTGCGGAAGTTACCCTTTCCAGTAAGGAATCCCTTATAGTCATCACACTCTAAATCCATGCAAAGCTCTACCAAAGTAGCTTCTAACCTGGACACCGCCAACGCTTCGTCTACATCGTTGCTAGAAAAGCCAACGGCATAGCACAAAGAGTCAGCGTCGATTAAAGCAGTTATCACAGAATGTCGTCATCCATGTCGGCTGTTGCTACACCTTCAGGGTTGTATTCCTTTAGGTCAGTAATAACAATCTTCATCAATGATGGACTGATACCTTTCTTGTTCATGAACTTCCACTCGTAAGCAGAAACCATTGCGGTTGCTTTAGAGTTGTTAGCCACGATTGCAGTGATATGATTACCTGCTGTGTCTTGTGGACGAATAGGATTCACAGACTTGCAAGTGATGTAACGACCTTGCTCAGGCTTCTTAGGGTTGCTGTTTACAGCGATGCCCATTGCTTCCAATGCTGCTACTGCGTCATCAGACAAGTTGCAAAGGTCTACTTGATACTTCTGGCTAAGGTCATTAACCTTGTCAAAGTAAGCCCAGAAAATGTCGGCTTTTAGTTTAACTGGTGAACTCATTTATTACTCCTTTAAAAATGTTGCTGTTACTGATTATAGTGGGCTGTCAACAATTGTCAATCCACATTGTGAAATAGTTTAGTGAATCTTTCGTGGAACACCAAACTCAAAGTCTGCTAAACCTTCTAGCGTCCCATCTTCTAAATCTCGTAAAGAATCTAAGATTAGTTGATAAGTCTCGTCCAAATCCATTGATGTCTCAATAGAATATGTATCATCCTTGAAGGCACGAATAACAACCATGCCGTATAGGTTTTCGTCTAAATCTTTATCGTCATTCATTTAAGCCCCTTAAAATATGTGGCAGCTACTGCTAAACACATTGTTACAAAATCGCCATTGTTCATGTTGCTCTTAGCGTCATTAGCCCGCCAACAAACCCATTGAACATTGTCCTCCGTATATCCTTTTGAGTTGTCAATACGGTCAATTGAAGGAGACAACCATTTCTGTCCGATAAACCCCATCTCAACACCAGTCAATGCACATTTACC
>ERZ869921.593-NODE-593-length-20242-cov-18.723832_pt1 | contig 20242 bp, 20 predicted proteins | sample MGYA00579310_ERZ869921 | MGnify/ENA primary metagenome ERZ869921 (study PRJEB32216, sample SAMN09231816) | wastewater metagenome | place: USA: Maryland | collected 2016-06-21 | study: EMG produced TPA metagenomics assembly of the PRJNA472060 data set (Reclaimed...
CAAGCATTAGCTTTAAAAGAATTAGGATTTGATGAACCTTGTTTTGGTTATTATTTATGTAAAAATTCTACATTTGGTGTTGAATTAGAATTAACAATAGATTGGATTGATTTACTACCTTATGATTCATCAAGTTGTAAAGCACCACTTTACCGACAAGCATTTAGATGGTTTAGAGAGAAGTATGATTTTAAATCTTGGATTCAAGAATATGGAAATAATACATTTATATATGAAATAAGACCCCATGTATTATCTCATTATAAAGAAGGTGAAATTTATGTATATTCTGCCCATGAAGAAGCAGAACTTGCTTGTCTTAAAAAATTAATTGAAATTGTAGAAAATGGCAAACATTAATTTCATATGGTTGGGGGATATTGTCCCCCCTCAATTTATTGAGAACTATAAGACATGTTGTAAAGTGAACCCAAAATATACTTCACGTCTTTTCCGTGACGAGCAAGTCGAATATTTAGCCAAATTCTATGGCATAGACAAAATTTACCACAACTTAAACCTAGTTAACAGATGTAACCTAGCAAAGTATCTAATATTACATTATTATCCAGGTGTATATAGTGATTTAGATATTGTATGGAAACGTAATGTAGACGAGTTGTTAACTCAACCCGTAAATCAATTTTATAACCAAGCGTTTTGGCCTAATTACAATCAAGTTCATGCTGAACCTGAATTTATATCGTGTGTTCGGCCTTATACACATATTTATAACGGCGAAAAAGTGTATATTTTCGATGATCACTTGATTTACGCAACTTCTATCGCAATGGAAAAGGTAATCGATTATAGCAAAGAAAAATGGCTAAGTCAACAATACGACCATTCAATAAACTTTGAACCGTTTGGTCCCGTTTCTATTACGGAGATGATTTATGATAAAAAATTAAAAGCTAACATGTGGTATGATGTTCAATGTCAAGCAATTGGGCAATTTTGTGATCATCATAGCACAAGAATGTGGGAGTAGTGTATATACGGATTTAAATATGGTGTGGGGAGTATGAATGCATTTGGCTAGGTAATATTTTTATCGTATATTTAGGGAAAAATTTAAAAAATGAAATATGAAAAAATTATTCTTATTATCCTTGTTGGTCTTTACTTGTACAATGTATTCTCAAGAAAATACCCTAAAAGGAAAAGTTAGTTATTATGCTAATAAATTTCATGGGCGAAAAACAGCATCTGGAAAAATATTTGATAATACAAAATTAACTTGTGCCCATAAAACTTTACCATTTGGAACACTTTTAAAAATTATAAATCCGATAGATGGAAGATTTGTGATTGTAGAGGTAATTGATAGAGGACCTTACATTAAAAAAAGGGTAGTTGATTTGTCTAGAAGTGCCTTTTTAAAAATAGGAGATTTAGAGAAAGGAGTTATGACAGTTATAATAGAAAAAATTGATAATAAAAAAAAGAAAAATTTAGCTTATGGAACAACAAATAAAAAATGTAAATAGAAAATCAATTAGGGAATTTTGTAAATTGATTTTTAAAATCAATGAATGTCATTGGTATCTTGAAAATAAAAGAGGTGATGAAAAGGAATGGGAAACAAAATTAGAAGCATTTGAAAATGATTTTGTTGAAAGTTTAAAACATATGATAAAATAATTTGGAAGTATAAATAATCAATCGTATATTAAAATTAAAAAATAAAAGTTATGAATGAAAAAGAATTTAAAAAAGCAGAATTAATTAATTGGCTTATGTACTTAGAAAGATCTATTAAAGATTTATATGAGTTTCATCCTTCCAATCCAAATAAAAAAGATATAGAAGAGTGCTATGATAAATTAGTAATAGAAAGAGAAACAGCGAATAAGGAATTAAAAGAATTATTTTAATTAATATTTATAAAAATAAAAAACCAAACTATAAAATGAAAAAATTAATTTTAGCAGCAGTAGTAATCTTTACAATGTTCACAGTTTCTTGTGAAACTACCCCAACCGAAGTAGAAACACTTTCTACAATTGATTCTATGTCAATAGATTCAACAGTCACTGCTTTAGATTCTCTATCTACAGTGGATACTATTGCTAAGTAAGAAAAACAAAACATTGTGTTTTTAAGGGAAGACTATTTCTTCCCTTTTTTTGTCTATATTTATAATAAAATATATTCAAATGTCTTTAGATATAGAAATAATCAAATCAACATCTCCATATGTACATGTTTTAACTCCTGTAGATAGTAATGGGGATATAATTCCTATAATTACTTCTGAAGTTTCGGGAAGTGAATTATTAAAAAAATTAGATGAATTAAATACTTCTATAAAAGAAATAGAAATATCATCTGAAAATATTTCTATAGAGGCTGAAGATTTAAATTTGAATTTGAATGAACTTGAAGCTTTAGTTAGTGGTAGTAATATTTTATTAGAGGATATTAAAAATAATTTATCCTCATCTTCTTCATCATCTTTTAACGGACAATTAATCCAGAGTGGAAGTGATATAAGTGATACTAATCCATTACCTATAAAAATTATAACTGGATCTGTAATTGTAGAAAATTATCCTTTATTACAAACTATAACAGGGAGTGTTATAATAAGTAATTTAATTACTGGATCATCTACTGAAGAAAAGCAAGATATTACTAATGGCATACTTAGTATGTATACTGGGAGTTTATCTTCTATAAATAAAAATACAAATGTATTTTATACAGAAGATGTAGAAGAAGACACATCAAATAATACCACATTTGTAGGGAAACAGACAAAGGAGGGGATATGGTTATTACAAAAAATTACAGAATCCATATCAGGTACAAAAACAACTACAACTATGGAATATGCTTCTATATTAAATAACGCTACTAAAATAACTTATGACAGTGCGTGGATAGGTAGAGCTACTTTAACTTATTCAGAAATTAAAAATTTATTATAAAAAGATATTAATATGGCATTTACATATTCAACTGCAGTAGCAGGAATAGGAACAGTAAGTTGTGCAGGAACTACAACCGTAACCGGCTTAGGAACTACATTTGCAACTTTTACAGGTGCAGCGGCCGGTACTAATCAGGCACGTGTCGGTGGTACAATTACCGTTGGTGGCGTTACTCGTACAATTATAGCTATTGCTTCAACAACTTCTTTAACGGTAGATGTGGCTTTTGGCACCTTTTCAGGACAAGCTTTTACCGTCCAAACTGAAATAATACAAACGGGTACTGATACAATGAATCTTGCATTAGGTGCTGCGGGTGGAATTTCAATTACAAACAGAGCAGACTTATACAGGATATTTGATGTTAGAGGTTGTGATTTTACCGTTAATGGAACTTTAACCGTAGATAGCACCGTTGCACAATTAAGAAATGACGGAAGTTGTACTAACAGATTTACCGTAAATGGTTCTGTTAATGGGGGAGAAATAATTTTTAATGGTAGAAGAGCAAACGCTGCAAATGGTCCATTCCCTTATGTAGGTTTTGATTGGTTAGGGCAAAACGGACAAAAGATTTTAAAATTAGCAAGTACAAATGCAACCTATCCCGCTAAATTTACAATGATTGATGCTGCGGTAAGATTTGGTTCGGATTGGTTAACTACTGATTCAGGTAACTTTTCACGAATTACAACGCAAGGGGATGAATGTTGGATTTTATGTGCAAGAGGTACGGGAACTTCACAAGCACGTATTAGACAAGATAATACAACGGCTACTATTGATTTTCAAGCGACTCAAACTTGGGTAGGTTTATGGTTAAATTTTGGTGTACCACAATTAAGTTTAAAAGGATATACACCTATTAATACAGATGGACCTGAAATTAATTTAGCATCTGTTTTAGTTGCTGCTAGAATATCTATTGAAAATTATAATACAACTTATGTAATACCTAATTATTATACAGGTGCTCAGATAGTTTTGTTGGGTGGTGCCTGGACTAGATTAAAGAATAATTTAAGAGGTACAAATATTGTTTGGATGTCTTCAAGCGCAAGTGGTAGAAATGTAATTGAATTTTCTAAACAAATTACAATAAAGGCACAAGACACAGCAGGTAATTTATTGAGTGATGGTTATATGTACTATCAACCTGTTGGAAGCAATGTAGCTGGTATTAGAGCAAAAGGTGGTACAACAGATATTACTTTTGATTTAACTCAACAAAACATTTTAACAGTAGGTGGTGCGGCAACAGCAGAATTTCCTTATGCTTGGGGTTACACTAATGCAAATGGTAATCAAAGTGTTTACAATTATTTCTGTACAGGAACAACAAAAGGAGCAGAAACACATTCAATTGGTTCGAGTCGTTACGGATATGATAAGCAATATATTACTGTTGGATTATCAGGAAACAACGATGTTACACCAACTTATGTACATACTTCGTTACCAACCTCGGATAAAGTAATTGCAACGGCTGCCGCTATTAGTGGTATTGCTTTTAACTTTAGTACAAAAGTAATGACAATTACAGGTAACTTAGATTACCAACAGATTTATGATGCTTATCAATATGCTTTAAACCAAACTGCAAATTTATTTCAAGCAGATAATTGTTTGACTGCAAATTCAATTTCTAACTATGTAGGTTGGACTATAAACGTATCAACAGGAGTTACAATTGATGCTGGAACTGGAAACTTTACAACTTTACAAGCTCAAACAATTACTTTAAATGGAACGGCAAAAGTTGAGGGAGTTTATAAAAATTCAGTAGGTACTTCTACAATATGGGAATTTGGTTCAACATCCGAGCCTATTTTAGCGGGTACATCTTTAGCTATTTATGATAATGCTGGAGTTATTAAATATTTTAACGCTGTTACAACTGACGGGGTTTATCGTTACTATATAGCACCCCAAGCGGTAGGAGAAACTTTTACTTATGCAATAGAAAAATACGGCACAAGAAGAGAAAGCGGAACGTTCCCAAGTAATGCTGGGGGTATTTTATTTTATATTCCAAATTATAGTGAGGATGTAGGTATTACAGAAATTGATTTACCAATAGTACAGGCCTATACAACTTTATCTAACACATCTCAAATATACGATGCTACGGCTAATTTTAGACTTAGTGAAGCTGGTATTAAATTGGGTCAATTAGTATCCAGAGATGGTTTATATTTAGATTTTACAACTTACAATGTAAAAATTAAAGACGATGCAAGTGCTATTGTAGGAGTTTCAAGTGGAACTATTACTTATAAATCTATTGTAGTAAACGAAAGTACAAAGTATAACGCAATGAAAGCTACACCGCCTAAAACTATTACACCAACTGATACTGAAATTATTAATGTATTAATTGAAGATGCGAATGGAGATAGTCAGTTATCAATATTAGGTGGAGATAATTTAGGTTATGAATTATGGAAAGTTACAACTGCAACTACAACCGATGACTATGCAACAGGAACTTTATTAACTACATTAGCAACAAATGCATTGCCTTATAGATTTATTGGAATAAATGGTTTTGATATCATAGGTAGGGATATTAGTTCTGGTGTGCGTAGAAGAAATTCAATGGTAAAAGGGGACTATAAACAAGAATTTTATGTAGGAGCACAAATACAATTATCAACAGATGCTCCTCAGTTAATTGAAAATAATCAAAAATTAGATGAATTAATTTTAAAAATTGATAATAATCTTGATGAAAAAATTAGTACTAGGAGTACTCTTACCTCACAACAAGTTTATGGGGTTCTTGAAGGGTATAATACCGCTACAAATGATAATATAGAAAATAGTAATAATTCTATATTAAAAAATATTAAATTAAATAGATATATTTAATTTTTTTAAAAAAAGATTCATTTCTTTTTTAATTTTAAGGGAAGACTAGTTCTTCCCTTTTTTTGTCTATATTTATATCCATATACATTAAAATGGTGGTAAATAAGTCCATAAACTTAGATAATATATTTTCTTTATTTTCACCTGAGGGGGAAATAGGGAAAAATAATGATAAGGTTTTTATTGATTTAACTCAAAATCCTATATACCTGATAGGGATGTATAAAAAAATGGTTATTAACTACGTTATATCAAGTCGTAAAATCGTAGAATCTTTAAGAATATTAAATCCTCAACTAGATCCGCAAGAAATAGCAGAAGCTGGAGATTATATGGTTTTTAATAAAGTATATTTGTATATAGAATCTATAATATTAGATAACCCAGAACACATAGAAGCCCTGAAACGATTATCAGATAATGATCTTATTTTTACTTTAAAATATGGAATTAAATATTTTGAAAAGGAAGAGCAATATGAAAAATGTTATTATTTAACAGAAATTTTAAAAAAAGTAGAAGAATTTTTAAAATAATTTGGAATATTTGGCTTTTGTTATTATTTTGGAGGTGTTGAGAAAAGGTTAAGAAAAAGGAGAAAGATGAAAATGAAGAGATAGGATGAGGAATAGGGAGAAATAGGGGAGAATGGGATAATAAATTAAACAATTTAAAATTATAAAGATGAGAAATCGAGAATTATTTACCCGTCGATTAGAACAAATCGAAGGTCGACTTACAGGATTAACACTTATGGTCTCTAGGGGAGAGAGTGTTGAAAATTTTAGAAAAGAAATTACTAATATTGAATGTATAGTAGATGAATTAAAGGGATATGTTGAACGTGAACCTATGTCTCCTGGGGAATTAAATCCAATTAAATAAAAATTTAAATTAAATAAAAGTTATGAATAAATTATCAGCTGAACAAATCCAGGGTAATTGGAATATATTAATGTCTAAAATTGATGCTTATATAGCAGAACCTAGACGGACTCAATTAAAAGATTTTTATAATAAGTATGCAGAACGTATCATGTTAATGCCTGCTGCCCATAAAAAAGAATACCATAATGCATTCCCAGGTGGATATGTAGATCATGTTATTAGAGTTATAGATTGTGCTCTTAAAATAAATGATGTATGGGTAGAAATGGGAGTAGATACTTCAACATATACAATTGAAGAACTAGTATTTTCAGCATTAAATCATGATCTAGGTAAAATGGGAGATGAAGAAAATGAATCTTATATTCCACAAACAGATAAATGGAGACAAGAAAAACTAGGTGAAGATTATATGTTTAATAATAAACTAGCATTTGCTTCAGTCCCAGATAGAGGTCTATTTTTACTTCAATCCCATGGTATTCAATATTCATTTAATGAAATGATTACTATTCGGACTCATGATGGTTTATATGATGAAGGTAATAAGAAATACCTTATGTCATTTATGCCAGAACAAAGACCTAGAACTTCTCTCCCATTTATAGTCCATCAGGGAGATTTAATGGCCGCTAGAATTGAATTTGAACAAGAATGGTTACCTAAATTTAAAAAGGATTTGGCTCCTAAAAAAGGAAATTTTACATTAGACCCAAAAAACTCGAAAACCACCTCTACAATGAAGGTCAAAGCATTAGGTTCAATTAAGAGTGAAGGATTAAAAAACATGTTAGATAATTTATGATGTATACACTTATTATTTCTATACTTTCAGTTATGGTCGTAATCTTAGGATTTACGACCTTTAACTTATTACGTAAAAACGAAAAAGCAGAAGATATACTAATAGGATACTTAGATTATCTTGATAAAATATCTAAAGTAATTGAGGTAGCAGATACTAGACTTAAAAAAATAGACCACAGAGGCATATTTCAAAGTGATGATGAAATAGGGTTTTTCTTTGATCAAATTAAAAATTTACAAGAAATTCTTAACGAATTTAAACTTAGAAGATACTAATATGGATTCAATAATCAGAAAACACAAACTAGAAAAACAAAAAAAGGTATATTTTACCAAAGAGACAGAGGATGCTATTATATCTTACAATTTATCTACAGATCCTATTTTTAGAAGTAATATATATCAAGAAAAAATTCACTGGGCTTTTTATAAGTTAACAGAAAATATAATCCACACATTTAAATTTTATCACACTGACGTAGAGGATTTACAAGACTTACAACATGAAATCATGACGTTCCTTTTAGATAAAATACATTTATTTAGCCCTGAAAGAGGAGCTAAAGCTTATTCTTATTTTGGAACTATAGTAAAACGTTATCTTATAATCTACACTCAGAAAAATTATAAAAAACAAATCAATAATCTATCAGTTGATAGTTTAAGTAACTATTCTAATTTAGATACATCAGACCCATCATTTATACATTCAAGTAGATTAGATAAAGAAATTGGTACATTAGTTGAAGTAACCGAAATATTCAGCGAGAATCCAGTCAATGATAAAAAATATGAGTATGATGATAAATTATCTTTATTTATTAATCTATATACTGATTATTGTACTAAAAATATCTATAAATATTTCCCTAAGGAATATGATGCTCAAGTAGCAGATGCAATTCTTGAATTATTTAGAAAAAGAGAAAGTATTGATATATTCAATAAAAAAGCTCTTTACATTTATATTCGTGAAATGATAGATGTTAAAACTCCTAAAATCACTAAAATAGCAAATATTTTATACGATATATTTAAGAAAAAATATTTATTTTATCTTGAACATGGATATTTCTCATCTTAAAAATATTAATTATACATATTTATAAATAAACTATGGGACAATTAGATTCAATAGTATTCGGTAAAAAAAAGTTTTCCGATATTTTAGAAGAAATATATAATAATCAAAAAAGAAAAGAAACACAAGTTTCTGCTTTAATTTCTGAACTTAAACCTTTAGTTCAAGAAATTGGAGATGCTACCCTTATAGTACCCCTTATTAAAGAATATCTTGATATTAGTGTTAAAAATGATGAACAGTTAATTAAAATGGCTACTATCGTTCAACGCGCTTTAAACAATACTACTGAAGAAGGAAGTTTAGGTATATCTGAAGAAGAAAAACAACAACTACTTTCAGTAATGGAAGATCTACAAGATAAAAAGAAAAAATAATGTTAAGAACAACAGGCCAAGACTCATCATTTTTAAAATCCAATTCTAACTTTTCAGCAGATAATGTATTTGCAGGAAGGGTAAGATATTGTATGTTAGATGATAAGACTTATCCTAGTGTTTTTAAAAATTTTGGTGAGTGGAGTTCTATAGGAGGTATTTTTTTCTCAAAAATAAATGCTCCTAACCCTAATAAAGACTTTTCAACAGATAACTTTGCTAAACCATTATTTCCAAATAATAAAACTTTCCCATTAATAAATGAAATAGTTTATATAATAGCATTGCCTAATAGTAGTATTCAATCAAATGTTGGATCTTTAGATTATTACTATTTTCAACCTGTAAATATATGGAATAGTACCCACCATAATGCTATACCTGATCCTATAAATAATACTAATTTCCCCCCTTCACAACAACAAGATTATCAACAAACATCAGGAGGAACAGTTAGGAGAGTTACAGATGGAGGTACAGAAATTAATTTAGGTAATACTTTTAAAGAAAAAATAAATATTAAAAGTGTTCAACCTTTTGAAGGAGATATAATTAATGAAGGGAGATGGGGACAAAGTATTAGATTTGGATCTACTGTAAACAATAGTGCTATTCCAAATCCTTGGTCTAGAGCAGGAAAAAATGGAGATCCCATTTATATATTAAGAAACGGGCAATATACTGATGGAAAAGATCCTTGGATACCTCAAGTAGAAGATATAAATAAGGATATTTCATCAATATATGCTACTTCAACTCAAAATATTCCTATTGAAGTATCAAGTAAGAATTATAATTCATATAAGATTGCCCCTACATCCCCAGATAAATTTGCAGGAGAGCAAATTATATTAAATTCTGGTAGATTATTATTTAATACCAAAACCGATTCAATTTTATTTAGTTCTAAAAAAACAATAAATTTAAATTCAGTAGAAAGTATTAATATAGATTCTCCTACATTTGTAGCAAATTCAAAAAATATATTTTTAGGAGATAAAAATGCAACTGAACCCATTATATTAGGAAATACATTTTTAAATGATCTAAAACAATTATTAAATCAATTAATTATATTATCTACATCATTGCAATCCCCTATAGGTACCCCCGGTCCATCTGCTCCAAATCTAATAATAGCGGGTCCTGCTCAAGCTATGGTAACTAATGCCCAAAATATGTTAAATAGAATAAACAATTATAAATCTAAAGTAAGTAAAACTAAATAATGGCTTTTGATAAAGTAATCTTAGGAGTAATAACCCGAACTGTTAAATCAACAGCAAGATTTGATATTGCTATTAATTCTATTAAAACCCAATTTGATGATGAATGTCCCACTCCTCAAGAACTTACTAAAATAATTCAACAAAAAAATCAAATAAACCAAGCTTTAACTCAAGCTTCAGGAGCATTAAATACAATAAATTCAACAGCTGGAACTATAAACGGTATACTTACTGGAATAGATGTTGCTATAAAAGTAATTAAAGCTATTCCTATACCATCAGCCATTACCCCTCTAGCACCCGCTGGAGTTGGACCTAGTTTAATACCAGGAAAAATATTTCCTATATTAGCTGATGCATTAATTATATTAAAGGATTTTGTTAAAACAAATAAAGGAATAGTAGAACAAATCCCGTCTGCTATTTCATCTATACAAGTAGCAATCCAAGGTACTATAAATAACCTAAACTCATTAGATACCCTAATCTCAGGATGTTTAAATAAACAAACAGAAAACTTATCACCTGAAGCTAAAGAAGTATATTTTAATGAAATAGGATTTGCTTTAACACAAACAGGAAATAATTCAAATCCTAATATAAATGCAAATGCTGATTCTATACTAGAAGCACAACTCCAAACTAATTCTCCAAATCCTTTACTTTATAAAGGTTTCAAATTAACCTTAGAGTATGACAGTTCAAATACTTTTTCTTTTCCATCAAGAAGAATTAAAGGAGTAAATGATGAAACTGGACAAATACTTTATAATTATGGAGGTAAATTTTCATATAGTTCATCAACACAAGTATTATTTGATGAAATTAAGTTCCAAATCGATAAACTAGTACCTCAAACTAGTATAGTAGAAGAAGTAAATAATACTATTGAAGAAATAACAGATACAGTAAACGCAGCTCAAGCTGAAGCTGAAAAATTAGCTGAAGAAGCCAGAAGGACAGCTGAAGAAACCAGAAGGGCAGCTGAAGAAGCTTTAAATCCACCTCCACCACCACCACCACCCTTCCTTCCATTTGGAGAAGCAGGATATAATAATGAACTTAGATATAAATTTAGAGAAAATATATTTGATATAGGGATGTTTTACCAATTTAAATCAGATTCTCAAAAATGGATAGAAATTATATTTACATCAGAACAATTAAATCCATTTGGATATCCTGGCTCTAAAGATGGAGAAGAAGCAGTTAATATATATCAAGATACTATATATGGAGATCAATCGTATCCGGTAAATATTAATGAAACATATATATGGAGTAATGATAGTTTAAGATGGATATTCCAAAATAGAACATATTAATTTTTTTATTTATTTATATTTATAACAAATGAAACCAACCGAATTTAAAAAACTTATTAAAGATGCTGTAAAAGAAGCATTTCAAGAAGAAATGAAAGATATTTTATTGGAAGCAGTTAAATCACCTAAACCAATATATGCTACTCCTATAACAGAAACAATTATGCATTCTAACCCTACAATAGGGACAGGAATGTCTCAAGTAACAAATACTCCATCATCTGTGTCTCCTGAACAAAGAAGAGCAATGTATGAAGGTATGTTGGGGGAAACAGCAATATCTTTTAACTCAAATAACATTCAAACTTTTAGACCTAACCCAGGAGGTGATACCATTAATGGACAATTAGCGGATGGAGATGTAAGTATGGATCAAATAATGAATTTAATGTCTAATAAATAATGGCACAAATAATACAAAATAAATATCCTGTTGACCTAGATGCTAGAAAAGCAGTTGGGTTTGGTTTTCCACTTAATGGGAATGCTGTTTTTGTACCTACATATCAGACAAGAGATCAAATAAAAGCAAATCTTGTTAACTATATATTAACTAATAAAGGGGAAAGAGTATTTAACCCTAATTTTGGAGCTAATTTAAGAGCACTATTATTTGAAAATATAGTAGATTCATCACTAGAAGATCTACAATCCATAATTCAAAATGATATAGCATTTCACTTCCCCCAAATAGTTATAAAAGAAATTAAGTTTGTTAATACCCCGGACGAAAATATTATAAATTTTATCCTTACATACGAAATTATAAATTTTGGAATAGAGGACAATATAAACATATTACTACAATAAAATGGCCAATTTAAAAAGAGATATTAGATACATAAATAGAAATTTCAATGACTTCAGAAATGCATTGATAGAGTATTCTAAAACTTATTTCCCTAACACATATAATGACTTTTCAAAAACATCTACAGGTATGTTATTTATGGAAATGTCTGCATATGTAGGGGATGTTTTATCATTTTATTTAGATAACCAAATCCAAGAAACATTTATCCAATATGCTCGTCAAACTGAAAATTTATTTAATTTATCATATCTTTTAGGGTATGTTCCTAAAGTAACTACAGCTGCATCTGTTGATATTGATTTTTATCAACAATTACCTGCTAAATTAAGTGGTAGTACTACAGTACCTGATTTTGACTATTGTTTAAAAATCCCTGAAAACACTCAAATTACAGCTAATAATGGTAGTGGAATAAAATTTTTAATTCAAGATGTAATTGATTTTTCATCATCTAGTTCAATGGATCCAACAGACGTTTCTGTTTATCAAATAGCAGGAACACAACCAACGTCTTATCTTTTAAAGAAAACAAGAAAAGCAATTTCTGCTACTATTACTTCAACAACATTTACTTTTACTTCACCTGTAAAATTTGATACTCGTGATTTAAATGCTACTAACATAATAGGAATTTTAGATGTAGTAGATAGTGATGGAAATAAATGGTATGAAGTACCTAATCTAGCCCAAGAAAATGTATTTGATACTATTAGAAATACAAACTTTAACGACCCAAATTACTCTTCAGATACTGAAGTACCATATTTATTACAATTAAAACAAGTTCAAAGAAGGTTTGCTACTCGTTTCTTAAATGAAGGAACATTACAATTACAATTTGGAGCTGGAGATCCTAATTTAACAGATGAAGAAATTATCCCTAACCCAGATAATGTAGGTTTAGGATTACCATTTGAAAAAACTAAATTAACTACAGCCTTTTCACCTACAAACTTTGTATTTACCGGTACTTATGGAATTGCTCCTTCAAATACAACTTTAACTGTAAGATATTTAACAGGTGGTGGGGTACAATCAAACGTTGATTCAGGTACATTAACTAATATAGATATAACAAATGTAGTATTTTTAACACCATCTTTATCTTCATCTTTAGCTAATAATATATTTAATTCATTAGCATCAACTAATCCATTAGCAGCTGATGGTGGACAAGATGGAGATACAATTGAAGAATTAAGACAAAATGCCTTAGGTAACTTCCAAAACCAATTAAGAACAGTTACTCAACAAGATTATTTAGTTAGGGCGTTATCTATGCCATCTAATTTAGGAGTAATATCTAAAGCATATACTCAACCCAGTAAAATTAATCAATATCAACCCGGAGAATTACCTACAATTCTTGATTTATATGTTTTATCTTATGATATAAATAAAAATTTAAGAACAGCCTCATCTTTACTAAAGAAAAATCTACAAACATACCTTTCAGAATATAGAATGATAAATGATTCTATAAGAATTAAAGATGCTTTTATTATTAATATTGGGGTAACATTTGATATTATAGTTTTACCTAATTATAATAATAGTGAAGTATTAACTAAATGCATAAGTTCATTATCTGATTATTTTAATATAGATAAATGGCAAATTAATGAACCTATTATATTAAAAGATTTATATATTCTTTTAGATAAAGTAGAAGGAGTTCAAACAGTTAAAAATGTTTCTGTAGATAATCTAACGGGCTCAAGTTTAGGATACAGTGATTATGCTTATGATGTTTCTGGAGCTACAATAAATAATGTAGTCTATCCTTCAATAGATCCAATGATTTTCGAAATAAAATACCCTAATCAAGACATTAAAGGTCGTGTAGTACCACTATAATTTAAATTAAACCATGGCAGTATATAAAATTTTTCCTACTAAGGATGCTTCAATTTACACAGAATTTCCTGATATGAATACTGGGTTAGATTCTATAATAGAAGCATCAACATACATTAGTCAAGATACACCTCAAGTTAGTAGATATCTCATTCAATTTTCAGATAGTGAAATTAACGATGTATTAAACACTAAAATATCTGGATCAAGTTTTAAAACATATTTAAGAAACTATGCTGCTTTAGTAGAAGGATTAAATGTTGAATCAAAATTATATTTTTACCCTATCTCAGGAAGTTGGGAAATGGGAACAGGACATTTTAAAGATAATCCAAACGTTACAAATGGTGTAAGTTGGACTTGGAGAAGTTATAATGGCATAAATGCTTGGACAACTTCAAGCTTTGGAACATATACTACTGCTTCATATTCAGGATCAAAATATGGTGGAGGTACTTGGTATACAGGATCAGTTTTAGGATTAAACATAATTCAAACTCAATCATTTTCATACTCAGACCCAATTGATGTTAAAGTAGATGTTACTAATACTGTTTTAACATGGTATAGTGGTAGTTTACCTAATAATGGATTTATAGTTAAACAATCAAGTACCGATGAATTTATATATGATGAAGCTAGACAAGCTAAATTTAAATATTTTTCAATTGATACTAATACAATATATCCTCCTTGTTTAGAATTTAGATGGAATGACTATTCATATAATTCATCTTTAACTACTCTATCAACAGATGAAGCATTTATTTCTTTATATAACAATACAGGTACATACTACCCTGAAAGTATAGCAAGATTTAGATTAGCAGCAATACCGAAATACCCATCTCGAGTATTTTCAACAACATCATATTATACTACAAATTACAAATTACCAGCTAATATTTCTTTATATTCTATAAAAGATTCTGAAACAAATGAAATAATAGTTGATTTTGATCCTATTTATACCCGTATAAGTGCTGATAATACTAGTAGTTATTTTGATTTATATATGAATGGATTAGAACCAGAAAGATATTATACGGTTTTAATTCAAACAGTAATAGATGGAAATACAATAGTATTTGATGAAAATATAATGTTTAAAGTAATCAATGGATGAATGTAAATTTAAATAGACAAGTTTTTAATAAGAAAAAATTTGATGAAACTGTAGATACTAATTTTACTCAATTAGTAACTCAGCCTGATCCCACTTTTTTCGACTTAAATTTGGCTACTGTAGAAGATTTTTTTACATTATATAACAAATTCTTTTTCCAAATACCAAAAGAAGGAGAAGTAAATTCACATACATATCTTATAAAAGAGAGTAGTGATTATGTTGGACTCCAAGCTAATAGCGAAGATATTCAAGCATTACTAGATGAAATATCATCTTTAAGACAAGAAAATTTATCAATAAGACAAGAACAAATTGATATAGTAAATCAAATAGGTAAAACTAATAAATAAATATTCCAAATAAATGACAATCCCAATTTCATCATCTATAATTCAAGTAAATCCGGATACATTATTTAGTAATGGGTTTGAATTAACTGATCAAAATATAATTCCTAGTCAAGAATTAGTTGGATCTTTTATCCCTGAAAAAAATAAAATAGAATTTTACATATATGATGCTAATGTTTCTCTTTTAAGTTCAAATTATAATTTTAGAAACTGGGATATTACTCAAAACTCTTCTACAAAAACCATAACTAGTACAGATACCATAGGATTAGATCCTTCAAAAGATGTTTTTGATAGTGGTTTTGATATTGGAAATCTATATGCAATTTATAATTTTATAAACCCAGAATTAAACTCAAACCCATCACAAACATATTACATATCAGATATATCTTCAAATAGAACTGAACTTAGATTAAAATCTAATTTTATTTCAAATGACCAAATATTATCATCATATACTGATTTTTCAACTAAATTACATAATCCATCATATTTTGATGAGTTTTATATTAGCTTTGGAAATAACGAATATCAAATTGGAGTTAACACCCAATTAGAAACATCAGGATCTCAATATTCTATTTTAATTAAATTATATGATGCTTTACCTGATCAATATCAAGTAAAAGACGAGGTATATGTTGTTACTAAAGTAGCAGAGTCAAAAGCATACCAAGTTTCCTTTGAAGATATACCATTTTCTTTGGATACTTTAACATATCTTCAAGGACCCAATGTAAACCTTAATATTAAAGATTTTGTAAATAACTCAACTAACTTACAATCAAAATCTGATTTATTATCTTCCCCCTCAACAAGTTCTATATTTAATCTTCAAAATATATTAAATCAAAATGGTGTAAAAATTATACCCAATTATTCATATAATACATTTGATGAATTTGTTAACTTTTCTTCTGCTAAAAAAAGAATTGAAAACTTTGTTGAAAAAGTAACTCAAATCCAAACATACCAATCTGATATAAATACTTTAGGGTCAATAACTGGTTCTATATCATCATCTTATTCTATATCATCTAGTGTTACTAGTTTAACAAATAATATAGAAAATATAATACAAAATTTTGATGGTTATGAATATTATTTATATTATACTACATCATCATATTCATATCCTAAAACTGGAAATTCATATCCATATACTCTTTTACCTACAAACTCAACACAAGTTTTAAACTGGTTAGGAAGTGATAATGAATTCAGCCCATATTATGGAGGTATTATCCTATCAGCATCTATATATGATAATAACAATCAAAACTGGTTATATTATACTATACCTGAATTTATAAGAGATAATGATAATAATAATCAATACATTGAGTTTTGTAACATGGTTGGTCAACATTTTGATGAACTATGGTTATATACAAAAGCCATAACTCAAAAATTAAATTCAACTAATAATTTAGAAGATGGTGTTCCTTTAAAATTAGCTGAAGAAGTAATTCGTTCTTTTGGTTTTGAAGGATATGGAAATAACTATAATAACCAAAATAACTTTATAGGTTTAGTTGGAGAGGATGATGAAATATATGTACCTCCTACTGGAAGTGAACTAATAACTAGTTATATAGCAGTAAATAATGGAGGTATAGTAAATTATTGGAACCCAGGATATGCAGAAGCAAATTATGTTCAACAATTATTAGCACAAGGATTTCCATATCCAATAGATAATGTAAGTAAAGAAATCTTTAAAAGATTATATCACAACATGGCTTACCTTGTTAAGAAAAAAGGTACAATTTCTGGTTTAAGACAACTTATCAATATATGGGGTGTTCCTGATACTATTTTAAGAATAAATGAGTTTGGAGGTAAAGATCAAAATGATTCAACTTATGATCAGTGGTATAACCGTTATAGTTATGCGTATACTCCATTAAGTACTTCAACCGCAGTATTTCCTTGGATGCCTTTATATCAAAACTTTATATCAGAAAGTAAGTATATTGTTCCTGATACAATCGAATTTAGATTTAAAACAGATGGTATCCCAACATCAAGTTATTATACTCAATCACTTTTAGTTAAAAAATCTGATGGACTTTCAACATCCACTGATTTTGATTTTGGAGTTACATTAAACTATACTCCTATAACAACAGGATCATATCAAGGATCATATAATACAGATTACGCTAACTACGGAACTTTAAAATTATACATTTCAGGATCAACTACTGATGGTGGAACTGCAACTTCAAGTGAAATATATTTACCATTCTTTGATAAAGGATGGTGGAGTGTAATGTTAAAAAGAAATACTCATGTAAGTGCGAGTGATAGTGGAAGTGCTACTACATATACTTTATATGCTAAAAATAAAATATATAATGGATGGGATGGAAATCAAATTGGATTCCAAGGCTCAGCTAGTATAGTTTCAAATATATCTTCTTCAATTAATGAAGCTTGGAATAAATTTGGAACAGGTTCAGCTGATGGAGTTTACTTAGGAGGATATATTTCTGGATCTATTGTTGGAAATGAAACTTTAACAACTGCTGGAAAAATATTTTTGGGTTCTTTACAAGAATTTAGATATTATGGAACTCCATTAACAGAAGAAATTTTCAATAATTTTACAATGAACCCTGAATCTATTGAAGGTATTGATCCTTTAGGTTCATTAAGTTCATTTGATAAATTAAACTTTAGAGCACCATTAGGAAATGAACTTGAAAGCACATTTACAACAACTCAATCTTCTTCTTATACTCAACCATTCACATCACTTCACCCAGCAATTTCAGGTGAATCCCCACTTTTAATTACACAATCATTTATTAACCCTGTAACTAATGTTAGTTCAAGTACATATAATTTAATATATTATTCAACTGACTCAACTAGAACATATAGTAAAGTTAATAGAGAAGTTTATTTCCTAAATCAACCAGCAATGGGGATAAGAAATGTTGTAAATGATAAAATTAGAATAGCTGATACTAGTGATTTTGGAAATATATTATCTAATCAAATTAGCATACAACAAGACTATCAAATTAGTCAAAGTTATACTGAAGATATTAATAGTCTAGAAGTATCATTCTCGCCTCAAGATGAAGTAAATGACGATATTATCCAATCTTTAGGATTTAGTAATATTCAAGAAGTATTTTCTGACCCTAGAACCATTAGATCAACAGGTGATTTTTATAATCCTTTAAGAAAATTATCCGAAGATTACTTTAAAAAATATACTAAAGGAAATATTTACGATTATTTAAGACTTATCAAATATTTTGATAATTCATTATTTAAAGCAATAAAAGGATATGTACCAGCTAGAACGAGTTTATCTACTGGTATTGTAATCAAACAACATCTACTTGAAAGAAATAAATATCAAGAACCTACCTTAACACAAAATACAACCATAGCATATGGTTCTGACCATGCATTTAATACTCCTTTAGTTTATCAAAATCTTGAATTAACTTCAAGTATTGAAATAGACCCGATTTCTGGAGGTACAGGAGGAGTTGTAGAAAAATTCAATTATAGTGGTTCACCTGATTTCTTTCAAACTCCAATTTCCCAATCTTGGGTTAATTCAATTAATACGATTGCTGGTACTCAAAATATAATTGAAGACACTGAAAAAGAATTTTATGATGGTGAATATAGTGGAAGTGAATTTATAACCACAACTCAGGTTGCCTTCCCTAATCCATATTCTCCTTCAGATGGGTTGACAATCCCTATTACTTCTTCAACAATGTTTTCTTTATATGGGTATAAAAATAATATATTAACTACAGGTTCTGGATTAACATCAAGTATATTTAATCCCATTATTGGAGATATAAATATAAATTCCTCAAATTATATTTCATGGAATAGTAGTTCATTTACATTAATACCAAATAAAGCCACTTCCACATCTAGTGTTGAATTAAAAATCATGGGTGACACTATAAATTCCCCAGCATTATTCGGAGTTATTACTTATATAAGTTCTTCTTTAGGAACAGTTGGACCTAATTTAAATTTTTTCCCATTTACTAGATCTTATTCTTTAACATTACAATCTGGGGTTGATTATTATTTATATAGTATTCCTAATATTTATACTAGTAGTTTTCTTGCTAGTTATAATTTAAATATTAGTATTACCTCATCTGTAATTGGTTACTCACAATCAGCATCCCCATCAATAGAATTTTATAATTCAGATTATAACGCTATTATCAATAATGAAAATGCTAATAGAGATAATACATTTTTAAAAGATATAGACTATTCATCTAACCCAAATTACCCAGTTAATAGATTATCCATCATATCAGGAAGTGCTACACCAACACAAACTCCAGATAGTAATTATACTACAGCTAGAATTATAAATCCTAGATATGAAGGTAGTAGAATAAGTAGTACAGATTATAATTTTTATACTGCACCTACAAATAATGCATCTTTCCAAAATGGTGATACAGGAAGTTGGGGAGGTGATATATCTTATGGTAAAACAGCTACAATAGATAAAAATCCAATATATTTCGCTCACTTTAAAACATCAAAACAAAGTAGAGAATATTGGGG
>ERZ869921.594-NODE-594-length-20190-cov-12.260889_pt1 | contig 20190 bp, 28 predicted proteins | sample MGYA00579310_ERZ869921 | MGnify/ENA primary metagenome ERZ869921 (study PRJEB32216, sample SAMN09231816) | wastewater metagenome | place: USA: Maryland | collected 2016-06-21 | study: EMG produced TPA metagenomics assembly of the PRJNA472060 data set (Reclaimed...
CCGCAGCCGATCAGCAGCAAATCAGTTTTGTGAGTTGCTGCTAGGATTGCCGATACGCTTTTGTCTGCACTCATCGCTCGCTCCGCCCGTGCTTATATCACGATATAATACACCTTTAAGATGGATCATTCAGTTTGTATAACCTTGCTGATTTCACATAGACTCCTTCTCCTGCGATAAGCGCCCCTGTGCGATAAAATCCGATGTTTAACGCTACAGGCTGTGTTGTGTCACAAGAAGCGCAAGACGGTGCATTCATGCGAATAACACTTGTTGAGTCGCCCAGACTGTAGCTGTTACAAGCAAGCAAACCAGACACTCCTACCGCGACAACAACAAAATTAAATTTCGCATCTACAAAACTCACCACGGCGCTAGTAAATGTCCCCGCTGTGGAAGCCCCCGTATTAAGCACTGCTGTGCCTACAGCTGAGCTATTCACAAATGGTCTTAGCGAAAAATTCACACTCCCAGTTATGTTTATGCGTACAGTGTAAACTCTGCACTCCAATTCAAAATAATCGCCAATGGCTAGGCTGTTAGCAGGGAAAATATAGTTGTTGTCGAATAACCGCTCTGACATATTTTCAATCGGGTTTATGTTGATATTGGCGATTGGTTTATTCGGGGTCGGCGTGGTATATAGTAGTGTGCGGTCTGAGTTAATACCAGATATTGCATTGATTTGACCCTGCGCCTTTCCAAACGCTTGCACGACATTATCTGTTGATATAATCGGGCTGTTGGTTGCGCTAAATCCTGTCAGCGTGGTATCTCTGACGCGCTGAGTTGTAAAATATAGGTTGCTCGAGCCTTCGGGTAGTGCGTCGGTATTAGCAATTGCGCTTGAGCCAACAGCAGCCCATTTTGCGTCGTTGACATCCCAAGCATAGACGATAACGTCTGTGCCAATGCCTAGATCGACCTGCGCATAATCGCCTGCTGATGCGGTTGGGTGTGCTGCGTCTAGATCGTAAAAAGATGCGTACAACCCTTTAAAACGATCATTATAATCAGCAGCATCAAGCTTTAAATCTAGCGCGTCCTGCAAATTATCAATCGTACTAATCGCTTGCGTGCCCGTGTGATTCGACCGGTCAAGATAATAACTGCCTGTCTGACCGTTCAATGTGTCGACGTTGCCACTAACAACCGTAATCTGCGACGTATTCAGGTTTAACACGGTTTCGTCAATCTGGATAAACAGCCCTGTACGCCCAACCTCAACCTGTAAACTCATACTGTCACCCGATCAACGATATTAATAACGCCAGTGTCTGAATAATCAATCACGCCTGATAATGTGATGCGCACGTCAAAATACGCTTCGCCTAGCGGAAAATCCGCTGTACTGCTCGCGTATGACAGCGTAAACGCCCCCGTGCTTGTGGTCTGATCGGCAAGTGTGGCTGTAAGATTGGCAATCAGCGTGCCGTCCGCTGTGCGTAATTGGCTTGCAATTGTCGCGCCCGTCAGATTAACAGGCGTACCGCTCGGCGCGTACAATGCAGGCCATGACAGTGTTTTCCCGCGTTTAAATGTTGCCTTGCCGTTGATACACGTCATGTTAGCTCCCCAAAACCTGCCCACTGCCTGTTAGTGTAATGTATCCATCAGGATCGACGATAGCGCGACCTGCAAGGCCGCCAACTCGTAATAACTCGACCACCCCCGCCCCATTTGAGCCGTTTTGCCCAAGATCGCCACCCTTGCCGGATGTTGATATGCCAGCGCCGCCAGCAACCCGACCGCCGTTTTGAGCAGATGCCGCGCCATTGCTTGATCCACCAATACCAAGCGGCGCGCCACCGCCACCGCCCCATGCTCCACTAAATCCACTCGCAGAACCGCCGCCCCCGCCACCGCCACCACCTGCGATGACTCCGTTGTTTTGTACTGATATGGGGTAGGATGCTGTCATCCCGTCTCGCCCATCGGTTGCGGCAGCAGAGTATGGCGGGGATGGTGCGTCAGCCATAAATGACGTGCCATTGCCGCCAGCCCCAGCAATATAGCCATTGACTACCAACGCCAGCACAACGCCATCAGGCCAATCGCCCGTGCGCAGTGCAAAGTCAAAATAGCCCGACAAATCAGGATCGCCGTACACTAATACGTCAAAGCCAATCGTAACAAGCACTTCTACGCCTGCGGTCGGTGCATCAAACAAGCTGTCGTGTAGCTCGCGCAAATCAATATTAGCCACGTCCGCGTCGATATTGATTCGGCGGATGCCGTCATTTGCTACCGTGTCGAATGCAAACTCACGGGCGGTATACGTCCAAGTTGTGCCGCTTAACGCCTCTTTGCGCTTGATGACTTGCAGCAGCAGCGACTGCGGTAGACCGTACATGTCTTGCGTCTGTCGGTTGGTAATGCGCACAAAATCGGCTAGTTGGATCGCGCTATCTTTAGCATCGACAACAAAATCCACTTCTCGAGGTGTGCGGCCATAGCGTGCTAGATAGCGGTTCGCAAGCTCAATGGCTGCCGCCCCGTTAGTCTCGGGTATCCAACGGCTAGTAATCGACTTGATGCGCAAATCATTGTTTTGCAGCGTGCCCTGATCAGCAAGATTAACGCCTGCCCAGATCACCTTGTAGTTGGTTTCGTCAGTCAGGTTTTTGGTCGTGTCGATCACGCCGTAAAAAACATGCACCTCGTTTACGCGCAAATCATCAACGTCACGCACCTTGATGCTGTCAGCGAGCAGGTTTTCCGATTCGGTCAGGTCATAGATGATTTCGCTGTCGGTATTTGGTCGGATCGCCTTGAAGCGGATAAGCTCAGCCACCTCATCCCAGTACACAAAAAAGCCCACTTGCTCGGCAAGTTCGCTGATTAGCTTAGACACGCCTGTTGGGGCGGTAATCAATGCGCTGTAGCGACGCGGCAAAAAGCCCACTTGCTCTGCATCCCATCCGCTTTTGTCGATATAGGTCGGATCGACGTTAGCGCCATCGGTCAGCAACTCATAGACAATATCCTGTGATTTTTCGCCGTCAATCCATCCGCATAATTGCACCGTGTCACCTGCCTTGTGCTCTTCGGCAGACGTGCCGCCCATGCCACGATCCACAAACGTCAACACATCGCCGACTCGCGTGTAGCTCATAACCTCGCTGCCGATGCGCACAAAACCTTCCGTGTCGTAATCATCGCCAACGGTTGCAGGTGTGAGCGTAGCGCTTGTGGCTGCTGCTGAGATGTTTGCAGACAGTTTGCCTTGCGATGGTCGGGGATAGACTGCACGGTCATCAGATGCAAGTTTAAGCGCGTCCTTGCCTGTAATCTGCACCTTGCCATCAGCAGACAATCCTGCCCACGACTCAATAAAAAACGTCCGTCGCTCAAAGTTGCTTGGCACATACGCGCCTTGCTCGGTCAGATAGCCACTGTACACGCGCATGACACGCCCGTTGTAGTATGGATTGCGTGCGCGTAGACGGCCAAAAAACGTGCCTTGTTCAATCGGTTGGTACGTCCGCTCGGTCACATACGGATCAATACGAATATCCGAATGTGCAAAATCCTGCATCGTCACCGTCATAGACGCACGCAATCCGATCCCGTTTTTGGGATCAATCGTTGCAGGCGTGTGGCTGATTGCATCAAGGCATGGGATCGCATCCAAACCGTCAGGCAATGCACCACCGTTGCGGCTGCAAAAGCGGTATGTTTTGGTAATGCGGTTGAAGTTTGGCGTGTCTTTGCAAGTCGCAAACGTGTTGAAACATTTAGCATCACCACTACCGACAGCGGTACATGGCGATGATCCAAACGTGTTGGCGCAAAAGTCTAAATCAATCTCAACAAAAACAAATGGCTGCCGACCAAATCCACTGCGATTGGCGATATAGCCACTAGCAGGGACTACTGAGCCGTCGAGGTTGTATTGCGTCAGCAGCGTGGCGAGCATATCGGCTACTCATAAATGATTGTGATGTCAGCGGCAGTTCCGCCTGCCAATACAACAGTCAAACCCGTCGTAAAATCTAACTCATAATTAAACGCACCGCCTGCATTGACCGTGTCCACCGCGCCGATCACTGCGCCTGTTGCGGCTGTGTTGTCGTAGATGGTCAATGTGTTGATTATACCACCTCTTGTGTTGATTACGATGCGACGCAAAACGCCTGCACCGCTTTTAACCGTAGTCGTGCCGTTTGCGTTTAGATGCAAATAGGACGACGAGGCTGGCTTGGTGATGACAGGCTGTATGACATCGACGCTCAACGGCTCACCGCCACTAATGCCTTGCACCGTTAGCACGTCGGGGCTTGGTGTGCCTGCTGTGCCAAAGTCGGGCTGCTGCGCTGCTGTAGCCGCACCTGTAGGCAATGGCAACGATACCGCGCTAATCGCTACCGATGTGTTTGTTACGTTGACATTAAGGCTTGTGCCTGTCAGTCGCGCATACTGTGACTGGTTTTCAGGGTCTGCAATGCCAATAATTTGACGATGGACAAGGCCAAAACCCGTTGTAACCGTTGCCGTATCAAGCGTTTTTGACTGCTGCGGTACTGATACGCCATTGACTGTGATCGCCATTACTTCATAACCCCTTCAATCGTTACGCCTACGCTTGCCCAAAAGCGGTTTAACACCTTGCTTTCAAGCCATTGCTTTTGCATCGCTAATACATTATCCGCCAAAACGCTATTGTTCCACGAAAATATAAACGGATATAAATCAGCGTGTTGTCTGAACGGAAGCCAAACCGTGTCAACCCATGTATGGGTAACGGGATCAACTTTAATCTGAATCGGATCAAGGCCACTGCGCACAATCGAGCGACCAAGATATACGCCTGATTCGGATTTGTTGTTGGTCGTGTCTACAACCTCATTCCATCTCGGCGGCTGAAAATTGTTATAAAAACCACGCTCAAATAGCATCCGCTCGCCAAACGCAACCACGCCAATGCGGCACACGTCAGCAGCATCAAAGGTGATGCGCACATAGCGCCGACTGATTGCGTCTAGGCGTGCGCAGATGATTGCGTTGCCGTTGGGGACTTGGCTGTATGCTGTGGTCGTGTCGTAGCGGTACGCGCCTTCGTAGGCTGATCCGTCTTTGGTGAGTGTTAGCAATTCGACAGCGGTTGAAAAATCTGATAGGTCATCAACCTCAACGACGATATTGTCAGCACCCGTGCTAAACAGCGTATGCCCTGCGATTGCCACATAATCCATCGGCATAGTTGCGCCTAAATCAAACACTAGGCTGCAAGCACCAGCGTCAAACTGCACAAAGTCAAATGCAGCCCAATTGCCTGCTGATAAAGCGCTGAATCCGCTAGAAACATTTGTGCCGCTAATCGATGTAGCGGCAAGTGTGGCGTGATTGTCGTAGCCGATAAACGCATTGTCAAACGCCATCAAGTCACCCTCAAAACCGCGCCATCCGCCACTTCTTCGCCGATGCGCGTAATTAGCTCGCGCACAGCATCTTTACTATACATGGTATTGTCACTGCCATACAGCCCGACGTTTACAAAGCGCTGCGTAATCGGTGCAGCGGATTCGCCGCCACCTCCGCCAACGGACGACGAACCTCCGCCACCGCCACCGCCGCCTGATCGACCACCGCCGAACGTCGCTGATCTAATCTGCTGCAACTGTGCAACCTGTGCGGCAAATGCTGTGGCAGCAAAAGCAGCGCCGACCACTGGACCGCCAATTTTTGCCCCTGCTGCATAAGAGTCCATCACCGTCTGCGGTATCGTAATAGCCGCCGACGCAAGCGCCAAAGCCTTTTGCGCTTCAAACATCTTTTTGCTGTGACCGCTAAACGCACTAAACGACGTAGCCAAAAACTTCAAATTGCCTGCCAGCGTGCCTTGCTGTAGTGAGTTGGTCATATCCTGCATGAGCGTCCCAGTATTCATTTGCATATCTAGCATACGCGCATCATGATCGGCTTGCAGTTGGTAAATCTGGTCTTTGGTGATGCCGCGCATAGCTAATTCTTGCGCTGACATATTAGCAAGTACCTCCATTTTTGCCGCATGTTGAGCCTGCATGATCTCTATTTCAGTCATGCCTGCCTGCTGCACCAATTCAGCAAGTGCTTCGTTTTGTTGCAATCGCTGTTGCATTTCTTCGGCTGCCGCGTCTGAGCGGATCACAAGCTCCTCAGCCATTTGGTTGCGCACAATCTGCGTATTGACTGTTTTTAGTTCGTCGCCGCGCTCAGGTGTAATGCGGCCTAGCGCCACAAGCTCGGCAATTGCTTCGTTTCGCTGCTTGTATTCGGCTTCGATTTGATCGTACTTGGTGCGAGTGACGGATAAGATTGAGTCAAGCGCCGCTGTTGTGCGCTCTTGGCTTTCTTTGTCAAACGCGATATTCAGATTCTCAAGCCCTTCTCGGTACTCTTGCTCAGCGATCAAGCCATTCTTGTACGCATCTGCGAGTTGCTGCCGCTGTCGGTTGATCGTGTAGCTGCGCAGTTCCTCCTCGTCCATCGCCGACTGACGGATAGTTTCAAGCATATCCTGCGCTTGCTGCTTGGCTGCTGCGAGTTCTTGAGCGCGTGCTTCTGCGTCTTTGCGCGCTTTATCTGCCGCTTTTTTGGTCTCCTCGGCGGCTTTTTTGCCGACGTTGGTCGTTTGTCCGCTATCAACTAGCTTATTAGCTGCATCAAGCATATCAGACAGGTTTTTTAGGTCTGCCTTCGATGCGTTTTCGCCTGCATTCATGTATTTGTTGATTGTTTCAGCATACTTTTGCAGCTTGTCTTCTATATCAGCATCTCCCTCGTCGATGACTTTTCCAGCTTCGGCACGGTTTGCTTTGATCTTTTTGGCAATCTCGATAAGGCCATCATTCCAATCAATACCCTTAAATAGTGTTACACCGCCCGCTGCCACGCCACCGATGGATGACCCAAGCAAATCAAATGCTGCGATTGCGCCCGTAGCAATTGCCACCATGCCGCGTAGCACATTGGCAAACACCATGCCTGTCTTGGCCGCTGCGCTTTGCCCTTGACTCGTGTCGGCAAACTCGCTAGCCAGATCTCGCAATGTTGGCGATAACTCCTCCGCCATTTGATTGTGAGCGCCTTTTAGCGACTGCTCAAGCAACCACATCGAGGTTTTCATCTCGGATGCTTTGTCTAAAAACTCGTCAGACATAAGGCTGCCAGCTTTGGCTGCCGCTTCGCCAAACGCCTCAAACCCTTTGCCACCATCTTTTAGTAGTGGCAACAGGTGGCTAGACTCGGATGCGATGCCCTCCATCATAAAGATCATTTGATCCTGCGGCACTTTCGCCTTTTCCATAGAGCTAACATATAGTTGCAAGCCTTCCATGCCGCTAAGATTGCGAAATTCTTTGGCTGTGATGCCGATTTTTGGCGCGACCGTCTCGAAAAAGTCGATCATGCCGCCGCCTTCGGTTGTCGAAAAGTCCCCCATTTTATCAACAACATCTTTGAGGATGTCGCCAAATTCTTGGGTTTCTAGCCCGACAGCCGACGCACCAGCAGCAAAAAACTGAAACTCTTGAGCGGTCATGCCTGCCGCAGCAGCGTATTTTTGCATCTCCATTGCGCTATCGGCTGCTGAGTTGGCGAGTAAAGTTGCAGCAGCAGTAGCCGCCGCCATCGCCCCGCTAATCACGCCCATGCTGTTGTTGATCGAGTCGCGAGCTTTGGCAATGCCGTTAGCCATACTGCTACCGGCGTTTTGATTTTGCCGCTCAAACTCATCTAATCGGCGCTGTGCCTGCTCCAAGTCTTGAGTAAGCTGATCGACTCTTGCGCGGATTTCAATAATCAGATCATCGGGTGATGCCATTTGCTGCCGCCTTTGCTGCCCGTTTTGCTTGGATTTCCTTGTACCACTCTTTCATGTCGTCGTAGCGTTCGCGGGTCATCGGTAGCACCTTACCTGCCGCCAATAATGCACGCTCGTACTTGCTAGACCAGAGTGCCCAAAATTGCTTTGGTGTCAGTCCTGCGGCTTCGGACGGGCTGATCTCAAGATCAAGTATCGCGCTTGAGATCAGTTGCTCCCATACGCTGCCGCCGTTTACTTTGGGGTTTCGTCGTCCGATTTGATGGATAGTTGCACCGATGGCTTGGCAGTCACTGCGTCGGTTAGAGCAGACATGACAGCGATCAAGACAGCGTTTAACCCCTCATCGACGATAGCTTGCCCTACGTCCTCACGTTTCCACCACGACGGTAAACGGTCGCCCATCGGCTGCGCAGCCACAAAAACAATAGATGCGAGGTCGGATAAACGATAGCGTCCGCTCGAAAACTCTTGCAGCAATTGCACCGCGCCCTTGCCTGTTGCTGCTTCCATTTTTTCAAGGGCAGCAAAGGTGGGCACGATGCGCAATTGGTCGCCGCGCAGAGTGATTAACTGTACTGTACGGCTCATGATCGCTCCTTATGGTGCTGCGGTGTATTGGATTTCGCCTGCCGATGCAAAGGCGAAGTCGTAGGTTTCGGATGCGTTGTAGTCACCGTTGGCGGATGTCGAGGTGATCTCAAACAGGCCTTCAAACTCGTCGCCCAAGCCGCGAATGATCTTTAGCGTTACATGAGTCTTGTTGATGACCGCATCAATCAAAAACGCATACGCCGCAGCGTCATTAACCTGACCGCTACAGGACACGTCCATGCTTGTCACGCCTGCACCTTCGAGCAATTCGCGCCACAAGTTGCCGTCTTTATCAGTCACATCAACCGACTCTTGGTTGATCGTAAATGACGTGCTCGTCATGCCTGCAATGTCGGTGTATGTTGCAGGTGCGGTGAGCGCCTGAATCATCAACTCTTTGCCTTTAAACTTTGCCATGCTGTTAAACCTCGCTAATCAGCAGTCTAAAACGGATGATACCGTGACGGGTCACAGCATCGCTGTCTAAAATGATCTCATGCCGTGTGTACTGACACAACACAGTCTGAGTTGGGGTGATATTGAGCGTGACGTTATGCAATGCGGTGTGCGCATCGTTAAAAAAATCACGGATCTCTTTTTCACCAGCATATCGGCTGCCAATGTGCAATGCGACTTCAGCTTCCAAACCATCCTCAGTCTTGGTTGACCAATCTACGCCGCCGCTATCCTCAAGCCATAGCTTGGGGTACACGTCACCAGTCAGCACTTGCAACACTTTACCAGTCATGCTTGGCACATCATCAAGCGCCGCATATACCGCGCTTGCATAATCAACAAACAGGCTCATTGCTGATACTCCCTGATCGCTGCACGCACGGCCTGCCGCACAATGGCTTCAGCCTGCTTTTGCTTGGCTCGCAAGGCAGGGCGCATAAATGGGCGCGGGCGCAAGTTACCCGACATACTGCCATATTCCAAGACTTTAGCGTATGGGGCGATAGCGTGGGCGCATAAAACATACATCCGCATGTTTTGCGGGTCTGGCTCTGTCGTGATGGATCGCGCCAAAAAACCTAGGTCGGTTGCAGGCGCTTCTCCTGCCGCTGATGCTGTATGCTCGCGTCTAGGCTTGTATTTTTGGTATGTCACGCCACCACGCGGTGAGTTTTGCACAGACCGACGCGCTTCGGTAGCCACCACCTCGCCTGCGATAATCAGCGCCGCATTGACTTTGCGCTCAATAATCGGCAGCAAATCATCAATATTGATCATTAATCACCCCCAAGTAGGCATGCGCCAAATTTGGACTGTCGGCGTAGGCTGTTGGGTTGGTGTTGCTCGGATCAATTTCGACATTTGTTGCATCGACATTTAGCCCAGCCAACCGCGAGTAACCAGCGCCGATGTACGTCAGCGTCAAAACATCATCAATCAAAGCGATGCTATACCCGACCGCCTCAAGCGACGGGATGATGTCAGCAATAAATGATCCGCTCATCTCGACATCATTGACAAAAAACTTGTATCTGCCCCCGCTTGTGATCGGACTAAATGCCGCTTGATTGGTTGCACCCAAGCATCCAATGGGCACGTCCCCACCGCCATACTCAGCCGATATATCTAGCGTCAAATCAAAGGTTTCTGCGCCATTATGCGTGCCACTTGCTGCTAATGACGTGATTTGATAATAAGCTGTGTAGTCAATGATGCCACCGACGATACGCGCTAACACATGCTGACGCGCCATCTTTTGAGCAAACAGATACTGATACACGCTGCCATCGGTCACAATGCCGCTAGCCACAATCTGCGACGCGGTAACGCCTGCCGCCTGCAAGCCCTCGCGCCATAGGTTGCCATCCTTATTTGTGATGTCGGCAAACTCTTGATTGATTGTCACGGACGTTGATCGCTGTGACTCAACGCGCACAAAGCCCGATCCTGTATCTATCTGCAAAATCAGGTCTTTGCCGTGATATTTCATGACCAGACTCCGCTGCGTGCTTCGGCTGCCAACTCATAAAAATCAAGGCCATAATTGGCCTGCGCTAGATTGATACAAGCAAAATACTGTCCACGGTGTACGATGCGCAAATTGTTAAAATCCACCACCGACAAATCGAAAACTTGGCACTGACGGATCACAAAAACAAATTGCTGTTTGCGCTGCATTTCGCCGACATATAGCCGTTGCTGCAAGCCCTGTCCTTTGATTGCTGCCCATGCTGTGCCTAGCGGTCGCCACTCGGTCGTAAAGCCGCCCATACCATCGCTAGTCTGCACCGCTTCTTCAATCAGGATTCTGTGTTTGAGTTCGCCCGCGTGGATCATGTCACACACTCACATAGCGCAAATGCTGCACCATCGCCTTGACAGATGCGGGGATCGCGCTTGCTTCGATGTTGCCGCGGTTTTGATAGCGATAAGCCACTAGCTCAAGCAAAGCGGTTTTTAGATCGTCGTCTAGCGCCGTTATCGTCGATGTAAAGTCGATTTGCACGCCCTCAAAATCATCTGCGCCGCTGATTGTGGTCTTTGGCCGCACGCGCCCCGTGTTGCGGTCTACGCTATAGTCTGCCGTGTCGATCACGTCTGTGTATGCACCCTCGCTGTCGATTGCGGTAACGACCACCGCAGTGACAGGCATGATAGGCGCATAAACAGGCGTATCAAAAACATCAACTAACACACGCCATGCCTGAGTCACAAAAGCGACTTTAAGCCACTTCTCCAACTCCAAACGGCATGACGTGATTAGTCGAGTGACAAGCGCGTCCTCATCGTCGGTCTCAAGCCGCAGGTAGTCTTTGGCTTGTTGCAAGTTGATTGGCTCAACTGTAGACCGACTAACAAGTGACGCGCTCATGGTTACACCTCAAACGACAAATCAAACTTGATCGCGTTTGCGCCAACAGTCGCGCCACTGGTCACGCTAGTGGACACGATGTTGATACGCGCATAGCGATAGCCCTGATTGGCACGCAAGCCGACCTTAGACACGCCATTGGCTGACAGTGCTGCGCCTGCAAGCGTGCCCTGCAAGATGCTTGCATCAGCTGCTACGCCGTCAGACAGGCCGCTGTCATTGCCGACGGTGATGGTCGGGGTGTAAGTGCCGTCGGTGCGAGCCGATACAGTCAGCACAAACAGCACGCCACCACAGCCCTGCAAGTCAATGATGCTGCCGTTTGATGTGGTATTGCTAGTAATCGCTGCGGCTGCACGAGCCACCTCGACACTAGTAGATTGATTAAGATCGCGGATCATGTGTGCGCTCCTTATGCTTCAAAGGTCATGACGACCATGCAGTCATTGTCGATCAAGCCGCCACCGACACGACGGGTCGTGTAAAACTCGACGTAAGGCTTGCTGCTGTACGGATCGCGCAAAATGTTGATCGCTTTACGATCCACGATTTGATAGCCAGCAAAGTTGGCGAGGGCAATTGATTTGCTGCCTGCGCTGATGTCTGGCATGTGGTCAAATCCACCGTCAACAGGCATGCCCAAGATCGTACCGCTCACACCACGACTAAAGTCAGGCAACCATACGGGGCGACCGTCGCTGTCTTGCATTTTCATGACTTCAGCAAGAGTCGCGGAATTCATCGCCCACACTGCGCCGTCGTGATAGTCGCGGTGCAAAGCCTGACGAACATCAACAAACGCCTTAAAGCCATTTGGTGCGGCAACAAATGCACCGCTTGCGCCTGATTTGACCTTGCGCACTACGCCGCGATTGCGGTTTGCGCTTGTGCTCAGGCTGTAGTCCAAAAAGCCGCGTGGCTTGCTTGAGCCGTCGCCGTTAATAAACGCGTCAGACTCTTTGCGAGCAAACACAAGACCAAGTTTGCGAATCATCCATGCTTCAACGTCATATTCAGCGTCGTCAAGCAATTTTTGGGTAATCTTGGGCTTGGCGTACATTTCGTTGACTTCGATGCGGTACTTGTCAAGCTGCGCAGTGGCGGTTTCAGCACGCGCTTGGGTTTCACCTACCCAACCTGCACCAAAATCTTCATCATCATACAGGCCTTCAAGCGCATCACCGCTGATCGCCTGCACCGACGCATACTGACGGATTGGCGAGCGTGCGAGGATTTTTTCAATCATGCGGCCACGGGTGGCTTGCGGCATGAGATAGCCGCCATCAGGATTAGTGATGGTCGATAGTGCCTTTTGCTCAGCGTCCGACAGTCGCGCACCTTCAAGGTTTTTGCGCAGCATCATTTCAAACGCTTGAGTTTGCTCACGATCCGCTTCGGTCATGCCTTGCGCTTTGGATTCGGCGGCAAACAGTTGAGCGCGTTTGATCTCAGTCAATTGCTTGATTGCAGCTTCCATATCCGACTGCATCTTAGTGACCTTTTCGGTCAGTTCGCCGCTTTGTTGACCAAAGGACTTGATGTGTTCGGCATTTTCGGCTGCTGCTTTTTGATACGCATCAAGATTGCGATTGATGGTATCAATGGTTTGGCTCATATCAGTCATTTGTTGACCTCCATACGTTGTGCCAGTTGCTTGAGTTTGCTTGCCAACTCTTGATCTTTATCATCCTGATCGTCTCGACCATTCTTGATGATGCTGATAAAGCGCTTGGCCTGCTTGCTGCTCATGCCACCGACGTCCCGAAGGTAGGTCTCGCAGTCGCGCACTGTTTCGAGTGCGTCGATAGATTTGATGTCGGTAAACTCTGCCCCAGGATTCATGGGCAAAGTCACAAACGAATATTCGTAACATTTCAACTTTTTGAGCAAGTACACGCCGCTCTCTTGATCTCGCGTGTAATCTTTTACCCAATAGCCGATGGACATGCCTTGCAATACGCCGTCTTTGGCTAGTGTGCGTGCGTCCATCGCAAGCTGAGTCGTTGACAGTTGGCCTTTAACATACAGACCGTTGTCATCTTCGTAAATCTCTAGTGTCTTGCCGATGGGTTTGCCCATATCGTGCTGCCACAACACAGGGGGTAGTTTGCCGTTGGATGCCTTAAGCTCGGCCAACCAATCAGCAAACGCGCCTTTGACGATGATGTCACCGCCTAGGTCGATGTTACCAAACTTGGCCGCGTAGCCCTCAAAATACCCATCGTCGCCAACGGCTTTAACGTCGAGCGTGAGCGCCTTCGTAAAACCTCTTTTCATTCGATTTCCCCAACAATCACGCCCATAACACATCTGCAATTTACCACGTTTTTAGCAGATGCACGAGGATCTTGCGGATAGCGCATTTTTTCACCGCCTACCCTGAATTTTTCGCCACGATCAATGACCTGTCCGTTGGCGTGTTTGTGGTCGTCACGCACCCTACCATCGTTCGTGCTAATCCACTCGTACTTAACCACAATCTCATCTTGCAACTCATCAGCCGCTTTGTCTGCACGCTCAAACGTCGCGGTATTGGCCGCCTTGCCCACCTCAGTGCGTGCTATCGTCATGCCGCGTGCTGTGGCGTTTGAGCCGCCGATACGCTGCCCGATAGCTTTAGCAATCTCAACAGGAGTCAAGCCATCCTCAAGCCCTTTAGCAATTACACCCGATGCAGTGGCAACTGTAGTAGACACAATCTCAGGCGCGACTAGCAGGGCATTTTGCTGTAGCGTACTGATCACCTGCTGCTCCAAGTATGTTGGCAGGTCAAGCGGTTGGCTTGTTTGCAGGTCAATGCTTAAAAACTTCTTACCTGTTTGCTCGGCCAAGTCAGTCAAGATGTCTTGCATGTTGACGCTATGGCGCAGACTAATGTCATCAGGGATAGACTGCATCAGCGCATAGGCTTCAGCCAACTCTTTTGATACGCGCCGCAACTCACGCGCAATGACGCGCCCAAACTTGAGATTTAGACGATCCTGCGCCATGAGCATAGCGCGAGCGTAGCGTAGGCGCTGGCGGGCGTTCATTCCTCGATAATCGCAAAAATGTCTGACTCGCGCATGATCAGCATTTTTTTGCCATCTTCAATAAACTCCGACCCAGAGTATTTGGCAAAAATAACCAGATCGCCCACCTGAACCGTCATATCGACAATCTTGCCTTCAGCATTTTTTCCGTCGCCGACAGCCATGACCTTGCCTTTTTGAGGTTGTTCTTGTGCGACCGTTGGGACAAGTATGCCGCCAAGCGTCATGCTCTCAGGCTCTAAGGCTTCGACTAAAACACGGTTAAAGATTGGCTTAATCATTGCAAACTCACTCCAAAAACATTGATTACCATTAGTGTAGCACGGGCGTAGCGTAGGCGTTGGCGGGCGTTCATGGCTAGTTGCCCGTACTGCTAACAGGGTCAGCCCCTGCCAAGTCCAACGGAATCATGCTTGACTGCACCAAAATCACATCGCCTTCATCGACGCTCTGCTTGCCGATCATGCCGCGCTTCTCGTTGATTGTCAGTGAGTTCACGCCGTCAACGGTTTTCATGCGTTCGGCGCGTCGTGGCTCAAGTGCTGTGACCTTATCAACCTCAACACACAAACTACCGCCTGATGTATTTTGAGGGTCGATGTAGCGCTGTAAGTCGGAAAGTAGGCTGTTCATCAACGGGATAACGGTATCTTCATAAAATGATGCTCGCGCCTGCTCATAATTGGCGAACGTCTGACTGCCTTCGATGCCTACAATCTGTGGCGGCACACCCAACACTTTGCACACATCAAGCTCATTGGCGCGCTTGCCGTTGATATACTCCATCTCACGCGGTGACATGCCCGTTTGTTGCCACGACAAACCGCCCTCAAGAATCATTGGCTTGCCGTTGTTTTTTGCGCCTGCGTATTTGTCGCTGAATTGCGTTTGTAGTCGGCCAAAAGATGTATCGGATAGCTCCGTGGCTGTAGACAGCACACCACTAGGCGTTACGCCGTTATCCAAAACCGCCTTGTTGCTTGATGCGTAACTGTTGAGCGTATCAATCGCATGCGCGCACGACGACAGCAGCGACAGGCCACGATACCGACCAACAGGATTGTACTCAAACCATTTACACAACATCTCGTCGGGGATGCGCATTGCAGACATGCCTGCGTCGCTTGCGCTGTATACCCATGTTTTTGGGTAGCCCATCTCAGTCTCGACAATCGACAACCAGTCAGGGCGCAGCGCCATTAACTCAAGTTGCGAGCCTACGCCTAGATTGTAGATTGCGCCTTCGCCACTGATCAGGCGGTTGGTCACAATCTCGGTGATCAACTGCTGATACGTTTGCTTGCTGTTGGGGCGTTTGAGTTGCTGTAAGATTTTGGCCTTATCTTTGATATTGCCTTGATCGTCAACTACTGTGATCGGCAAATCAGCACAAGCCGTAGCAATCGCACGCACGCACGCACGCACCGTTGGGTTTTGCGCATAGCCCTCAGTGGCAAATGCAAAAAAGTCAAATGCTGTCCACGATGCGGAATTGCGCATAATCATGGTGCGGATGTATGAGGATGGCGCTTGTTTCTGCTCGCGCTTCCAAAATCGCCAATTCATAAAAACCTCACTCTAGGCTCTGCCTTGCGCTTAATCAGTGGCTGTAATGCGTAGCGGATCGCGTCTATGTAGTGGTTGTTTGCGTCAACGACAATATCTGTGACGCGCCCACTATCACGATCCAACTTGTAACTGTACAGCCCGAATTCTTTGATTGTTTCAACGCATCGCGGATGAATCACAATCTCTGTGAATGATTGCATAAAAATCAATCCATCTTCAACGCTACCCTTTCCTTTCTCTACGCCTTTGATGTATGGCATGCCGTGGCGTTTAAGATAGCTGATTGATTCAGGTCTTGCGCTGTCGGCCATAATCTCATGCTTGCAAAAATCAGGGATTGACTCGGCAATGAATGGCTGTGTTTTATCTAGTTCCAGTCCGATCTTTCCTGCTTCATACTCGATGTATAACCGACCATCAAACACCCAACACTTAATCGCTGCTGTCGGGTCTTGGCTAAAGCCAAAGTCTAGGCCGCAGTATGGCATGCCCCAATGTTCGCTTGACTCAAACGCCATGACGCGGTACTTGTCTTTAAATATCTGCGCGTCCGACCGATCAAGATAAGCGCCTTCCCAGACGTGGGCGTACATTTCGGGCTTGTACACCGCTTGCTGCGCGATCCGCTGCTCCTCAAGCTCAAACGGAAACCACGGATTATCTAAATAATTCATCTCGACGATTGCGCAACGTGGTGGCGTAGATTCTCGAAAACGCTGATTGACTGGCGATTCTCGTTTTTTCGGATTCCAGACCACCCAAATTTCAGACTTCGGCGCTCGAATTGTTGGCTCTAAATCAATCCATCCGTGCTCGGGTACGTCCTCAGCTTCCTCGATGATACAAATATCAATCTGTGCCAACGACTTAATGCTGCTGATATTGTTGCGCAAACCGCGAAATATAAACTCAGTGCCCTCGGCTGTCGTCCCCTTCCTGCCCTTAATGTAGTCAACGCCAACATCATAGACCGATGCAAGCCAATCATTTGACTGTATGGCGTTTTTGAGTTCGGCGTGAAATGATTCTTTGATAGAATTCATGTATTCACGGGCGCAAAGGATGCGCAGGGCTTCGATTGCGCCAAATACTGCAGCCATTTTTGCAAAACTAAAAGATTTGCCGCTACCACGCCCACCGTATGCGCAGCGATAGCGGACACTGCCGCGAGGATGAGCAAAAACAGGGATCAGCTTAGGCGGCAACTCAATCTGCATCGTCGTCATGCTTGACGCTCGGCGCTACAAGTTCAATGCGAGTTGGTGATGGACGCATGCTGCCATCAGATGATGTGTGGTCGATGATTTGTTTGTTGTTCCATCCATGCATGGCGTTAAGCTCTTTAACCGCGCTCACACGCTCGGCAGGCTTGGCGTTCCTTTCGTCATTGGCTATTGATTTTAAAACGTTTACGCTATCTTCCCTTGACCACAAAGCTTTTTCGGTCAGCATCTCGCGCAGTTCTTTAACCCTCGCCGCAACCTCGCCGTTTTTCATTAGTTCGTGCGCTTTGTTCTGGATTGTTTCGGGCTTAGTTGCTGCCCCGCAATCATACGCCACCCGATACGCATCGGCTTGCGTCATACCATCCGCCACACACTGCGCAAACTTTTCTTGCTTCGGCGTTAGATTCACCACGTCTAGCCCTCCAAACAAAAAACCCACACCCGAAGGCATGGGAAAGGGGTGTATGTAGGAAAAGAATATCACAAATCCAACAACAGCAACTCAACATCAAGCGCATGCTGTTCAAGCGCATCAATGATTTGTGCTGACAGCCAATCAGGCACTAGTTCGGTTCTTTTGATGGCTTTTTTCAAATTACCCTCATGTATTGGCTCGCCATTTAAGTTTTTGACCATGTTGGCGGTTTTGCGATAGCCGCCGATGAGTTCGACGGCGCGTAGGGCTTGGGATTGGTTCATTTTACAAACTTCGCAATGGTTGCGGGGTCGTTGAGTTTGAATTCGAGGTCACTAATGTTTTTGTTTGTGCGCTCAATCAATTCCATGTTGCGCAAATCTTCTGAGTACGCAAGGGCTTTTGCAAGGATTGCGCGATGCTCGTTCAAAGCCTTGTTAATGCGGTTTTTGTATGCTACTAAGTTCATGTCGTTTCCCCTTGGGCTTACCGTCGCCTTATTGCTCCGGTATGTCCTCAATATACTCACAAACTAATATCATGTCAACGACCGTCTGTCAATCGTCACACACACCTTGCTCCACCCATCTCCCTCATGCCGAACAATCAGCACACGGCACTCCTTGCCATCCACGTCCACAAACTCGTTAGTTCTCGGCGCATCACTCGTCGGCACGCGGTACTGTGCATAACCCTGCGTGCGCAGGGATTGTAGCTGGTAGTCAGGGATGATCATTGCCACCGCTCCACCCAACTCTGCCCAACCAACCACGCACTGCTCACAAACACGCCATGATCTAGCAGATGCTCAATCCCGTCTGTCTTGTCGTCCGCGTCGCGGTAATAGACTGCGCCAATCCCTGCACCGACGATCAATCGAGCGCAGTTAATGCAGGGCTGACGGGTGACGTAAATCGCCACACCATCCCCATCATCAACGAAACCAAGCGCGTGATCCTCAGCATGTATTACATCGGGCAGCGTCCGACCATCCTCGCCCTCACACGCTGCACATGGGTTGCTTGCGTTTAGGTTAAACCCCGTGTACTGCTTGCCTGATCTGGTGACCACCACCGCCCCCACCTTTGCCCGTTTGCACACCGACTGCAAAGCCACTGACTCAGCCAAGCGCATCATCTCAACATGGCTCATGCTGCACCCCGCGCCAGTCGATCCGATTGCACGTCAGGATTTATTTGATTTTTCGTGTTGCGCTCATAGTAAACATAAGCGCCTTGTCTGATTTTTTTGACGAGGCCAAGCTCCATAAGTCGCGCAAGGTGAGCAAAAACTCGCGGCATAGACACATCTACCAGTGCGCCTATTTCCGCTGACGTTGCTCTGCCCAACTTATCAACCGCATTCAGCACCGCCAGCCTAGACTTTTCGCCCCTGTCTTTGCGTTGCAGTGTCAGCACTTGTATCTGATCTCGCTGCCCAACCTTTTCGATAGCCGTCTCGCGCTTGACCACAGTGACCTTGCCGCCACTCGCCACCCAAGCATCAACATCTGCGTTTAAGTTGCGCTTTGGCTTGGTTGGTAGCGCGTCAGCCAAACGCATCATTTCAACGTGGTTCATGCTGCTTGCTCCTTCCGTTTCGCCCGCCACGCCCGCAAATAATTGCGCAAATACTCTCGGTTTTCCGCATGCCAATTGCTTGTGTTTTTGTTGCTGCGATTGCGCTCCTGGTGACATGGCACGCACGTCCTAGACGCCACATGCCGCAACGTACCGCCACAATGGCCACACGGTACGCCCTCATAGCGCGTTTGGCCTGTCACACCCGCTAAAAACCTTGGCGTTGCCGATGGCCACAATTCACGCGCTACCTTGTCTGTAAACTCGCCGATACGGTGCATTCGCGCTAGGTCATTGATCGACACATACACCGCGTTTTGCTCAGCCAAGGCGATGACCTCGGCGAGCGCTGGTAGTTTGGGACGGGCGCTCATTTCCCGCTCTCCAAATCCTTAACAACCAGCGTCGCATAGCCTGCAATGTCATGCCACGAATCCACATGATCCGCATCGCCACACGCCAAACGCGCCAACTTGCTGCAAATCATCTGTATGGCTTCCTGCTGTGTGTCGCTAAAGTTGCCAACGGACAATAATGACTGCAACCCCTGCGATAAGTGGGCAACGTCCTTAAAGTCGCCGTACTGGTTTTGACGCTCGGCTAGTGTCGCTTCAACCTGCCGCGCTTCTTCAACGCTCCGCAATTGTTCCACGCGATTGCTCACCTCTTGACGCTCAATCAGGCTGTTTTGCCAGTTTGTTGTGTCGTAGCCTTCGCCAATCAAATAAGCTGCACAGCCACGAACACACCACCAATATGCTGCCGTCGCGCCTTTTGGCGCGCACTTATGCGCATGAGCTCGTCCATCGCTACTAATCGCTGCCCACCGATATTCCGGCGGCAGACCATCAAACACGGCTTGGGTGAGGGGTTTTTTTGGTCGTTCCAAAAGATTATGCTCTGATAAGTCACCTTGACTTAACCAAAAATCAATCCGCTCTTTTGATTGTAACTCCCAATCTTGGGCGTTTTGCATCCAAACCCAAACCCGAAAAGGATTGTAAGAAGCTGCTTTATGCCACATGCCGTGTGGCCTGCAGTAATGAGTCGCCCCTTCCGGCGCTTTGCTCCAATCAATGCTCATTTTTCATGCTCCGTTGTTCAATCACACCCATGCTTGTCAGCAGTACGTCTGCGACAAAC
>ERZ869921.596-NODE-596-length-20154-cov-26.812876_pt1 | contig 20154 bp, 41 predicted proteins | sample MGYA00579310_ERZ869921 | MGnify/ENA primary metagenome ERZ869921 (study PRJEB32216, sample SAMN09231816) | wastewater metagenome | place: USA: Maryland | collected 2016-06-21 | study: EMG produced TPA metagenomics assembly of the PRJNA472060 data set (Reclaimed...
CTCGTCGGTGAGGTCGGGGGTGATCGTTGGGGTCTGACCGCGATCGAGAGCCTTCATGGGTGCCTCCTACGGCTGAACGCCGGCTCCGCCAGGAGCCTCATCATGGCGGAGCCGGCGAAGGGGGTTGATCAGTCGAACCACTCGGTGCCGTGGACCATGTACGTGGTCGACGCACCGGAGCCGAGCACCGACAGGGCGACGTACGCCGGGCGCTTCGACTTGAACAGCACGACGCGGTTCGTGCCACCGGACGCTGCGGCAGCGGCCGGGATGTGGAACACCTCGTCGGCCAGGGCGACGGCGACCGTCGCTGCGGCGGCGGCGGCGGCGGCGGCGGCCGTCTCGCCCGTGAACACCCGGACGGCGAGCGTCTGACTTGCATGGGTGTTGATGATCGAGACCTGGTTGGCGCGGCCGGTGAGGTGCGAGACCTCTGCGGTCGTACCGACGGAGCCGTGGGTGATGTTGACGCCGTTGTTGTCAGCCACCTTGGACCTTCTTTCTCACGTGAGGTGTGTGCGCCGCTGACGGTAGCAGCGACGCACACACCATGCGAGGATCAGCCGCGAGGGTCCTGGCCGAGCAGCTTGCGCCGATCCGAGCGCGACATGGTCAGCTTCGGGTCGTCGGGGTCCGGCACGGTGCCGGGAGGCGGGTACGTGACGCCCAGCGGCGTCATCGCCGGCGTGGTGGCCGGGTCGGCGGGCGGCTCGAGGCCGAACACGGGCATCGGCTCGGGGAACTGGAGGTTCGCCAGCTCATCGAGCTCGGCCTGCGTGATGCGCGGCGGCGACGGGAGCTGCACGACGGCCGAATCGGGGTCATCGGGATCGAAGATGACGCCGATGGTGGGCACGTCGTCGCTTGCCGGGTCATCGAGCAGCGCTTCGTCGCCCGGTTCGGCTGGGAAGCCGATGATCTTGGCGTCCTGGCCCTCCTGGAGGCCCATGATGTGGTCGTGGACGGCCTGTTCGTCGGGTTCGACGGCGAAGTCGGGGGCGTCGACTTCCAGTTCGGGGGTGGTGGGGGCCTCGGCGGGCCGATCTTCGGGTGTGAAGTCGCTCATGCGCGGAGAATACCCGTGGAGATGGGGCAGCAGACGCCTACAGCAACGTCTGCTGCTCCATCACCACTTCCTTGCCGCACGTCGCCCGGTGCATCACGAACAGCTGGCGGCCGTCGTAGGTGCCAGCGGCCCGATCGGCGTTCGTCAGGACGTGGACGACCGGCGTCGAGTCACGAACACCGAGCGTGCCGATGATGACGACGTTGCCGTTGGTGAACGGCATCACGTCGAGCGGCATCGACTTGCCCTTCTCGGTGCGGACCCACATCATCGGGCGGCCGCAGTCCTTGCAGAGCGAGGCGCTCATCAGAATCGGATACGCCAGCGCCGGCGATCGGGGACGGAACGGATGAGCTCGAAAGGCTCGTCGGGCGGCAGCCGCAAGATGTGCTCGATGAGATCCCGTTGCCATGGCATCAATTTGAGCCCATCGAGCATGTCGTCGGTGAACACTGGGGGCAGCTGCTGGACGAGGTCGCCGTTGGGGGCGTGCTCGGCCGTGCTGGCGAATCGGGCAATGGCGTCGGCGCGGTCAGGCATCGGCTTCGGCCTCCAGCTTGGCTCGCCAGGTGAAGTAGGCGATGAGCTCGACACGTGCTGGGCGGGTCGGCGGGCCCAGCTTGCGGCCGTGGTCATCGACACCGGTGGTCGAGGCGAGCAGGGTGCGCCGCAGTCGGCGTGCGGTCTGGCGGTTGACGCCTTCGAACCGGAACGTGGTCACGTCGATCGTGTCAGTCGTCGTCATCGCCGGGCTCCTGCATGGTGTCGCGCACGAGCTGGATGCCGTGCTCGAGCAGACCGATCAGCTGGTGGTGCCGCTGGTCGAACGGCCCGCTGTAGAAGTACCGGGTGTACCCGGGCATGTCGGGAATCTCGTACGCGGCGATCACCACGTAGTCGACCAGCAGGCCGGGGTGGTTGCCGATGGTGTCGGTCGACTTGGCGACGATCGCCGCCGCCAGCTCAGCCTCGACCTGGCGGCTCTCGGGTGACTGGTCCATCAGCGTTGGCTCCGAAGGAGGCGGGCGGCGGTCGTGTTCTTGCCGACGGTGGTGCGACCCGTGTGGGTGACTCGGGGCTGGCGACGAGCGGTGGCGCGGCGAACGATGGCGACGTTCTCCTTGAACTCGGCCATGTCGATCATCTTCGGTGTCGGGTCCATGCCCTCGCGGTGGTCTCTCATCGGAGGCTGGTGAGGTCGAGAGTGCCGACGAGCTCGGCGGAACGGCCGAGGTGGTTGTCGCGGTAGCGGACGGCTTCGAACGCCTCGTACGCCGAGCGGGCGTGCACCTCGATGTGCCACATCATGGCGTTGTTGGCGGGCCCGTCGGACGAGCGCCACACGACGAGGTACTGGCGGGGCTCGACGTCGGACGGACCGACCATCTCGGCGTCGCTCGGGTAGGACGCACGCACGCCCACGCGAGGCAGGTCGGCCTCGATGAGGCGGGGCTGGTTGAGGACGGCGGCCTGGCAGGAGTCGATCAGGCGGCGCTGCATCTCGACCCGCTCTTGTGCGGCGCGCAGGCGATCGTTGAGGCGGTCGTTCTGTTCGAGCAGTTGGTCGACGGAATGATGCGGGGTGTCGGGGTTGGTGTCGGTCATGCGGCCAGTGTACGACGGCACCAGACAGGTGTCTTGTCCCCCATTCGGGCGACACCGGAACGGGTGATGTTGACGCCACCCGAACGGAGGGTCTACGGTGAACGACGAAGGCCGCCCCCACATCCCCTGGTACCACCCAGAGGGGAGACGGCCTTCGGTGTCAAGTCGCAGGGCAACCGTACCAGCGACTCCAACGAGACGCAAGCGAGAGGTTGCACGAGATGACGAAGCGGGACTGGCAGGCGAACGAGCTGCGCACCAAGCGCCAGCTGGTACGTGACGCGGCCGGCAACCTCCCGAACGTCATCGACGCCAAGTTCTCCGGCACCTGCACCGAATGCGGCACCGGATGGACCGAAGGTGCCCGTATCCGCCGATCATCCACAGGATGGATGCACGCACGGTGCACACTCACGACCATGGCCAACGCCGACCTCCACCAACGGATGGCAGCACGGCGCGAAGCGCTCAAGGCAACCAGGAGTCAGACCGCACACTGACCCGACCTCGAGCCATGCTCCCCTGGCACGACGGGAGCCCCTTCGCAGATGCTGCACCTGGCACTCCCGGAACCACCCGGGGACGCACGCCAGGGATGCCGGACACGGCCTCTCGCTGCTGAGGGAGAACCTGAGGGAGAAGTGCGTCATAACGTCGAGCCGAACGAATCGGCCGGGAGTCCGGGTGTGGCAACCGGACGGGGGGAGGGCTGACCTGACTCTCCAAACCCACCATCACCCGGGGCCGCAACCCCGGGTGAACGGCGAAGAGTCTGGGCCACCCACCCAGCAGGCTGACATGTTCCACGTGGAACATCCACCCGATACCCACAAGCTGGGGACAACACACCACCAGCCGTCACTGTCACCGAACCAAACACCTGACCAGGACGGTTATATGGGGACCCCCCTCCTGGTACACCCCGCCCTTACCACCCCACACCATCCCCACTCCCCGCTGCCGACGGCCCACCACCACCACCCACCCACCCCACCCGTCTGGTAGGGTCACCACACCACCCCACCACCCCCCACAAATGGGCCAGGGAGGGGTGGGGCGGTGACCTGCTCTGTTGGTGTCACGGTCCTGGGTTGGTGGCTGATCCTGCCGCCTGCCCCTGGCTGGCGGGTGCTGCTGGGCCGCTGCTGGTGCCTGTTGTAACGGCGTCTGGTGTGCGTGCGTGCGTAGGTCTGCACGGTGTGGGGTCGGGCGGTTGAGTGGGCGTGTGGCCGCTGTCTCGTTCCGTTGTGTCGAGGGCGGCCGTGGGCCGCAGTCAATGCTCTTGGGGCTGGCGCCCCTTGCCCCCCGAGAGGCGGGGCCAACCCCGGGCCCCGTTGTGGCTGGCCCGACGCTGCACCAACCCATCACCGTTCGCGACGGGCCAGCCACCCCTGACGTGTGCGGCCTTCGCGCGTTACTTCAGTCCGAAGGGCGGTGGGGCATGGCGACCCTGGATACTGACTGTTCGCCGCCATGCCCCACCGAGTGCCCCCTTCGGCCTGTCGGTGCTTCCACCAGCGGCCTCGTGGCCCGTACGCCACACATCACAGGCACAAGGGCGTACGGGCCACGACGCCGGGTGTCAGACGGGGTGCTCAGGGCGAACGGCGCACAGCCCAGCGGCCGGCATGGTGGCGCGGCGACCGTTCGCACTTCCGCCCCCTCACCGAGGGGTGTTCCACACACACAGTGTCCGCATCTTCTCATGGCCGCTGACCGGCCTCCCCTGACCCCCTGCTGTGTTGCTTGGTGCATGATCGGACGAACCGATGTCCGATCATGCCCGCCCCACCGAAGGGGCGGATGAGGAAGGGGGCGTCACTGGCCACCCGGGAGAGCAGTGACCCACACCACATCTCCCCTGCGGGGCCCCCAAGGATGTGCCGTGGTTCACCGCTCTCCCGGGGCCCGGCCAGTGCCGGACGGGTTCGGGTCGTCAACCCACACCCGCAACTGAGCGGGTGCCCGGGGTTGACGACTTCCCGGCAGCGGCCATGACGGCGATGAGGCCACTGCGTGTCGTGGTGACACGCAGCACTGACTGACAAGGAGACGATCATGACCATCACTCACCGCCGCCCCGGCACTCTCAGCTCCTGCTTTGACTGCAACGGCAACGGCTTCTACCGGACCGAGTGGACCGCAACCCCCGGGCCGCTCGCCGCTTGGCTCATCGAGGACTACCAGGACGGCACCGCCTGCATCTACTGCCCCACCTGCAACCCCATGCCTCCGGCGGCCGGGGCGGCGGCCCCGGACCCGCAGCCGTGGCCAGCGCCGACAGGCGAGCCCTACACGTACGCGCTCCCCGACGGGATCTTCTGCCACGTCTGCGGCTACACCTGGCCCACCGACGACCCCTGCTACCCGCTCTGACCTCCTGCCCTCACCAGCCCGCCTGGTGGGGGCTTGGGGTCGTGCCCGCACGGTGCGGGCCACAACACAGGAGACAGTCACCATGTCACGTCAACTCACCATCATCGACGCCACGACACCGGACCCCGACGCCCTCTGGCTCGTCAGCTACGACGACGAGTACGGCGAGTGCATCCGCCCTCACACCCGCCGTGAGTGGGCCGAGAACGACCGCGACGAGCTCTACGAATGGAACTACCACCCGGTCATCATCACGATCACCGAGTCCCAGCTCGACCGGCTCGAAGCCGCCTGCGTCCGGGCACGCCTCGACCTGCACCGCACGCGTGAGATGTTCGTCCCGCCCACCGGCTCGCCGATCTGCACAGCGCCGCCCATCTGCCCAGGATGCCGCCTGCCCTACACCGAGTGCGATTGCCCGTTCTGACCTTCTCGCCCCACCCCCACGGGTGGGGCTTGGGGTCGTGACTCCGGTGTGGAGTCCACTCAACAGGAGACAGTCACCATGTCACGTCAACTCACCATCATCGACGCCACGGCCCCGCAGGCCATCCACTCGCAGCTGCACCTGCAGCGTGCACGCCATCACCTCACCGAGGCGATGCACTCGCTCGGCAACGTCGCCCGGGACTTCATGCCCCCAACCGAGTACGTCGACGCACTCGCCGCACTCTCGACGCTGACCACGCTCATCGACGCTGCCGTTGCCATCACCCAGGAGGTCCACTCGTGAGCACCTACGACGTCGAGTTCCCCGTCGATCCTCACTCCGCGCTTGCCGCCTTCATCGACACTCCTTCCTCTCCTCTCCTTGAGGACGAGGTCGACACGTCGGTTCCGGACAGCTGGTGCCCTGCTGGGATCGCCACCGTGCACGTGACCATCACGATCCACGGTCGCCCCGTTGCAACGAGCTACCAGCGCATCACGTCGAGCCGCCCACCGCAGCTCGCCCGGTACAGCACACGCTGAACGTAGCCGCTAGCCCACCGGCCCTCGCAGGGTCGGTGGGACTGCGGAGTCGTTCGGCTCCGGCCGCAGGTCCGCCCACCTGCCCTCACACAGGAGACAGTCACATGAACGCAACCACCAGCCCCACCACCGCCCGTCGCAGCCGTCGAGCCATCACGGAGATCACCGACCAACTCGACCCGGCCGCCGTCGCCGCCGCCAACCAGCTGATCGCAGACGGCGAGGCCGCATCGATGGCCCCGCTCGACCTGCTGCCCAGCGAGGCCGCTGACTACGCCGAGGCGTTGGAGATCGCCGCCCCGTTCCTGGCGACGCCGGTGTCGTTCGCTCTCGCCATCTCGGCGGGCCAGCGTGACCTCGGCACCGACACGATGGCGGCGACGATCGCCAAGGCCACCGCCTGCTCGGACCGGGTCGCCATCGAGGACGCCGCTGCCCGGGTCGCCGGGTGGGTCAACGAGTCGAAGCAGGTCGGCTCGCAGAAGGTGTTCACGCACCGCCTCGCCTCGATCACCGTCTCGGCCGACCGTGACGACGTCGACGCACCCCGCCTGTTCCTGGTCGAGATGCCAAAGGGCACCGGCATGGTGAAGGCGCTCACCGAGGACGGCAAGAAGCCGTTCGCCATCGTCGGGCTGTTCCCGTCGCGCTGGTACAACATGACCGACCGTCAGACCGGCGAGATCATGCAGCGGGTCGACCTCGGCAACTTCAACCCGGCCCGGGTGTGGGCCGGTCACGGTGGCATCGTGAGAATGCTCACGAAGGATCAGGCCGACGGCGTCGAGCTGGACTGGTCGTACGACAGCGACGTCCGGAACCTCTCGTGGGCGCTCGGTGCGTTGCGCCGCCTCGGTGCCGTCGCCGCCGCCCGGGCCGAGCGGGCCGAGCAGCCCGACGACGAGGCCACCGGCTGGGGCGCACCGCTCCCCGACGACATGCCGTTCTGACCGGCAGCTACCACCAACGACGAGCCCGCCGCCCTTCGGGCGGCGGGCTTTCGTCGCGGCTCCACCCCGACCAGGAGGTCACCACCATGCTCCGCACCATCGCCATGTCCGCCGTCGCTGCACTCGGCGGTTGCTGCGCGGCCCCGGCCGTGCCCACCGACCCGCCCGCTCCGGTCGTCGCGCCACCGCCGACCGTCGACCAGTGCATCACGTTCATCCCCGGCGTCGACAACTACGGCGAGCTGGGCGACGAGGACTTCATGCAGTGGATCGCCCAGTTCGGCACCGTCGACTACCGGGGCTCGTCCACCGGCTGGTGGGCCGACGACACCGGCCAGCTCATCGGCTGGTCCGCTCAGGAAGACTCGACCCTCTGCGTGCTGGTCTGGCCGGGTTGGCCCGCCACCAGCTGGTGAACCACACTTCGGCGGGCCGCGCCACTCACCCGAGTGGCACGGCTCCCGCCGATGTACGACCGCGACTCGCACGTGGTCGTCGTCCCTCCTCCCGCTCCACACACCTGCGCCCGGTGGCCGGCCAATGTCGGCTGCCGGGGGCCCTGACACACTGCGTCGACTGAAGCGACTGCCGAGTTGCGCCCGATCGACGCCTGACCTTGGAGGTCGCATGATCACCCTCACCACCGCCGAGTACGACGCGCTGGCTGACCCGCCTGCCCATCAGCTGAACGTCGATGACGTCGGCATCGTCCTCGTGCAGATGGATGACGAGCCCGCTCATCTGGCGGTCGTCTTCGAATGCACCAACGCCGACGTCGACTTGCCCGCCTTTCGTTTGCTGTTCCGGTTGACGCCGGCGATCGCGCTCGATCTGTCCACTGTGCTCGAGGCCGCCATGTCTGGTCTCGACAACCCGCCTCACCCCGACACACCCATCATCTGATCGGAGATCTCGTCATGGATTTCAACATCGACCACCTGCCCACCACCCCCGAGCAGTTCCGCCTCATCACTCAGCTCCACGAGCGGTACATGACCACGCCCGTCGACGCCGACCCGATCCTCGTCGGTCGCGCCACCCTCATCGACACGCTCACCGTGCTCACGCGCGCCAACCAGCACGTGACCGAGCTGACCGCGACCATCACACGCCAGACCGCACGCATCGAAGAGCTCGACGCTCGCATCCGCGACATGCTCGCCGTCGCTGCAGCTGATGGCGATCGCATCATCGAGCTCACCGAGCAGCGCGACAACGCGCAGCGGTGCAACGACCAACAGGCCACCACCATCAACACTCTGCAGGCTCGCCTCAACGACACCACACTCAGCGCTCGCGACGAGATCGCCACGCTGCAGAACCGTCTCGCTGAAGCGCTCGACACCTCCGTGGACGATCGCCTCGCTGCCGCCAACGCCGAGCTCGATCTCGTGCGCGCCAAGTTCGAGAACGCTCAGGACATCGTCGTTCGCCTCAACAACGACCTCACCACCATCAGCCACGCGCTCGCCACCGAAGCCGAACGCCGTAACTGGTGCTCGGCCTACGAGGACTTCATCGACGCCGTCAACGTCGACCTCACCGAGTGGGAGCTGCCGACACGTCGTGTCGACTACGGCATCACGCTCGTCTACACCGTCGAGCTCCGCACGCAGGTCGCTGCGCTCAACGAGGACGAGGCCGAGACGATCGCTGACCAACTGTACGGCCAGATCCGCGAGGGCCAGTACTTCACGGTGCCCGACCCCGACGAGCAGAACAACGAGATCAAGATCAACAATCTCAACTACGGCCATTCCAACACTCGAGTCGTTCGGGAGGACTGATGCCGCGCTACTCCCAGCACTTCCAGCCTGCCCGCAAGCGCCGGCTGAAGAAGCCGGACAGCCCGGCCGCCACCGAGTACAACAGCCACGAGCTCGCAGAACATCTGCGCACGTACCTGCTCGTCAACCGCAACACCATCACCGCAGTCGTCATCGAGCACAACGACGGTTCCCGAACGGAGTTCCACCATGAGTGACATGCAACCTCGCGCCGGCGTCGTGCACCCCGCCATGCCGGAGACCATGTTCGCTCTCGGCCAGCGCGTGCTGGCACCCAACCAGGCGGCCGTGCTGTCGACGCACAATCTGACCCAGCTCAGCCTGCTGACCCGTGTGTCGATCGTCCGCGCTGTCACGCTCGGCATGATCCAGACCGTGGCCGGTACACTGCTCGAGCTGTTCCCCGATGCCGAAGTCGGCGCCATCTGGTGTGACGCTGAAGGTGTGCTGCGCTACTGGTCGCACGCGAACCCCGACACGTTCGACACGTGGGCCAAGCTTCAAACAATCAATACACAGCTGCTGCGCGACACTGTCGAGGAGGTGCGTCGTGAGCAGGCAGACGGTGGGTTGTGATCCGGGCAACTCGACGTCGGCTTCGTCGTTGCTGCGACTGCTGGCGCTTGCGCATCGAGCACTCGATCAGCGAGGCGTACCGCGAGGCCCTCAGGCGACACGTCCGGTGGCATCCACATGACGCGTGAGCCGGGTGACAACTTCATCGACTTGATCATCATCGTGATCTTGTTCTTCGCTGTTGCTGCGCTCGTCGGCCAGTCACACCAGGAGGTGCCATGTCCGCCATCCCCCACCACCTCTATCGGTCCCGCACCTGGCTCGATGCAGACGGAGTGTGGAACTGGGAGGTGAACCGGTACACGTACCGGGGCGCCCTGCTCACGATCACGTACCCCGCTGCCAAGTCGGGCCTGTCGCCGTGGCGCTGGCACGCTCGCCTGCAAGCACGCATGTGGGTGAACCGGCTCGAGTTGATGCGAGGACTGGAGTGACAGCCTCACGATTTACCTACGACAGGTCGTTGCAACGCGACACAGCGGCCGTACTGGCCGACATGCGGGCACAGTGCTGGTGTGACCCGCAGCTCCAGATCCTCGACCAGCTGATCGACGCGCTGATCGACCAGTACTCGATCGAACCCAGCTTCAACGCTGAGCACTTCGCCAAGCGAGCTCGTGCCAACACCGGCCGAGCTCACCCCTACCAACCCAGGAGGCAGCCACCATGGCTGACAACGACATCACCATCATCGGCAACCTGACCCGTGAACCGGAGCTGCGCTTCACCACCGGTGGCACCGCCACCTGCAGCTTCGGTGTCGCGGTGAACCGGCGCTACCAGCAGAACGGTGAGTGGGTCGACGCGCCCACCCAGTTCTTCAACGTCACCGTGTGGGGGCAGTACGGCGAGAACGTCGCCGCTTCGCTCGCCAAGGGTGACCGCGCCTGCGTGCGTGGCCGGCTCGAGTTCCGCAAGTACACCAACAAGGAGGGGGTCGAGGTCACGACCCACGACATCCAGGCCGACGAGGTGTGCGTGTCGCTGAAGTTCGCGACGTGCACGGTGCAGCGCACCACTCGCACCGACACCGGTGGCGCACCGCGCCAGCAGGGCGGTGCCGCCCCGCGTCAGTCGTCCGAGCAGCGCCCGGCCGATCCCATCTACGGTGACGAGGAGCCGTTCTGATGCCCCGCTTCGTCCGGGTCGTTGACGTTGCCGGCATGCCCGGCGACACGCACCACGTCAACGTCGACCACGTCATACAAGTCGTCACTTACCAGCCCCCACTCTTGAACGGTGTTGTCGCTTCAGTCCTGCTGAAGGCAACTGGTGATGGCGAGCCGTCGTGCATCAACACCAGCAACCGCCTCACGGTTCGCCAAATCCTCAACTACGACCCGTTCGAAGAAGCAGGTTTCTGATGGCGCACGTGTTCGATCACTTCACAGTGCAGGCCGAGCTCGATCGTGAAGACGCGCCCATCGTGATCGTGTCCTGCGATGAGCCGGCCTGCGAGTGGGAGGACGAGTTCTACGCCCAGCAACTCAGCATGATCACCGCTGGCGCGCTGCTGCATCGCACGACTGCGCACCACGACGGCTCGCCCGTCTAGTTGATGCCGATGCGGATCGCTCCGAAAATCACAAGCACCGCCAGCACCACGACCACCGTCACCGCAATCACACCAGCTCGACTCATGGCCGAGCGTTACCCGCCTTCCCCCTGGAGGAAACATGGATCCCATCGCTGCTCTCGCGATCCTGCGCGACCGTGAAGCCAACATCATCGACCGCCACCAAGCGCTCACCGATCTGGATGAGTGGATCCAGATGGGCGGCTGGACACCGGCGCCCGACGACCCCGAGTACATGGCGGCCGAGACGATCCGCCAGGCGTGCGCCGTGCTGCGCTTCGTGATCGACCTGATCTGATGCCCAGCTGCGCTCGCTGCGGCGACACGCAGATCGCCGCCACCATCACCGTCATCCGTGGTGCCGACCTCGGCACACTTAACCTCTGCGTCTGGTGCTCGTTCGGCTTCGACCAGTTCCTCGCCATGAACGTCGAGCACGTCGAGCTCATCGACGACGCCCGCCACCACGTGTCATGTCGCTGCCCCGAGTGTGATCCCGACACCCAGCTCGAGATCGTGCGAGATCTCGCCCTCGATCGACGCGACCGTCTCGCGTCCTGACGAAAGGACCTGCCATGCAGACCCACATCACCATCCACCACCCGGTGCAGCCAACGCTCACATACCACACGCACAGCTCGCTGACCGACGACGGCGACGACTTCGTCACGCTGCGCCTTGGCACGTCGCTGACCGACTCGATCACGCTGCACTTCCTGCCGGCCGAGTTCGCCGCGTGGCGCGCTGCGTTCGACACCGAGGCGAAGTGGCTCGGCCACGCCGCCGTCAAGGCCGACGAGCGGCGGCGGCGGTACGCCTCGCTGACCAGCGCCCAGGTCGCCACGCTGATGCGGCTGTGCACCAACTACAACGTCGACTTCGATCCGCTGCACTACGCCCCGCAGTTCGATCTGCCGTCCGGCTACGTCGGCGGCTGGGTCGGCGGCAACGAGTTCGCTGACCTGCCCAACACCCACCCCGACTGCCGCACCACCATCTACGTCGGCGTCGATCCCGAAGGGAACGCATCATCGTGAAAGCCGACGAGGTGATGAGCTCGGTGGTGGCCGAGCTCATCGCCACCATCGAAGCAGGCGCTGGCGAGTGGGTCATGCCCTGGACCGGTGTGCATGCACGCCTGCCGTACAACCACACCACCACCATCGGCTACCGAGGCGGCAACGTCGTCGCGCTGTGGATGACGCAGATGGCCCGGGCGTACCCCACCGCAGCGTGGGCCACGTACAAGCAGTGGGCGTCGATCGAGTGCCAGGTTCGCAAGGGCGAGCGCGGTGTCCACCTCGTGAAGTGGTCGCAGATCGAGCGAGTCGACCAGTCTGGCGAACTGCGCTCGATGATGATCCCGAACGCGTTCGTCGTGTTCAACGCCGCTCAGGTCGACGGCCTCCCCGCCGATCCGCCACCAGCGCCTCGCGTGCTCGAGCACTACGAGTTCACCGACATGGCGTTCCGCACCGGCGCCAAGGTCGTGCCCGGTCGGCCCGCCTACTCGCCGGCGCTCGACGTCGTGATGATGCCGCCGCCCGACGCCTTCAACTCCGACGACGACTGGCTGTCGACGTGGGCTCACGAGCTCGCACACTGGACCGGTCACCCGTCGCGCCTCAACCGCACGTTCGGCAAGCGCTTCGGTGACGAGACGTACGCCGCCGAGGAGCTGGTGGCCGAACTGTCATCGGCGTTCACGTGCGCTGAGTACGGCATCGTGCCCGGCGTGCGCTCCGACCATGCGAGCTACCTCGCCAACTGGATCGCCATGCTCAAGGCCGACGCCTCGATCCTGTGGACCGTGGCGTCGAAGGCCCAGGCGGCGACCGATCATCTGTTCAGCTACCGGGAGGTGTCATGCCCGGCGTGACGACTCGCTTCGATTTCGCTCCGCTCGAGCAGCTGCTCGCGCGTGAGTGGGCTGGTCCCAATACCAGCATGCACCCGACCGAGCACAGCGCACAGGCGATCGCCGTGCGCCTCCACATCCCGGTGCATCGCGTGCACCGCTACCGCAAAGCCGGCGTGCCGCTGCGCATCGCTGACACCCTCGCCACCCACCTCAACCTGCACCCCACGTACGTGTAGGACAACTACTGAGAGGCCGCCATGCTCACCTCCGCCCAGACCGAACAGCTCATCGAGACGCAGCCGCTGCTGTACGTCATCATCGACCCGGCCACCGACACCGCACTGCACGATCCGACCCGATGGTCGTGCTTCATGTGGTGGGTGCCCCGCCTCGGCCCGACGTCGATGATCTTCCTGGTCGAGATGATCAACCAGTGGGCGTCGCGCACGTCGACCGACACGTGCATCATGCTCGAGCCGTCGTCGTTCGCTCCGATGATCGGTGTTCAGCCGAACGTGTTCCGCAAGATGCTGTCACGCCTGGTGCGTTTCAACATCCTGACGATGGACGACGCCGGGTTCATCCACCTGCCCCGGTTCCTGCCCGAGCTCCCGTTCTCGGAGCTGCAGCGCCACGACGAGGCGTACATCTCGGCGTACCGCGCGTACGCCATCTGGTGTTGCAGCAACTGACCAGACAGTTGTATGCTGGGTGCAACCCCAAGGAGGTACCCAACATGGGTAAGCGCACCACGGTTGTCCCCAACCCGCTCGGTGATTTCGACGGCAAGCCCGTCCTCGCAACCGGCATCAAGATCACCAACGCAGGCGATGGTCTGTCGAAGGCACTGGCGATCGACCCGGTCATCATCCACCACGACGACAAGATCTACGTCGTGCTCGAGACAGAGTGCTCGAACGTGGCGTTCCCGCCCGTGAAGGACACCAACGGTGTCGTCCGGCTGCACACGTTGAAGGCCGGCGCCGCCACGATCGTCGACGCCGCGCTCGTCGCTGACGTCATCGAGAAGCAGAAGCGCCGCCTGGCTGATGCCGCCAAGGAAGAGGACACGATGGGCAACCAGCCGATGTTCGACGAGGACGGCAATCCGATCGACCCCGAAGCCGACGCCGAAGGAGGCGAGTGATGGAGCCGGTGATCACCGACGAGATGATCCAGTCCGATCCGATCCTGAAGTACTTCAGCTGGTCGCACCTGCCCGAGCACCTGCAGCAGATCAGTCGGCCGTTCGGCATGCTGGCGATCGAGATCGTCGCCAACGTGCCACGCAACGCCGAGCGCACCGTCGCTCTCCGCAAGCTGCTCGAGTCCAAGGACGCAGCTGTGCGGGCAGCACTCGGCTAGCGCTGGGGCGCAACCTTCTTGGCGGCTGCCTTCTTGGCAGGCGCCTTCTTCGCCGGAGCCGGCGTCACCCTTTGGGAAGGGGGTGGCGTCGGCTTCGTCGTTTCTGCGGGCAGGTCAGCGATCACGTGCAGCGACCCCGCCAGGTCGGTCGCGCCGAGGATGCCTGCGTTGATCAGCTGGTTGATCTGGTCGCTGATGTACGACGCGTTCATCATCGTTCGCCGTGCCACCTCGCGCATCGTGCACGCGTGGTTCTCCGCACGAATCAACCGCACAAGTTCCACGATCGACTGCTGCAGTGGAGACAACTTCACCTGGTCCATGCGTTTCACCATACACGTGTCGGGTACAATCACTGCGTCGGAAGGCGCTGAGAGCCGAGACACCGACAGAAGGAGACCTACCCCGTGGTCGTCAAGAAGAACCTCGCAGACCTGCCGAAGGCATCGAAGCCCGCACGTCTGCCCTCCAAGAACCCGGTCGTCGTCAACACCGTGGCCAACGCCTGGTTCGCCCAGCTGGTCGAGTCGGGCTACCTCGACTTCCCGGCTGCGATCCCCGAGCTGCCGTACCGTGCGTCGTCAGCCGGCACACGGTGTGACCGTGCCGCGTGGTACGCGCTGACCAAGGCCGACGAGACCAACCCTGACACGATCGCTGACCTGTGGCGCATGCACCTCGGCTCGATGGTGCACGAAGGCCTCGGCCCGGTGCTCGCCTCCCTCAGCTGGGGCTGGCGTCCCGAGATCACTGTCGACTTGCGCCCGGGTGTGCAAGGTTCAGCGCACGTGGATCTCGTCCAGTTCCACTCCATCGCCAACGACGCACCGATGCTCAAGGTCGCATCCCGCCCGGCCATCAACGCCGACGGCGACCCGGTGCTCGACCGGTGGGGCAAGCCCGTCATGGAGCACCAGTACTCGGACTGCATCGATGACGGTGGGCCAGCCACGCGCTGGCTACGCCCCGACGAGTTCGACGCCGACGTCGAGCGCGCCGTGCACGTGGTCGAGGTCAAGACGGTCGGCGGCTACTCGTTCAAGATGAAGGCGACGAACTTCCAGTCGCCCGCCGAGGGCCCGTCGTTCGGCCACATCCTGCAAGGCGCGCTCGCTGCGCACGCACTCGGCTGCGAGAAGCTGTCGGTGGCGTACTTCTCGATGGAGCTGCTGTCGCCGGGCATGGCTGGCTCGTTCGCTGACGACGAGCTCGCCCGCTTCACTGCCGAGTGGCACTTCTCGGTGAGCAAGATGCAGCCGATCATAGAGGCCGAGCACGCTCGCATCGCCCGCCTGCTGCGCATGGCCGAAGCCGGTGTGCTCCCCGCTCGGGAGATCAACGACCAGGACTACCCGGTCGGCGCGCAGATCACGATCCCGCAGAACAACTCGAAGTCGCCGTGGCGTTCGACCGACGACCAGGGCAACGTCACCGGTGGTGGCACCTGCTGGTTCTGCGGCTACTGCCGCTTCCGTGACCGGTGCATCGCTGACGGCGACGCGCTCGCCGGCGACGACGTCACCATCTGATGCGCCCCGACGTGTACCGACTCGTCGGCACCAACAGCCTCCGCATCCGGCAGAGCTCGTCACTCGCTCGCATCGTGGATCGCATCGAGGCGTACCCCAACGAGCTGTTCCACATCCACAACACCAACCAACCGGAGGTCGTTGCAACGCTCGATGTGCAGCGCAACGCCTTCCACGTGCTGCATCACCACAAGCACATGCCGATCGAGCAGTGGCCCGCCTGGGTCGACACGCTCCACACGCTCCTGACCATCCACCACCCGAACCTGAGGACAACCCCATGAGCACCATCACCGACGACCCGACCATCTTCGACGAGCTCGTGCTCGTCCCGATCGACCAGCTGTGCCCGGCCGAGGACAACGTCCGCACCGACGTGGGCGACGTCACCGACCTGGCCGAGTCGATCTTCCAGAACGGCCTGCTGCAGCCGATCCGCGCCCAGCGCTACGGCGACCACGACACGTACCTCATCGTGGCCGGTCACCGCCGTCACGCCGCGATCAACCTGCTGATCGACACCGATCGCTGGCCGTCCAACCGGCCGGTGCCGGTCATGGTCAGCGCCGTGCCGCTCGAGGACTACGACCGTGTCGCCGCGATGCTGGTCGAGAACATGCAGCGCTCGGACCTGAACCCGATGGAGGAGGGCCGTGCGTTCTACCGGCTCACGAAGGAGTTCAAGTTCAAGACCGCCGACCTGGCGCACAAGGTCGGCCGGTCGAGCTCGTACATCACCGACCGCATCGCGCTGCTGAAGCTGCCGACGTCGCTGCACGAAGCCGTCGCCGTCGGCAACATCCCGCTGACGATCGCCTCGGCGCTGGCCCGTGTCGGTGACGACGACACCGTGCTGAAGCTGACCAGCGCCGGCAAGAAGATCCCCTCGGTGCAGGAGATCGACCGGGCCGTGGCCGAGGTGGCGGCGAAGAAGCTGGAGCGCGAGTTCAAGAAGGCGCTCGAGTCGGCGGGCATCGAGGTCGCCACCGAGGCTGAGCGGTTCGGCTACCGCAACAACACCGAGCTGATCGCCACGCCCGAGTCTCCGAAGGAGATCGCCGGGCTGCTGCTGCCGAAGCGGACCAAGGCGTTCATCACCGTGCGCGACTGGGAGGGCAAGGTCATCGTCGAGCTGCGCAAGCTGCTCACGGAGAAGGAGCTCGCCAAGCTGGAGGCTGCTCGCAAGTCGGAGCTGACCGAGAAGCAGGCCGAGCTCGAGGCCGAGCGCGCCGAGCGGTTCGCCAAGGAGACGGCCAACTGGTCGCCGGAACAGCTGGCGTGGCACGCCGAGTGCGAGCGCCTGCGCGCCGAGCATGAGGCCCGGGTGAGCGCACACCGCGACGAGGTCAACGCCGCCCGCCGCAGCTGGGTCGAGAAGGCGTCGGCCAAGGACGTCGCCCGGTGGGCGATGATGGATGTGGCGATGGAGCGGCCGTGGAACGTCGCCCGCTACTTCGACCTCGTCGTGAAGGACGGCGACGCCGCCGGTGCGGTGGCCGAGTTCTGCTCCGGTGGCGCCGCCAACCTGGTCGAGGCCGTGGCATTCTCGCTCGGCATCGACTACGGCAACGACGGCCCAGCCGGCGAGGCGATGGTCGCGTTCGTGGAGAAGGCGGTCGACCTCGAGCCCACGTTGGAGCTCCCCCCGGAGCCCCGTCCCGAGACCAACGAGAGCGGTGAGCCCATGACCGACGAGGAGTGGGAAGCCGTCCAGGAGATCGCGCGGCAGAACGCCGCCGAGGAAGGCGAGTACGACTATGACGGCGACGATGACTGACGCCCCGCACGCCCGGCGTTCGGATCCGCTGAGCTCGCACCTCACGGTGCAGTCGCTCGGCAGGGACACCGCGCTCAAGGCCCGGGTCGTGATCGCAGCGATGCGGCTCGACCTCGACGCCGGGCACGACGAGATCAACGACACGATGCTGACAGCGGCGATCGAGCAAGCCACCGGTCGCCGCCAGCAGCGCAACGTGATCGCTCGCACCCGTGGCCTGCTCGAGCAGGACGGCTGGTTCGAGCGCATCGGCATGTGGCCGTACGACGGCCGCCCCACGGTGTGGTTCAAGCTGACCCCGCTCGCCTGGAACGCCAAGTGAGCGGCACCATCACGCACTTTGTCGTGCACACCGATGAGCACGGCGAAGAACCAGTTCGGTTCGGCGGCCTCAACGCCGCGTCGACCTACGCCAAGTCCCTGCACAGCCTCATCGCCTACCAAGGCCTCCCCGTCCACATCTCGCTGGTCTGCTCTGTCTCCAGCGCTGGCTTTCTCACCGTCGCTGACATCAAGCACGTCGAGACCATCAAGCCCTAGGAGGGCACCATGCAGTACTCCGTTCCGATCACCACCAAGACGCTCGACGTCTACATCGTCGAGGCCAAGAACGGCAGCGACGCTGCGTTCAAGGTCGCCGGCCTCATCAACGACGGCGTGCCGCCGACGCGCAGCCGTGAGCTCAACCGCACCATCGGCTCGGCCAAGCCGCTCGTGCCCGAGCCCGTGACCGCCGAGGTCGACGCCGACGCCATCACCGGCGCCCCCAACCCCAAGCTCGGCAACAGCGAAGCGCACTCGTGAGCATCTTCGCCGGCGACGAGCTGTACGACGACGACGTCACGTCGGGCCCGGTCGATGACAACTACGCCGAGCTCGATGACGATGACCTCAGCGGCGAATTCTCCGACGTCGCTCAGGGCCGCTGGGACTACGACTGATGAACCGTCTGCAGTGGGTCGTCACCCATGATCCGCCCGTTGATGCATTCATTGGTCCTCCCAAGCCGGTGTGCTGCGTCAAGGGATGGCCGTCGCATCGATGGCTACTCAACATCGAACAAGGTCATCTTGGGCTGACCACCGACGAATGCCGCTTGTGCAACGACGGCATCGAAGACATCGAACAGGAGTTGCTCGGCGGCTCGTTCCACGTCGAGCTCGCCTTCCATCGCGAGATCAGCTGCGGAGACATCGACGTGTGGTTCGAGATCTCGCCCGAAACGAAAGTGCCTGGTGACTGATGGCATGCCCGTTCGACACCGACGGTGATGGCAACTGCCCCCGCTGCACGCGCCCAGGCTGGGCGTGCAGCGGTGTCGGTCCCATCCCCACCCGACCCCGACCCGACCCCGAACCGAAGGAGTGACCATGGCCCGTGGCCAGATCGTCCCGCTGATGGAGATGGGCTCGCGCGCCCCCGAGGCCGGACGCATCCGCCTCGGTGTGCAAGCACCCGTCGCCGGCAAGCCGGGCAAGACCAAGCCGAAGTCGATCGACACGTTCCGCTTCACTTCCCCCGATCGCACCTCGATCGAGCAGCTGGCCGCGCTGTACGGCGGCGAGTGTGTGCCATGGAACGAACCGAAGGCATCCCCGAAGAACCAGTGGCAAGTCATCACGACCACCAACGAGATCCCGGTGTACCTGGTGCCCGACGGTCTGTCGGTGTGGTACGAGCTCTGGGCCGGGTCGGGGTGCCAGCGGCGCTGCGACGGCATCACCGTGGCCATGCCCGAGAAGATCAACGAGTACGACTACGACCTGGTCGACCACCCGTGCATCTGCTCAGCCAACGGTGTGCGCGAGTGCGACCCACACACCCGGCTGCAGATCATCATCCCGCAGATCCGGTTCCGTGGCGTGTGGCGTCTCGAGACCAAGGGATGGAACGCAACGTACGAGTTGCCGGGCATGTACGACTTCATCGTGCAGCTCGGCCAGCAGGGCAAGATGGTCAACGCCCTGCTCGGCGTCGAGCGTCGAGAGCAACCGACCGTCGTCGGCAAGCGATCGTTCGTCGTGCCTCGGCTGTCGATCGACCAGTCAGCGCTCGAGTTGCAAGCGGGCAGTGCCAACGTCGGTGCCATCGGAGCGGCACCACAGGCCGTTGCAACGCCCGCTCTGCCGTCTGGTGAGTCGCCTGCGATGACGGACGCCATGACCAAGACACTGCCAGCGTACGAAGGTGGCGACGGTGGGTTCGATGACGAGCCAATCGACGCCGAGCTCATCGACGACGAACTCCTGGCGATCGAGGCCAAGCTGCGTGACGACGCCACCAACTTCGGACTCGACCCCGATCGGTACGTCGGTGCGATCAAGAAGGCCGCCGAGGGCGATCGCACTCGCATGACCGCAGCGAGCGACATGGTGCGCGCCGAGACGATCACGCCGTTGGGCTTCGGCAGCGACGGCAAAATCCAATGGCGTCGCAACTGATGGCAGCAACGCGCCGCACACGGGAAGACGCAGCTCGGATTGCCGAGGTGTGGCTTCGCGTGCGCGGCATGGTCTGCACCTGTCCACCGAACTGCACCGACACTCGCTGGGGCAACGGGCCTGTCGAGTGCGCTCCCACCTGCCAGCCGTGCACCATCAACGCCGGCGAGAAGTACGACCCCCCGCTGTGAGGACACCATGAGCGACACCCCATCATCTTCGGAGCAGGCGCGGCCCGGGCAGCTCATCACGATGCCCACGCAGGGTGTCGAT